>Ga0070741_10002218_pt1 | contig 53594 bp, 55 predicted proteins | sample Coa_R1_4_FD_66440 | JGI IMG/M metagenome (GOLD analysis project Ga0070741, IMG submission 66440) | Surface soil microbial communities from Centralia Pennsylvania, which are recovering from an underground coalmine fire - Coalmine... | ecosystem: Environmental > Terrestrial > Soil > Unclassified ... | reverse complement strand
GCACCGCACCACGACGGTGACGGCGTCCGCCTCGACGCCGCCGTGTGGCTCGTCACCGCAGAGGCTGGTGCCCCCACGCGCTGATGCGGTCGTAGCGACGGTTGTCGTCCCACGTGTCCGTGATCACGCGCGCCCCGTGACCGACCTCGATCTGGAAGCCGGCCGGTGTCTGCACGTAGAAGCTGAACATGCCGTCGTTGTCGTGACGGCCGAGGCCGTTGGGGATCGCGAGATCGGTCGCCCAGGCGCGGTCGAACGCGGCGCCGACGTCATCGCGCTCGTGCAGCTCGAACATGATGTGGTGCAGGCGTTGCGGCAGCTCGAACGGCGCGCGCGCGAGTGCGAGCGTGTGGTGCCGGCGATTGCAGTGGTAGAAGCGCACCGCGAGCTCGATGCCGGGTGCCAGCTCGGTCTCGAGCCAGTCCGACTGCGAGAAGCCCAGGCCGTCGGTGACGAACGCGTGCGACTCGTCGAACGCGGTGGTGGCGAACACGGCGTGCCCGAAGCCGACGCCTTCGGTGAAGAAGCCGCCGGGCACGAGCGCTGAGGTGAACGGGCTCGGCGCGTCCTCGAGCCCGAGCACCACCTCGACGTCGACGCCCCACGGCGCGCGGGTGCGCACGAGTCGTTGCACGCGCCGGTCGCCGCCATCGTCGTCCACGACGTCGGCGCCGGCGTCACGAAGCCGAGCGACCGTCGCGTCGAAGGCGGCAGCGTGCACGGCCTCGATGCCGATCGCGACCGCATCGTTCGCGGGGCCCTCTTGCACGAGCAGCCGGTTCGCCCGTCCGTCGTTGCGCCACGTCTCGACGCCGGCGGCCGTCGCCTCGCCGCGGACGAGGCCGACCACGTCGGCGAACACCGGCGCGAGCACGGCGGGATCGGGCACCTCGAGGACGAGGTACCCCAGCTCGAGCTGGTGGTCCATCCCGCTACCTTGATCGCTCGATCAGGTTCCTGTCAATACTTTGCTCGCTCGATTAGGGTGGTCGTCGTGGTGAGCTCCCCCGACGTGACGCCGGTGCGCGCCACCCGGCCCTCGGCCGACGCCACCCGCGACCGCATCGTCGCCGCCGCCGTCGAGCTGTTCTCCGAGCGGTCGTTCGACGGAGCGACGACACGCGAGATCGCGGCTCGAGCGGGTGTCACGCAGCCCCTGCTCAACTACCACTTCCGGTCGAAGGACGCGCTGTGGCGGGCCGCCGTCGACTCGCTGTTCGAACGGCTCGACGAGGTGCTCGAGGATCGAGCCAGGGGCCTGCGGGGCGTGGACGAGGTGACGGCCGCCAAGCTCGGCGTGCGGGAGTTCATCACCTTCTCGGCGCGCAACCCGCAACTGCACCGCATCATCATGCAGGAGTCGAAGACCGACGGACCGCGCATGGACTACTTGGTCGATCGCCACGTCCGCCCCATCTACGAGCGCACCACCGCGCTCTTCGACGCACTGGCCCGCAGCGGTGCCGTCCCCGCCATCCCCGCCGTGCACCTCTACTACATCCTCACCGGCGCGGGCCCGACGATGTTCGTGCTCGCGCCCGAGTGCCGTCGTCTCAGCGCGCTCGATCCCTCCGCGGACGACGTCATCGAGGCGCACGCCGACGCCGTGTGCCGGCTGTTGTTCGGCGAGGTGTGATCCCCGAGAATCGGGGCGTGCGCATCCTCGACACGCTGCGATCGGTCGTCCGTGTCGGTCCCGTCGAGACGGATCCCGTCGCGCGCCGGCTGGCGCGTGCGGCGTCGGTGGCCGACCTGCGTCGCCTCGCACAGCGACGGCTCCCGGGCGGCGTGTTCGACTACATCGACGGCGGTGCCGAGGACGAGCGGACGCTTGCCGCCAACCAGCGCGCGTTCGCGTCCACGACGTTCCGGCCACGCGTCCTGCGTGGCATCAGCGAGGTGCAAACCGAGTCGGCCGTGCTCAACGCACCGCTCACGTATCCGCTCGTGCTGGCGCCGACCGGGTTCACGCGCATCGCGGACCCGGACGGCGAGCTCGCCGTCGCGCGCGCCGCGGCGCGCGCAGGGCTCCCCTACACGCTGTCGACGCTGAGCACGCGCTCGATCGAGGACGTGCGCGCGGTGAGCGACGGTCGTCTGTGGTTCCAGGTGTACGCGTGGCGCGACCGCGGACTCGTCAGGGAGATGATCGAGCGCGCCGCCCACGCCCGCTACGAGGCGCTCGTCCTCACCGTCGACACCGCGGTGCTCGGCCGGCGCGAGCGTGACGTGCGTCGCGGGTTCTCGCTGCCGCCCGCGATCGGGCCGCGCACGTTCCTCGACGGTGCGCGCCACCCCTCGTGGACGTGGCGGTTCCTTCGCAGCGAACCCATCCGGTTCGCGAACGTCGTCGGTCGCGACGTCGGCGACGGCGCGTCACCGGTGACGTTGTCCGACTACATCAACACGCAGTTCGATCCTGCCCTGGCATGGGCGGACATCGACTGGTTGCGTTCGGTGTGGGACGGACCGATCGTGGTCAAGGGCATCCAGACCGTCGACGACGCCGTCCTCGCCGCGGAGCGAGGCGTGGACGCCGTTGCCCTCTCGAACCACGGCGGTCGCCAGCTCGACGGCGCGCCCGCCATCTTCCCGCTCGTCGCGCCGGTGCGCGACGCCATCGGCGACCGCGCCGAGGTGATCTGCGATGGCGGCGTGCGGCGGGGCAGCGACATCGTCAAGGCCGTGGCGGCCGGCGCCACCGCGTGCATGGCCGGTCGTGCGTACCTCTACGGGCTCGGCGCCGCGGGCGAACGCGGCGTCGACACGGTGCTCGAGTGGTTCCGCGCCGACATCGTGCGCGTGATGAGCCTCCTCGGCGCCGCCACGGTCGGGGACCTCGACCGCGACGTGCTCGATCTGCGATGACGGCGCCGCGTCGCGCGAGATGATGGCGGCGATGGCCGAGCACCCGACCCGCTTCACCGAGCTCGTGGGATGCCGGTGGCCGGTGCAACTGGCGGCGATGGGCGGTGGCGTCGGCGGCACCGACCTGGCGGCGGCGGTCCAGGCGGCGGGCGGCCTCGGCATGGTCAGCTGGGGCGAAGCAGTACCCGACCCTCGTTGCGGGATCAACTTCCTCGTGCCGTTCGTACGGTCACCGGCGGACGTGGCGGACGGCGCCGGTGGCGCCGGCGTCGTCGAGTTCTTCTACGGCCCGCCGGACGGCGCGCTCGTCACCGCTGGCCACGCCGTGGCCCCCGTCGTGGGGTGGCAGGTCGGTTCCGTCGACGAGGCGCGCGCCGCGGCCGCGGCCGGTTGCGACTACGTCGTCGTGCAGGGCACCGAGGCGGGCGGCCACGTGCGCGGCAATGGCGCGCTCGATGCAGTGCTCGCCGACGTGCTCGGCCACGTCGACGTGCCGATCGTCGCCGCGGGAGGCATCGCGACGGCCGAACGCGTCGCGGCCCTCGTCGAGCGCGGCGCCGACGCCGTCCGCGTGGGCACGCGCTTCCTCGCCTGCCCCGAGGCACACGCACACGACGAGTACGTCGCCGGCCTGCTCGCGGCGTCCGGGGAGGACACCGTGCTCACCGAGTGGTTCGACGACGGTTGGGCCGGCGCGCCGCACCGCGTGCTGCGCGCGTCCGTCGACGCCGCGCAGGACTCCGGCTGGCGCAGCCCACTCCCGCCGACGCCGGGTGTCGATCGGCCGGTGCGTGACATGGCGCAGTACGCGGGGACGGGCGTCGGTGCGGTGACCGCCGTCGAGCCTGCCGCCGCCGTGCTCGCCGACCTCGTGCGCCTGCTGTGAACACTCCCGCGGCGCGCGCTGGTCACCCCGGTGGTTGCACCGGTGGCCGCGGCGACGCCCACAACGGGTAGTCGATCCCGACGATGCGGTCGATGAGGATGCCTTGCACCGCGAGCGCGACGACGGCCCCGAGCAACGCGGCCAGGTCGACCGTGCGCCGCAGGTACCCGAGGCTCACGATCAGCGTCGTCGCCGCCGCGGGCGCGTGCGGCACGCGCAACAGCACCATCGCGCCGACCGTCAGCCCGAGCGACAGCGCGGCAGCGAGGACCCGGGTCGTGGTGATGTCGCCCGCGGGCGCCGTCTCGCCGAGGAGACCGAACGCGGCGAGCGACCCGACGCCGGCGAGGACGCCGATCACGTGACCGGCGACGATGTTGCGCGGGGCGGCCGCGGTCACGCGAGGGCGATCGAAGATCAAGAACGCGGTCGGCCCGAGCGACGGGAAGACGAGCGGCTGGTGCGTGAAGCTCGCCGCCAGCGCGATGACACCGACCGACACCGCGCTGCTCACGAACCCGAACACGGCGAAGACGAGCCGGCGTTGGTGCTGCCTCGCCAACCGCGGCACGGAGATGGCACGCATGCCCGGTTGGTACCCACGATGGCGTCGGGACACCGGCAACCACCGTCCTGCGGCCCCGCAATGTGCGGGGCGGCGGTGATCGGTGCGACAGTGCGGTCGAGCGGCGGGGAGGAGCGCGCACCGACATGACCGTCTCCGAGTTGTTCGACGCCGAGGCGTGGCGGCCCGTAGAGGGCTTCGACCTGCACGACATCACCTACCACCGCGCGGTCGCGCACGGGACGGTGCGGGTGGCGTTCGACCGTCCCGAGGTCCGCAACGCGTTCCGTCCCGCCACGGTCGACGAGCTGTACCGCGTGCTCGACCACGCGCGGCAGACGAGCGACGTGGGGTGCGTGCTGCTCACCGGGAACGGACCGTCACCGAAGGACGGCGTGTGGGCGTTCTGCTCCGGCGGTGACCAACGCATCCGGGGCAAGGACGGCTATCGCTATGCCGAGGGCGACACGGCCGAGACGATCGACCCCGGCCGCACGGGGCGGCTGCACATCCTCGAGGTGCAGCGCCTCATCCGGTTCATGCCGAAGGTCGTGATCTGCGTCGTCCCCGGATGGGCGGCAGGCGGTGGTCACAGCCTCCACGTGGTGAGCGACCTCACGATCGCCAGCCGTGAACACGCGCGCTTCAAGCAGACGGACACCGACGTCGCCAGCTTCGACGGCGGCTTCGGCTCCGCCTACCTCGCGCGCCAGGTCGGACAGAAGTTCGCGCGCGAGATCTTCTTCCTCGGCAACGAGTACGACGCCGACGCCGCGCACCGCATGGGCATGGTCAACGCCGTTGTGCCGCACGCGGACCTTGAACGCACCGCCCTCGAGTGGGCGCGCCGCGTCAACGAGAAGAGCCCGACCGCGCAGCGCATGGTGAAGTTCGCGCTCAACCTCATCGACGACGGTCTCGTCGGACAACAGGTGTTCGCCGGTGAGGCGACGCGCCTCGCGTACATGACGGACGAGGCCGCCGAAGGGCGCGACGCGTTCCTGGAGAAGCGAGAACCGGACTGGTCGCGCTTCCCGTGGCACTACTAGGTCGACCGCGCCGATCGCATCCCGCGCGATCGCCGGGGGCGACAGCCGACGCCTGTCGACTGCCGCCCCGACATGCGTTCGACTACAACGCGTCCTCGCCGGCTTCGCCGGTCCGGATGCGGTAGATCGCCTCGGCGGGCGTGATCCAGACCTTGCCGTCACCGATCGTGCCGGTGCGGCCCACGTCGACGATCGTGGCGGCGATGGTGTCCGCGTCCGCGTCCGACACGACGACCTCCACGCGGATCTTCGGCACGAAGTCGATCTGGTACTCCGCGCCTCGGTACACCTCCGTGTGGCCGCGCTGGCGCCCGAAGCCCCTGACCTCGGTCACGGTCATTCCGTGGATGCCGCACGCGAGCAGCGCCGCTTTGACCTCGTCGAGCTTGAACGGCTTGATGACCGCAGTGACGACCTTCACCGGTGACCTCCCGCGACCAGCTCGAACGCGTACCCCGTCTCTGCGTGCTGCGTGAGGTCGAGCCCGCCTGCCTCGTCCTCGGCGCTGACCCTGATGCCGCCCGGCAGCACCGCCCTCAGCGCGACGCCGAGGAGACCGGACACCGCGAACGAGAAGGCGAATACGGCCACGACCGCGAGCACCTGCTCGCCCAGCAGCCCGAAGCCCCCGCCGAACAGCACGCCATCGGTCCCCGCGGGATTCACCGTCGCGTCGGCGAACACGCCCAGGAGGATCGAGCCGATGATGCCGCCGACCAGATGGACGGCGACCACGTCGAGCGCGTCGTCGTATCCGAACCGGTACTTCAACTGGATGGCGAGGAAGCACACGGCGCCGGCGACCGCTCCGATGGCCAGCGCGGCGAGCGAACCCACGAATCCCGCGCACGGCGTGATCGCCACCAGGCCGGCGACGGCACCCGACGCTGCCCCCAACGTCGTCGCATGGCCGCTGCGCACCCGTTCGACGACGAGCCAGCCGAGCATCGCGGCCGCAGCCGCGACGAACGTGTTGACGAACGCGGTGGCCGCCACGTGGTCTGCCGCCAACGCGGAGCCGGCGTTGAACCCGAACCACCCGAACCACAGGATCCCGGTGCCGAGCAACGTCAGCGGGAGCGAGTGCGGGGGCATCGCCTCCTGCGGCCATCCCCGCCGCCGCCCGAGGAGCAGGACGAGTGCGAGCGCTCCGGCGCCCGCGTTGATGTGCACGACGGTGCCACCGGCGAAGTCGAGCGCGCCGCGATGCGCCAGCCAGCCTCCCGCGAAGACCCAGTGAGCGACGGGCAGGTACACGAGCAAGGACCACAACCCGATGAACCACACCCATGCCGCCCACCGCATGCGGTCCGCGATGGCCCCGGTGATGAGCGCGGGTGTGATGACTGCGAAGGTGAGTTGGAAGGCGACGAACGCGAGCGCAGGTATGGCGCCGGATGACGTGTTGGCGAGATCCTTCAACCCGAGGAAGTCGAGGTTGCCGAGCCAGCCGCCGTTGCCGGCGTCACCGAAGGCGAGTGAGTAGCCGACGAGGACCCACAACACGGTGACGATCCCCATGGCGAAGACGTTCTGCATCAGCATGGCCAGGACGTTCTTCGAGCGGACCATCCCGCCGTAGAAGAGCGCGAGGCCCGGGGTCATGAACAGGACGAGCGCCGCGGAGGTGAGCACCCACGCGGTCGCGCCCGTGTCGAGTTCGGGCATGAGACGGATTCCTCCGAGATCGTGGGCGCGCATGGGCGCGACCCGAGGTGACTATGCGAACGACTGTTTGGTCACCTGGAGGAACGGGGGTCCGCGTCGACGGAAGCGAGCGATGGGCCGACGGCGCACGGAGCGGCGCGGCATCGACCCGGTACCTGCCGCGAGCGCGATGGCCGCGACCGCGGCGAACGACGGCAACACGCCGGCGAGCGGTGCAGCCCCGCTCGTGTGCGCACGGGGCGCGGCGCCGATGGTGGCCGGCACGGCGGCGGGACGCGTGACGATCCCGGTATCCGCGACGCGCACCGCGAGGACGACGAGCGCGGCAACGACGAGCGCGGCAGCGAGACGGCGCAGCGTCGCGGGTCGGTGGAGGGCGGCGATGGCCCACACCGTGACCGACGCGTGTTTCCGGAGTTCGCGCGCGATGTTTCTCGTTGATGAACACGGCCCGAGCGCGACGGAGGATCACGGGCGCAGGTCGCTACGGTGCCCGTCGTCCGAGAGGAGCGTCGATGCGCGAGATCACCACCGCGGAGCTGCCCGGTGTCGGTGTCCGTCAGGAGTTCGTGACCGCAGGGAACGAGCGCGTGGCGGTGGTCGCCCATCGCTCCGGCCGTCGCGAGTTGGCGCTGTACCGCCACGACGATCCGGACGCGTGCCGTGCCGTCGTGGACCTCGACAGCGACGACGCGGCGACGCTCGCCACGCTCCTCGGCGCGCCCCACGTTGCCGCATCCGCGGCGGCGATGCAGCCGATCGAGGGCCTCGCCATCGACTGGGTGAAGGTCGGCGCGCAGAGCCCGGCCGTGCGCTCGACGATCGCGCAGGGCGGCTACCGCACCCGCACTGGCGCGTCGATCGTCGCCGTGATCCGCGGCGACGACACCATGCCCGCGCCGGGCCCCGAGTTCGTGCTCGAGGCGGGTGACGTCGCAGTCGCCGTGGGAACCGCGGAAGGCCTCACCGAACTGCGCGGCCTGCTCGACCCGTGACGTCGGTGCTGGCGACGGCCGCCGCGTCGAGCACCGCCATCGGCTTCATCGAGGTGGGGGCCGTCGCCCTCGGGCTCTCGCTGCTGGCCCGCCTCGCCGGCAGGCTCGGGTTGCCGTCGATCCCGCTCTACCTGCTCGCGGGGCTGGTCATCGGTGAAGGCGGACTCGTGTCGCTCGACATCAGCGCCGACTTCATCGCTCGCAGTGCCGACATCGGGGTCCTGCTCCTGCTGTTGACGCTCGGCCTCGAGTACACCGGCGAGGAGCTCGTGACCGGCCTACGGCGAGGGATGACCGTCGGTGCGGTCGACGCGGTGTTGAACTTCGCGCCGGGGTTCGCGTGCGGGCTGCTGCTCGGTTGGCGCGTCGTGCCCTCGCTGCTGCTCGGCGGCGCGACGTGGGTCAGCTCGTCGGGTGTGGTCTCGAAGATCATCGCCGACTTCGGTTGGACGGCGAACCGCGAGACGCCCGCGGTGCTCAACCTCCTCGTGATCGAAGACCTCGCGATGGCGGTGTACCTGCCCGTCGTCAGCGCGCTCGTCGCGCAACGCGCCTTCGCGGCGACGACCGTCACGGTCGTCGTCGCCGTCGTCGCCGTTGCCGCCATCATCGCCGTCAGCGTTCGCTACGGACGGCACCTGAGCCGCGCACTGCACGGCGCGTCCGACGAATCGCTCCTCCTCGCCGTCTTCGGCCTCACGCTCCTCGTCGGCGGACTCGCCGAGCAGGTGCACGTGTCGGCCGCCATCGGCGCGTTCGTCGTCGGCGTCGGTCTCTCCGGCCCGGTGCAGCACCGCGCCGGCGCCCTCATCGCACCGCTGCGCGACCTGTTCGCGGCGACGTTCTTCCTGTTCTTCTCCTTCCAACTCGTCCCGTCGACGTTGGCCCGCGCCTTCGTCCCCGCCGTGGTGCTCGCCGCGGTCGCCGTCGCCACGAAGTTCGTGACGGCATCGCTCGCGGGTCGGCGCGCCCGGCTCGGCGCGCCCGCCCGCTTCCGCGCCGGCGCGCTGCTCTCGGCCCGTGGCGAGTTCTCGGTCGTCGTCGCCAGCCTCGGCTCGACCACCGCGGACGGCAGCGACCTGGCGTCGGTCGCCGCCGCGTTCGTGCTGCTCACCGCCCTCGCGTCGCCGTTGCTGGCCAAGTGGTCCGCACGACGCCCCGCGGCCACCACCACGCCCGTGTGACGGCAACCCCGCCGTGCCGCGCCGATCCGGCCGGTAGCCTCGGGCGGATGCCGACGAGACGAGCGCACTGCATTCGCCTCGCGCTCGTCGCCGCCGCCGTCGTCATCGCCGTCGTGGGCACCGCCGGGCTGCGGCCGTCGTCGCTCGACCATCGGTCGTCCGGCATCGCCGTGCTCAGCGTGGCAGCCACGCACGGCCCGCAGGCGGTGGCCGAGCGGCTTCCCGGCTCCGACACGCTCGCCACGGATCTCGCACTCCCGGCCGGCCTCGCCGCGTCGCTCACGTTGCTCGCGTGGCTGGTGCTCCAGCTCGTGGACCACGGGGCGCGCCGCGTCGCACCCGGTCCCGGCTGGCGCCGACGAGGCCCACCCGCACCGTCTCCCGCCTGACACCCGGTCGAGCGCACCGGGTGCTCGCACCGCGCCTCCGCGCGCGGTCCTGCCACTAGTCGACCGCGGCGCGCGCCCGCGCCCGCCGCTCGTCCTGGGAGACGACATGAACGAAAGCGGGATCAACTCCTTCGAGGAGTTCGTCCTCTTCTACGCGGCCGTCACGCTGCTGATCGGCGCGTTGTGGGTGATGCTCGAAGCCGACGTGCTGCTGGCGCCGGTCGCGGACTGGGGACGCCGGCGCGCCCGCCAGCGGCCGCTGCTGCACCTGCTCGTCCTGCTCGGCGCGCTGCACCCTGCGTGCTCGCTGGTCGTGATGGACGCGTGCCGCCGAGATCCCTTGTCCTCGGGTGAGGACGGCGCCGCGCCCACCGCGGCGCGCGCGGCGCGCTACACCGCAGTGGCCGGCGTCGCCGTGTTCGCGGTGGCGTGTGCGCCGCACGTGCCCGTGCTGCAGGACCTCCCCGGCGTCGACGGCGTCGTGGGCGTCCTGCCGTGGGAGTGAGGCGATGAGCCCCCGGTTGGAGGTTCGACCACCGGCGCACGGTCCGTCCGCCGCGCAACTGCGCGCCCTGCGCGTCGGGCGCGTCGTGGCCGTGGTCGCGCTCGGCCTGGCGGCGCTGTTGCTGATGACGGTGTTCGTCTTCGACGACCCGTCCTTCGTGCCTCGCGTCGAGCTCGACAATCCGAGCGAGTACGACATCAACGTCGCGGTCGCGCCGAGCACCGACGGCGCCACGATGCCGTTGGGCGTCGCGCTGCAGCACTGCGTCACGCCCTACCACGCGGTGATCGATCAAGGTGCGACGTGGGTCGTGCGCTTCAGCGCGCAGGGCCACGACGCCGGTTTCGTGACCGTGGCGCGCGCCGACCTCGTCCGCGACGGCTGGCGCCTGCGTGTGCCGGACGATGTCGTGGCGAGGCTGCGTGCGAACGTGACCGCGCCACCACAAGAGACGTGTTTGAGCGCTTGACCGACGTCGACCTCACCGCGCCGACACGCACGACGCCCGCGATCGTGATCGTGCGGCGCGCCGCGCTGTGCGCGTACGCCGTCGTGCTCGTGTGGTCGTGCGTCACCGTTGGTGTGCCGATCGCGGACGATCGGCTGTTCGTGTTCGCGGTCGCGGGCCTGCTCTGCGCGTCGATCGGGCGACCGCGACGGCAGTTGCGCGACCTCGTCGTCGACTGGGCACCGTTCGTCGTCATGATCCTCGGTTACGACTACTCGCGAGGGTGGGCCCAACGCGTGGGCTTGGGCGTCCACTTCCAGCCACAGATCACGGCGGACCGCGTCCTGTTCGGCGGCCACGTCCCGACCGTGTGGTTGCAGGAGCATCTGTACACCGTCGTGCCGGGTCCCGTCCCACTCCCTGCCGGCGCCGCGCAGTGGTGGGAAGTCGCGCTCCAACTCGTGTACGTCTCGCACTTCGTCGCGTGGATCGCAGTCGCTGCCGTGCTGTGGGCGTCGTCGCGCCACCGCTTCCACTGGTACGTCCGGCGCCTCGTGACGCTGAGCTATCTCGCGTTCGTCACCTATGTCGTGTTCCCGGCGGCGCCTCCGTGGATGGCCGCGCAGTACGGCTTCCTGCCCGCCACCGTCGGACGGTTCGGGCGGGGTCTCGACGTCATCGGGTTGCGCGTCGTCGGCGATCTCGTGACCGACGGTGCGAAGACGCAGAACCAGGTGGCCGCGGTTCCGTCGCTGCACTTCGGGTTCGCGTTGTTGATCGTGGTGACGCTGTGGCCCCACGTGAAGCCGGCTGCTCGCCGGTGGTTGGCGGCGTATCCGGTGGCGATGGCGCTGGTGCTCGTCATCACCGGCGAGCACTACGTGATCGATCTCGTGCTCGGTGCGCTCTACGTCGCTGCATCGTGCGCAGTGTGGCGATCGATCGAGGCACGGCGGGCGGTGCGGTCATTCGCGCGCCGAGGCGGTAGCCTGTCGTGAACGCCAGATGGGCGAGACATGGCGACCGGTGTTGGCAACTTCTCCGATTGCGTGTTCGTACACAGAGGAGAAGAACCGAATGACCGTCGGCACCGTGAAGTGGTTCAACGCCACCAAGGGCTACGGCTTCATCACGCCGGAGGACGGCTCGAAGGACGTCTTCGTGCACCAGTCCGACATCGACGTGCAGGGCTACCGCGAGCTCACCGAGGGCCAGAAGGTCGAGTTCGTGATCGAAGCGGGTCAGAAGGGGCCGAAGGCCGCCCAGGTCCGCCCCGCGTGACGAGCGCAACCCCAGCGAGCGACGACGGGCGTTCGGACGCGAGCAGCGTCGGCGACCAGGTCGTCACGCTGCGGTCGGAGGGCAAGTCGTTCGGCTCGATCGCGAAGGTGATCGGCGTACCGCGCGGTCTCGACGCGTTCGGGCTGTTCGTCGACGCCATCGCCACCAGGCCCGCTCGGGAACGGGCGCGCCTGCGCGCCGAGGAGAACCGTCGGCTCGACACGCTCCAACGGCGGACCACGAAGCTGACCGACGACGCGGAGCGCACCCGGCGCCTCGCGTCGCTCCAGAAGCTCCGCCAACGCCTCGCCGCCACGAACTGACGCGTGTGCCGGCCCCGAACAGGGCCGATACCAACCGCAGTCCGCGTGCGCTCGGCGGGATGATGGTCCGATGCGGAAAGCGGACATCGACGCCGCGCTGGTGACGCGCCTCGTCGCGTCGCAGTTCCCGCAGTGGGCCTCGCTCCCCGTCGCGCCGGTCGCGCTCGACGGCTGGGACAACACGACGTTCCGCCTGGGCGACACGTTGTCGGTGCGCCTGCCGAGCGCGGACCCGTACGCCGCGCAGGTCGACAAGGAGCACCGCTGGCTCCCTGTGCTGGCCCCCGGCCTGCCCGTTGCCATCCCGGCGCCCGTCGCGAAGGGCGCACCGTCGGCGGCGTTCCCGAGGCCGTGGTCCGTGTACCGCTGGATCGACGGCACCATCGCGACCGGCGAGGCCGTACGCGACCTGACCGGGCTGGCAACGCAGCTCGCGGCGTTCCTCGCCGCGCTGTACGCGTGCGAGACGACGGGGCCACCGCCTGGCGACCACTCGTTCTCCCGTGGTGGTCCCGTCACGATCTGGGACGCGCAGGTCCGCGAGCTCGTCGCGCGCCTGGACGGTGTCGTCGACGCCACTGCCGTGACTCGCGTGTGGCACGCCGCGGTCGAAGCACGCAACGACGCGCCGGACGTGTGGGTCCACGGTGACGTCACCGGATCGAACCTCGTCGTGCGCGGCGAGCGTCTCGTCGGCGTCATCGACTTCGGCTGTTGCGCCGTCGGCGACCCCGCCTGCGACCTCACCGTGGCGTGGACGATGTTCGGGGGCGAGAGCCGCCGCATCTTCCGGTCATCGGTGCCCGTGGCGCCGTCGACATGGGCGCGCGCACGCGGATGGGCGCTGTGGAAGGCGTTGGTCCACCTCGGTGCGGATCTGTCGCGGCCGGGGCGTTCCCGTCGCCTCGATGCGCGTGTCGGTTGGCACCGCAGCGCCGTCGAGATCGTGGACGAGCTCGTGCGCGATCTCGATTCCGAACCCTGACTCCACGTCGCGCGCCACGACGCCGCTTCGACTCGATCCCGCCGCCACGTCCATCGTCGCGCGACCAGGGGGGCTTGCCGCAAGCGACCGGATCGTGATTGAAACGCACGGCATGAAGGAGCACGCGGTGGTCGTCGCGGGTGGCGGCCCGACCGGTTTGATGCTGGCGGCGGAGCTGAAGTTGGCCGGCGTCGACGCGGTGATCGTCGAGCGTCGCACCAGCCAGCAGCTCGACGGATCGCGCGCGGGCGGCCTGCACTCGCGCACGATCGAGGTGCTGGACCAGCGCGGCATCGCCGACCGGTTCCTCGACGAGGGCCAGCAGCACCCGAGCGTCGGCTATGCGCTCCTGCAGCTCGACATCAGCGACTTCCCCACCCGTCACAACTACGTGCTCGCGCTCTGGCAGAGCGACTTCGAGCGCATCCTCGCCGGGTGGGTCGAAGAGCTCGGCGTGCCGATCATCCGAGGCCGGGAGGTCACGGGGTTCGCGCAGAGTGATGACGCCGTCGACGTCGCGCTGTCCGATGACACGCACGTGCACGCGCAGTACCTCGTGGGCTGCGACGGCGGACGCAGCGTCGTGCGCAAGACGGCGGCGATCGACTTCGTCGGACTCGACCCCTCGACGAGCTGGATGATCGCCGAAGTCGAGATGGACGAGGAGCCCGAGCTCGGGATCCGCCGCGACAGCGCAGGCCAGCATGCGATCGCGAGACGGCAACCCGACGAGCCGATCCGGGTGGTGCTCATGGGACGCGATCTCGATCACACCGACGAACCTGACATCGAGGAGCTGCGCGAGGCCCTCGTCGGCGTGTACGGGACCGACTTCGGGTTGCGTGCCGCGACATGGATCTCCCGCTTCACGGACATGTCGCGCCAAGCGGTCGCCTACCGCCGCGGGCGCGTCCTGCTCGCCGGTGACGCTGCGCACGTGCACCCGCCGCAGGGGGGCCAGGGCCTCAACGTCGGCGTGCAGGATGCAGTCAACCTCGGATGGAAGCTCGCGCAGGTCGTCGACGGCACCTCACCCGAGACGTTGCTCGACACGTACCACCGCGAACGGCATCCCGTGGGGGCGCGCGTGTTGCACAACACGATGGCGCAGGTCGCGCTCAACACGCCCGACGACCGCCACCAGGCGTTGCGGGAGACGGTGAACCAATTGCTGATGATGGACGAGCCGCGCCGGTACGTCGTCGCGATGATCGCGGGGCTCGACATCCGCTACGACGTCGGCAACGGTCACGCGCTCGTCGGTCGGCGCATGCCCGATCTCGACCTGCGCACGTCGATCGGCGCGACGCGGGTGTACGAGTTGCTGCACGACGCGCGTCCCGTGCTGCTCGAGTTCGGCGCGCGTCACGCCTTCGACACATCGGCATGGTCGCCGCGAATCCGTTCCGTCGACGCGACGTACGACGGCGCGTGGGAGCTTCCGCTCGTCGGCGCGGTGCCGGCGCCCGGCGCGGTGTTGATCCGTCCGGACGGTCACGTCGCGTGGGCGGGTGATCCCACGGACCCGACGCTGCCGCTCGCGCTGACGACGTGGTTCGGTGGTGCTGCCGCCTAGGGCACCAGTGCAGCGGGTAGAGCAGTCGACATGCATGTCGCTCCCGGAACGATCGTCGTGTGGTCCGATCTCGCCTGCCCGTGGGCAACGCTCGCCGTGCACCGGCTGCACGCCACCCGCGCCCGCCTCGGTCTCGACGACCAGGTCGCCATCGACCACCGCGCCTTCCCGCTCGAGTTGGTGAACAACCGGTGCACGCCGCGCCGGGTCCTCGCCGCGGAGGTGCCCGTCGCCGGTGCGCTGGCGCCGGACTTCGGCTTCCAGGTGTGGCAGGCACCCGATGCCGAGTGGCCGGTCACCACGCTGCCCGCGCTGGAGGCCGTCCAGGCGGTCAAGGCGCAAGGTCTCGATGCCGCCGCCGCGCTCGATCTCGGCTTGCGGAAGGCGTTCTTCGCCGAGAGCCGGTGCATCTCGATGCGCCACGTCGTGATCGACGTCGCGTCCGCGACGGCAGGCGTCGATGTCGACGCGTTGACGAAGTCACTCGACGAAGGAACGGCTCGCAGTGCCGTGATCGAGCAGTGGCACGCGGCCCAGGACGGTCCGGTGAAGGGCAGCCCGCACCTCTTCCTCGCCGACGGGACCGACGCCGCAAACCCGGGCATCACGATGCACTGGGAGGGCGACCACGGCCGCGGCTTCCCCGTCGTCGACCACGACGACCCGTCGGTGTACGACGACCTGGTGCGCCGCGCCGCGCGACTGCCTGGTTGACCCAGCGGGCCCCGTGCCCGAGTGTGGTCGCCATGACGACCAACGGCACGTGCACGCCCCGCTTCGCTGCGGTCCGCGAGGAGTTCGAGCGGAACCTCGCCGAGCGCGGTGAGCTGGGCGCATCGGTGTGCGTGACGGTCGACGGCGAGACCGTCGTCGACCTGTGGGGCGGCACCGCGGATCCGGCGACCGGCACGCCGTGGAACGACGACACCGTGTGCGTCGTGTGGTCGAGCACGAAGGGGGCTGTCGCGCTGATCGCGCACATGCTCGTGTCGCGGGGACAGCTCGCGCTCGACGCGCCCGTCGCGACGTACTGGCCGGAGTTCGCCCCGCACGGCAAGGACGCGATCTCGGTGCGGCAGTTGCTCAGCCACCAAGCCGGCCTCGCCGCACTCCGCGCGCCGCTGCCCGAGGGCGGGCTGTGCGACTGGGACCTCGTCGCCGGCATGCTCGCCGCGCAGGAGCCACTGTGGGAGCCGGGCACGCGCAACGGCTACCACGCGCTGACGTTCGGGCACCTCGTCGGCGAGCTCGTGCGTCGCATCGACGGCCGCAGCGTCGGCACGTTCTTCGCGGACGAGGTGGCGGGACCGCTCGGTCTCGACTTCTGGATCGGCTTGCCCGCCGAGATCGAGCCACGCGTCGCGCCGATCGTGGCGCCGGACATGCCCGCCGATCCCGGCGACCTGCCGCGCTTCTACCAGCTCGCACTCACGGAACCGACGTCGATCCCCGGCCTCGTGCTGCTGAACTCCGGCGGGCTCATGATGCCGGGCGCGTGCAACACGCGCGAGGTGCACGCCGCCGAGATCCCGTCCGCCAACGGTGTGGCCAACGCCCGGGCGTTGGCGGGGATGTACCGCCCGCTCGCGCTCGGCGGCGCGGTCGACGGTGTGCACCTGCTCGACGACGCAACGTTGCGCGACGCAACACGCGTCGCCGTCGCGACGTCGACCGACGCCGTCCTGCTCGCGCCGAGCCGCTGGGGCCTCGGGTTCATGAAGGCGGTCGACAACCTCGCCGCCGGCGGACCCGAGAACAGCGTGTTGCTGTCCGACGACGCGTTCGGCCACGTCGGCGCGGGCGGCTCCGTCGGGTTCGCGGACCCTGGCGCTCGCATGTCGTTCGGGTACGCGATGACGAAGCAAGGGGGCGGGCTCGGTATGAACCTTCGCGGCCAGGCGCTCGTCGACGCCGTCTACGGCGCACTCGGGTACCGGCGTCGTGAAGGCGGCGGTCTCTGGTACTGATCGCCGCCACGGCCGGGGTCTCGCAGGCCGCATCCGTCCGTAGGCTCGCCGACCGAGAGGGGTCGGATGGCGAACACACCCACCGGCGTACACATCGACGCGAGCGCGAACCGCTTCGTCATCGATCTCGACGGCACCGAAGCCGAGCTGCTGTTCCGCAAGCGAGCGGGACGGTTGATCCTCGTCCACACGGAGGTCCCCGAGGCGCTCAGTGGTCGAGGCATCGGTGGCGAGCTGGTCCGCGCCGCCACCGCGCACGCGCGGGACGAACACCTCACGATCGTGCCGTGGTGCCCGTTCGCGCGGCGATGGCTGCTCGACCATCCCGACGAGACCGAGGGCGTCACCGTCGACTGGGACACCCAACCCCCGCCCCGCGACGCCGATGCCTGACGTCTGCGCGCACGTCGCGACCGTTGCCGACGTCTCGCCCTCCAGCACGGGTTGTGAGGACTGCCTGCGCATCGGCGGCCGGTGGGTGCACCTCCGGATGTGCATGCACTGCGGCCACGTCGGGTGCTGCGACAGCTCCCCGAACCGGCACGCCACCGCGCACTGGCACGCCCACGACGACCACCCGCTCATCCGCTCCTACGAGCCCGGTGAGGACTGGTGGTGGTGCTACGCCGACGAGCTGTTCTTCGACGTTCCCGGTGCACCGCCCGCGCCGTCGCACCCGTGAGCGCCGCGCCGGACGTGTCGGTCGTTGTGCGACAGTGGACGCGATGACGACGCGTCGACCGCTCGTGCGCTCCCCCGGCGAGGGACGCAGCTACCCGATGGGCCGCCTCGTCGCCGTCTTCAAGGCAGACGGCGACGAGACCGAGGGCCGCTACTCGATCTCGGAGTGGTGGCTCGACCCGCACACCAAGGGGCCCGGTGCCCACCAGCACCCCGAGGACGACGTGTTCTACGTGCTCGAGGGCACCATGAGCTTCTTCCTGCAGGACACGTGGCTCGACGCGCCGGCCGGCACGTTCGTGCTCGTACCGGGCGGGGTCACGCACACGTTCGAGAACCGCGGCGACACCCGCGCCGGCGCGCTCAACGTCTCGGCGCCCGGCGACTTCGAGCAGCACATGCCCGGCATCGCGCAGTGGTTCGTCGAACGATCCGACGACGACAGCAACTGCTGACCCAGACCGTGCTCACGCGGCCGTCAGGGTCGCGGGCGGGCGATCACCAACGCGATGTCGTCGCGCGGCATGCCGTGCTGGTACTCCAGCACCGTGCTGCACAGCACGTCGGCGGGGTCGGTCGCGTCCGCGCCGGCCAGTGACCGCAGCGTCGCATGCAGGCGCGCCTCCCCGAAGAACTCCCCGTCGGCAGCCCGCGCTTCCGTGCAGCCGTCGGTGTACACCGCGAGCAGCGCGTCGCTCGGCAGCGTCCACTGCACCGGCTCGACCGTGATCTCGCGGAAGATCCCGAGGGCGGTGCCGGTGGCGCCGACGTCCTTCGACTCGCCCGCCGTTGCCACGATCGGTGGGAGATGGCCACCGCACACGGACGTCACGACCGTCTCGTCCGCGCGCGCGTCGACGCGGAGGTAGCACACGGTGCAGAACCGCTCCGGCGACTCCCGGAGCAAGACGTCGTTCAGCGTGCGCAGCACCTCGTCGGGTCGCTGCCTGCGGTACGTGGCGGCGCGGATGATGTGGCGGGCGAGCGACGTGACGACGGCGGCCTCCGCGCCCTTTCCGCAGACGTCGCCGACGGCGATGACCCACGACCCGTCGCCCGCCTCGAAGACGTCGTAGAAGTCGCCGCCGACCTCGGTGCCGTCGCCCGCCGGCCGGTACGCGCTCCACAACTGCAGGTGCAGGATCGACGGCAGCTCGGGCGGGATGAAGCTCGCCTGCAACGTGCGCGCCAACTGGCGGGCACGGGCCTCGGACTCCTCGGCGAGCCGTTGTGCTTCCTCGGCGCGCCGCCGCTGCGCCAGCAGCTCCTGCTCGTACGCCCGTCGCTCGGTTGCGTCGAACATCGCAACGCGCACGACCATCGGGTTGCCGGCGCCGTCGCGCCGCACGACCGCGTTCAACACCACCGGCAAGCGGCTGTCGTCGGCGCACCGGATGTCCATGGCGAGCTCGCGGGCGCGGCCCTGCATCCGCAGCATCGGCGCGACGTGCGTCTCGTAGAAGATCTTCCCGCCGGCGGTGAGGAGATCGGCCAGCCGGCGCCGGCCGACGAGCGCGTGGGGGTCATATCCCGTCCACGCGAGGAAGGTGTGGTTGACCTTGACGATCGTGCCGTCGGGAGACGTCGAGAGGTAGCCGCAGGGCGCGTTGTCGTAGAGATCCTGCGGGTTGTCGTCGAGAAGCGCTTCGTAGAAGTCGTCGGTGGGCAGGCCGAGTTCCTCAGACGAATTCATCGATCGCGGCGATCGTCGCTTCGGGCGCGCTCAGGTTCGGGCAGTGCCCCGTTGCGGCCAGCTCGACGTAGCGGCTCCCGGCGATCTGCTCGTGCACGTAGCGACCGACGTCAGGGGGCGCGATCACGTCCTCTGCGCATTGCAGGATCAGCGTCGGGATGGTGACGCGGCCGAGATCGCTCCGGTTGTCCGAGGTGAACGTGACGTGCGCGAAGTGGCGAGCGATCGACGGATCGGTACGGCAGAAGCTGCTCGTCAGCTCTTCGCCCAACTCGGGCCGGTCGGGGTTGCCGATGATCACCGGCGCCATGGACGACGACCATCCGAGGTAGTTGCTGTCGAGTGCCTCGAGCAGCTCCGCGATGTCCGCCTCGTCGAACCCACCGAGGTAGCCGTCGTCGTTGATGTACCGGGGCGACGGACCGACGAGCACGAGCGCGCCGAACAGCTCGGGCCGACGGTTGGCAGCGAGGACGCCGACCATGGCGCTCACCGAGTGGCCGACGAACACGACATCGCGGAGTGCGAGCTCCTCGCAGATCTCGACGATGTCGTCCGCGTACCCGCCGAGTGTGCCGTACTTGTCCTCGTCGTACGCCGACAGGTCGGAGCCACCCGCGCCCACGTGGTCGAAGAGCACCACGCGGTGCGAGTGCTCGAACGCGGGCGCGACGAACCGCCACATGTTCTGGTCGCATCCGAAGCCGTGCGCGAAGAGCATCGGCCGCCCGTCCGGTCTCCCCCGCTCGATCACGTTGTTCCGAGCATGAACGGACATGGGCCAAGGCTATTGCGTGCGGGCCGCCTGGCCTCCCGCGAGGAGCGTGGCGACGAGCGTCGCCGCCAACCAGCGCTCGTACTTCTCCGGGCTCCACCCGCGCTCGACCACCAGGCTGTGGTGCGTGCGCGGGCTGGCGATCGTCCACATGATGTCGGTCGCGTCCTTGGCGGTCACGCCGTCCCGAAGCGCGCCGTGGCGGGCGAGCGCCCGCGCGACGTGGTGCTGGTCGTCGTAGCGGGCCTGCTGCTGCCGACGGAAGGTCGTTGCGATCTCGGGATCCGACGCCGCCGCGCCGCTCATCACCTCGTAGAGCGGACCCATCGCGGCGCCGATGCGGGTGGCGATGGCGGCGAGCATCTCGAGCTGCGCGCGCGGGTCGCGCTCGCGTTCCATCGCCTGCCAGTCCCCCCGTTGCCGCAGTGGGCCGGGCTCGTCACCCGCGACGGCGCGCGCCCGGAGCTCGTCGAGGATCGCCTTCTTGGTGCCGAACACCGCGTACACCGTCTGGACCGCGACGTCGGCGGCGTCCGCGATGGCGGTGATCGTCGTCGTCGCGTAGCCGTCGGCAAGGAAGAGCTCGAGCGCGGCATCGAGGACGCGCCCTCGGGTCGCCAGCGCCTTCTGCTGCCGTCGCGACATCTGCCCCTTGACATGTGCAGCCACGAGATCAGAGTATCACTCTATCAATAGAGTGATACTCTAATCTCTGGAGGTCGACGATGACGATCACGCTGGAACCGCAGGCGACTGCGCTCGACGACGACCCTCGTGCCCGAGCGGCGGTGATCGCGCCGCAGCTGCGCGAGCGCGCCGGGGAGGGCGAGTCACGGCGCACGATGGCGCCGGATCTCGTGGCGACGCTCAAGGCGGCGGGGTTGTTCCGGCTCGCGCTGCCCGAGGCGCTCGGCGGCTGGGAAGCGCCGCCGATCGTCACCTTCGAGACGATCGAGGAGCTGGCACGCGCCGACGGGTCCGGCGCGTGGACCACCTTCATCGGCAACACCGGCACGCTCCTGGCGTGGCTCGACACGGAAGTGGCGCGCGACCTCCTCGAGGGCGATCCGGACCGGCCGGTCGCGGGCACGTTCGCACCCATGGGCCGGGCCGTACCTGTCGACGGCGGGTTCGTCGTCACCGGACGGTGGCCGTTCGCCAGCGGCGCGCTGCACGCCGAGCTCCTGCTCGGTGGCGTCCTCGTCATGAACGGCGATGTCCCGCGCTTCGTCGACGACCGGCCCGACTGGCGCTTCGCGTGGTTCCCGAAGCAGGACGTCGAGGTCATCGACACGTGGCACGCGCCCGGGCTCCGCGGCACGGGAAGCCACGACATCTCGGTGCACGAGGTGTTCGTGCCCGCCGAGCGCACGTGCTCGCCCATGTTCGAGCCCGCGCGCGTCGATCGCCCGCTCTACCGGCTGTCGATGTACAACCTCCTCGCACCGCTCATCACCGGCTTCGCCGCCGGCGTCGGTCGTGGCGCCATCGACCGCTTCATCGAGATCGCGCAGACGAAGCGCCGCGGCGCCGGACCCACGGTCCGCGACGACGAGCACTGCCAGGTACTCGTGGCGCAGGCGGACCTCCAGCTCCGCGCCGCTCGCGCGCTGTTCGTCGAAGCGATGACCGCGGCGTGGGACGCGGTGCGCACTCGAGGCCGCTACACGCCGCGGGAGCGAGCAGCGGTGATCGGTGCCGAGCAGCTCGTGCTGCGCGCCGCCGTGGACGCGGTCGACGCGCTCCTGCCGTTCGCGGGTGCCAGTTCGGTGCGCGACGACGAACCGCTCCAGCGCTGTGCGCGTGACTTGCACGCGGCGCGGCAGCACATCGTGTTCTCGACCGATGCCATGAAGCGGGTCGGCCGCGTCACGTTCGGACTCGAACCCAACGACTTCATGCTCTGACCGCGACCGCGACGGCGACGGCCCAGGTCCGAAGACCTGGGCCGTTGCCGGTCCCCGCGTGGATGCGACGAGTCAGGCCTCGGCGAACGACACGGCAGGCTCGGCACCTGCCGGGTCCCGCAGGACGCTCAGCGACGCCGCTGCCATCCACAGCACCGTGAGCAGGAAGCAGGCGAAGCCGAGCGGGCCCGGGCCACCGGACGACGTCGACGCGCCGAGCACGACCGACACGAGCGTCAGGACAGCCACGATCGCCGCGGCCGGCGACAGCCACCGGGCACGGTCGGTCGGGAGCGCGATGGCGGCGACGACGAGGAAGCCGATCGACGGCACCGCCGGTCCGATGTCGAACGTCATCTCCGCGAGCCGGTGGAGCAGGAGCAGCGTGTGGTCGTCGTTGCCGAGCGTTCCGGCCTGGAACAGCGCTGCCTGGAGGACGCCGCCGGCGATGGCGAGCGCGATCGTCGTGACGCCGAAGCCCACGAGCGCACCCTGCCAACCCTTGCGCACCCGCTGTCCGAGCGCGACGAAGAAGGGCACGAGGAGCAGCGGCGCGACGACGTAGAGCACGCCGGCCACCGTGAGCGCGCCGTGGTGGTCGTTGACGTAGCTGCGCACGGTCGCGGCCGTGGCGTCGAGCGCGGGCGGCGAGCCCGCGAGTGCGCCCGATGCGAGACCGAGCACGAGGAAGCCGAGCGCACCGGCGATGCCGGCGCGGCGAAGCGTGTCGTTCTCCATGGCCGTCACCTCTGCACCGCGGAGCCGACGGTGACCGTGCCGTCGATGCCGATGTCCTCGTGACCGGGGCCCGGCCGCACGCCGGCTCGATCGAACGCCGGGAACAGCCGCTCGCTGGCGAAGCGGTCGGCGTGCTCCTTCGACTGCCACACGTCGACGATGTGCAGCGTGCCGTCGGCTTCCCCGACGATGTGCACGAGCTGCCCGTTGACGGGATCCGTTCCGAGCTCGGCCACGACGCGTTGGTAGTCGGCGACCGTGACCCCCGGGGTCTTGGTGAGATGGACGTACGACATGGTTCCTCCTGGTTGACGTCTGGTGACGTCACGATGCAGGAAGGCCCCGATCGCGGCATCCGCCGAATTGCTCACCGCGCATGCTCATCGCTCGCGCGCGGTGACCCACGAGGCGATCTGGCTCCGGCTGGAGAAGCCGAGCTTCACGAGGATGTGCTGCACGTGGTTCTGAGCCGTGCGCACGGACATGAACAGCTCGTCCGCGATCTCACGATTGGTGCGGCCGGCGGCCACGAGCTTGGCCACCTCGTGTTCGCGCGGTGACAGCACGCCGTCACCGTCCGCCGAGGTCGCCGCCGCGTCACTGATGGCGGCTGCGTACTCGACCCAGGGCGCCATGCCGAGGGCAGCGGCGCGCGGCGCCGCGTCGCCCACCAGCGCGAGCGCCTCTTCCCGGTCGCCGCGCGCCAGCAACGTCGCCGCCAACTCGATGGCGGCCTCGGCCGCGATCGCGATCGCCCCGTTCGCACGACAGCGCTCCAGCGCGACGCGAAGGTCACGTTCGCTTTCGTCCAGGTGGCCGAGCTCACGGGCACCGCGGCCGAGCGCGAGCTCGACCGGCCCGGCGTAGTGGGCGGTGCCCGAGGTCGTCGTCACGTGGTGGCCGCGGTACGGCTCGAGCCGCGTGCAGCAGTAGGCGAGGCTCTCTCGATCCCCGAGCACGCCGAACACGCGGGCGGCGAGCGCGTAGACCGACAGGTAGAAGTACGGCGGCGGGTCCCATCGCTCGACGGCGCCGGCGTTGCCGATGAGCATGCGCGCCTCGTCGACCCGGCCCGCGTCGGCGAATTCGTAGGCGGGACCGAGGAACATGAAGATCGGCGCGTTCACTTCGGACGGGTTCGGCGCGAGATCGTCCGGCGGCCGCGCGCTGTCGGGTCCCCCGCCGACGGCGTCGTACCCGAGGTGATGGCGCACGGCGCCGAGCCCGGCCATGTGCGCGCCGAAGGCAGCCGGGTGCCGCTTCGGCGCGAGCAACGCGAACGCCTCGCGGCTGCACTCGAGCGCGCGGTCGAAGCGCGCCGTCGCCTGCGCGAGCGCGCCTTCGGCGAGGAGCGCGTGCCAACGGGCGAACACCGAGCCGACACGAGCAGCACTCGCTCGCAGGCGGCCGAGCTCCGTCGCGAGGGACGCGAGGTCACCACGCTCGAACAGGACGTCGGTCATCCACTGGTGACCCCACATCTCGTCGACGGGCCGGTCGTGGTCGCTGCCGACCTGGATCATCCGCTGCGCCAGCGCCATCCGTTCGTCGAGGCCGTCGGGCCCGCTGACAGCGAGCTGGCGGGCGTGTGAGGCGGCGACGATGGCGTCGATGTCGCCCGACTCCTCCGCGAGCGCGAGCGCGTCCGCGCTGATCGCGCCCGCCGCTTCGAAGTCCCCGTCGTACGACGTCGCGTGCGCGACCCTCGCGAGCAACCGCGCGCGGCGAGCGACGTCGGCGTCCGGCACGAGTCGCAGCGCCTGACGGCACCGCTCGCGAATCGCCCGATCCCAGGCACGGTTGCCCACGCACTCGAGCGCGAGCGCGGCGGCCACGACCCTGTCGACGTCGTTCGCGGCGAGGGCGGCGGCCATCGCGTCGGACGCGACGTTCGACGCGACGCCGAGGTCCAGTGCCCCGGCAGCGGCGACCGCCATCGCCGTCAACGCGTCCGCCCGTTCACCCTGAGCCACCGTCGCGCCGCCGGCATCGAGCGCAAGCCGGTAGAGCGAAACGGCATCCTCGAACGCGAGGTCCTCGGCGGCGACCTGGGCGGCCCGCATGGACCACTCGAACGCGGCGCGGTGATCGCCCGCGCTCGCCGCCGCCGCCCAGTGGTGGGCGAGCTCGGCGAGGTGACCGCGCAGCTCGTCGCCGTACACGGTCTCGATCACCCGTGCGGCGTGCTCGTGGAGCTCGGCGCGCGCGCGTGCGGGCAGTCCGGCTTCGATCGCCATGCGCACGAGCGCGTGGCCGAAGCGGTAGTTGCCCGGCACGTCACTCGGCTGCACGAAACCCTCGCGGCGCGCCTCGTCGAGCTCGTCGAGGCATGTGTTCGCGGTGCGATCGAGCAACGACGCGATCACCGGCACCGCGAAGTCGTCGCCGACGACTGCCGCCGTCCGCAACAGCTCCTGCACCGGTGCGCGCAGTCGTGCCACCCGACCGGCGACCGCGTCGAGCACCGTGGCCGGCACCTCGCCGTCCGACAGGACACCGGCGGCCGCGACCTCGCGCACGAAGAAGGGATTGCCGCCGGTCGTCGACCACACGCGCGACGCGATCTCGTCCTCGACGGGCGCACCGTTGACGGCGGCGAGCAACTCGGCGACCGTCACCACGTCGAACGGCCGCAGCTCGACGCGCGCAACGCTGCGATCACGAGCGAGGTCCGCCAGCAGCGGCGTCCCCAGCCCCGCGACTCGTGCCGTCGCCACGAAGAGCACGCGTGCGCGCCCGAGAACGGCGAGAACGTGGCGCAGGGCGACCAACGACGGCGTGTCCGCCCACTGCACGTCGTCGAGCACGACGAGCGCGCCGTGGCCGTCGTCGAGCTGTCGTACCGCGCCCGTGATGGCGTCGAACAGGTCGTCGCGCCCGTCGGGACCGTGCGGCACGCGCAACGCGACGTCGCTGCCTCCGAGGACCTGGCGCCACAACCAGTACGTCGGCGTTCCGGCGTCCTCGTGGGCACGTGACCACGCGACTGTCGCGCCCGCCCGTCCGACTTCAGATGCAAGCTCGGTGGCCAACCGCGTCTTGCCGACACCGGCCTCGCCGACGATCACGACCAGGTTCGGCTGCCCGTCGAGCGCGGCGCGCCAACACCGTTGCAGCACCGCGAGCTCGCGCTCCCGCCCAACGAGTCGATCGGCGTCCATACCCGGACACCATCATGAACCGCGGAGCGGCGCGGCGAGTGCAGCACGGGTCGGTCGTCCGGCGACGCGCGCCCGAGACGGGACCGAAGACCCTCGCGGCACGGACGGACGACCCTGGCCGCAGACGATGCGAGACGTGATGGTCGCACCATGCGGAACGAGGCCGGACGGCCCGCGCGCGATGCCGTGCTCGACCGGTTCTGGCTGGCGTTGCGGGACTGCGGGCGCGACGTTCCCTCCTTGCTGCGGACGATCGCACAGCAGGTCGTCGAGGTGATCGGCGACGGCTGTGTGCTCACGACGCTCACGGCGGACGGAGCCGAACTGCGACCCGAGGTGGTCGTCCACGCCGACGAAGCGGTCGGAGCAGCCATGCGTGCGGTCCTCGGGGCCGACAACATGCGCATCGGCGAGGGCATCGCCGGCAGCGTCGCCGCAGATCGCCACGCCGTGCTGCTCAACGACCTCGAGCCGGACATCGTCGGCGAGACGACCCCCGAACGCTTCCTTCCCTTCCTGCGAGATCACCCGATGCGGGCGTTGATGGTCGTGCCGCTGGTGGCCGGCGAGCAGCTGGTCGGGACGCTCGGCGCGGTGCGAACGACCGCCCACGACGGGTACGACGCCGCGGATCTTCGGATGCTGCAGGCGCTCGCCGATCGCGCCGCGCTCGCGATCGCGGACTCGCTGGCTGCACCGACGACGGTGAGTGCCGCGGACTACGAGGCGATCTACCGCTACAACCTCGACGGCGTCTTGCTGACGACGCCCGACGGTCACATCCTCGCCGCGAACCCCGCAGCGTGCTCGATCCTGCGGATGACCGAGCGGCAGATCGTCGGAGGCGGCAGGGAGGCGCTGGTCGTCGCCGACGACCGCAATCTCGGCCCCGCCCTCGCCGAGCGAGCGGCTTCGGGTCACGCCACGGCCGAGCTCCAGATGCGTCGCGGCGACGGCACCACGTTCGTTGCAGACGTCTCGTCGACGATCTTCACCACTCCCGACGGCGCGATGCGAGCATCGGTGATCTTCCGGGATGTGAGCGACGAGGTGACGTCGCGAGAACACACGGTCAGCCGACTTGCGGAGCTCGAGGACATGGCCGATCGTGATCCGCTCACCGGCTTGCTCAACCGGCGCGGGTTCGCGGTCGCGTGCCAGCACGTGCTGGCGTCAGCGGACTGTCGGGGCTTGGCGTCCCAGTTCGTGTTCATCGACGTCGACCACCTCAAGGCCATCAACGACACCCAGGGACACTCGGCCGGGGATGCCGCACTCGTGTCCGTCGGATCGGCCATCGAACACGCGGTGCGGGAGGTCGACGTCGCCGTACGACTCGGGGGCGACGAGTTCGCGATCCTGCTCGGTGGCACTGCGCTGGCGGAGGTCGAGCGCGTGATCGAGCGCATCGACGACATCCTCCGCGCTGATCGCGCCGCACCACCCGGGCTGGCGATCAGTGTCGGGATCACCGAGCGCCCAGCACACGACGCCAGGCGTCTCGATGAGCTGGTGGACGCTGCCGACCGCGACATGTACCAGCACCGGATGCTCCAGCGCCTTCGGTCGAAGCACCGGTCCGACGTGGAGGAGTGAACCGGTGACGACCTACTCGCGGCTGCGGGTCTGGAACGTGGTCATCGGCACGCTGCTCGCGGTCGAGGCCTCTGTGATGCTGGCGACGAGCAACGACCTGTCACTCCCCGTGACCGGCGCGTGGTTGCGCGACGACCCCGTCGCGGTGCGCGGTCCCGTCCCGGCGCACACGGTGTTCTCCGTGCGGATCGGACCGCTGGTTGCGGCCTTCCTGTTCCTCGCCGCCATCGATCACCTTCTCGTCGCCTCGCCCATTGCGATCCGCGCGTATGAACGAGGGATCACCGCGCACCGGAACATGTTCCGCTGGGCGGAGTACGCGCTGAGCGCGTCCGTGATGATCGTCCTCATCGGGCTGTTCGTGGGGCTCCGCGACATCGGCGCGGTCGTCGCCGTCTTCGCGCTCAACACGACGATGATCCTCTTCGGCGCGCTGATGGAGCGTGAGCAGGAGCCGGGCGGGGCCGACTGGACCGCGTTCTGGTTCGGCTGCTTCGCCGGCGCCGTCCCGTGGGCCCTCGTCTTCGTCCACGTCGCCGGCGCACCCACCGTGCCGGGGTTCGTCTGGGCGATCACCGTCACACAGCTCGTCCTCTTCATCGCGTTCGCGGTGAACATGGCGCTGCAGTACGCCCGCGTCGGCAGATGGCGAAGCTACGTGTTCGGCGAGACGGGATACATCGTCCTCAGCGCGACCGCGAAGTCGCTGCTCGCGTGGCTGATCTTCGCCAACGTGCTCCGCACATGACGAGGGCGGCGAGCGAAGGCCGCACGAGCGGATGTACGACCTTCGGCTGATGTAGCGCCGCCTTCGCCGCCCTACCTTCACGGCATGCCGGCTGCGGGGAACGGGTGGGACAATGCCGGCGTGGGCGCGAGCTCGGACGGGACGCCACTGCCGACGGGAACGGTGACCCTCCTGCTCGGTGACGTCGAGGGATCGACCCGGCTGTGGGAATCGAGGCCAGACGACATGGCGGCGGCGGTGGCAACGCTCAACGAGGTCGTCGATCGGGTCGTCGCCATGCATGCAGGCGTCCGCCCCGCGGAGCAGGGCGAGGGCGACAGCTTCGTCGCCGCGTTCGCACGCTGCTCGGACGCCGTCGCGTGCGCGCTCGAGCTGACGCTCGCGACGCAGTCGTCCCTGACCCGGCTCCGCCTCGGCGTGCACACCGGTGAGGTCCAGCTCCGCGACGAGGCCAACTACATGGGCCCTGCCGTGAACCGAGCGGCGCGCATCCGCGACGCGGGCCATGGCGGGCAGATCCTCCTGTCGCAGACCGCCGCGGACCTCGCGGTCGACGACCTGCCCGCGGCCACCACGCTCGTGGATCACGGCGCGCAGCAGTTGCGAGACCTCGCGCGACCCGAGCGGGTCTGGGAGCTCGTGCACCCCGATCTGGAGGAACAGGGCCGACCGTTGCGAACCGCAGGCCGGCGCACGAACCTCGGTGCGCCGTTGGCGAGCTTCGTCGGACGGCACGCGGAGATGACGGCACTCCACGAGTTGCTCGACGACTCGCGGGCCGTGACGTTGACGGGGGCCGGCGGTTGCGGCAAGACGCGTCTCGCCGTCGAGGTCGCCGCCCAGCGGACGAGCGCGTACCCCGGAGGTGTGTGGTTCGCGGACCTCTCCACCACGAACGCCATCGACGGTGTCGAGACCGCGGTGGCGGAGGCGATGGGCGTCGTGTTGCAGGCGGGTGCCGCCGTCGACGCGATCGCGCGCGCGATCGGCGCCGACCCGACCCTCCTCGTCCTCGACAACTGCGAGCACCTCATCGGCCCGTGCAGCACGCTGGCGGAGGAGCTGCTGCGGCGGTGCGCGGGCGCGGTCGTCCTCGCCACCAGCCGCGAGCCGCTCGGCCTCCCGGGTGAGATCACGTACCGCGTGCCATCACTGTCACTCCCCGACGACGACCGTGCGGCGCGGACCGTGGCGGAACTGGTGCGCTTCGAAGCGGTGGAGCTGTTCGTCGAGCGAGCGCGAAGAGCGCGCCCGAGCTTCGCGCTCGACGAGGCGAGCGCGCCCGTCGTGGTCGACATCTGCCGGCGCCTCGACGGCATCCCGCTCGCGTTGGAGCTCGCCGCCGCGCGTTTGCGCGTCCTGTCTGCTGCGCAGGTCCGCGACGGCCTCCACGATCGGTTGCGTCTTCTCACCGGTGGCGCGCGCACGGCAGTGCCGCGCCAGCAGACGCTGCAGGCGTCCGTCGAGTGGAGCTACGCCCTGCTGCTCGAACCCGAGCGCGTCCTGCTGAACCGCCTGTCCGTCTTCGCCGGAGGGTTCGACGTCGCCGCTGCCGAGGCGGTGTGCGCAGGCGGGAGCATCGAGTCGCACCACGTGCTCGACCTGCTCGCGCAGTTGGTCGACAAGTCGCTCGTGTCCGTCCGCGACATGGCGAGTGCGGGCGACGACCGGTTCTCGATGCTCGAGACCGTGCGCTCGTACGCGGCGGCTCGCTTGATCGAGGCCGGTGAAGCGTCCGAGGTGCGGGCTCGCCACTACACCTGGTGCCTCTCGATCGCGCAGCGGCTCGATGGCGACGAGGACGCGTACCGCGCCAGGGTCACTGCGGACTACGACAACATTCGCCGGGCGCTGCAGTGGGCGGAAGGCCAAGACGACGACGGCGCCTCGCTCGCCCGCCTCGCCTCGCGGCTGTACCTGTTCTGGACGACGGGACGCCAGATGGTCGAAGGCGCCTTCTGGTTCGACAAGGTCGTCGAACGGGAGACCGACGATGCACGGTTGGCGAGCGCGGTCGGGCGCTTGGCGCTGCTGCTGGCGCTGGCGGGCGACTACGACCGCGCCATCCTCGAGGGTCGTCGCGCGGTGGAGCTCACTCGCGCCCTCGACGACCCGACGCGTCTGACCTGGACGCTGCTGTACCTCGCGCAGAGCTTCCCGGACCCTCCCGAACAGGGCCCGCTGGTCGACGAGGCGTTGTCGCTGGCCGTTGCCACCGGCGACACGCTCGCCGAGGCGTGGGCGCTGTCGCTCCAGGGATGGCAACGTCAGGACACCGACCCGCTCGGCGCGATCGCTCCCCTCGAGTCGTCGATCGAGCTCGCGCGCGAGCACGGCTACGGCTGGGTCGAGCGGATGAGCGCCGCCACGCTCGCCATCGTGCAGGTCAGGTTGCTGCCGTTGCGCGAAGCCGTGGTGGTGCTGGAGCGCGCGATGGAGGCGCTCCGTGACGCGGGCGAGGGCACCTTGCTCGCCACCATGTACGCCTGGCTCGCGATCACGAGGGAGGCCAGCGGCGACCGCGCCGGCGCTGATCTGGCGTTGCATGCACTCGATCGCTTCGACGACGTCGTCGGCGTCGCCGGCAGCACGTACCGTCGCACGGCCGCGCACGCCTGGATCGCGATGTTCCGTGGCGAGTGGAAGCGGGCGCGTGCGCTGCTCGTGCCGCTCGTCGATCTCTCCGTCGACGCGTCGATGCACGTGAACACCAAGGAGATGCGCTCCTACGTCGAGCTCATGTGTGGTGACGCCGTACAGGCGGCGGCCCTCGGTCTCGAAGCGGCCCGGGCCGGCGAGCGCGCCGGCTTCACCGCCGCGTCCGTGAACGGCACACCAACCCACATCCGCTCGCTCGCCGCGCGCGCCCTCGGCGACCTCACCGCTGCGGAGGACCTCGCCCGCGCGGCGCTCGACGAGCACGAGACCCGCCCCGTGCCCGCATGGGTACGCGTCGGCCCGCTCAACGTCCTCGGGAGCCTGCTCATCGCCAGCGGCAGGCTCGACGACGGGGTGCGCCTCCTCGGGGCTGCGTTCGCGGAATGCGAGCGCACGCAGGTCGATGTCACGTCGGCCATGCGAACCGCGGACGTCGACGGGCAGGACGACGTGGCGCGGGCCGCGCTCGGCGAGGAGCGGTTCGCCGCGCTCTGGCAAGAGGGCTGCTCGATGACGTGGACGGAGGCGGTCGCCTACGCCCAGCGCGGCCGCGGTGAGCGTCGTCGGCCGAAGCACGGCTGGGAGTCGCTCACGCCGACGGAGCGCCAGGTCGTCGATCTGGTCGCGGCGGGCGCGACCAACAACGAGGTCGCGGAGAAGCTGTTCATGGCGGTCCCCACGGTGAAGACGCACCTCACGCACGTGTACGCCAAGCTCGGCATCACCACGCGTGCACAGCTCGCCGCGCTCGCGGTGCGGGCCTCGGGCTGACGCGCACCACCGGCGTACGACCAGGCGGCAGCGCGATCTACGACCTGCGTCCGATGTACGCATCGGGCGTCGGGCAGATGCTGGGTCCCATGACGACGAGCGCGACTTCGCAACTGCTCCCTGTGCACGACCTCATGGCGCTCAGCGCCGACCCCGACCCGTACCCGCGCTACACGCGGTGGCGCACCGCCGGCCCACTCGTCAAGGGAGGACCGGGCCAGTGGGGCGTCACCCGCCACGCCGACGTCACGACGCTGCTCAAGGACCGGCGCCTCAGCCACGAGATGCCGAAGGAGTACACCGACTACGTCTTCGGCGAGGGACCGTCGTCCGCGTTCCGCCAGAACAGCCTGCTCATGAAGGACGGCCCGGGCCACCTGCGGCTCCGCCGCCTCGTGGCACACGCGTTCACGCCGCAACTCACGCACGCCATCGAAGGGTGGGTGCAACGTCTCGTCGAGGAGTTGACCGCGCCGCTTCGCGACGGTGCGCCGTGCGACATCGTCGAGACGTTGGCGTACCCGCTGCCGACCCTCGTCATCTGTCAACTCCTCGGGATCCCCGCTGACGCGCGCGGCGACGTGCGGACGCACAGCGCGCACATCTTCGGCGCGGATCGTGACGCGTCGGACGCTGCGGTGGTGTGGCTCCGGGATCTCATGGACGCGGTGCTGCGCGACCGCCGAGCCGATCCCGACGGGGATCTGCTCGACCGCATGCTCGCCGCCGGTGCGGCGCCCGATGGGCTGACGCGCGACGAGATCGTCGACAACGCCGTCCTCCTGTTCTTCGCCGGGTTCGAGACGACGCGCCACGTCATCGCCGGCGGAGCGGTGAGCTTGGCCGGCCGGCCCGATCAGTGGGCGCTGTTGCGTCGCGACCCCGATCGGCTCGCGCCGCTCGCGGTCGAGGAACTGCTGCGCTTCGACACGCCGATCCAGACGCTCGCGACGATGGTGACCGATCCCGTCACGATCGGCGACGTCACCATCAAGCGCGGCCACGTCGTGCACCTGATCCTCGGATCCGCGAACCGCGATGCAGCCGTCTTCGAGCACGCCGAGGAACTCGACATCACCCGCGCGCCCAACCCCCACGTGACCTTCGGGGGCGCGCCGCACCGCTGCCTCGGCATGCACCTCGCCAGGCTCGAGACGGCCGTCGTGCTCCGGACCCTCGCTCGCTCCGTGCACGAACTCGGGCTCGCCGGCGAGCCGCGCCGCACCGCGGGGTCCACCTTCGCTGCCTACGAGCGCGTGCCGGTGGTGGCACACTGCAGCATCGGCCGCTGACCCGTCCCCCGGAGGCGTGGGCAGACCTCGTGCAGTGGGATGCACCCGCGGCTCAAGCCGGTGCTGGCGCGAGTCGTTAGATCGTCCATGCAACCGACCGTGCTGCACGGACCGCCCGGGCCTCGAATGGTCGCCTGGGCCGGCGTCGCATTGCTCGCGCTCTTCGTCGTGATCGCGGGCGTCGGCTCGGGGTTCGGCGCGGCCGCGTTCCTGGCCGTTGCCGGCGCGATCCCGATCGTCCAGACACTCCGCGTCGGTGCAGTCATGACACCGGAGGGCGTGACCGTGCGCACGCCGTTCCGCTCGTGGCGGGTGGCCTGGTCCGACGTGGCGGACGTGGTCCTGAGCGGACCCGACCACTCCGTCGGCGAGCTGCTGGCCCGCCAGCGGCGGATGGCCAACTGCCACCTGGTCCGGACCGACGGGCTACTGATCCCCGTGCGCGCCTGCGAGTCGATCGCCAGCTTCACCCCGATCCCGTACCTGTGGAGTCAGAGCCCGGAGACTGCGCAGGCGAAGGCGATGCAGCTGCGCGACGCGTGGCAAGCCGCGACCCAGCGCGCGTGACCGTCGCCGCCGGCTGAAGGCGCGAGCGCTCCACGAGCTCGCGCGGTTGCGTGCGGGATCGCACGCGTACGTCGCCCTGCTTCGGTGAACATGTCGCGGGTGGATCGGAGGAGCGCGATGAACGAGGCACGCATCGGTGAGCAGCAGATCGCGTACTCCGAGACCGGTGCGGGCGATCCACTCGTCCTGCTCCACGGGGGCATGGACGACAGCCGATCGTGGCGGTGGCAACAGGAGGACCTTGCCGACGAGTTCAGGGTCATCGCCTGGGATGCTCCCGGTTGCGGTCAGTCAGGCGAGCCACCGGAGAGCTGGCGCATGGCCGAGTACGCAGACTGCCTGGCGAGCTGGCTCCGAACGATCGGCGTCGAGCACCCGCACGTGCTCGGGCTGTCATGGGGCAGCTCGCTCGCGCTCGAGCTCTACCGGCGGCATCCCGGGGTGCCACGGTCGTTGGTCCTGGCGTCCGCGTACGCGGGGTGGGCGGGATCGCTCCCGGCTGCGGAAGTCGCCGACCGGCTGGACAGCGTCCTCGCCGCGGCCGACGTCGCTCGCGACGAACTGCTCCAGGGTTGGCGCGGGCTACTGACGACGGCCCCGGCCGCGCTGGCCGAGGAGCTCTCGTCCATCTGGGCGGACAACGGCGGCACGTCGCATCCCGCCGGCTATCGAGCGATGGCGCACTCGATGGCAGAAGCCGACCTGCGCGACGTGCTGCCGCGCATCCGCGTCCCGACGCTGTTGTTGCACGGCGAGCTCGATGAACGTGCACCGGCTTCGGTCGCCGCAGATCTGCAGGCGAGCATTCCGACGTCGACGCTCGTCGTGGTCCCTGGCGCCGGCCACATGTGCAACGCCGAGGCGCCCGGCGAGTTCAACGCGCAGGTTCGGCAGTTCCTGCGATCCGTCGAGTGACGCGGTTCGCCACGCCCCTCACGGTGCCGTACCGGTGTAGCGCAGTGCGACCATGGCGATGTCATCGGGTTCGCTCGTGGCGAAGTGGGCGAGCGCGCCGAGAACCGCTGTCGCGACGGCGTCCGCGTCTGGATGTGTCTCGGCCAGGATCGAGGCGAGGCGGTCATTGCCGAACTCGTCGCCGCCTCGACGCGCTTCGATCACGCCGTCGCTGAAGAGCAGCACCATGTCGCCGTCGCCGAGGCGAGTGGTCGCCTCGCTGCCCGTCCAGTCCGCGAAAGGCCCGAGGATGGTGCCGCCCCCCACGATCTCCTCGACCGCGCCCGACCCGCGCCGCAGGAGCGGCGGCGGGTGGCCACCACTGGCGAATCGAGCGTTGCCGTCCTTGTCGATGAAGGCCATCGTGGCCGTGCAGAACCTGTCGGAGTTGTCGCGGTGCAGCGCTTCGTTCAACACGGCGAGCACGTCGGCGGGGCCGTCCGCGCCGAGTGCAGCCGCACGAACCGTGTGCCGGGCCAGCGCGGTCGTGGCGGCAGCCTCTGCGCCCTTGCCCATCACGTCACCCAACACGACGCCCCAAGTGGTGTCGTCGATGCGGAAGACGTCGTAGAAGTCGCCGCCCACGTCGAGGCCGTCTTGACCGGGCCGGTAGCGCGAGGCGATGTCATAGCCCGGGACAGCGGGAAGCTGTGGGGGGAGCAGACTTGCCTGCAGGATGCGGGCGATGTGGGCGTAGCGGTCGCTCGCCGCTCGAAGCGCCTCCTCGGCGCCGACACGCTCGGTGATGTCGCGAACGTGGCCGCTGAACAGCTTCGTGCCTGCGGCATCGATCGCAGCGACGGTGAGCTCGGCCGGGAAGACGCTGCCATCTGCTCGCATCGCCGTCACTTCGACACGTTTCCCGAGAATGCGACCGACGCCGGTGCGCAAGTAGCGGTCGATGCCGGCCCGATGATGTGCACGCGCGTCCGGTGGAATGACGAGGTCAGCCAGCTGTTGCCCGATGGCGTCCGAGCGGGCGTGACCGAAGGTGCTCTCTGCGGCCGGGTTGAAGTCGACGACCCTTCCTTCGACGTCCATCGTGATGATGGCGTCGAGCGCGGCGTCGAGGATCCCCGCCTTGCTCGCCTCGCTGGCCTGCAGGCGCGCTTGCGCCCTGGCCAGCGCGTCGGCGCGGTCCTCCGCCGTCTGGCGCGCCTGCTCCAGCCGCATCGCCTGCTCCACCACGACGTGATGCCGCGTTTCGAGCAGGTAGGACAGGGCGGTGGCTTCGGCGCGCGCTTGTCGCAAGTCACGCCCGGGTCGTGGTGCCGTAGGCCGGTCCGAAGCGAACAGCCGGTACTCGACGAAGGGCAGCAGTGCGAGCTCGGTGGCGAAGGCGAGCGGCGCGAAGCTGTCCGCGGCCGCTGCGCTCAGCTCGACCGTGGCGAACAGGATGACGGCGAACACGTACCCGCTCGGGAGGACGCCGCCGAACCCGATGACCGACCGGATCCCGAAGCGCTCGACGAAATCCTGGGCCGGGATGTGGGGGCTGTGTCGGGCATCTTCGACGAAGAACACGCCACCCGCACGACCCGCCAGGGTGTGGAAGATGCTCGGGTCCGGCTCGAGGACGATCTCCTCGTCGAAGCCGAGTTGGCGCGTGAGCTCGTACACCATCGGTGCTGACGCGAGCGCGGCGGCGTCGTGCAGCGGGATCACTCGATGGTCGTTGGATCGACGGCGATCGTTCCAGTCAGGGTCGACACCGGCAGTGCCCAGCAGGGTCAGACAGGGCGTGTCCGGCGGGAGCTCGGCGCCACCCGCCCGGTTGCGGGCGAAGGCCTGGAGGTCGTGTTCGAGCTCATCCAGCCGATGCGTCTTGTACAGCCGGGCAAGCGCCAGCGCTGGCCCGTCGGTGTCCTTGTCGATGAGCGTCTCGAACAGGAACTCGGCAACCGCCTGAGCGGCCTCCTCCAAGCAGGAAGCTCCGGCGCCCACCTGGCGGAGCCTCGAACTGCACTCGAGCACGTCGGCCAGGCCGAACGAGCGCAGGTCGTACACGGAGAGATGGTACGACCGGCGCGACCCGGCCTGCCCGCCACCTACCGTCCGTCAGCGACGAACTCGACGTTGGGGGCCAGCTGGTCGAACGATGCCGCGCACCAGCACCGCCGGACAGCAGCCGGCGCGTCGACGACACGCACCCCCCGAGCGCTGCGCGCTGCGCGAGCGAACGCTCGCATGCCGGCCACGTCGATGAACTCGAGTCCGGACGCGTCGACCACGCTGTCGCCACCGGCCACCGCGGTCGTGATCGCCGACTGGAAGAGGTCGGCAGTCACGAGGTCGACCTCGCCGCTCAGCCGCCAGCCCCGCTCGTCAGCGACGAGCCGGAACTCGGGTCGATGGCGCTCGCCGACGGTCACCGGATGGACGCACCCCGCGCCCGTGATCGCTGGCACGTCGAACGAGCGGCTCCGGTAGGCGCACACGATCGTCGCACCGAGCGACCGCGCCTCCCGGTCGAGTCGCAGTTCGAAGCCCACGATGTCGTCCGCGGTAGGACCGAGAGGCAGCAGCCAGTCCATGTCCGCGAGGAGCCGCAGCCCGCGGTGACCCTCGGTTCGAGCTGCTGCTGTCGTGTCGGCGAACATCCGGAACATCGCGGCGGGATCGAGCGTGCCGCCGCTCAGGAAGTCGAGGCGAGGATCCGCCGCCAGCGCGACTTCGTTGCGCAACGCGCGGTACGGCTCGCTGTCTCGGGGTCCGAAGTACACCGCCTTCTCACCCGTCTCGGCGGCGCGGCCAAGGAACTCGAGGCCCGCTGCGTGGAAGTCATCGTCGGCATCCACGACCCAGCAGGCGTGGCTCCCGGGCACAACGTCGTGCAGCGCCTGCACGCACGCCGTCACGCCACCAGCCGCCGTTCGTTCATGCCGTCGAGCTGCCCCGCCCACACCAGCGGTGTGCGGTCAGCAGACAGCGACCAGATGGACAACCAGGCCTCCCGCCGCGGACCGTTCGATCTCGACGCGGTCGAAGGTCTGCCGAGCGAACCACAGCCCGTAGCCGCCCTCGGACATCCCGTTTGGCGCCCGGAAACCGAGCAGGGGATCATCCGCGCCAGCGCCCTCGTCCGCGACCACGCACAGCACCTCGTGCCGCTCAGCCGAGACACGCATCGTTGCCCGGCCACCCCCGTGGACGACGGCGTTGGTGAGCACTTCACTCACGGCCACCGCGAGCTCGTCGACACGCTCATCCGCGAAGCCGACGTCTCGCGCCACCTCGGTGAACAAGCGACGTCCATCGCGCACGGAGCGGGCTCCGACGATCGTCGCTTCGAAGACGTCGCCGTTCGAGCGCGCTGGTGGCAACGGTGTGACGAAGACCTCCGGCTCCACGAAGGCAACACTCGGGCGCCGTGCGTCGATCCCGACAAGCGTGGGATGGGTGCGGGACGCGTCAGCGACGACCGCGGGGGCAAGCGCACGCGCGTCGTACGGGCAGATCACGCGAGCCGGATACCGCTCGAGCACGCGGTTGAGCACCGACTCGTAACGCGTCCACTCGGCCCACTCGGTCTCGGTCGTGCCGAACTGGACCTCACCGATCACGAACGCTGCACATCCCGGGCGCAACTCCCGCAGTGCCCGGTCGTAGGCCGAGATCGTGCGAGCAGGGTGCCGGTACCACTCGGCGGCGTCGATCCACGAGACCCTGTGCGCAGCAACCGTCAACGCGGCGCGCAGCAGCCGCTCGTTCGCCGTGGGCACGACGACGATCACCTCGTCGCCGGCGTTCACGGCTGCTTCGATCAGCGGGGCAAGCGTCGAGACGTACTCGTCGTCCGACGAGTAGACGAACGCCTCGTGCTCCAACTCGGACGCGCAGACAGCGGCGACGTCTGTCACGACGCCGCCAACGTGTCGTCACGCACGCCCACCGATGTCACACGCACATCGTACGCACCGGCGCGCGTCGGTGACGTCCCTGCGGCAACCGCGCTGTCGAGCGCCTCGAGCCGTGGGCCGGGCTCCACCCTGGCGTCATCCCGACGGCCGGACACCCCAGGGTCATCGATGCAGGAGCGTTGCGGCGAGCTCGCGGCGGCTCCGGACGCCGAGCTTGTCGAACACCGCCTTGAGATGCTCCTGCACGGTGTGACTGCTGATGTGCAGCTCGTTGACGATCTGCTGTGTGGAGTAACCGCGGAGCACCAACGCAACGACGCGCGCCTGGCGTGGTGTGATGCCGTGCGCGTCGAGGATGAGCGAGAACAGCTCGCCCGGTTCCGCCGGGTCGAGGACCACGACCGTCTGATCGCTGGCGGTGCCGAAGAGCCTGGACGCGTGGATCGCCAGCCACGAGCCGTTGATGGTCCGGACCCGGATCGTCGGCGCGTCCGCTTCCTCGTCGTCGGGGTCTGCCACCGCGAGCGCCGCCGACAAGATCGGAAGCGGCACCTCACCGCCTGTCGACCAGTCCTCCTCAGCGATCTCGGCCAGCCACCGCTCGGCCGCTTCGTTCATCGACACCACACAGGCATCCGCATCCAAGACGACGACACCGTGTCGGGCCGGGGCCGCCGCGGTCTCGAACCCGGCGATCAGCGTCGCTCGCCGCAGCCCTTCGGCGATGTGAGGCGCGAGGTCGGCGATGATGGCCGCCTCGCGATCGTTGAACCCGCTGGATCCGTCTTCGCGGTGTAGGCACATCACGCCCCAGCACGTTTCGCCGCTACGGAGTGCGACGCGCAGCTCGTCGCCGAGGCCCAGTGGTCGCATGATCGACGAGTACCGGGCGCTGTCGTGGCGCCGCCCGAGCGTCACTTGGTCGAGCCATCGCACCGGGATCGTGGCGGCGGCGATGTCGACGAACCGGTTGACGTCCTTGCCCTCGAGTTCGTTGGCGAGGAAGCGCGACGACGCCTCGATCAGTGGGTCCTCGCTCACTGCCGACGTGAAGAGAAGCGTCGCGGGATCGATCGTGGCGAAGAACCCGGCGTCGATGGGAACGATCCGCCGAAGCCGCTGGAGGACCTCACGGCGCAGGGTCGTCGCGTCGAGCCCCGCGCGACAGCGACGTAGCAGGTCGTCCGCCTGTCGGCGCGTCCTGGGATCCACGGCACAACCGTAGGAAGCCGAGCGCAGCGGGGCGACCCCAACTAGTTGGTATGGCCCCGTCCGATCGCCGACCGCAGGATCGGTGTCATGACCACCTTCGGACTTCACCTCGTCAGCTACCCCGACACCGGGCCCCTGCCTCGCCATCTCGACGATGTCTGCTCCGCCCTCGAGGCCTCGCCGGTGTTCTCGACGCTGTGGCTCGCCGACCACATGCAGGACCTCGCCCCCGATGCTGCGTCACATCCGATGCCGGAGTCGTACCTCCTGTTGGCCGCCGTCGCCGGACGGACGAGCACGCTGCGGCTCGGCGTTCTCGCGACGTCGGTGATGTACCGGCAGCCGGCCCTGCTGGCGAAGATGATCACCACGCTGGATGTCCTCTCGGCCGGTCGAGCGATCCTCGGGATCGGCGCCGGCCATCCGCGCACGGGTGACGAGCACGCGGCCTACGGCTGTGCGTTCCCGTCGGTCGGAGCCCGCATGCGGATCCTCGACGAGGCACTGTCGACCATCCGAGCGATGGTCGGCGCGACGGTGGACCCGACCGCGCCGCCGAACTGGCCGCGGCCAGTCCAAGCGGATGGCATCCCGATCCTGGTGGCGGGCAGTGGGGAACAGTGCCTCTTGCGCATCGCCGCACGTCACGCCGACATGGTCAACCTTTCGTTTCCCTCAGGCGACACGCTCGAACGGTTGCCGCACAAGCTCGACGTGCTGGCGCGGCACTGCGCCACCGTCGGGCGCGATCCGGCGCAGATCACCGTCACCTACAAGGCGCTGCTGGCCGTCGGTAGGTCGCGGCGCACCGCCCAGGAAGCCGCTCGCCGCTGGTGTGAGCCTCGCGGCATCACCGCGGTCGACGAACACGCAGGCGTCTTCGTCGGCGAACCCGATGAGATCGCCGAGCAGGTGCGGCCCTTCTTGGAGGCAGGCGTCGATCACCTCGTCGTCGAGCTCGCCGGAGGCGCCGACGGCGAGGCCGTGAACCTGGCCTCGGAGGCCCTGTCCGCGCTGCAACTCGACGAAGTGGGGGCGACCCGATGACCACGCGAATCGACGAGATCACCGACGGCGTCTATCGAATCTCGACGTTCGCGCCGGTCGGACCGCCCGGCGGCATCACGTTCAACCAGTTCCTTCTGCTCGACGAGGAGCCCGCGCTGATCCACACCGGCATGCCGGGCCACTTCGCGGACACGCTCGCCGCCGCAACGCCGGTCATGGATCCGCGACGGCTCCGGTGGATCACTTCGAACCACGCGTCGCGTCCCGACGAGCTCGGCGCGCTCGATCAGTGGTTCGGCACGGCACCGCACGCTCGCGTGGTGCACGGCTACATCGCGTGCTTCGTCCACCTGAGCGAGGTCGCGCCCGAGAGGATCCGCTCGGTCGCTGACGGGGAGACCGTCGAGCTGGGAGCACGGCGGTTGCGGTGGATGGCGACCCCGCACGTGCCCGGGCCCTGGGAGGCGGGCTTCTGGTTCGACGAGAAGGATCGCATCCTGTTCACCGGCGACGTGTTCGCCCAGACTGGACAGGCCACGCCGACGACGACCGACGACATCGTGGGACCGGCGGTCACGCACGACGAGGGCGGACGGGCAACGGCGGTGACCGCGGCAACGGCAACGACAGCCCGCACGCTGGCGCAGCTCGAACCGTCGACACTCGCACTGATGCACGGGCCGACGTTCCGGGGCGACGGCGCCACCGCGCTTCGTTCGCTCGCCGATCACTTCGAGGACCGCTTCCGCCGAGAGGCCGACGCGACGCTGTCCACGCTCGCTTCGCAGCCATCGCGCTGCTGACCGAGCGCGAGCGGGAGGTCCTCGCGGCAGTGGCCCGCGGCCCCTCGAACGCCGAGGTCGCCGGCAGCTGTTCAGTCGGCCAGGTCCTCGAGGACCTGCGCGAGGAGCACGGCGCCCGGACGGGCCACCATGTCGGCCTCGTTCACGCGTGCCCTGGCCGCCGCGACCGAGAACAACCGTCGCCGCAGGCAGTCGACCACGATCCTTCGCAGGTGATCCGGGTCGACATCAGGAGCGATGTCGATGACGGTGCGCAGCGCGGTCGTGCAGGGAATGCCGCGCACGACCGTGATGTCCGTCTCCGGGATGTCGTCGTAGTGCACGATGACCTCTTGGCCACCGAGCCAGCGATGCTCGGTCAGCACCCGGTTGCTGTCGAAGTAGATCGTTTCTCGGCGCATGTCGCCTCCTCCTCGTCGGAACGGGAAGGGCCTGCCTCTCGGGGAGGCCCAGGAAGCGAGTGCTTCGAGTCGGTGGCGGGGGCGAGGGCGGGATGTGCCCGTCGGCGGCAACGTTCGATCTGCCCGCGTGACCGGGTCTGTTCTACCTCGACGTGATGCGCTCGTACAGCGCTTCGCAGGTCCAACGCCGGGACAGACGCCGTCAGGCCCGCAACGGGTTCGACCCGGTGAGCCCGAGGAGCTCCCTGCTCGTGTACAGACGACTCGGTCGTCCACGCCCACTCCCCTGCACCGTTCCGTGCTCGACGAGGACGCCCGCGGCGACGAGTTCGCCCAGCGCAGCGTGCGCGGACTTCAGCGGGATCTCGAGCTCCGTCGCCACGATCGGACCGGTGAGCACGAGATACCGGGGCAGGAGGTCAAGCGCGCGCCAGGCCGCGGCATCGCTTCGCACGCGCCTCGAATCCGCTCTCGGCGCGGCGAGTCGCTCACGCCACTCGCGGTGCAGCCGCTCCACCGACGCGACCAGCTCCTGCTGCGCACGGCCGGCGCCGGACACCGCTTCCGCGAACCACCGCACCCAAGCGTTGTGGTCGCCCGTGCGGAACAGCACGAGCCCCGAGCTGTAGCCGCCGACGTCGGCAGCGATGCGCGCGCTCACCGGTGGCGGCGTCACCAGGGACAGGCGGCGGACGAGGATCCACGCGACGAGCACGCGCCCGACGCGCCCGTTGCCATCGGGGAACGGGTGGATGATCTCGAACTGCGCGTGCGCGATCGCCGCCTGGCCCACCGGGTCGACGTCGTCGCGATTCACGTACGCGAGCAAGTCGTCGACGAGCGCCGGCACCTCGTCGGGCGGCGGCGTGACGAGGTGGGCGTCGAGCGGTGACGTGCCGCCGATCCACCCTTGCTCGGTGCGGACGACGCCGACGTGCTGCGCCGGGGTCGGGCTCCCCGTCATCAGTGTCCGGTGCCAGCCGCACAGGCTGTCGACGGTCAGCGGCCCCGAGTGCGCCTCCTCGACCGCGTCGGTCACGGCTGCGAGGTTCGCCGCCACCCACGCCGCGGCCGACGGTTCGTCGCCCGCATCGGCCTCCGCGAGCACGATGTCAAGAACCGGCGCGGTCACCCCCTCGATGAACGACGACGCCACGCCCTCCGCACGAAGCAGCAACCGCGCCAACGCGGCGAAGTCGCCGGGCATCGACTCGGCCCCGTGCTCCACTGCCGCCTGGGCCCGCGCTGCGGCTGCGATCGCGGGAGGGGCGAGCTCGAGACTGCGTTCGGCGAGCCGGGTCGGGACGAACGCCTTCGCTCGGCGGCCACGCCAGAGAATCGGGACCTCGACGCCGGCTGGATCCATCTCCGCCTTTCCGAACGGTTATCGCAGTAAGTGTACGCATTTACCAGGAGAGCCAGGCGTCATGGCCGAATGTCCACCCTGGACGACGGAGCCCGCCAGCGGGCGCAGGACCGGGCACCGGTTCGCGCAACGAGACGCAGACACGACGCGCGGATGTCCCGAAGGTGAGACCGCGGTCGACGAACGAGCCGCGCGGTCCGATGGCCTTGTACCAGTGGTACGGCCCGTGCGGCACACCTCGCGCTCATTTCCGACTGCTCCTCGGCCAAGCACCGGTCGACGCTGATCGTGAAGACGTCATCGCCACTTGGGTTGACATGGTCATGGGACTCATCGAGCGCGCGGAAGCCGCGTAGACGCGGGCCGCGTCCCTCAGTGGGGCGGTCGGACCAGAAGTTGGAGGAACTCGCCCACGATGGCGACGATCGGCGGAGCCTTTGGGTCGAGGGTGTCTTGCGCGACGAGCCCGAGGGCGAAAGCGGTGAAGACCGCCGCCATCGCATCAGGGGTCACCGTGTCGGGGACGAGCCCGGCTGCCTGCTGTTGCACCATCGCTGCTGTCGCAACGGCGCGCAGCTCCCGGAGCCAGCGCGCTGCCGCGCGGCGAACGCCCGGGAGCGTCGGGTTCGTGAGCACGATGGTGACGATGGCGTCGACGTCCTTGCGTTCGGTGGCGAAGCGACCGAGCAGCTGCGCGACCACGGTGGCGATCTGAGCGTCGTGTGCCTCCACGTCGCCGGGATGTGAGCGAAGCGCGGTGGTGAGCGGCTCGGTCCAGCTGCGGAGCTGCTCGACGATCGCCTCGCCGATGAGGTCGTCCTTCGACCCGAAGTGGTACGTGATCGCCGCGAGGTTGGCACCGGCGACCTCGGTGATGCGGCGCGACGTCGCCGCGGCAATCCCCTCGTGCCGGACGATCGACCATGCCGCTTGCCGGAGCCGTTCGGCCGTCGCTCCGCCTCGACTCATCATCGCACATTAGCGCCGGGATTCATACGCGTGTATGAATGAGCCATGCGTCGATGGATCGCCGCCGCGTTCGCAGGAGCTGCTGTGGTGCTGTGGCGCGCGCCGCGGCTCAGGAGGCTGCTTCGCCGGTACCTGCTGATCGCGGGCGCGGGCTCTCGAACTGCGGGCAGGCGCGCCACGCTCGCCGTTCGGACGGTCACCGCCGACGCCGACAAGCGCGCCGCTCTCGACGCCGAGTTCCAGCTCCAGAGCGCGGAGGACGTGGCTCGCACGCTCGGCGCGATGAAGGGCGCCTTCATGAAGGTGGGACAGCTCGCCAGCTTCGTCGATGATGGGATGCCCGAACCGATCCGAGCGGCACTGGCGCAGCTGCAGGACGACGCGCCGCCGATGACCGCGGCGCTTGCGGCATCGGTGATCCGCGCCGAGCTCGGCGCCGACCCCGAGCGCGTGTTCCGCCGATGGGATCCGGTGCCGATCGCGGCAGCGTCGATCGGGCAGGTGCACCGGGCCGTCCTCGACGACGGCCGGACCGTCGCGGTGAAGGTGCAGTACCCGGACATCGCAGAGATCGTCGCGGCCGACCTCGCCCAGCTCGACATGGGGCGCCTGGTGCTGCCTGCGATCTATCCCGACATGGATGCGCGCGCAGTGACCACCGAGCTGAGGGAGCGGCTGACCGAGGAGCTCGACTACCGCATCGAGGCGGGCAACCAGCGCGACTTCGCCCGCTGGTACCGCGACCATCCCTTCATCCGCATCCCCGAGGTGATCGACGAGCTCAGCACGCGGCGAGTCCTCACGACGGCGTTCGTCGAGGGCACGCGCTTCGCCGCATTCGAGTCACGAGACCAAGCCGCTCGCGACCACGCCGGAGAGGTCATCTTCCGCTTCGTCCTGCGCAGCATCGCTGACCATTGCGCGTTCAACGGCGACCCGCACCCAGGCAACTACCTGTTCGGCACCGACGACGTCACGTTCGTCGACTTCGGACTCGTGAAGCGCTTCTCGGCGCAGAGCCGCGACGACACCATCGCGTCCGTCGTCCTCGCAGCGATCGAGCCGAACGCGCCCGCGCTGGCAGCGCTTTGTGAACGCGTGGGCTACTTCACGCCCGGCAACCCGCTGCCGCCGGAGCTGATCCTCGAGTTCTCTGCACTCCTCTGGGGACACGCCGCCGAGGACCGGCCCTTCACCATCACTTCCGCGTGGGCGAGCGACGTCGTGCGCACCTTCATGCTCAAGGGCGACCGCTACCGAGTCCTCGACCGCTACGGCGGTCTTCCCGTGGACTCGGTCATCCTGCAACGCATCACCGTCGGACTCCTCGCCGTGCTCGGTCGGCTGAACGCGACCGCCAACTGGCATCGCATCACGCGCGAGCTCTGGCTCGGTGAAGAGCCCTCAACCCCGATCGGCGAGGCGGAGGCAGTCTGGCTCGCCAGTCGCGTCGCGTGACCTACTCGAACGCGTATGTCCGGCGACTCACCGTCGACGAACGCAACGACCTCGCCACCGTCTTGGCGACCCTCGACGAGGACGCTTGGCTACGACGAACACCATGTGACGGCTGGACGGTCCGCGACCTCGTCGCGCACATCTACGGATGGGACGCCCTGCTCGTGCACGCGACGGCAGCAGGGCACGCACGCGCCCTCAAGCGGTGGTTCGTCGCGAACGCGACCGCTCGGTTCCGCCCCGACCGGTTGAACACGAGGCTCGTCCAGTCAGCACCGTGGCCCGGCCCCGAACTCCTCGACCGGTTCAACCGCCAGCTGCCCCCGCAGCCCTGCTGGCTGTTCGACAGCGTCGCCCGAGGCGCGCAGCTCGCCGAGTTCCTCATCCACCACCACGACGTCCGCGTCGCCGTGGACCAGCCGCGAGTGGCTCCGCCTGAACGCGTGCGCGTCGCACTCGACGGCATCACGCGCGTCCCCGGACTGCACGCCAAAGCCCTCCTCGCGAAGAACACATGGACGGCGCTTGACCTCGACTGGCGCGCCGGGCGTGGCCCCGCCGTCGAGGGCACCGGCGAGGAGATCCTGCTCGCGCTGGCCGGCCGCCACACTGGCCTCCGTGCCGCATGAGGCATCGGTCGTCGCGTCGGAGTGATGACATCGTGAAAGAAGCTCCAACCGGCGTGGAACGAGTCCACGCTCGGTTGGAGCTATGTGGTGGCGGGGGCGGGATTTGAACCCGCGACCTTCGGGTTATGAGCGGATCGGTCACCCGCTCGCTGTCGTGGGCGCTGGTGCCCGGCAGGTCCCGCTCAGCCCCCGTTATCGCTGGTCAGCGGCCGTTCCCTTCGGCTCCTCGTCCCGTCTCGTGGAAACCCGGCGGAGGTGAGAGGCGTGGGGTCTGATGACAGATCTGATGACAAGCGGGACTCAGGCCACGGTGCGGTCGAGGAGGTGGCGGTTCTTCTCGACCGAGCCGGGGAGGATCGCGAAGTGGACCTGGCCGTCGTCGTCGACGGCGACGACTCGGACGACCGCGGCTGCCTGTCGGTTGCCGGCGAGCAGCATCGCACCGGGCCGTACGCGCTGCGCGTCCCGGGCATCGGACAGCGTCGACCAGCCCAGGCCGTCGTCGTCCTGGGCATTGAGATCAGCGATGAGGTCGAGGTCTTCCATCGGGGTCAGAGCTCCGGGTTGGTCAGCCTTCATGGTACGAGTTGATCCAGCGCTGGTGCTCGCAGCGACCGAGGCGGACGATGCCGCCGTCGAGGTCGTCGAACGCGACAGTGAAGTGACGTGGGTTCCGTCCGGTCGGTTCGAGTCGGAACCCCGCAGCACGAATGGCGCCGGCCCTCATGAGAGTCAGGACGGGGAATCGCACGAGCGGAGGCTCCTGGGCGAGCTCGTCGACGGTGATGTCACGGGCCGCGAAGACGGAGATCCCGAACGTCCCGTAGATCACGTGGTACCGCCGGGCATCGTCGCGAAGGACGTCCTCGTCGAGTTCGCCGCCGCGGACGACCACGATGTCGGCGTCGTCGAGCGAGTCACCGACTCGGTGGTAGCGGTGCTTCGCCATGGTCGTTCCAGCCTGCCTCGCCTCTCCACGACCTCGCAGACTGCACCCCGTGGTAGACGGTGGTGAGACCGTTCACCTTGCGCCCGCGATCGCTGATGCTGCCGCGGGGTCAAACGCGACCGACAGCGACTCGAGCGCGTGCAGCGTTTCGATGGGCCGCCACCGCTGCTCGTCGGTAACCAGTTGGAGGTCGGGCAGGTCGACGAGCGCGGCGAGAGCGACTTGTGCCTCGGCGCGGGCGAGTGGAGCGCCGAGGCAGTGGTGGGCGCCGGCGCCGAAGGCCACGTGGCGGCGGGCGTCGCGAGTGATGTCGAGAGCGTCGGGTGACGGGAACACAGTTGGGTCGTGGTTGGCGTCGTGCAGCATGGCGATGACCTGCTCGCCGGCGGCAATGTGCTGTCCGTCAAGGAGCGTGTTGCGGCGCGCGATGCGTGGGACGCGTCGCACCGGCGTGTCGTAGCGCAAGAGCTCCTCGACCGCCGCCGACATGAGTTCGGGGTGTGTGCGTAGCAGCTCGAGCTGATCGGGATGGCGCAGCAGCGCGAGCAAGCCGTTGCCGATGAGGTTCATCGTCGTCTCGTGGCCGGCGACGAGCAGGAGCATGACGGTCGTGAGGAGCTCGTCGGCGGCGAGGCGGTCGCCGGCTTCCTCGGCAGCGACTAGCGCGCTGATGAGGTCGTCTTCCGGGTCGCGCCGGCGGTGCTCGAACAGCGGGACGAGGTATGCGGTGAAGGTCAGGGCGGCGCCGGCGGCTCGTCCGTAGTCCTCGGCCGTCGCGTCGAGGTCGATGACGGCCGCCATGTCACGGGTGAGCGTGCGGAAGAGCTCACGGTCCGCTGCGGGGACGCCGAGCAGTTCGCAGATGACCGTGACGGGCAGCGGATAGGCGAAGTCGCTGATCACGTCGAGTGCTCCGGCTTCCCGAATGGGCGCCAGTAGTTCCTCGGTGAGTTCGGCGATACGTGGCCGGAGTCGCTCGATGCTCCGCGGCGTGAAGGCCTTGCTGATGAGCCCGCGGACGCGTGTGTGGTCGGGCGCGTCCATGAACAGCAGCACAGATGACAGCGCCTCGGCGGCGAGGTCTGGGACTTGGGAGGCTCGGTGCGGGTCGCTGGTCCAGTCCGCGCCTCGCAACACGATCTGCACCGCGGCGTGTGACCTCGCCGTGCGAGGCGGCGGGTTCATGCCGTGTCCCTCGCGGCGAAGAAGTCGGCCTCGCGCCGTCCGAGGTCGGTGGTCGGAGTCAGCGTTCGCTGTTCTTCGAAGATGGCCCGCCAGTCAGCCGTCGCTCGCAGGTCGCCCAGGATCGAGTACAGCCCCGCGAAGAGACGGTTGGTGAAGACGAAGTCCTTCGGGACCGTGACTCTGCGCATGACGTCCTTGTCCATGCCAGCCATGCGGCCGAGCATCTCGGCGACGAACTCGGGGGTGAACGTGAACGGCTGCTCTCGGACCAGCGGCTCGAAGTTCTGCCGGTACCACGCGAGCGTCTTGTCGGCCGGCGGCGGATCTTCGGCGCGAGCGAACCCGTGGTCGATGAAGTTCTGCACCAGCCCCTCCCCCTCGTTGTCGAGCGCGGCCTGGATCTGGCCGAACGCACCGCGGTTGAAGCTCGGAGTGGCCCGCTTCACGCACCCGAAGTCGAGGAACGTGACGGTGCCGTCGTCGTGGAACAGGTAGTTGCCTGGGTGCGGATCGGCGTTGAACATGCTCAACCGGGCCATGCTCCCGAAGAAGAAGCGGAACACCGCTTCTCCCCAGCGGTCGCGCAGCGCTTGGTCGGCGTCGCCGATCTCGCTCCACCGGAGTCCGTTAGCCATCTCCATCGTGAGCACTCGGTCGGCGGACAGCTCCGGGAAGACGGCGGGGACTCGGAAGAACGGATGACCCTGGTAGCGGTCGGCGAACTCGGCCTGGTTGGCGAGCTCGGTCCGGTAGTCGAGCTCTTCGCTGAACCGCTCGGCGATCTCGTCGGCGATCGCACGCACGTCGAAGTTCCGGTACTGGGGGACGATGCCCTTGGCGATCTTCAGGAAGGTGAAGAGCAGTTCGGTGTTCGCCAGGTCGTCGCGGATCGCGTCGGCGACGCCGGGATACTGCACCTTGACCGCGACCTCGGTGCCATCGTGAAGCCGGGCGGCGTGGACCTGGCCGATCGACGCGGCGGCCATGGGGGTCGGTGAGAACTCGGCGAAGAGCTCCTCCGGCGGATAGCCGAGTTCGCTCTCGACCATCGCAGCGGCCAGCTCGGACGCCATGGGTTCGGCGTCGGCCTGCAGCGACGCGAGGGCGGTGCGGTAGACGTCGCCGTACTGGCCGCCGATCGCAGCGCTGAAGTCGACGAAGGACAGGATCTGGCCGACCTTCATCAGCACCCCTTTGGAGCGCGACAGCGTGTCGGCGTATCGCTCGGCGTTGCGCAGGTGGAACTCGAGGCTTGCGCCACGCTTGCCGGTGAGGCGCCGGCGAAGCACCTCGGCGACGCCGCCGCCGGCAGCACGCGCAGATGTGGCCACGAGCGGAACCGTGCGCCGCATCCGTCCCTGGGGAACCGTCATCCGACCACCTAACCGTTTACTGAGTGTTCCTCAGTGTATACTTAGGCGATGTCGAGTTCGTCAACTTCGACCCGCGACCGCCTCCTCGACGAGGCCATGCGGCTATTCGGCGAACGTGGCTACGACGCGACCTCCGTCGCCGAGATCGAGCGCTCGGCGGGCCTCACCCCCGGCGCCGGCGGGTTGTTCCACCACTTCCGCAACAAAGAAGCGGTCTTGGCGGCGGGCGTCGAGCGCCAGCTCGCGCGCCTCGAGGCCGTGCGCCAGATCCGAGGCGCCATCCCGCCGCTCGGCGACGTGCGGGCCGAGCTCACGCTCGTCGCGCGCTACGTCTTCCTCGAGCTCGAAGAAGAGCAGGAGCTGCTGCGCGTACTCATCTCCGAAGGACGTCAGCGTCCCGACCTGCTGTCCACCGCCGTGGACCAGGTCGTACGCGGGACGTTCAACGAGTTCGCGGCGCTCGTCGCACGTCGGGGCGTCGCCGAGGTCGGCGCCGCGCTTGCGCTGAGCTCTCTGGTCGCCTTCGCGTCTGCCGAACTGCTCCTCGGCCGAGCGCCCATCGACGCCGATCGTGAAGACGTCATCGCCACGTGGGTCGAGATGGTCATGGGGCTGATCGAGCGCTCACACCCCAGATAGGCGGTCGACGCATCGGTCGTCGCATCGAAGTGATGACAACGTGATGACAAGAGGTCGTCGCGATGGCCACGCTCACACCCGCTGACCAGCACTTTCGTCCCGGCCTGACCTTCGGGTTGGTGAACCACGCGAAGAGGCCCTTCTCGGAGTTCCGAAAAGGGCCTCTGACCTGCGCAAGTGGTGGCGGGGGTGGGATTTGAACCCACGACCTTCGGGTTATGAGGGCGGGAATAGAGGTGTCGGTCGGTCCGGCATGGTCCGCCGTTGTCCGGGTCGGTGCAGGTCAGCGACCCTCGCGCTGTCGATGGGTACGTCGTCGTTCGGGTCGGTGCGTCGTCGTGCGTTTGACAGGGTGTTTGACACGCTCGGGGTCATCTTCGGGGGCAAGCGGCGTGCTGACGAGGGCGGCTGGCGTCATGCGGCCGCAGCACGCGGCGCCCAGAGCACGAACCGACACTCGGGAATCGCGACGGTCACGGCGTGCCGAACGCGCCCCCAAGCTCGTCGGCGTCGCCGATCGACGAGGCTCCGTCGACGAACCCTTCGATCTCGACGAGCAGAGCGCGGCCGGCCCATCGGGCCCGGGCGTGCACATGCGTCGCTCCTGCGGAGAGCGCCGCTTGTTCGGCCGTCTCGATGACTTGTGGGTCGACGCCGTGAGTCGGTGCGAGAGGTCGCGGGTGACCTCCCATCCGACGTGGACGATGAAGCCGGTGACGACCATGCCGGCGACGGGATCGGCCCAAGGTGCGCCGAGCGCGACTACGAGCAGTCCAAGGAAGGCTCCCGCCGATGCGATGGCGTCAAGCCATGAGTGGGAGGCGTCGGCTTCCAGCGCGGCGGAGTGGATTCGGTGGCCGACGTGGTGCTTGTAGCGGGCGACGAGCTGGTTGCCGATGATCCCAACGACGGCCATGACCATGCCCGCGCCGACGGCAGAGGTGGTCCCTCGCTGGAGGAGCTTGTGGACACTGAGCACGCCCGCGGCGATTGCGCTGGCCCACACGACCGCGGCGACTGCGAGCCCAGCGAGGTCCTCAGCTCGTCCCCACCCGTACGGGTGGGCGGGGTCGGCGTGGCGCTTGGAGTACCGGAAGCCGACGAACACGACGAGCGAGGTGGAGACGTCGGACAGGTTGTGGAGCGCGTCGCCGAGCAGGCCCACCGAACCGCTGAGGACTGCGACGAGTAGCTCGAGGCCACCGGTGATCGTGAGGCCAATCGCGGAGACGGCGACGGCCCGGTTGGCGGCGGCGCGGTGCTCGAGGTCGTCGCTGTGTGTGTCGGGAGGGAACGCGGGCCACTGCTCGCCGGCTTCGAGGTCGTGCACGACTCAGTGGGCGACGGCTTCGCCGACGCCGAGGAAGGTATCGACGACGTGGCGCACGTCGTCATCGATGAGCTCGTACCACACCTGCTGGCCGGCGCGGCGGGCACGGCAGATCCCGGCGAGACGAAGCTTGGTCAGGTGCTGGCTGACCGCCGGAGCACCCACACCGGCGAGCTCAGCCAGACAACTCGGGTTCGTCTCGCCCTGTGCGAGGGCGCACACGATCGTGAGCCGGGTCGGGTCGCCGAGTAGCCGGAGCCGCTGCGCAAGTCCAGAGATCGCCGCCGGCTCCGGCATCGCAAACTCATCGATGTTTGCGTGCATACGCAAATGCTATTACCTTTTGCGCCGCCTGAGACGAAGGAGGTGAGGATGCGAAACGACCCCCCGAGTAGTCGCACATCCACCGTCCTCGCCTCGCGCCCGGGCTAGCTCGCCACAGCAGCCGCCCTCCGGTCGAGCGGGGACCTTCCCGCGTCCGAAGGAGGTGACCGATGGCCGTGCGCCGGCCGTTCCCGACCCGTGGCGTCCTGCGCCGCCCACCGATCCGTCTCGTCGACATCGTCGTCGGGATTGGCATCCTCGCGCTGCTCTACGGCGTCCTGCGCCTCGGGCGCGACATGAACGTGTCGTTCATCCCAAGCCGCGCTTCACAGCAGGTGTCCACCGACGCCGGGCAGCTCCCCTATTACGCGCTGCGCTCCCTGCTGCGAATGTTCATCGCGCTCGGCCTGTCGGTCGTGTTCACCTTCGTCTACGGCACCGCCGCGGCGCGGCTACCCAGGGCCGAGAAGGTGTTGCTGCCGGTGCTGGACATCTTGCAGTCGGTGCCGATCCTCGGGTTCCTCTCGATCACCGTCACCGGGTTCATCGCGCTGTTCCCCGGCTCCTCGCTCGGGCTGGAGTGCGCTGCGATCTTCGCCATCTTCACGTCCCAGGCGTGGAACATGACCTTCAGCTTCTACCACTCGCTCATCACCCAGCCCCGCGACCTCGACGAGGCCACCCGGCTCTACCGGCTGACGAAGTGGCAGCGGTTCTGGCGCCTCGATGTCCCCGGCTCGATGATCGGCCTCGTCTGGAACGGGATGATGAGCTTCGGTGGCGGCTGGTTCTTCCTGGCCGCCTCCGAGTCGATCAGCGTCCTCAACCACCGCTACGCGCTCCCAGGTGTCGGCAGCTACGTCGCCGCCGCAGTCGAAGAAGGATCACTCGCCAAGGTCGGCATCGCCATCGTGACCATGACCGTGATGGTCGTCGCCGTGAACGTGCTGTTCTGGCGGCCGTTAGTCGCATGGGCGGAACGGTTCCGCCTCGAGGACTCCGAAGCCGTCGAGCGGCCGCGCAGCCTCGTGCTCGACCTGCTGCGCCGCTCCAGCATCCCGTCGTTGCTCGGTCGCGCGACCCGGCCCATCGGGCGGACCCTCGACCACATCACCCGCCCGTTCGGGCTCGCGGAACGGCCTCTCACCGTCGACGACCGCCGCCAACGCGCCGGTGACGTGGTGTTCTGGGTCGTCACCGGCGCCCTCGTCGCGTTCGGCGGGTGGTCCGCACTGCGCTACGTCGCGCACACCGTCGGGCTCGACGAGTTCGTTCACGCCTTCGGGCTCGGCGCGATCACCATGGTCCGCGTCGCCGTCCTCGTCGCGGTGTCCACGGTCATCTGGGTACCGGTGGGAGTCACGATCGGCATGAACCCGCGACTCGCTCGCTACGCGCAGCCGGTCGTACAGCTCCTCGCCAGCTTCCCCGCCATCCTCCTCTTCCCGTTTGCCGTCGTCGTGTTCTTGCACATCGACCTGTCGCTCAACATCGGCGGCATCTTCCTCATGGCGCTCGGCGCCCAGTGGTACATCCTCTTCAACGCCATCGCCGGCGGGATGGCCATCCCCAACGACCTGCGCGAGATGACCGCCGACCTGGGCCTGCCCCGCCGGCAGCGCTGGACCCGGCTGATCCTGCCGGCGATCTTCCCCGCCTACGTCACCGGCGGCATCACCGCCGCCGGCGGCGCATGGAACGCCTCCATCGTCGCCGAAGTCGTCGACTTCGGACGCCACCACCTCGTCGCCTCCGGGCTCGGCGCCTACATCGCCGATGCAACCACCAGCGGCGACTTCCCCCGCATCTTCACCGGCGTCGCCGTCATGAGCATCTACGTCGTCGGCACCAACCGTCT
>Ga0070741_10002217_pt1 | contig 53636 bp, 56 predicted proteins | sample Coa_R1_4_FD_66440 | JGI IMG/M metagenome (GOLD analysis project Ga0070741, IMG submission 66440) | Surface soil microbial communities from Centralia Pennsylvania, which are recovering from an underground coalmine fire - Coalmine... | ecosystem: Environmental > Terrestrial > Soil > Unclassified ... | reverse complement strand
AGGAAGCGGTCGCCGGCGTTGCCCTGGCAGGCGTGGCACCAGATCTGGGCGTCGACGCCGGCCGTGCAGGCGTTGATGACGTCCTGGATCCACGGCGTGGAGATGTAGTCGGGCACGGCGTCGCTGAACTGGATGATGTCGACGAGGCCCCGGCTGGCCAGGTCCTTGAACTCGGCGTTGTAGACCTCGGCCAGGGCGAAGGCCAGCTTCTCCGGGTCGCCGTAGAACTTGTCGGTCAGGGCGACGTTGGCCAGCACGGCCGGCGACCAGGTGTTGAGCTTCACCGGCGCGTCGCCGGAGTAGCGCTTCACGACCTCCATCACCGGCCCGTAGATCGGCCGGACCCACTTCAGCTGGTCTACGACCGTGATGGTGCTCATCTTCGTCACGAAGACGGGGATGTTCGGCCCGTAGGGCACCGTGCCCTGGATGCGGTTCGGGAAGTGGTGGAACCCCACCTCGTAGTCGAACGGCGTGCCCGCCTCGTAGTACTGCTGGCCGTCGGAGATGATCGAGTACCCGAGGCGCATCTGGTCGTCGACGGCGATGCGGGTGGCGTCCTCGAACTTCTCCCGGTTGTCGTAGTCGCGGTAGTCGGGTTCGTTGACCGTCCCGAAGACCTTGCCGCTGATCCAGCGCGGGCGGGGCCAGGAGCCCACGCCGCAGATCGGAAGAAAATAGTCCTTGTCCCGGATTCTCACGACGTGCTCCCCCTTGGTTGGTGGGTCAGACAACGGTCTCGTCGACGATGCCGAACCGCTCGGCCGTCTCCTTGCGCCACAACGTGACTGCCTCCGGCTCCGCCAGGGAGCGGGGGTCGTAGTCCCGCCGCATGCACCACTTGATCATGTGGCCGGCGATGAACGAGGCCACCTTCCAGAAGACCTTCAGGAACCGGATCCGGCTCTGCAGCCGCTGCCGGCGGGTCATGGACTCCCGGTCCTTCTTGATGATCACGAAGTAGGCCCGCAGCCCGTACCCGAAGAGGTTGATCATCGAGTACCACATCATGTAGCAGCGGTACCAGTAGGACCGGTAGTCGCCGTAGAGCTCCTTGTAGAGCTCGTAGGTGACCGCCCGGTGCTCGAACTCCTCGCAGAGGTGCCACAGCCAGAGGTAGACGGTCGGCTCGTCCCAGTCCTTCATGAGCTCGCAGCCCGGCGGGTGCTGGAAGAAGAAGTAGGAGAGCATCGGGCCGAACGTCTCGAACCCGTCGCAGTAGCCGAGGTTGAACTTGAGGCTCTTCTTGGCCAGCGACTTCTCGTAGCTCTTGGCCAGCCGGTCGAGGACCGGGCCGAGCTCGTAGCCCGCTTCGGCCAGCAGGTGGTTCCACTTGGCATGCTGCTTGAAGTGCCGGCCCTCCTGGGCGATGAACAGATCGAGCTTGCGGTGCATGTGCTCCGGGGCCACCTCCTTGGCCTGCCGGATCACCTTGATGAGGAACGGCTCGAGGAGCGGGAACCCGCTGGACAGCCCGTTGAGCAGCTGGGCGTACTCCGGCTCGTTCGGGCACCAGTTGATCTTGGCCTGTGAGAAGTCGATGTCGACCTTGCGAACCGTGAGCGTGATCGGAATCGGCTCAGCCGTCATTGCCCTCACCCCTCGCCGTGCCGCAACAGCCTTCCGGGCGTTGCCTCGGTGCACTTCCCGTCCTCGAACGTGACTTCGCCGTTGACGATGGTGTAGCGGTAGCCCTCGGCCCGCTGGACCCGGCGCCAGTCGCCGCCGGGCAGGTCGTGGGCCACCTCGTCGGGCAGCAGGGTCAGGTTCTCGTAGTCGTAGACGATGACGTCGGCCGGCGCCCCTTCGACGAGCTTCCCCCGGTTCTTGAACCCGGCGCAGTGGGCGGGCAGCGTCGACATGCGGTAGTGGGCCTCCTCCAGGCTGACGATCTCCTGCTCCCGGACCCACTTGATGATCCCGTCGGTGGTGAACGCCCCGGCGGTCAGGAACTTCTGGTGGGCGCCGCCGTCGGACACGCCCCACAGCGAGAACGGCGACGTGACCAGTTCGGGGACGAGCGCCTCGTCGTCGTTGAGGGCCGGCGTCTGGAGCAGCGTCCTGCCTTGGTCGGCCGCCACCATGTCGAGCAGCAGATCGATCGGGTCGTCGTAGCCCATGACCTGGGCGGCGTCGACGAGGCGGCAGTTCTTGGCCGGCAGGAACTTCTCGGTGTAGGGCTTGAGGACGACGACGTTCTCCACCGGCAGCACCTTGGGCCGGTCGGCCTTGAGCGCCGCCCGGCGGGCCGGGTCGGAGAGCTTGGCGATGCGCTCCTCGGTCGTGCCCATGGTGGCGTCGCGCCACGACTCGGCGTCGTCGTACATGTTCCAGCCGTCGGCGAAGGTGAAGGTGAAGCCCCCGCCGCTGGTGACGCACTGGGGGTAGATCTTGAAGCCGCGGTCGCGGGCGTCCTTCATCCAGGCCAGCGCCGTCCGGTGGTTGTTGGGCGTCCGGCTGTCGGTCGTGATGGCGTTGAGGATGATGGCGCTGTCGGAAACGCGGGCCAGGTCCTCGAGGTGCTGGCGGACGGCGTTCTTGGCGTTGTCGGCCGACTTCGGGTCCTTGCCGGTGCGGTCACCCTGCTGGGCGATCAGCGTCTGGATGAAGGCGTGGTCGTAGTCGGCCAGCACCGCGGCGAGGGCCAGCGCCGTCTCGTTGGACATGAGGTCGGTGGCGAACGGCGTGCCGTCGTGGTCCCGCTGGACGTCATAGCCCGAACCGGGAGCGGTGCGCTGGGCCGACCAGCCGCAGGCCCCGGCGTCCATGGCCTCCTTGAGGAGCCGGCACATCTCGGCCCGCTCCTCGTCGGTGGCGTCCCGGTCCTTGGCCGCGTCGAGGCCCATCACGTAGACGAGCAGCGGGTTGAGCGGCACGTAGGTCAGACAGTTGACGCCCTTCGGCGTTCGATCGAGGGCGTCCATCCACTCGGGGAACGACTCCCACGTCCACGGCAGGCTGAGCTCCATGACCTCCCGGGGGATGGCCTCGACCCGGGTCAGCGTCCGCATCAGGTAGTCGCGGTCACCCTCCCGGGCGGGGGCGAACCCGAAGCCGCAGTTGCCGATGGCCACCGACGTGACGCCGTGCCAACCCGACAGGCTGCACCAGGGGTCGTAGAAGAAGGCGCAGTCGTAGTGGGTGTGGAGATCGACGAAGCCGGGAGCCACGATCATGCCGCCGGCATCGAGCACTTCGGCGCCGTCGGTGCTCGACACCTTGCCGATCCTGGCGATGCGGCCGTCCTTGATGGCGACGTCGGCCCGGCGGCGGGGAACCATCTGCCCGTCGATGACCATGCCGCCCTTGATGACCTTGTCATACAGCGGTGCCAAGGCAATTCACCTCGCTTGCAGCCGCGGACCTTGAACAGTGGTTAAGCTTAACCGCGATTAGGGTCCTAGTCGAGCAGCACGATGGCCTGTTCGGGACAGCAGCGCACGGCTTCCCGGGCCTTCGTCTCCTGACCGGCGGGAACGTCGCCGATGCCCAGTGCCTTGTCGCCGGCCTCGTTCCACTCGAAGAGATCGGGGGCCCCCTCGATGCAGAGGCCATGGGCGAAGCACTTGTCGGGATCGACCCAGAGCTTCATGAGCGCCCCCTCGCCGCCGCCATCAGGTCGATCGGCGTCGCCTCTTCGATCACGCCGTAGCCGGGACCGTGCCCGTCCGCCGTGTACTCGTAGAACACCTGGTGGACGTTGAGGCAGGCGTGGGGAACCCAGTCGTGGTTGGCTTTCGCCACTCCGGCCATGAGGTGCTCCCGGCCGTCCCGGTCCGTGAGCACGATGTCGACCTCGACCGGGATGTGGTTCTCCCGCCGGGCGACCATCGTCCCGGCCACGAGGCCGACGACCTTCCCGTCCTCATGGATGTAGCCGTGGGCCAGGCGGAACTCGTCCTCCGGTTCGGCGAACGGATCCCGGGCCCAGATCCCGTGCCATCCGTAGTCCTCGCCGAAGTGACCGCCGGACCAGCCCATCGACCGCATGCCCCGCTCGGTGCGGGGGCCCCAGCTGTGATCCATGTCGTCGACACAGTCGACGGCGTACGTCCGGCCGGCCAGCGTGAGGGTGCCGGTGTAACGGGCCGTCATGTCGAAGTGGCCCGAGTAGCCGGCGCCGAAGCCCGAGCCCTCGACCCGGTCGGCCGCCTCCGGCGGGGCCGTGGGGCACATGGTCGGGTCGTGGATGTCATAGGGCTCCATGATCCCGGCGACGTCGAGGTGGAGCTCGGTGCCGTTGGGGCCCTGATAGTCGATGCGGTAGTCGCGGGGCGGGCCGACGGCGGCGACGGTCATCCCGTTGGCCAGCTCGTAGTGCTCCAGCTTCGCCGGGGCGGGCAGATGCGCCATGGAGTCGAAGTGGAGCACGTCCCACCGGTCGCGGCTGAGCCGGTCGAACAGGATCACCTCGGAGAGGGCGCTGCCCAGACCCTGGCGGATGCAGTTGTAGACCAGCCCGACGACGTTGTGTTCGGGGATGGAGAAGACGAAGTGGTTCGTCTCGGCCCAGTGGTGGTCGGCGTCGGCCGGGGTGTGGAACTCGACGTCGCGTTCGCTGATCATCTACGAGACCGACGGGAAGCCCTGGCCCAGGATGAACACCGGTGCCAGCGTGGCCGCCGCCTCACCGCCGGTGAGGGTGGGCCAGGCCGCCTCGGCCATCTCGTGGAGGTCGTAGAACCCGTTCTCCACGAAGCTCTCCCACAGGCCGGGGACAGTGCGGGCGTAGGGCATCATCAGGATCGTGCTGTAGACGAGGATCCCGTCGCGGATCTTCTGGTCCCGGTCCTTGGAGGCGATGTCCTTGTAGAGGTCGAGGGTCGCCTTCTTCACCCGGTCGGTGATCGCCACCAGCTCGTCGGCGTCGAGCCGGCGGACCTCCGACATCGGGGTGTCCCACGTGTCCCGGGCGTAGACGGCGATGCCGCTCAGGTGGCGGTGGTAGTCGGTCGGGTTCGTGAACGTGGTGCTGATGTCGTTGATCCGGACGTCGATCGGCTCGGTGGGCCGGTAGACCATGGCCTGGGTGACGCTCCAGGGCAGCCCGTCGCCGATCTTCCCCCAGGGGAAGGCCGGCTCGCGCAGCTGGTGGTCGCGGACGAGCATGAACCCGCCGCCGGGCACGTCGTAGGGGCCGCTGTCGCACAGCCCGGCCCGGCAGTCGTAGTGCATCAGGAAGCCGAAGAGCTCGGTGGCGGCGTTGAACTTCTTGAACGCCGTTCGCAGTTCGGGGTCGTCGAGGCGGGTCTCGTCGGCCAGCAACTGGTTGACGATCCCGGGCTCGAGCACGTCGGACTTGAAGCCCCGCCCGGAGACGAACCCCGGGCCGCCGCCCCAGGCTCCGTGCTGCAGCCGGCGGCAGAACTGCACCATGGTCTCGACGTCCTCCCGGCGGTTCGTCGCCTTGTCGAGGCCGAGGTTGACGGCGATGCCCCGCCCGACCAGCGTGCACATGGGCGTGCCGAAGTGGCGGGTGACGTTGACCTGGGTCGAGTACTCGTGCCGCGGCGTGGCGCCGAGCTTGACGACCCCCTCGGCGCCGAGTTCCTTGGTCAGCTCCCGGATGAGGCGGGGGAACGTCGCCCACATCTGGACGAAGGAGATCGTCTCGTACTCCTGGCGGGGGATGAGGCCCGAGGCCCCTTCCGTGGCCCGCTTGGCCAGCAGCTCCCACAGGTTCCAGGCCATGTAGCCCGTCCAGCTGTCGATCTCGTCGTCGGAGAGGTCGTCCCGCAGGACGCTCTCGTCGGTGGTGTCGACGATCGACGCCACCGGGAGACGGCGTCGCATCTCGAGGTCGCCGGCGGGCCCGTCGGGGACCTCACCGAGGTACTTGTCGAGGTACTTGGCGAACTCTTCGGCGGCGCCCATCACTCCCCCTTGGCCAGGACGGTGGCGGTCGGCATGCCGGCGCACTCGAGGCGCAGGATGGTGCCGTCGGCCGGAACGGTGTCGCCCTGGGGGGTGGTGACGCCCTCCTTGAAGACCACCGACATCACACAGGGAATGCCGAACTCCCGGGAGACGATCCCGAGGTGGCACTCCTTGGTGCCCTCCAGGGTGATGAGGCCCTTGACGCCGGCCGTGAGGGCCGGAGCCACGAACGTCGTCGAGCCGCTGCGGGAGATCACGATCGTCTCCTCGACGTCCGGCCCCATGACGAAGTCGATCACGTCCTCCGGCGTGTCGAGCCAGATGCACGGCCCCTCGACCGGCTCGTGCTCCACCACGTTCTGCCCTTCACCGACCTGGCGATAGCTGGTCTCGACGGTGGCCATCGTGCAGAACCCCTCCCCTTCGGCGGCGCGGTCGCGGCCCGGTTGCTGCCCGCTATTGAATGGGTGTTAAGCTTAACCCCGGTTAGGCTGCGCGACAAGGGGCGCCGGCCGGGGGGTTCGGGGGTGGAGGGCGCGAGGGCGTTACCGGGGGTCCCCCGGCGGGAAGCGGTCCGGGACAGCGGGGAACTGGGCCTGGCCGACTTCCTCGCCCTGCCCGAGCGGACCGCCAAGCCCCGCCGGCGCGGCGTGACCCACGTCATCGACCGGGGCCTGCCGATCTCGACGCTCGAATCGCTGCTCGACCTGGCCGGCGCCCACATCGACTTCGTGAAGTTCGGCTGGGGCACGGCCTATGTCAGCCGCCACATCCGGGCGAAGGTCGTCGCCTGCGCCGAGGCCAAGGTCCGCTGCTGTGTGGGCGGAACGCTGCTGGAGCTGGCCACCGTGCAGGGAAAGCTGCGGGAGTTCGTGCGGTGGGCCGACTCGCTGGGCTTCGACGCCGTCGAGGTGTCGGAGGGCACGGTCGACCTCGGGCCCGGGATCAAGGAGGGGCTGATCGCCGCCCTGGCCCGGGACTTCTGCGTACTGGCCGAGGTCGGCTCGAAGGATGCGGAGGCCCCGGTCCGGGCGGCGGCCTGGGCGGCCCAGATGACGAGGGACCTCGACGCCGGCGCCTCCTTCGTCGTGGCCGAGGGCCGGGAGTCGGGCACCGTCGGGCTCTACGGTCCGGACGGATCGGTGCGGGAATCGCTGGTGGGCACGGTGCTCTCCCGGGTGCCGGCCGAGCGCATCATCTTCGAAGCGCCGTCGGGGGCGCAGCAGAAGTGGTTCGTCCGCCACCTCGGCGTCGACGTCAACCTGGGCAATGTCGCCCCCGACGACGTGATCGCCCTCGAGACCCTGCGCCGGGGCCTCCGCTCCGACACCGCCGGCCTCGCCATGCACCGCCAGGGGAGCCGGCTCGAAGGCGCCGCCCCCTACGGCACCTGCTGACCCGGCCGGGGGCCGGCGGGCGCGGGACCCGGCTCGTGGGGGCGGGACCCGTCCTGACGTGACCAAGTGCGACCGGTGGCGATCGCCGTCCCCCTGGGGCTCGGATCGCAACCGGTGGTGCCGGGGCACGGCGTGCTCCTGCCATGCGGCCGTCCCGGGAAGTTTTTTCGCGCTCTCCGGTTGATCCGGGGTCACACTCGCCACCAACCGGGCGCAAGGCTCAGATGGACGGAGCCTCACCGGCTGGGGTCGGGTGCCTGATGGTGGCCCGCGTCCCGCGCCCGGGAGGCGGGAGGTGAGATCGGTGCAGCGACGTTGGATCCGGCGCCCGTCGCCCCGGGCCGTCATGGTGGCGGTGAGCAGCGTCGCCCTGGTCCTGGGCCTGGTGGCCCTCTCCGGCATCCCCTCCGATGGGCACCCCGCCCTGTCGGTGGCCACCTCGTCGGCCGGACCGGCCGCCGCGCCCCCGGCGGCGCTCCCCGCCACGGTCCCCGAGGCGGCCCCGGCCGCCGGAACCCTCCCGGCCGCCGCCGCCCCCCAATCTCCGCCGTCGACCGGCGATTCGACGACCACCACCGGCGCCCCCCAATCGCCGCCGTCGACCGGCGGTTCGACGACCACCACCGGAGCTCCTCACGTCGCCGCCGCCACGGCGGACTGTTCCCGGACCGCCGACCCCGCCCGCCGTTGCCCCCCGCCGTGCCCGAAGTCCGGCTCCGCGTACGCCGCGCCGGCCTGCCCGCCGCCCTGCGCCCAGCCGATGGCCCCGGCCGGCGGCAACGCCGGCTCGCCGCCCCCGGCGGTGACGACCGCCTGTCCCCCACCGCCCTGCGCCTATCCGACCGAACCCGACGGCGGCCCCGGCACGAGGCCGGCGGCCGGGCCGGCCACAGCCAACACGCCCAGTGCCGGTGCGCCGGCCTCCGCCTGCCCCCCGACCTGCGGCACCACGTCGGCCGGCCCGGCCTCCACGTGTCCGCCGCCCTGCGCCGCCACGTCGACCGGCGCGGCCTCCACGTGTCCGCCGCCCTGCGCCGCCACGTCGACCGGTACGGCCTACGCCTGCCCCCCGCCCTGCGACACCACGTCGACCGGCCCGGCGGGCACGGCGTACGCCTGCCCGCCGGCCTGCGGTGCGGGAGGCGGGTCGGCCGGGAGCGGGTCCGGGGAGACCAGGGTCTCGGGAGGCACCGCTACCGCCCAGAGTCTGCCGGCGTACACCTGTCCGCAGCCCTGCCCGGCCAGCACGGCGCCCCCGGGCGGGGCGGCCGCCGAGCCGGTTCCGCCCACCCGGTCCTGCCCCCCGCCGTGCCCGGGAGCGAAGGCCTGCCCGCCGCCCTGCCCGTCCGCCGCCCCGAACGGCCAGCCCGGCTGCGCTCCCCCCTGCGGCCCCGGGTCGGCCGGGGGCGGGCCGGGGGCGGGCGCCTTCGCTCCCTGCCCGTCCGGCGTCGAGGGGCGGGTGACGGCCGGGCCGACCTGCCCGGTACAGCGGGCTGACGAGCCCTGCCCCGACAAGCCGGTCGAGACGACCCTGCGTCTGGTCCGCCAGGACGGGACGGTGGCCGGCACCGGGAAGTCAGGCCCCGACGGCGCCTTCCGCATCGCCGCCGCCCCCGGGAACTATCGCCTCGTGGCCGACTGGCCGAGCGGGGCCGGCGGCTGCGCCCCGGTCGACGTCACCGTCGAGCCGGGCAACTTCACGCACGCCGACGTCACCTGCGACACCGGGATTCGCTGACCCGGGCGCCGCCCCGCCACCAACCGGCGTGCATCCGCCCGCATATAGCGGCAGAAGAACGCCGGTTTGCGCAATCCCGGCGCCGCCCGGCCGGCGCCCCGACCCGACCAAACCGGCGTGCACCCGCCCGGATATAGCGGCAGAAGAACGCCGGTTTGGAGGTTGGCGGGCGGGGGTCAGGCGTGGGGGTCGATGATCCAGACGTCGTCGCCGAGCTTCTCTTCCAGGGTGCGGACGAGTTTGCCGAGGGCGGGGTCGGAGCCGTCCCACACGACGAGGGCCTCGTCGGCGTGCTTGGCCAGCCAGCCGTCGCGCCGGGCCAGGGCGGCGCCGAACTTCGGCTTGCTGTCGGGGACGGTCCGCTCCAGCAGGACGGCGGCGCCGGCGTGGCGGATCAGCTCGGCGTAGCGGTCCTGGGACGTCGACGGCCACTGCTTCTCCGGCGCCGGGTAGGGCTGCACGGCGATGTAGGGCACGCCGGCCTCCCGGGCCGCCTCGGCGGCCAGCTGCTCGGCGCCGAGCAGCAGGCCGGTCAGCAGCCACAGGTCGGGATGGAGCTGCTTCTTGGCCGCCAGGATCCCGGCCAGCTTCTCCCGTACCCGGGTCGCCACCGGGTTGTCGCCGTAGCCGCCCAGCTCCGGAGGACGGTGCCCGAAGGCCGCCACCAGCCGGCCGCCGGGGAGGCGGGCGTCGCGCCCGGCGGGCAGGTCGGCGGGGCCGAGGTCCTCCTCGCCGGGCAGCGTCGCACCCGTCCGGGCCTGCTGGGTCAGCGACGCCTCGACCGCCAGGCGGTCGACGACGTCGTTCAGCTTGTCGTCGCCGTGACCCTTGACCCAGGTGAAGGAGATCTCCCCCGCCCGCCGGCGGTACTCGGCGATCAACGGCTCCCACAGGTCGCGGTTGGCCACCGGCTTCTTCTGGGAGTTGACCCAGCCCCGCTTGAGCCAGCCCTCCCACCACCGGTCCCGGAAGCAGTTGACGACGTAGGTGGAGTCGCTGCGCACCTCGACCGGCCCCTCGTTGGCGGTCAGCGCCTCGAGGACGGCCTTGAGCTCCATCCGCTGGTTGGTGCTCTGGGCCTCGGCGCCGGCGGCGAACGGGCCCGACGGCGCCACCGCCCACGCCCAGCCGCCCGGCCCGGGGTTCCCCGAGCAGGCGCCGTCGGTGTACACGACCCGTCCGGTGGTCACCGGGGGTTGCTACCACACGGCCCGGGGCCGGACCGAACAGCCGTGCCCGCGGCGGGCCCGTCCGACAAGTCGCTCAACCCCCGGGTGCTTCGCGCCGATGCACGAGGAGCACCTCGGATCAACGCGAACCAGTCAGGAGAGGACAAACGCCGTGCAGGACCGAGCCCACCGCCTCAGCGCCCTCGCCAGCCACCCCGGCACCCACCCCGAAGTGGCGAGCCGGATCCGCTCGTCGGTGCGCCGCCACGAGCGCCGCCGCCGCCTCACCGCCCTGGCCGCCCACCCGAGCACGAACCCCGCGGTCGCCCGCCGGATCCGCCGCGCCATCGCCAACCGCGCCGGCGCCAAGGCCGAGCCGACCGGCTGAGTCACCGCCCGCCGCCCGATCCGGGCGGCCCCATCTTCGAGGCCGACGGGCCGGCCCGCGCCGTAGCCCGCGACGATCCCCTCCGTCGCGGGCTACGAACGCGCCTCGGGTGAGGCCCGCCCGGAGCCGGAGCCCGGTCAGCCCTCGAGCCACCGGGCCCGGACGGCCACGGCCACGTCGGGGTTGTCGGTGAAGACGCCGTCGACGCCGAGGTCGAAGAACCGCCGCAGCTCGGCGGGGAGGTCACCGGTGGCCCGGAGGAAGCCGGACGATCCCGGGTCCCCCTGCTGCAGTTCAGTCGGCAGGAACGTGTTCTCCCGCCGGAACGTGTAGGGATGGACGAGCAGGTGGGCGGCATGGGCATCGGCGACCAGCGACGTGGCCGGCCGGGAGCGGCCGCCGGCGTCGCGGGGCACGATCGAGCCCTTGGCGGGCCCGATGCCGTCGGCGTAGGCGGCGATGCCGGCCAGTCCGGCCGGCGTCATCAGGTCGCCGTACGCCCGGGGGTCGCCCGACACGACGTGGTCGTAGGGCCTCCGGTCCGCCTCGTCGAGCAGCTGGATCAGACGCAGCGGGGTGAGCCGGCGCAGCGCCCGCAGGCTGGCCGTCTCGAACGACTGGATGAACACCGGGTCGCTCCGGTCGGTGTAGCCGTTCTGCTCGAGGATGGCGACCATCGTCTCCTCCAGCGCCAGCCCCCGGCTGCGGAAGTACGTCGGGTGTTTCGTCTCCGGGTAGAGGCCGACACCCTCCTGGCGGGCCAGGTCGACGACCTCCTCGAACGTCGGGATCTCGTCGAGGCCGTCGAAGGCGGTGTTGGCCGGCCGGATGTCGGGCAGCCGCTCGACGGCCCGCAGCCTCTTCAGCTCGGCCAGCGTGAAGTCGTCGGTGAACCAGCCCGTCGTCGCCACGCCGTCGATCGTCTTCGTCGTCCGGCGGCCGGCGAACTCGGGGTGCGAGGCGACGTCGGTCGTGGCCGTGATGTCAGGCTCGTGCCGGGCGACGAGGACGCCGTCGGCGGTCGAGACGAGGTCGGGTTCGATGCAGTCGGCCCCGAGCCCGATGGCCAGCCGGTACGACGCCAGCGTGTGCTCGGGCCGGTAGCCGCTCGCCCCCCGGTGGCCGATGACGAGGGGCCCCGACGTCACCGGTAGATGTTGACACGTTCGTCGAGGCCGGGCGGGGCCTCGCCATGCGATCGACCTCCTCGACGATGCGCCCCCTAACCTGCAGGCCGCACGCATCTTTCGGGGGAGGTCCGTGGCCGTCAAGCAACCAGCGCAACGGCGAACCCAGGCCGAGCGGTCGGCCGCCACCCGCCGTGCCCTGATGCGGGCGGCCCGGGAGCTGTTCGGCCGCGACGGCTACGCCGCCACCGGCCGGGAGGCCATCGTCGAACGGGCCGGCGTGACCCGGGGGGCGCTCTACCACCACTTCGGCGACAAGGAGGGTCTGTTCCGGGCGGTGTTCGAGGAACTCGAGGCCGAGGTCCTGGCCATCGTGGCGGAACGGGCGATGGCGTCGCCCGAGCTGGCCGGTGATCCCCTCGGCCGGCTCCGGGTCGGGTCGATGGCCTACCTCGACATCGCCCTCGACCCGACCGTCCAGCGGATCTGCCTGATCGACGCCCCGGCGGTGCTGTCCCCCGCCACCCGCCAGGAGGTGCTCGACAGCTCGGCCGTGGGCCTCGTCCGGGAAGTGCTGCAGGCGGCCGTCGACCAGGGTGCCCTGGCCCCCCAGCCGCTCGAACCGCTGACCCACGTGCTGCTGGCCGCCCTCCACGAGGCGGCGCTGTACGTCGCCCGGGCCGCCGACCAGGCGGCCGCCCGGGCCGATGTCGGCACCACCGTCGAGCACCTGCTGGCCGGGCTCACGCCCCGCCCGCCGGCCCGTTCCCGCCGGGGGCCGTAGGGGCCGGCGGCGGCGCCGCCCGGGCCGCCCGTCCGCCGGTCCGCTGGCGGTACTCGGCGAAGAAGGCCTTGCCGATGGCCAGCACGGGGTTGGCCAGCAGCGCCCCGACGAACCCGCCCGACGCCGCCCCGGCCAGCACGGCGGTCATGTTGGCCAGCGGCGAGATCCTGATCGTCCGGCCGGTGATGACCGGCTGCAGCACGTTGTTCTCCAGCTGCTGGTAGACGAGGAAGGCGACGGCCGCCAGCAGCCCGGTGTGCAGCCCGGCGGTGAGCGACAGGGCCACCAGCGTGGCGCCGCCCATGAACCCGCCGATCTGGGGCACGATGTTCCACAGCCCCGACCACACGCCGACCAGCGGCGCCAGCGGCGTGCCCAGCATCAGGCCGATGGTCGTCACCGCCGCGGCGTTGACGATGGCCACGAACCCGGTGCCGGCGGCGTAACGGCCGACGACGCGGTAGGCGAGGTCGCCGAAGTGGTTGATCTCCTCGTGCCACGGCCCGGGCATCACGTCGCGCAGGTCGTGGGCCAGGCGGGGGCCGTCGAGCAGGGCGGTGATGGCCACCAGCAGCACCCAGAACACGGTGACCAGGCCGTCACCGGCCCGGGTGACGATGCCCCGGAGGGCCTTGTCACGGGTGGCCAGCGTGTCGGGAAGGTTGTCGAGGAAGTCCTCCACCCGCTGGTCGATGCCGTTGCGGCGGATGGCGTCGCCGACCAGGGGCAGCGTGTCGAGGTCGCTGATGACCTGGCTGACCTGGGGCCCGACCTCGCCCAGCTGGTTCACCGCCCGGGGCACGGCCAGCACGCCGAACGTCCCGGCGGCCATGAGGAACCCGCCGATGACCAGCGTGACCGCCACCGACCGCCGGACGCGCAGCCGGCGCATGGCGGCGTCGACGATGGGGTTGAGGGCCAGGGCCAGGAAGATCCCGAGCGTCGAGCGGATGAGCACGGCGGGAATGTCGGTCAGCATCCAGTAGCCGACCACGAGGGCCACGATCACGAGCAGGGCGAAGACGATCGACCGGGGGGCGATGTCGACGACGACGTGGCGGGTCGGCGGGGCGTCGGGATGGGGCGGCGGCGGCGGGAGCCCGTCGGTCACGGCCGGGCCGGCTCCGCGTCGGGCGGCTCCCCGGCGGCGGGAACGGCGAAGAGCTGGTCGAGGCCCCTGGTGATCTCACCGGTGACGTTGAGCCGCCGGGCCTCGGCCAGGGCCCCGCCGATGGCCGCGGCCAGGAACACGCCGACCACCGCGCCGGTGATCCGCCCGACGTGCAGCCCGGTCATCACCGACAGTGTCAGCAGCAGCCGGCTGACGTCGACGCTGTGGGCGGCGATCCACCGGCGCCGGGCCAGCGCCGCCAGCACCAGCCAGACGAGGAACACGACCAGGGCCACGTACCCCCGGTTCTCGTTCTCGGCCGCGGCCAGGCCGACGACCGGGGCGTAGCCGATCACCAGGCCCAGCACCGGGATGAGGCTCCACAGCCCGACCCACAGCCCGAGCACCGACGGCGCCGGCACGTGGAGCAGCTCGCAGGCCACGGCGGCCACGATCCCCGAGGCCACCGCCAGCGCCAGCGTGCGCAGCGTGAACCCCGTCCCGCCCCGGTAGGCGGCGCCCACGATGCGCTCCACCGCCCGGCGCACCCGCTGGTGGCGGAAGAGCCCGATGGCGCCCTCCACCGTGGGGGCGCCCCGGGTGATCGTGAACATCGTCAGCACGGTGACGAGCAGCGCTCCCGTCACCCGGCTGGCGCCCTTGGCGGCGCTGTCGGTCCCGAGCACGATCCGGGCCGGCAGCTGGCCGAGCCACTCCCGGATGCGGGGCTCGACGTCGGCCTGCTCGATGAAGCGGCGGACGGGGTGCTCGGGTTGCAGCTCGGTGCGCAGCTGCTCGATCCGGGCCGGGACGGCCACCTTCAGCCGGTGGGTCTCGGCGATCAGGTCGCGGATCTCCACCGCCGTGACGAGGGCGAAGCCGATCAGGACGACGAGGACGGTGAGGGCGGCGGCCAGGCCGAGGGGCATCCTCCGGGCCAGGCGCAGCGTCAGCGGCCGGAGCAGGCAGGCCAGGACGCCGGCCACCAGCACCCGCTCGGCCACCATCGAGGCGGCGTCGGCCACCACCAGGAAACCCATGGCCAGAAGGGCCAGGGCCACGGTGAGCAGGATCGTCCGGGGCCGGACGACGATCACCACCCGCTCCTCGCTCACCGGAGCATGCTAAGCCCGCGCCGGCGCCCGCTCATCGATGGAGGCCAGGCGGTAGCGTTCGCGCCATGCGCACGCACTGGTACGGAGACGGCGGGGCGTGGTACACGACCCTGCGGGGCCGCCAGATCTTCGGCAATCCCCGGCTCAACAAGGGGACGGGCTTTCCGGCCGACGAGCGGGAGGCGCTGGGGCTCGTCGGGCTCATGCCCTACCGGGTGCTGACGCTGGACCAGCAGGCGGAGCGGGCCTACAACCAGTACGCCGCCGAGCCCGACGACCTGGCCAAGAACGTGTACCTGACGGCGCTGCACGACCGCAACGAGGTCCTCTACTACCGCCTGGTGACCGACCACCTCCGGGAGATGCTGCCGATCGTCTACACGCCGACCATCGGCGACGCCATCGAACGCTACAGCCACATGTACCGCCGGCCCCGGGGGGTGTACCTGTCGGTCGACGCCCCCGAGCTCATCGAGCCGTCGCTGGCCGCCACCGACCTCGAGCCGGGCGACGTCGACATCATCGTGGCCACCGACGCCGAAGCCATCCTCGGCATCGGCGACTGGGGCGTCGGCGGGATCGCCATCGCCGAAGGCAAGCTCGTCGTCTACTGCGCCGCCGGCGGCCTCGACCCGACGCGGGGGATCCCCGTCATCCTCGACGTCGGCACCAACCGCCAGGCCCTGCTCGACGACCCGCTGTACCTCGGCAACTGCCACCCCCGCGTCGACCGCGACACCTACGACCGTTTCATCGACGCCTACGTCAGCGCCGCCACCAAGCTGTTCCCCGACGCCCTGCTCCACTGGGAGGACTTCGGCGCCGACAACGCCCACCGCGTCCTCGAGCGGTACCGGGACAAGATCCTGACGTTCAACGACGACATCCAGGGGACGGCGGCGGTCAACCTGGCCGCCGTGCTGTCGGGGGTGGCGGCTTCGGGGCTGGCGCTCACCGGGCACCGGGCGGTGATCTTCGGGGCGGGCACCGCCGGAGCGGGCATCGCCGGCGAGCTGCGCGACGCCATGGTCGCCGCCGGGCTGGCCGAGGCCGAGGCCACCGGCCGGATCTGGGCCCTGGCCCGCCGGGGCCTCATCACCGACGACATGGACGGCGTGCGCGACTTCCAGCGCCCCTGGGCCCGCCCGGCCGGCGAGGTGGCCGGCTGGCAGCGCGACGCCGACGGCCACATCGGCCTGGAGGAGGTGGTGCGCCAGGTGGGGCCGACCATCCTCGTCGGCACGTCGACCCAGCCCGGCGCCTTCACCGAAGCGGTGGTGCGGGCCATGGCGCAGCGCTGCGAGCGGCCGATCATCCTGCCGCTGTCGAACCCCACCCGCCTCTCCGAGGCCGACCCCGAGGACCTGCTGCGCTGGAGCGACGGCCGGGCGCTGGTGGCCACCGGCAGCCCGTTCCCCCCGGTGACCCACGACCGGATCACCTACGTGATCGGCCAGGCCAACAACGCCCTGGTGTTCCCCGGCCTCGGTCTGGGGGCGATCGTGGCCCGGGCCGCCCGGGTGACCGACGGCATGATCTTCGCCGCCGCCCGGGCGGTGGCCGACCAGATCGACGCCACCACGCCGGGAGCGTCGCTGCTGCCGCTGGTCAACGACGTGCGGGAGACGTCGGTGGCCGTGGCGGTGGCGGTGGCCGCCGCCGCCCGCCACGACGGCGTGGCCCGGGCCCCGCTGGAGGACGACCTCGAGGCCCAGGTCCGCCGCTCGATGTGGGAGCCGGTCTACCGCCCGGTGCGGCCGGCCTGATCCTCCGGCTCCGGTTCCCGCTCCGGTCCCGAACCCGCCGGCCGGCGGTCCTGGTCGCGTTCCGCCCAGCAGCCGTCCCGGTCGCAGTGCCGGGCACAGCCCTGGTCGTGACAGGCTCCGGAGTGGGCGCCGTGCTCCTGCGGCGGTTCGGAGTCTTCCGGGGTGGTGAACGGCGGGTAGTGGCGGCACTCGCTGTCGCGGTGACAGTGGGCGTCGTCGTCACCGCAGCGCCCGTGACCCGGCTTCTCCGTTGAACCGGGGGCGTTGCACCACCGGCTCGGATCCTGCTCGGCCGGCCGCGCCCCCAGCGGGGCCAGGCTCAGCGCGAGCGCGAACGTGCCACTCATCAGACGGTGGACCATGTCGTCTTCCTTTTCCCGTCACGCCCGGGGCCGCGCCAGCGCGTCCCCGGCTCCGCAACGCTGCAAAGCCCCCCGAACTAAATGAATAAGGGCATCCTTACCTATTGTGTTCGGGGTCTGCAAGCATTTCCGCCGCGGCCCGGGCCTCGAGGAAACGGCGTTCGGCGGCGTTGGTGGCCAGGCCCCGGGCCCGGTCGTAGGCCGCGGCCGATTCGGCGTGGCGGCCCAGGCGGCGCAACAGGTCGGCCCGGGCGGCGTGGAACGGGTGGTAGCCGTCGAGGTCGAGGGCGTCGACCTCGGCCAGCGCCGCCGCCGGCCCCCGCACCTCGGCCAGGGCCACGGCCCGGTTGAGGGCCACCACGGGCGTCGGGGCGACGGCCAGGAGCTGGTCGTAGAGGGCCAGGATCTGGTCCCAGTCGGTGCCGGCGGCGGTCGGGGCGTCGCTGTGGACGGCGCTGATGGCCGCCTGGATCTGGTACGGCCCGGGCCGGTTGCGGCGCAGGCAGGCCCGGACCAACGCCTGGCCTTCGGCGATGAGCGCCCGGTCCCACCGGCCGCGGTCCTGGTCGGGCAGCAGCACCAGGCGGCCGCCGGCGTCGGTGCGGGCCGCCCGGCGCGACTCGGTCAGGAGCAGCAGGGCCAGCAGGCCGAGGACTTCGGGCTCGTCGGGCATCAGGTCGGCCAGCAGGCGGGCCAGGCGGATGGCCTCGGCCGACAGGTCGGGCCGGGTCAGGTCGTCGCCCTCCGACGCCGTGTGGCCCTCGTTGAAGATCAGGTAGACGACGGTGAGGACGGGCGGCAGCCGGTCGGGCAGCTCGGCGGCGCCCGGGACCCGGTAGGGGATCCGGGCGGCGGCGATCTTCTTCTTGGCCCGGGTGAGGCGGGCGGCCATCGTCGCCTCGGACACGAGGAAGGCCCGGGCGATCTCCGGCGTCTGGAGCCCGCCCAGCAGGCGCAGCGTGAGGGCGATCCGGGCCGCCGGGGCCAGCGCCGGATGGCAGCAGGTGAAGATGAGGCGCAGCCGGTCGTCGGTCACCGGGCCCGCCGGCCCGGCCGGATCGTGGCCCGCGTCGTGGAGTTCCGGCCGCAGCAGGACGGCCTGGGCGTGACGGTCATGGCGCGAGCTCTCCCGCCGCAGCCGGTCGATGGCCCGGTTGCGGGCCGTGGTGGTGATCCAGGCGCCGGGGTTCGGCGGCAGACCGCCGGACGGCCACCGTTCCAGGGCAATGGTGAAGGCGTCCTGGACCGCCTCCTCGGCGATGTCGATGTCGCCGAAGAGGCGGACCAGGGTGGCGGTGGAGCGGCCGGACTCGGCCCGGAAGATCGCCGCGATGTCCACGGCGGCGCGGCGGGGCGGCGCTAGGCGGCCGGCTCGTCCTGGAACGGGCGCACCTCGACCGGAGCCTTGCAGGCCGCCGTGGCCCGGGCGGCCAGGGCCAGCGCCTCGTCGAGGTCGGCGGCGGCGATGACCCAGAACCCGCCGAGCTGCTCCTTGGTCTCGGCGAAGGGCCCGTCGGTGGTGATGACCTCGCCGGACTCACCGGCGCGGACGACGGTGGCGGTGGTGGCGGGGTGCAGCCCGCCGGCGAAGACCCAGTGCCCGGAGGCCTTGAGGTCCTCGTTGAAGGCCTCGACGTCCTTGAACGCCTGCTCCATCTCCTCCGGCGAGGCGTACGGCTCGGTGCCCTCGACCATCCACACGCTCATCAGGTACTGCGTCATCGGAACCACTCCTCTCCCGACCGGCTCCCTGCCGGCCTTTCACCCCAGCTACGAACGGCCGGCGCCGGAATCGACAGCCAAGCAGAAAAAATCTGCGCCGGGGGCCGTGACCACGGAGCGTCGCGGCCGGAGGGGTCGGCGGTTCCCCGGCCGGACGAACCGGGAATAACGGTGCCCATGCGCACACTCACCAAGCTCACCATCGGCCTCTTGGCGGTCTTCGGGTTGGCCGGCACCGCCGTCGGCATCACTTCCGACGCCCACGCTGCGCCCGCCCCCGCCGCCAAGTCGATCACCATCAAGGACTTCCAGTACAGCCCGGCCGACCTCGCCGTGAAGGTCGGCGAGACGGTCACCGTGACCAACAGCGACTCGGCGCCGCACACCGTCACGGCCCGGGACGGCTCGTTCAACGTCGAGGTCCCGGCCAACGGTTCGGCGACGGTGACCGTCCCCAAGGCGGGCGACCACCCCTACTACTGCACCTATCACCCCGACCAGCACAACCCGGCGAAGATCACCGCGTCGTAGCCGGCGGGGGAACCCGCCCGGCGCTCAGGCCTCCCGATGGGAGGTCTGGACGGAGAACAGCCGGCACCCCCAGGCGCCGGCCCGGATCGTATGCGCCACCCCGGCGGGGACGTAGACCGACCCGCCGGGGTGGAGCTGCCGGTCGAGGACCCGGCAGGTGCCCCGGGTGACCACGATCTGGTGGTCGTTGGGGCCGTCATCGGCCCACAGGAGCTCGACGCCGGGCGCCAGGTCGAGGAGTTCGGGTTCGGTCGGGGCATGGGTGACCGTGAGGCTGTCCGTGACCGCGACGGGGGCCAGCGTCGACATGCGCGTCTCCTTCGGCGGAGTGGTGGCCCGTTCAGCGTTGCTCCTCCGGGAGCGCTGCGCCAGAGCCCGAAGGTCCCGATCCGCGACCCCGGAGGAGATCCGCCGGGTTTGCACCGTTGCCGGAGGGCGGGCGACGGTCCGCCGACCCCCGCCCCCCGGTTCTAGAAGACCGTGGGGAACTGGTCGGCCCTGGCGACGAGCTCCGCCACCGGGGTCACCATGTAGAACTCCATCTCGGTGAAGTGCATGAACCCCGCTTCCATGACGAGGTCGCGCACCGATTCGGCGGTCGGCGCCTCGAAGATCATGATCGCCTTGTGGGCGGGGTCGAGATGGTCGTTGGCGATGACGGTGATGCCGCGGGCCCGGGCCATCTCGTCGAGGTGCGGAAGATGCTCCATGGCGAACTTCCGCACCCGCTCGTTGGTCAGCGGGCAGTTGTCCGGCGGGTGGCTCTGCAGGATCGCGTACCGGGGCATACGGCGCCTCCTTCGTGGGGAGCGGTGGACGCGCGCCGACCGTATCCCCGCCGGCCCGGTACCGCTTCGGCATGCCGCGGATATGCCCCCGAAGTGCGGTTTGGGATTGCCGGATCACCCGACGCGGGTCTGCCGGCGGCGCTCCTCGAGGGCGGCCACGGCCGCCCAGTGGTCGTCGCCCACCCAGGTCCGGGCGAAGCTGGCGGTGGCGGCGGCGGCCAGGTCGGGGCGGGCCGCCGGACGGGCGGCGTCGGCCGCCGCCTTGATGCCCACCAGCGCCTCCCGGGGAACGCCGGCCATCCGGTCGAGCAGCTCGGCCAGCCGGTCCTCGAACTCCGCCCGGGGCACGACCCGCTCGACGAGGCCCCAGGCGGCGGCGGTCGGGGCGTCGACCGGCAGCCCGGTGGTCAGCAGGTAGAGGGCCCGGCCCCGGCCGACCACGGCCTGGAGGCGTTCGATGCCGCCCCAGGCCGGCATGATCCCCAGGTCGACCTGGTTGAAGGCCAGCTTCACGTCGTCGGCGGCGAGGCGGAAGTCGGCGGCGATGGCCACCTCGCAGCCGCCGCCGAAGGCGTGGCCGTTGAGGGCGGCCACGACGGGGACGGGCAGCGACGCCAGCCGGTCGAGCAGCGTCCGCATCGTCAGGGCCATGGCCTGCGCCTCGCCCTCGGTGCGGATCGAGGCCAGCTCCTTCAGGTCGCCACCGGACACGAACACCCGCTCACCCTGGCCCCGCAAGGCGACGACGCGCACCGCGGCATCGGTGGACACCTCGTCGAGGACGGCGTCGAGCTCGGCCATCGTCGGCCGGCTGATGGCGTTCTGGGCGCTGGGCCGGTCGATGACGATCAGCGCGGCATGTCCGATCCGTTCCAGGCGGACACCCTCAGCCGGCGGCAACGTCGCTCTCCTTCCACAGCCCGTCCACGCCGGCCACGACCTCCTCGATCGACGTGCCGGTCGGGAAGACGGCGTCGACGCCGAGGTCGAGCAGCGCCCGGCAGTCGGAGGCCGGGATCGTCCCGCCGATGACGACCTTGACGTCGTCGAGGCCGTTGGCCCGCAGGGCGTCGAGGACCTGGCGGGCCAGCCCGAGGTGGGCGCCCGACAGGACCGACAGGCCGACGAGGTCGACGTCCTCCTGCAGGGCCAGCTCGGCGATCACGCCGACCTTCTGGCGGATGCCGGTGTAGATCACCTCGTAGCCGGCGTCGCGCAGCGCCCGGGCCACGATCTTGGCCCCCCGGTCGTGGCCGTCGAGCCCGGGCTTGGCCACCAGCACGCGCCTCGGTTGCGGCGATCCGGCCGTCATCAGAACACCACCGGCTGGCGGTACTCGCCCCACGTGTCGCGCAGGGCCCCGGTGATCTCGCCGACGGTGGCGTAGGCCTCCACCGCCTCGACCAGCAACGGCATGAGGTTCACGTCGTTCTGCTCCGCCGCCGTCTGCAGCTCCTTCAGCACCCGGCGGACCTCGTCACCGCTGCGGTCGGCCTTGACCTGCGCCAGCCGGTCGAGCTGGCGCTGCCGCCCGCCGGCGTCGAGGCCGTAGATCGTCATGTCGGCCGGCGGCTCGTCGGTCTGGAACCGGTTCACGCCGACGATGGGCCGCTCGCCGCTCTCGATGGCCTTCTGCGCCTTCCAGGCCTCCTCGGCGATGAGGCCCTGGACGTAGCCGTCCTCGATGGCCCGGACCATGCCTCCGTGGTCGTCGAGGTCGGCCATGATCTCGACGATCCGCTCCTCCATGGCGTCGGTCAGCGACTCCACGTACCACGATCCGCCGAGCGGATCGACGGTGCGGGCCACGCCGGTCTCGTAGGCCAGGATCTGCTGGGTGCGCAGGGCCAGCGTCGTCGACTCCTCGGTGGGGAGGGCGAAGGGCTCGTCCCAGGCCGAGGTGAACATCGACTGCACGCCGCCCAGCACCGACGCCATCGCCTCGTAGGCGATGCGGACGATGTTGTTGTGGGGCTGGGGGGCGTAGAGCGTGGAGCCGCCGGCCACGCAGCCCATGCGGAACAGGCACGACGAGTCGTTCTTCGCCCCCCACCGCTCCTTCACCAATCGGGCCCACCGGCGCCGCCCGGCCCGGTACTTGGCGATCTCCTCGAAGAAGTCGCTGTGGGTGTAGAAGAAGAACGAGACCTGGGGGGCGAACTCGTCGATGGTCATCCGGCCCCGCTCCAGGACGGCGTCCACGTAGGTCACGCCGTCGGCCAGCGTGAAGGCCATCTCCTGGGCGGCGGTGCAGCCGGCGTCGCGGAAGTGGGCCCCGGCCACCGAGATGGCGTTGTAGCGGGGGATGTGCCGGGCGCAGAACTCGATGGTGTCGACGATCAGCCGGATCGACGGCTCCGGCGGCCAGATCCACGTGCCGCGGGCGACGTACTCCTTCAGGATGTCGTTCTGGATCGTGCCCCGCAGCTTCTCGACGGGGACGCCCTGCTTCTTCCCCACCGCCACGTAGAAGGCCAGCATGACGGCCGCCGTGCCGTTGACCGTCCACGACGTGGAGACCTGGTCGAGGGGGATGCCGGCGAAGAGGATCTCGGCGTCGGCCAGGGTGTCGAGCGCCACGCCGACCCGGCCGACCTCCTCGGTGACGTCGGGGTCGTCGGAGTCGTAGCCGATCTGCGTCGGCAGGTCGGCGGCCACCGACAGGCCCGTCCCCCCGTTGGCCAGCAGGTACTTGTAGCGGGCGTTGGTCTCGTCGGCCGTGCCGAACCCGCTGTACTGCCGGAACGTCCACAGCTTGTGCCGGTAGCCGGCGGCGAAGTTGCCCCGGGTGAACGGGTAGCTGCCCGGATCGCCGATGGCGGCGTAGTCGAGCGGCGCGTTGGCCGGCGAGTACAGCGCTTCGACCGGGATGCCGGACTCGGTGGCGACCGGGGCCGGTTCGTGTGCCGGGCTCATGGCCCTCCCCTTCCGGTAGGCTTCTGATATGTTACATATCAGGTCGGACGGGCGCCGCATCGGTGGCACGGTCCGCGGCCGGGCGGCCGAGGAGCTGCGCAACCGCATCCTCACCGGCGCGCTGGCGCCGGGCACCCGCCTCGACCTCGACAGCCTCTGCGCCGAGTTCGGCGCCAGCCGCACGCCGATCCGGGAGGCGCTGCTGGAGCTGTCCTACGAGGGGCTGGTCGAGGTGGCGCCGCGGAGCGGCATCACCGTCATCGGCCTGTCCCCCCGCGACGTCCTCGACAACTTCGCCATCCTCGGCACGCTGGCCGGCAAGGCGGCCGAGTGGGCCGCCGCCCGCGTCACCCCGGCCGAGCTGGCCGAGATCGGCCGGCTGGCCGACGCGGTGTCGGCCGCCGCCGTCGACGACGGGCCGGGCCACTCGCACGCCGAGGTGGTGGCCACCAACTGGGCCTTCCACCGGGCCGTGCACCGGGCGTCCGGGTCGCCCCGCATCGTGGCCCTGATCCGCCAGACGGTCGGCATCGTCCCGACGAACTTCTTCGACGTGTTCCCCGACCGGGGCCAGCACAGCGCCGCCGACCACGACGAGCTGGTGGCGGCGCTGGCCCGGGGCGACGGGCCGGCCGCCCGCCGGGCCGCCGAACGCCACGTCACCGAGGCGGGCGCCGCCCTGGCCCGCTTCCTGGCCGGCGGGTCCCGCTCAGCGGCGCGGCGCCGCCGCTGAGCCCGAGCAGTTCGGGCCGGGGTTGCAGCGCAGCAGGGTGTCGTCGATCAGCGGCCCCACGCCGCCCGGGGCGTAGCTCTTGTACTCCTTGCCCCGCTCCAGCGAGGTGAACTCCTTCACCCGGATGGCGTTGGGGAACGATCCGTAGGGCACCGAGGTGGTGCCGACGCCGATGATCGAGGCCTGGTCCGTGGCGATGGGGGCCGCCGACTCCTCGTAGTAGTGCTGCCCCGACTTGGGTGCGGCGGGCATGAAGATCCCGGGCTGGTTGGCCGGGTCGCCGGCGTTCCAGGCGCCGGTGTGGGCCGAGATGTGGCTGTCGGTGTTGCCGGCGCCGTCGTAGATGTCGACGTCCTCGCCGAAGTAGCAGACGGTGCCGGGCTGCGTCCCGGTCGCCGTCTGGGCGTAGAAGTTGCGGGAGACCTCGAGCAGGTTCTCGGTGGCCGGGTTCCAGATCCCGTCGCCGTTGTCGAGCCACTCCCGCTCCTCGATGACCTCGGTGCTGACGGTGTGGCCCCAGCCCGCCTGGGTGAACGACCGCGTCTGGTGGAGGTCGGAGACGAGGAGGCCGTGGACGCCGTCGACGTCGGGGCCGACCAGCGTCCAGGTGGCGCCGGCCAGGGGCAGGAACCCGTTGTCGATGTTGAGCGTGAAGGCGTGGTCCTGCGGCGAGCACAGCGAGATGTCGAGGTTGCTGGTCGTGCTCGACTGGGCCGTGGCCGGCAGCGAACCGGCGGCCAGGGCGGCCAGTGCCGCCACCGCGACGAAGCCGCGCCGGATGCGTGCGTTCATGATCTGCGTCCCCCTTCGGCGCGACCCTGCTGACGGCCGCGTCCCCCCGCCCCTGACATTCGCCCCAGCACCCCCGATTCCTCCCAGAATCCCCCAAATCAGACAGCCGCGCTCTGCGGGGCGCGCCGGTACCGTGGGAGAGGTCATGGCCCGGCCCGATCTCCGGCACCCGAAGAACTGCGACGGCGACTGGTTCGTCGACCGGCGCTGCATCGACTGCGGGACGTGCCGCGACATCGCCCCGGGGCTGTTCGGGGCGGCCGGCGGGCAGTCGGTCGTGATCCGCCAGCCCGGCGGGCAGGAGACGGTCGAGGCCTGGCTGGCCGCCCAGGCCTGCCCGACGACCTCGATCGGGACCGTGTCGCGCCGGCCGAGGCCGGGGCGGCTCTACCCCCACGAGATCGAGGCCGGGTCGGGAGTCTTCGACTGCGGCTACTGCTCGGAGGACTCGTTCGGCGCCTCGGCCTGGTTCGTACGCCGGCGGCGCGACCGGGGCGGGAACCTGCTGGTCGACTCGCCCCGGTTCACCGCCGCCCTGGCCGGCCCGCTGGCCGACCTCGGCGGGATCGACCACATCCTGCTGACCCACCGCGACGACGTCGCCGACGCCGCCCGCTACGCCGAGCGGTTCGGCGCCCGGGTGTGGATCCACGAGGGCGACCGGGCGGGGGCCCCTTTCGCCACCGACGTCCTCGGCGGCATCGAGGAGACCGAGATCGCCCCGGGCGTGGTGGCGGTGCCCGTTCCCGGGCACACCCGGGGGTCGGTGGTCTTCGCCGTCGACGGCCGCTTCCTGTTCACCGGCGACTCGCTGGCCTGGAGCCACGACCGGGGCGACCTCACCGCCTTCCGGAACGCCTGCTGGTACTCGTGGCCGGCCCAGACCGAGTCGCTGGCCCGCCTGGCGGCCGGCCGGCACCGCTTCGACTGGGTGCTTCCGGGCCACGGCGGCCGGGTCCGGGCCGATCCCGGCGAACTCCACGACCGGCTCGTGGCCCTCGTCGGGCGGATGCGCCAGGCCGCCTGAGCGCCGGTCCCGGCGGCGGTGCCGCCCGGCTTCCAGGAATACCCTGACGGCGGCGGGGGTTCGCATTCGGACATGACCGGACGCGTCGTCTCCCTCAACGTCGGTGTCCCCCGGGCCGTCCCCTGGCACGGCCGGACGGTGACCAGCGCCATCTGGAAGACGCCGGTCGACGGGCGGCGCCGGCTGGCCGGCGTCAACGTCGAGGGCGACGACCAGGCCGACCGGCGGGTCCACGGCGGCCCCACCAAGGCGGTCTACGCCTACGCCGTCGAGGACTACGCCTGGTGGCAGGGCCGGGACCCCGCCGCCTTCGAGCCGGGGACGTTCGGCGAGAACCTCACCGTGGCGGGGATCGTCCCGGCCGCCGCCGTCGTCGGCGAGCGCTGGCAGGTGGGGACGGCCGTGCTGCGGGTGACCGAGCCCCGGATCCCCTGCTACAAGCTCGGGCTGCGGATGGGCGACGCCGCCTTCGTCGACCGGTTCGCCGCCGCCGCCCGCCCGGGGACGTACCTCGCCATCGAGGAGGAGGGCGAGGTGGGGGCCGGCGACCGGATCGAGCTGATCCACCGGCCCGACCACGGCCTGACCGTCGGCATGGTCGAGCGCGCCTACCACGGCCATCCCGCCCTGCTCGACGCGCTGGTCGACAACGCCGACCTGTCGGGCGGCTGGCGGCACTGGGCCGAGCAGGCCAGGGCCCGGGCGGGAGGCGCCTAGCCCAGGAGCTCGGAGGCGCTGACGAACCCGCTGACCGGCAGCGACTCGGCCGGCGCCGGCTCCGGGCCGAGCCGGAGGTCGGCGGGGCTCTGGGAGGCGATCCGGGGGCGGCCGTGGGCGTCCCAGGTGAACGGCTCGCAGACGATCTCCCGGTCGGCCCAGCCCGGGTCGGCCGACAGCTTGCGGTGGTAGATGCACCACTGCCGGCCGCCGGCCTCGATGAAGCAGCCGTGGCCGCCGCCGGTCAGGATCGGCCGGTCGTGCTTCGACCACGACGCCGGGTCGAGGACGTCGCCGCCGGTCCACTCCAGCAGCCCCATCTTGTACTCCGGGCTCCAGCTGGCGTCGGCCGAGAAGGCGATGAACAGCCTGCCGTCGCGCTCGTTGCGCACGACCTGCGGCCCTTCGTTGAGCGGCGCCACCCGCTGCTCCCACTCGAAGACGGGGCTGGAGATCCGCACCCGGGGGCCGGCCAGCGTGGCGGGGTCGGCCATGGGAGCGATGTAGAGGTGCTGGGGGAAGCCGTCGTCGGGGCCCTCCCAGCCCGACCACACGGCGTAGAGCCGGCCGTCGTGGCGGAGCACCGTCATGTCGATGGCCCAGGTGTCGTGGTGGGGATCGGCCACCCGGCCCAGCCAGTGGTAGGGCCCGAGCGGGTCGTCGGCCTCCAGCACGTAGCACCGGTGGTTGCTGTTCTGGCCGTCGCTGGCGGCGTAGTAGACGTACCACCGGCCGCCGATCTCGTGGAGTTCGGGGGCCCAAAGCTGGCGGCCCCGCCGGCTGCCCCGCAGCGGCCTCCACACCGTCGTCGTGCTGTTGCGGTGCATCCGCTCCAGATCGGTGAACCGCTTGATGACGATCCGGCGGTCGCCCCGGGCGGCCTGGATCAACAGGAACGCGCCGTCGTGGGCCACGACGAACGGGTCCTGACCCGGGAACGGCTTGCGCTCCCGGAAGTACTCCGTGATCACGGCGCCAGACCGAGGGGCCGGAGGATGCGGTCGCTCCCCAGGCTGAGGAGCCAGCCGGTGGTGAGCAGGATCCACACCGTCAGGCTGGCGTGGGCGATCTTGATGTTGTCCTCGTCGCGCATGTAGTCGGTCATCGCCTTGAACCAGAAGGCGGCCCGCACCATCCGGCGCAGCGGGCGGTTGTGGATGTCGGTCGACATGGCGTCGACGCACCACACGACGAAGGCCATCGTGACCTCGGCCAGGACGACGAACAGCATCATCTTGCGGGCGCCCGTCCGGTCGTACTCCAGGCTCACCAGCCAGCCGGTGGTGGTCAGCAGCCAGACGATGGCGGCGAAGCGCCCCAGCTTGGGGAAGTTGCGATGGGTGAACCAGCGGCCGAGGGTGACGGGCCAGATCACCGCCCGCAGGAACCGCTCGAAGGCGGGGCGGGGCGGCCCGTCGGGCAGGGAGTCGGCGCACAGCACGATGAATGCCAAGGTCACTTCCACGAGAACCAAGGCCGCCATGGTGCGCTCCGACGGAAGCAGCGAGGGCGCTGCGGGACAACGGGTTGTACCTGTCTTGGTTCCGCAGGCAGGGGGTGTTTTCCTGCCGTTCAGGAACGGGCTGAGCCCACCTTGGGGTGTGCGGACAGGAATGACCAGATCGCCCCGGCCCAGCGGTCGTTGAAGGCCGGCACGTGGCCGCCGCCCTCGATGGTCCACAGCGTGACGGCGCCGCCCGGCGGGCAGCCGCCGACGGTGGACTCGGCCGTTTCGGCGCCCGGCACGGCCCGGTCGAGATCGAGCCGGCGGCCGGTGGCGGCCGCCGCGCCGGTGCAGCCGTCCCTGGCCGCCCAGTCGGCCACCGTCTCGAGGGCGCCGGGGTAGGCGCCCTCGGGCGTGGCGCCGCCGTCGTAGCTGATCGTCGAGTCGTTGCGGCCGTGGACGTGGAGCACGGCCACGGGGGAGCCGGCCGGGCAGTGGGCCTGGTCCTTCCACGTCATGCCGGCCAGCGTGACGATGGCGGCCACGGTGGCGGCCCGGTCACAGGCGTAGCGGTGGGCCATGAAGGCGCCGTTGGAGTGGCCGACGAGGAAGATCCGGGCCGGGTCGACCGGGTACCGGTCGGAGATCTCGCCGATGACGGCGTCGAGGTAGGCGACGTCGTCGACGCCGGTGTGGAAGAAGTCGCAGCAGGCGTCGGTGGCGTTCCAGAACCGGTTGCCGAGCAGGTCGCGGGTGCCGTCGGGCGTGGCCAGGAGGAACCCGGCCCGACCGGCCTCGGCCGTCAGCCCGAAGTAGGCCGCCTGCTGGGCGCCGCTCGACGTGTAGCCGTGGAGCAGCACCACCAGCGGGAGGGCGTGGCGGCCGTCGTAGCCGGCGGGGACCTTGAGGCCGTAGGGCCGGTTCGCCGTCGGCCGGACCGGCGTGGCCCCGGCGCTCACCGGCCCCAACTCCGGGAACGAGAAGGCCCCGGCGACCAGGGCCAGGATCACGGACACGGACGCGAGCCACCGCCGGATGTCCCCCATACCGCAATCGACGTCGGGAGCCCGGGCGGCATTCGCGCCGGACGCCGTTACGCCGCCGTCCTCCGCAGGCTGCGGATCAGCTGGTGGTCGGCGGTGAAGAGGCGGCGCAACGTCAGCTCGCCGGCCACCAGGGCGGCGAAGGCGTTGCCGCCGAGGAGCATGTACATCACCAGCAGCTGGAGGCGGATGGCGGCCAGCGGCGAAGCCCCGGCCAGGATCATGCCGGTCATGGCGCCGGGCAGGGCGACCAGGCCGACGACCTTGGTCTGGTCGACGGTGGGGAGCATGCCCGTCCGCAGCGCCGTCCGCTGCCAGGGACGGGCCGCCTCCCGGCTCGGCTGGCCGAGGCAGAGCCGGGCCTCGACCTCGCGGCGGCCGGCGGCCAGGTCCTGGCGGAGCCGGGTCATGACCAGCGACGTCGTGTTCATGGCGCTGGAGATGATCATCGATCCCAGCGGGATCACGACCCGGGGCTGGGGGTGGACGATCCGCAGGGCCAGCAGCACGCCCAGCGTGCCGGCGGTGGCCACGGCGATCGACGCCGCGGCGATCGGCCGGGCCCCGGGCACGCCGGCCGCCCGGGCCGCCGACGTCAGCGTGGCGGTGGTGACCATCACCGCCAGCACGACCACGGTGAGGGCGCCGTGGTCGGAGAAGACGAAGTCGAGGACGTAGCCGATGGCCAGCAGCTGGACGAAGGAGCGGGCCGTGGCCACGGCCAGGTCGGACTCGAGGCCGACCCGGCGCCACCACGACACGCCGAGGGCCACCGCCACCAGCACGAGGGCCAGGGCCACGTCGGCGAAGGAGACGGGCCCGCCGAAGCCCGCGCCAGAGGCGGCGGCGATCACGGCCGGGGGTCCCGGGAACGGGGGTCGACCCGGACCACGTGGTCGGCGAGGTCGGCGTGGGCCGGGTCGTGGGTGACCATCACGACGGTGAGGCCGGAGTCGGCCAGATCCCGGATCAGGCCCACGATGCCCGCCTTGCTGGTCGTGTCGAGGGCCGAGGTCGGCTCGTCGAGGGCCAGGACCTCCGGCCCCAGCACCAGCGAGCGGGCCAGCGCCAGCCGCTGCGCCTCCCCCACCGACAGGCGGTCGGCCTCCCGGGCGGCCAGCCCCGGGTCGAGGCCGACCCGGGCCAGGGCGCCGGCCGCCCCGTCGACCTCGCCGGCCACCGCCAGGTTGTCGGCCACCGTGCCGGGGAACGTGACCGGCACCTGGCCGACCAGCTGCACCCGGCGGCGCAGGTCGAGGACGTCGTAGTCCCGCACGTCCCGCCCGGCGAAGAGGACGGCGCCGGCGTCGGGGTCGTCGAGCCGGTTGAGCAGGCGCAGCAGCGTGGTCTTCCCGGCGCCCGACGGGCCGACCATCACCGTCAGCCGCCCGGCCGGGACGCGGGCCGAGAAGCCGGCCACGATCGGGCCGTCGTCACCGTCGACCCGGACGTCGCGGTACTCGAGCAGGAACTCGCCGCCCATGGATGCCCCTAGCATGGCCGAGCATGATCGATCCCGACCTGCGCAAGGCCGAAGACGAGGGCTGGCACGAGCTGCACCGCCTGATCGATTCGCTGCCCTCCGGTGCGGCCGAACGGCCGGGCTACTACGAGGAGGGCTGGTCGGCCAAGGACGTGCTGGCCCACGTCGGCGCCTGGCTGGCCCAGGCCGGCGTGGCCCTGGAGCAGATCGGCGGCGGCACCTACCGGCCGGAGGAGATCGACGTCGACGCCCTGAACGGGCGCTACCTCGAGTCGCTGCGGGAGCTGCCCTTCGAGGTCGTGCGGGCCCAGGCCGACGCCGCCCGCAGCCGCATGCTGCTGGCCTCGGCCGCCGCCGCGCCCGGCGACCCCGACGCCGCCGCCTGGATCCGCAAGGCCGGCCCCGACCACTACGCCGAGCACCTCCCCCGCCTGCGGGAGTGGGTGGCCGGGCTGGGCGGCGAACCCCACGGCACGCCGGTCGGCCCGGCGGTGGTGCCCGACGGCGTCGACCTCGACGAGGTGGCGGCCCGGCGGGCGGAGCTCCTGGCCCGCTACCTCAAGCCGGCCGGCGACCGGCCGGCCTCGGCCGCCCGGGGCGTGCACCATGTGGCGCTGCTGTCGTCCGACGTCGAGCGGACGATCCGCTTCTACCAGGAGCTGCTGGAGTTCCCGCTGACGGAGATCTTCGAGAACCGCGACTACAAGGGGTCGAACCACTTCTTCTTCGATATCGGCCACGGCAACCTGCTGGCCTTCTTCGACTTCCCCGGCCTCGACCTCGGGCCCTACGCCGAGGTCCTCGGCGGGCTGCACCACCTGGCCATCTCGGTGGAGCCGGCCCGCTGGACGCAGCTGCGGGCCAAGCTCGACGCCGCCGGCGTCGCCTACCAGACCTCGCACGACTCGTCGATCTACCTGGCCGATCCCGACGGCGCCCGGGTCGAGCTGATCTCCGACCCGCTCAAGTCGATGTACGGCCACACGGTGGGCTGAGACGGTGAGCGGGCCCGTCGAGATCGGCGAAGGCCGGCGCACGGAGGTCGGCGGGATCCCGGTGCAGCGGGCGCTGCCCCAGCGGACGCGCCGCACGGTCGGCGCCTGGTGCTTCGTCGACCACTTCGGGCCGGTCGCCGTGCGGCGCAACGGCGGCGAGGGTGGCGACGGCGCGGCCATGCTGGTCGGCCCCCATCCCCACATCGGGCTGCAGACCGTCACCTGGGTCCTCGACGGCGAGGTCGTCCACCACGACAGCCTGGGCAGCGAGCAGCTGATCAAGCCCGGCCAGCTCAACCTCATGACCGCCGGCCGGGGCGTGGCCCACGCCGAGGAGACCCCGGCCGGCGCCGCCGGCACCCTCCACGGCCTGCAGCTGTGGGTGGCCCAGCCCGACGCCACCCGCCACGGCCCGGCCGCCTTCGAGCACCACCCGTCGCTGCCCGAGGCCGAGGCCGGCGCCGCCGTGGCCACGGTCCTGGCCGGCGAGCTGGCCGGCGTCCGCTCCCCCGCCCGCACCGACTCGGCCCTCGTCGGCGCCGACCTCGTGGTCCGGGGCCCGGCTGCCTTCGGGCTCGATCCCGCCTTCGAACACGCCGTCCTCGTCGTCGACGGGCCGCTGGCGGTGAACGGCACGGCCGTCCCGCCGGGCGGGATGGCCTACCTGGCCCCGGGGGGCGGCGAGCTCGGGCTCGACGTCGCCGGCGGCGGCCCCGCCCGGGCCCTGCTCATCGGCGGAACGCCGTTCCCCGAGCCCGTCCTCATGTGGTGGAACTTCGTGGCCCGGACGAAGGAGGAGATGGTCGAGGCCCGGTCGGCCTGGGAGGCCGGCGACGGCCGCTTCGGGCCCGTCGAGACCGGGCTCGGCCGGATCCCCGCCCCGCCGCCGCGGTGGGACCGGCCCGGAATGCGGCCGGCGGAAAAGTAGTTGAATGTTGTATGACTTCGACGACGCTGCCGCCCACCGTTGACATCCGCCGGGCTGACGACCGGTTCAAGACCAACATCGGCTGGCTCGACTCCAAGCACTCGTTCAGCTTCAGCCGCCACTGGGATCCGGCCAACACGCACCACGGCCTGCTGCTGGTCAACAACGACGACATCGTGGTCCCCGGCACCGGCTTCGAGACGCACCCCCACCGCGACATGGAGATCGTGACCTGGGTGCTGTCGGGCTCGCTCGTCCACCAGGACTCCACCGGCACGTCGGGCGTCATCTATCCGGGCCTGGCCCAGCGGATGAGCGCCGGCACCGGCATCCTGCATTCGGAGAAGAACGACTCCTGGCGCCTGGCCGGCGGCGACCGCCACGACGTACCCGTCCACTTCGTGCAGATGTGGGTTCCGCCCGACGAGAACGGCATCACCCCCGGCTACGAGCAGCTGGAGATCGACGACGAGCTGCTCCGGGGCGGCCTGGTCACGGTGGCGTCGGGCATGGAGCGCCACGACGGCGTGTCGGCCATCCGGATCCGGAACCGCTACGCCGCCCTGCACGCCGCCCGGCTCGGGGTGGACCAGAGCGTCGAGCTGCCCGAGGCGCCCTACCTGCACCTCTTCGTGCCCCGGGGGACGGTCGACCTCGAGGGCGCCGGCGTCCTCAACCAGGGTGACGCCGTGCGCTTCACCGCCAGCGGCGGCCAGCGGGTGACGGCCATCGAACCGGCCGAGGTCCTGGTGTGGGAGATGCACGCCGGGATGGCGGCCGCCTGAGCGCCTGACGGGCGGGGATGCGGTACTCGAGCTTCCTGACCGACAGCGCCCGTTGGGACGGCTTCGAGCTGCGCTCCGACGACATCGTCATCTCCACGCCGGCCAAGTCGGGCACCACCTGGACGCAGATGATCTGCGGCCTGCTCATCTTCCAGACGCCCGACTTCGGCCGGCCCCTCGATGACATCTCGCCGTGGATGGAGATGCGCCTGCGGCGCCGGGCCGACGTCCACGCCCTCTACGGCGCCCAGACGCACCGCCGCTTCATCAAGAGCCACACGCCGCTCGACGGGCTGCCGGCCGCCCCCGGGCTGACCTACATCTGCGTCGGTCGCGACCCCCGGGACGTGGCCCTGTCGTGGCGCAACCACATGGCCAACATCGACTTCGAGGCGGCCATCGCCGCCCTGGCCGGCGCCGTCGAGCCGGGCGACAACTTCGCTCCCCCGCCGCCCCGCCCGGAGTTCGACGGGGAGCGGGAGGCCTTCCTGCACTGGGTCGACGACCCGACGCCGCTCCCCGACGTGGCCATGAGCCTGGCCGGCACCCTGCACCACCTGGGCTCGTTCTGGGCGGTGCGGGATCGGCCCGACGTCGTCCTGCTCCACTACGACGACCTCCGGGCCGACCTCGAGGGGGAGATGCGCCGCCTGGCCGGCCGGCTCGGCATCGCCGTCCCCGGGGAGCGGTGGCCGGCGCTGGTGGCCGCCGCCCGCTTCGACGAGATGCGCCGCCGGGCCGACGACGTCGCCCCCGACACCGGGAACCGGATCTGGAAGAGCAACCGGGAGTTCTTCCACCGGGGCACCAGCGGGCAGTGGCGCGACCTCTACGACGCCGAGGTCGAGGCCCGTTACCGGGCCAGAGTGCACGAACTCGCCCCCGACGACCTCGTCGGCTGGCTCCACCGTGGGAATCTTTGAGCATGTCGACACCGCTGCCGTCCTCCGTGGTGACGGAACCGTGGGTGCCGCCCACGGCCTCGCTGGTGGAAATGGCGGCGGGGACGGCGGCCGGCGCCTGGGCCGCCGTCGGCGCACCGGTGCTCGTCCGCCTCGTGCGGCGGGGGCTGTCGCCGCTGGGCGTGTCCCGTGACCCCGACCTGACCCGGCTCAACGGCGCCGCCGCCGACGGCCGGGGCGACCCCGGGTGGTTCGGGCCCGACAGCGTCGCCTGGCGGGTCCACGCCGACACCTCGATGCTGGTGGCCGGCATGACCGCCTTCGCCCTCCAGACGCTCCACCCCCGGGCCATGGCCGGCGTGTGGGACCACAGCGCCTTCGGCGGTGACTTCTTCGGCCGCACCCGGCGGACGGGCGAGTTCGTCCAGGGCGTCGTCTACGACCCGTCGCCGGCGGCCGAGCGCCGCTGCGAGGCGCTGCGCCGGATCCACGACCGGGTCGTGGGCCGGACGCCCGACGGGCGGCCCTATTCGGCCGGGGACCCCGACCTGCTGGAGTGGGTCCACGTGACGGAGTACCTGGCCATCGCCTCGGCCAACCGGCGCTTCGCCGCCCACCCCATGAGCCGGGCGGAGCTCGACACCTACGTGGCCGAGGTGGCCCGGGTGGGCCGCGCCGTCGGCGTCGTCGACCCGCCGACGTCGTGGGCCGAGCTCGACGCCGCCTTCCGCCGCCACGCCCCCGAGCTGGGGCTGGGCGAGCAGGCGGCCACCGCCGTGCGCTACCTGGAGAACCCGCCGTTCCTGCCGGCCGTGGCCCGCCCGCCGTGGCGGGCGGTGTGGGCCGGGGCCATGGCCTGCCTGCCGCCCCTCGGCCGGACCCTGCTGCGGGCGCCCGACCCGCTCCCGCCCGAGGTGGCCGCCTGCCGGGCGCTGGTGCGGGCCGTCGGCCGCCTCCTCGGCGAGCCGCTGCCCCTCCGCCGGGCCAAGCAGCGTCTGGGCGTCTGAATACGACACCGGAAATTCATCAAAAGGGTGACGGGACATCGCCGCCGGAATTGGTAAGAATCGCCTCGTCCCTGTCCCTCCACCACATAAAGGAGCCTCAAGCGATGAAGCGTTTCATCGGCTTGTTCGCAGCAACAATCGCAGCTTCCGCCCTTCCGCTCTCGGCCGCCGGCGCCAGCGCCGCCCCGAAGCCGGCCGACTACCAGCCCGGGTGTGAGCAGGCCTACCAGGGCGGCAAGGCCCTGTTCGACGCGTTGATCAACAGTCCGCTGAAGCCCGTCACCAATGCGTTGGAGAAGGGGATGTGCGGCGAGAACAAGCACTCGTAAGAGCGGTCTGAAATTCCGCAATACCGGAGGGGGGTGTGCGCCATGAGCGCCGCCCCCCTTTTTTCGTTCAGTCGGCGGCGGCGGCGGCCGTCCGGAGCAGCCCCGGCGGCACGGACTGGATCTCCACCGGCAGGCCGAGGGCCGTCTCGAGGAGGTCCTTGCGGTTGCGGGCCGAGTACAGCTCGAGGTCGGCGTCGGCGCCGGCCGCCGTCTCGACCAGGATCCGCAGCGGCTCCCGGCCGCCGCCGTCGACCCGCAGCCGGCTGACGGCCGCCGAGCGGGTGCGGTCGAGCCCGGCGGCGATCCGCAGCATCCCCGACAGGATCTCCACCACCCGCTGATCGCTCTCGGGCAGGCCGGCGTACTCCGGGTGGCGGGCCTTCGGCGTCGACTTGCGGTGGTAGCGGGCCACGAGGGCGATGATCTCGAGCTCGTGGTCGGTGAAGCCCGTCAGCAGCTCGCTGTTGCGGATCACGTAGTAGCTGTGCAGGTGGTGGCGGTCGTGGCTGATCACGAGGCCGACGTTCTGGAGGAGGGCGGCGGCCTCCAGCCACTCCTCGGCCTCGTCGGACAGGCCGGTCAGGTGGCGCAGCCCCTCGAAGAGCTGCAGGGCCAGCTCGGCGATCTGCTCGCAGTGGGCCTGCTCGCCCGGCACGAGGGCGGCCAGGTGGCGGACGCTCTCGTAGCGGAGGTCGCGCAGGTGGCCGAGCGTCCCGGCCTGGCGGCGGCGGACGACGTCGAGCAGCACGCCCTCCCGGAGGGCGAAGTCCGACACCACCATCTCGGCGATGCCGAGATCGCGGAACACCACCTCGAGGATGACCACCCCGCCGAGGATGATGTCGGCCCGCCGGGGGTCGAGGCCGGGCACGGCCAGGCGGTCGGCGGCCCTCGGCCGGGAGGCGAGGTCGTCGACCACCTCGGCCAGATCGTCGGCGGTGAAGCTGCGCATGCCGACCTGGCGCAGCGCCTCGCCGCCCCGCCGGGCCCGGGTCATCTCGTAGGCGTTGAGGATCGTCCCCGAACTGCCCACCGCCACCTCGAAGCCGCCCGCCTCGGAGACCATCTCCTGCACCCGGGGCAGGTAGCTCCGGACGAACTTGCGGGCGTCGTCGACGGCTCTGCGCTTGACCGGCTCCTTGGTGAAGAACCGCTCGGTGAGGCGGATGGCCCCGACCTTGAGGCTGCGGGCCGCCAGCATGTCGCCGCCCCGGCCGACGATGAACTCGGTGCTCCCGCCGCCGATGTCGACCACGAGGACCTGCTGGTCGAACACGGGGACCGCCTGGAGGACCCCGAGATGGATGAGCCGGGCCTCCTCGACGCCGGAGATGACGTCGATCTTGACGTTGGCCTTGGCCCCGGCGGCCTCGAGGAAGTCGTCGCGGTTCTCCGCCTCCCGCACGGCGCTGGTGGCCACGGCGTGGACCTCGGCGCCGAACGTGTCGGCCACCCGGCGGAAGCGGCCGAGGGCCGCCACCCCCCGCTCGATGGCGTCGGGGTGGAGCTGCTTCATGTCGCCCGACCCCGACCCGAGCCGGACGACCTCCTTGTCGCGGGCCAGGATGTCGAAGCGGTTGTTGCCCGTCGGCCGGGCCACGACGAGATGGATGCTGTTGGTGCCGATGTCGATCGCGGCCACCGGAATGGCCGGGTGCTGGAGGTCCGACACCACGGCCAGCAGGTTACCCTCCGGCTGTGCCCGCCTCAGTCGCCCGGACCATCGCCGCCGAGCTCGGTGTGCGGGAGCCCCAGGTACGGGCCGCCGTCGAGCTCCTCGACGGCGGCGCCACCGTCCCCTTCGTGGCCCGCTACCGCAAGGAGGTGACGGGCGGGCTCGACGACGCCCAGCTCCGCACGCTGGAGGAGCGCCTGCGCTACCTCCGGGAGCTCGAGGACCGCCGGGCCCAGGTGCTGGAGTCGATCGAGGCCCAGGGCAAGCTCGACGACGAGCTGCGGGCCAAGATCCTCGCCGCCGACACGAAGGCCCGCCTGGAGGACATCTACCTCCCCTACAAGCCCAAGCGCCGGACCAGAGCCCAGATCGCCCGGGAGGCGGGCCTCGAGCCGCTGGCCACGGCGCTCCTGGCCGACCCGGGGCTCGACCCGTCCGCCGCCGCCGGCGCCTACGTCGACGCCGACAAGGGCGTGGCCGACGGGGCGGCGGCCCTCGACGGCGCCCGGGCCATCCTCGTCGAGCACTTCGCCGAGGACGCCGACCTCATCGGCGCCCTCCGGGACCGGCTGTGGCGCACCGGCGGGCTGCGGTCGGCGGTGCGGCCGGGGAAAGACGCGGCCGGGGCCAAGTTCGCCGACTACTTCGAGTTCTCCGAACCCTTCACCAAACTGCCGTCGCACCGGATCCTGGCCCTGTTCCGGGGGGAGAAGGAGGAGATCCTCGACGTCAGCGTCGACCCCGGGCCGCCGGCCGACTACGAGGCGCGCATCGCCGGGCGGTTCGGGATCGAGGACCGGGGGCGGCCGGCCGACGCCTGGCTGGCCGAGACGGTGCGGTGGGCGTGGAAGACCCGGATCTCCGTCCACCTCGGCCTCGACGTCCGCAGCCGGCTGCGCCAGGAGGCGGAGGACGAGGCGGTCCGGGTCTTCGCCGCCAACCTCCGCGACCTGCTGCTGGCCGCCCCGGCCGGCGCCCGTCCCACGATGGGCCTCGACCCGGGGCTGCGGACGGGCGTGAAGGTGGCCGTCGTCGACCGCACCGGCAAGGTCGTGGCCACCGACACGATCTACCCCCACGAACCGCGCCGGCAGTGGGACGAGTCGATCGCCCGGCTGGCCGCCCTGGCCCGGACCCACGCCGTGGAGCTGGTGGCCATCGGCAACGGCACCGCCTCCCGGGAGACCGACAAGCTGGCCGGCGACCTGATGCGCCTCCACCCCGACCTCGGGCTGACCAAGGTGGTGGTGTCGGAGGCGGGGGCGTCGGTGTACTCGGCGTCGGCCTACGCCGGCAAGGAGCTGCCCGGCCTCGACGTCTCGCTGCGGGGGGCGGTGTCGATCGCCCGCCGGCTCCAGGACCCGCTGGCCGAGCTGGTCAAGATCGACCCGAAGTCGATCGGCGTGGGCCAGTACCAGCACGACGTGACCGAAGGGAAGCTCTCCCGCTCCCTCGACGCCGTGGTGGAAGACTGCGTCAACGCCGTCGGCGTCGACGTCAACACGGCCTCGCCGCCGCTGCTGACCCGGGTGTCGGGCATCGGCGAGGGCCTGGCCGAGAACATCGTCCGCCACCGCGACGAGCACGGCCCCTTCCGCAAGCGCTCGGCGCTGAAGGAGGTGGCCCGGCTCGGGCCCAAGGCCTTCGAGCAGTGCGCCGGCTTCCTGCGCATCCCCGGCGGTGACGACCCCCTCGACGCCTCGGCCGTGCACCCCGAGGCCTACCCGGTGGTCCGGCGCATCGTGGCCGCGGCGGGCGGCGACATCCGCTCGCTGATCGGCAACACCGCCACCCTGCGATCGCTGCAACCGGCCACGTTCGTCGACGAGACGTTCGGCCTGCCCACCGTGACCGACATCCTGAAGGAGCTGGAGAAGCCGGGGCGCGATCCCCGGCCCGCCTTCAAGACGGCGGTCTTCGCCGAAGGGGTGGAGAAGATCGCCGACCTCGTCCCCGGCCTGGTGCTGGAGGGCGTCGTCACCAACGTGGCCGCCTTCGGCGCCTTCGTCGACGTCGGCGTCCACCAGGACGGCCTGGTCCACGTGTCGGCCATGGCCCGGCGGTTCGTGAAGGACCCCCGGGAGATCGTCAAACCGGGCGACGTCGTCAAGGTCAAGGTCCTCGACGTCGACGAGGCCCGCAAGCGCATCTCCCTCACGCTGCGCCTCGACGACGACATTCCCGAAAAAAGCCCTCAAGCCGGACGGAGGCCGCGCCGATAACCGGAGGGTGACGCCCGGGGGTAGGGGGCTTTCCCCCCACGGCAACTACGAGGAGATGAGCACCGCCCGCCTCACGTGGGTCGTGCTCGACCGGCTGGTCCCGCCCGACGACGAGCCGGCCGCCCGGGCCGCCCTCATCGCCCGGGACCGCGAGCTGGCCATCAGCGTGGCCACCGGCGTCCTCAGCGAGGACGAAGCGATCGAGACGCTCCGCCGCCGCCACGGCGTCTACGGCCCCGCCGCCCCGGCACCGGCCGTGCGGACCCTGGCCGTCCTGGTGGCCCTCCTGCTGGTCCTCGGCAGCCTGGCCGCCGCCCTTCTCCACTGACCCGGGCCTACTCGAGCCGCGGCCGGAACCGGCGTTCTTTTCGGACACCCGTCTGTCCGGAAAGAACGCCGAATGCCGCGACCACCCTACCTGCGCCGTTTCGCAGAGCGTTCTCGGCTCCCTGCGCCGGCCCGCCCGGCCCGTCCGGGGGGGGCAGGAAGGGCAACCGGTTGCGCCGGACCAGCGTTGACGGCCGTCTTCGCGGGCTTCACGCAACCGGTTGCCTTTGCTCCGGGACGCATACGAGAAACGGCGGCCGCCGCCGTCTTCCAGTGAGCCGGGCCGCCCCCCTCCGGGCCCGGGCGCGAACCGTCCCGATGGCCAGGGGACACCCGGGCGGAATCGTGGTCCCGTGGTGGGCAGAGTCCGCCCAGGCCAGAGGAGTTCATCATCAGACGCGCGCTGCTCCCACTCGTCGTCGGCGGGCTCCTGCTCCTGGCCACGCCCGTCGTGGCCGCCGCCGCGGCTCCCCCGACCGCCGCCCGCCCGTCGTTGAGCGCAGCGGGCCCGGCCCCGCCGCCCGACGCCGGGGACGGGCACGGGGCCGACGAGCGTTTCCGCCGCTGCTACCGGGGTGACCGGCGGCCGTGGTGCCCGGGGTACGAGCCCCGCCCCCTGGGGAGCGCCTCCGAGCGGGGATACGACCAGGGCTACCGGCACGGCTATCCGGACGCGCTGGCGAGCTGCGCCGGCGAGGGGGACGGCTACGTCGCCGCTCGGCCCGACGGGCCCTACGGCTCCGGGTACGGGAGCGGCTACGACGCCGGCTTCGACGCCGGGGCCGGCCGCTGCGGGAGACGGGGCTACGCCCGGGACTATCGCGACGGCTACCAGCAGGGCGCGGACGACGCCAAGGCGACGTGCCGTTCCGGCCCCGGGGGGTCCGCCTCCCCGGGCCCCCGCGACCGGGGCTACGCCGACGGTTACGAGGTCGGGTCCTCCCGCGGGGCGCGCCAGTCCTGCGACAGCGCACCGGTGGGCTCCGGACCCGGCTACCCCGACGGGTACGACCACGGGTTCGGCGACGGCCTGGCCGGCGCCCGGTCCGACTGCCGTTACGGCTCCACCCGCCCGGATCCGTCGGGCCCGTACGATCGCGGCTACGCCGACGGGTACGACGCGGGCTTCACCCTGGGCAGCGACCGGGAGTGCGACGGCCGCCGGGCCAGCCCGACCGACAGCGACTACGGGCCGGGATACCACGACGGCTACGCACAGGGGCGGGCGGCCGTCCAGAGCAGTTGCGAGTACCGGCCCGGCGACCAGAGCTCCACCACCGCCTACGACCGGGGCCACGCCGACGGATACGACGCCGGCTTCTCCGACGGCGCCGTCCGCACCTGCCACGCCACCGGTCCGACCCCGGACCGGCCACCGCCCGCTCCCGGCCCCGGCCCGGGCGGGGGGACCACCACACCGACCACCGGCGCTCCCGCTCCCCCGCCGGGCCCGTCCGGCCCCGGTGCCGGTGCGGTCGCCGCCGGGCCGCCGGCCGGCCCGGGCCGGCCGGCCGCCCCGGGCGACGGGAGCCCGACACCGACCACCGGCCCACCCGCTCCCGGCACCCCGGCGGCGGCGGCCCCGGCCGCCCCCGGCCGGCCCGCCGCCGGCCACCTCCCGCCGCCCCGGCGGACCACGTCGGCACCGGCTGCCGCGGCTGCGGCCCGGCGCCCGGCCACCGCCAGTCTCGGGCCCAGGCCCGGGCCGACGACCGCGCCCGCCGACGACCAGGCACCGGAAGCGGCCCCGCCAGCGCCGCCCGGCACCGCGACTCCGCCTGCGCCGCCGGGCACGACCGGACCCGCCGCCGTCAGCCCCGCCGCTCCTGACGCCGCCGACGACGCCGCTCCCGTCGCCGCTCCCGACGCCGCTCCGGTCGCCGCGGCACCGCCGCCGGCGCCCGTCACCGTCCCGGCCGAGACCGTGAGCTGGGGCGGGCCGAAGCTCGCCGCCGGCATATTGGCCGTCCTCCTGCTCCTCCTCTGGATCGCCGCCCGGGCCGGTCGGCCCCGGTCGGGATTCTGACGGCGGTCAGGCGAGGATCGACTTGCCGATGATCTCCTTCATGATCTCGGTGGTGCCGCCGTAGATGCGGGTGACGCGGGCGTCGGCGTAGGCCCGGGCGATCGGGTACTCGGTCATGTAGCCGTAGCCGCCGTGGAGCTGGACGCCGATGTCGGTGGCCCGGCCCTGGAGCTCGGTGCACCACCACTTGGCCATGGCCGCTTCCTCGGCCGAGAGCTCGCCGGCGTTGTGGGCCAGGATCGCCTTGTCGACGAAGGCCTCGGCCACGGCGATCTCGGTGGCCAGTTCGGCCAGCTTGAAGCGGGTGTTCTGGAAGCCGGCGACCGGCTGCCCGAAGGCCTTGCGCTCCTTCACGTACTCCAGCGTCCAGCGGTAGGCGGCCCGGGCGTTGGCCAGGCCGGCCACGGCGATCGACAGCCGCTCCTGGGGCAGGTTGGTGACCAGGTAGCGGAAGCCCTCGCCCTCGGCACCGAGGCGGTTCTCGACCGGCACCCGCACGTCGGTGAAGAACAGCTCGGCGGTGTCCTGGGAGTGCAGCCCGATCTTCTCCAGGTTCCGGCCCCGCTCGAAGCCCTCCATGCCCCGCTCGACGACGACCAGCGACATGCCCTTGTGCTTCTGGGTCGGGTCGGTCTTGACCGCCGTGATCACCAGGTCGGCGTTGATGCCGTTGGTGATGAACGTCTTCGAGCCGTTGACCACGTAGACGTCTCCGTCGCGCCCGGCCGTGGTCGACATCGAGGCCAGGTCGGAGCCGATCCCCGGCTCGGTCATGGCGATGGCCGTGACCAGCTCGCCGGAGCAGATGCCCGGCAGCCACCGCTGCTTCTGCTCCTCGGTGGCCAGGTTGAGGAAGTACGGCAGGCAGATGTCGTTGTGGAGCGTGAAGCCGAGCCCGCTGCCGCCGATGGCGGTCTCGGCCACCTCCTCGATGATGACGGTGTTGTAGCGGAAGTCCTTCACGCCGCCGCCGCCGTACTCCTCGGGGGCCTCCATGGCCAGGAACCCCGCCGCCCCGAGCCTGGGGAAGAGGGCCTTGTCCATGATCCCGGCCTTCTCGAACTCCTCGGCCCGGGGGACGATCTCCTTCTCCAGGAAGCGCCGGAAGCTGTCGCGGAACATGTCGTGCTCGGGCTCGAAGAGGTCGCGTCGCATACGACCGATCATAATATGTGACACACAAGTCACATCAATCGACCTTAAGTGCACCAGTGGACGGGTTGGTTGACGGTCGTTTGTAGATGATGTATCACATCTGCCGGTGAAGCTGCTCCTGATCCGCCACGCCGAACCCGATACCGCGGGCGGCCCCCGGCCCGACCCGCCGCTGTCGGAGCGGGGCCGGGAGCAGGGGGCGGCGCTGGCCGCCTGGCTGGCCGGCGAGGACCTGGCCGCCGTCTACACCAGCCCCCTGCGGCGGGCCCGGGAGACGGCGGCCTTCCTGCCCGGTGAGGCCGTGGCCGTCGACGGGCTGGCCGAGGTCGGCGGGGCCGGCGAGTACGTGGCCGCCGACGTCCTGCGGCGCAGCGGCGATCCCCGCTGGGCGGCGCTGCTGTCGGGCGACCTGGCGGTCTACGGCGCCGACGTCGCCGCCTTCCGGGCCGCCGTCGTGGCGGCCATCGACGGCATCGTCGAGAATCACCCCGGCGAGACGGTGGCCGTCGTCAGCCACGCCGGGGTCATCAACGGCTATCTCGGCGCCCACCTCGGCGTCGAGTCCCGGCTCATCTGGTCGGCCATCGACTACACGGGCGTCACGCGGGTCCTCGCCAGCCGCGACGGCGTCCGCACCATCTGGGCCCTCAACGAACAGCCCCACCACTGCGGGCAACCTGCGCCCGGGGGGCGGGGGGTGCCCCCCCGACATGGGGCGGCGTGAGCCGCCACCGGAAGGAGATCTCACTGTGGCCAGCTGGATCCTGAACGACACCCCGTCCAAGGTCTTCCCGCTCTACTCCCGGGCCAACGTCGGCGAGGTCTTCCCCGACCCGATCACCCCGCTCAACGCCACCACCGGATTCCTGTCCAACCTGGAGCCCGGCTGGAAGGCGGCCTTCGTGGCCTGCCAGGTGTGGGGCGACGACATCTACGACACCGCCGTCGAGCACAACCCCGTCGCCTGCTTCAACGGCTACCTGTTCATCAACATGTCGCTGATGCGGCTCTTCGGCGTGCGCGTGCCCGGCTTCTCCCCCGAGGCGGTCGACCAGCAGTACTTCGGCGACATGCCGGGGATCCCGTCCTACGAGAGCGAGGCCCGGCCCTTCGACGAGAGCGAGGAGTGGAGCGCCCGGGCCGGGGCGTGGCTGGTCGGCGAGGTGCTCGGCGGCAAGGACCTGGCGTCGCTCGACGCCGAGCGGGCCGAGGTGCGGGCCGAGATCGACGCCCGGCCCGACCTCTCGGCGCTGCCGTCGGCCCGGCTGGCCGCCCGCCTCGGCCAGTGGAACCGGACGTTCGAGCGGCTGTTCCAGACCCACATCGAGGTGAGCCTGAAGGCCGGGATCGGCCTCGGGGCGGTGGCCGCCGCCTGTGCGGCGATGGGCGTGCCGGAGCTGTCGCTGACGCTGGTGGCGGGCATCGGCGACGTGGACTCGGCCGGGGCGTCGCTGCGGATGTGGGAGCTCGGCCGCATGGTGGCGGGCTCGGCCCGCCTGACGGCGGAGTTCGACCGGGGCGTCGACGGCGTCCTCGACCGGTTGCGGGCCGCCGCCCCCGACGACCTCGACACGGAGCTGTTCGTCAAGGCCTTCGACCGCTTCGTCACCGACTGGGGTTTCCGGGGCCCGAACGAGTGGGAGCTGCGCTGCCCGACGTGGGGCACCGACCCGCAGATCGCCCTGGCCGCCCTCGACCGGGTGCGGATGGCCGACGAGTCGGCTTCGCCGCTGGCGGCGGCGGAGCGGGGATCGGCCGGCCGGCTGGCCGCCGCCGAGCAGCTGCGGGGGGCGCTGGCCGGCAACGACGAGGTCCTCGGCCAGTTCGACGCCGCCCTCCACGCCGCCGAGCTGTGGTGCCGGGCCCGGGAGCGGCAGCGGACGACGGTGGCCATGCTGGTCCACGAGCAGCGGCTCACGGCGCTGGAACTCGGCCGGCGGGGAGTGGCGGCCGGCGTGATCGAGCGGCCGGAGCAGGTCTTCATGCTGCTGGCCGGCGAGCTCGACGGCTTCGTCCACGCCCTGGGCGCCGGCCCCGCCGCCGCCGGGCTCGGCGCCACCCTGGCCGACCGGGAGCAGCGCTACCTGGCGCTGTTCGACTACGAGCCGCCGTTCGTGATCGCCGGTTCGCCGCCGCCGCTGGAGGAGTGGGCCCGCCGCTCGGAGGCCACCGCCGCCGCCCCGCTGGCGCCCGGCGAGGCCATCCAGGGCGTCGGCGGCTGCCCGGGCACGGCCCGGGGCACGGCCCGGGTCGTTCTCGACCCGGCCGACCCGTCGCAGCTCGGGCCGGGCGACGTGCTGATCGCCCCCATCACCGACCCATCGTGGACGCCGCTGTTCCTGCCGGCGGCGGCGGTGGTGGTCGAAGTCGGCTCCCCCTTCTCCCATGCCGCCATCGTCAGCCGGGAGCTCGGCATCCCCTGTGTCGTGTCGGCCGGCGCCGCCACCCAGCGGATCCCCGACGGTGCCACGGTCGAGGTCGACGGGACGACCGGCACCGTGACGCGGGTCGGGTGATGGGCGCCCCCGGCGGGCCGTCGGGCCCGCCGATCGTCGTCACCGGCGCCGCCTCGGGCATCGGGGCGGCCACCGTGGCCCGGCTGGTGGCCGCCGGCCACGACGTCATCGGGCTCGACCGCCAGCCGGCCCGGGGCTGCCCGACGGTGCTGTGCGACCTGTCCCGGCCCGAGACCATCGACGCCGCCGCCGGCGAGCTGCCCGCCGTCCTGGGCGGCCTGGCCAACGTCGCCGGCCTGCCCGGCACCTTTCCCGCCGAACTGGTCCTGCGGGTCAACATCCTCGGCCTGCGCCACCTGACCGAAGCGCTGCTCCCCCGCCTGGCGGCCGGGGCGGCCGTCGTCAACGTGGCCTCGGTGGCGGCGGTGCGCGACCCGGCGCCCCGGGAGCGGGTGGCCGAACTGCTGGCGGCGGCGTCGTTCGAGGACGGGCTGGCCTGGTGCCTCGACCATCCGCTCGACGCCCCGTCGGCCTACCGCTTCTCCAAGCAGGTCCTGATCGAGTGGACGCTGCAGGCGGCCGCCGCCTGGCGCCGCCGGGGCGTGCGGGTGGTGTCGGTCAGCCCCGGCGTCGTCGACACTCCGATCCTGCCCGACTTCCGGGCGTCGATGGGCGACGCCGCCATCGACGCCGCCACCGCCGAGGCCGGCCGCCTGGCCGACCCCGACGACATCGCCCCGGTGATCGCCTTCCTGCTGTCGGCCGAGGCCCGCTGGGTCAACGGCGTCGACCTCCGGGTCGACGGCGGGCTGGTCGGCGGGCGCCTGGCGCTGCCGGTGACCGCCCCGCCCGCCCCGGTCTCGCCGTGAGCCGGCCGGCCATCGACGTCCTCAGCCCGGCGGTCTACCTCGAAGGCCCGCCGTGGGAGCAGCTCGCCTGGCTGCGGGACAACGCCCCGGTCTACGACCACGTCCTCGACGACCCGCTGCTGGTCGACCGGTGCTGGGTGGTGTCGCGCCACGAGGACGTGCGGCTGGTCAGCCGCGACCCGGCCACGTACTCCAGTGCGGACGGGATCCACCTGCGGCGGGCGGCCACGCACCACTTCCGGCCCAACATGATCAACCTCGACGACCCCGACCACGCCCGGCTCCGCAAGCTGGTGTCGGGCGGGTTCACGCCCCGGGTGGTGCGGGCCTTCGAGCGGCACTACGCCGAACTGGCGGCCGGAGTCCTCGACCGGGCGCTGGCCGCCGGCGGCGAGTTCGACGGGGTCGAGGCCCTGGCCGCCGAGCTGCCGCTGCTGGCCATCTGCGAGATCCTCGGGGCCCCCGAGGCCGACCGCTTCCGGATCTTCGCCTGGTCCAACACGCTGCTCTCCAGCGAGGACCCCGACTACGCCCCCAGCCCGGAGGCCTTCCAGGCGGCGGTGATGGGCATGGTGGCCTACGCCGGCGAGCTGGCCGACCGCCACCGCCGGGAGCGGGGCGACGACCTCGTCAGCGCCCTCCTCGGCCCCGACGGCGAGCTGCCCCTGACCGACGCCGAGTTCGAGGGGCTCGTCATGCTGCTGCTGGCGGCGGGGAACGAGACGACCCGCAACGCCATCGCCCACGGCCTGCTGGCCTTCGCCGAGCACCCCGACCAGTGGGCGGCGCTGCGGGCGGCGGCCCTCACCGAAGCCGGGGCGGCCATCCTCGACACCGCCGTCGAGGAGCTCATCCGCTGGGCCAGCCCGGTGAACTACATGTCCCGCACGGCCACGGTCGACACCGACCTCGGCGGCCGGAGGATCCGGGCCGGCGACAAGGTGACGCTGCTCTACGCCTCGGCCAACCGGGACGAGCGGGCCTTCACCGATCCCGGCCGCTTCGACATCGGCCGCGACCCCAATCACCACCTGGCCTTCGGCTTCGGCCCCCACTTCTGCCTCGGCGCCAACCTGGCCCGCATCGAGCTCCGGGCCCTGCTCGAGGCGCTGGTGCCCCGCGTTGCGGCGCTGGAACTGACCGCCCCCGTCCGCCGGGTCCGGTCGAGCTTCCTGAACGGCCTGAAGGAGCTACCCCTGCGGGCGGCCGCCGCCTCAGGAGGCTGACAGGCGCCGGCCGTGGTCGTGCTCGTCGGACCGGACGGTGCCCGGCGCCGAGCTCACCAGGCGCCAACGGCTGACGACCCCGTCGGGGCCGGTGAGCTCCCCCCGACCGAGCGCCTCGTCGATCCGCCGCCGGACCTCGGCCTCGTCGGCCGGCTCGGCGGCGAACAGCACCCGGAGCCGGACGACGTCGCCGTGGCGCTCGGCGGCGGTGTGGTGCGGCGCCAGCGGGCAGGGCGGCTCGTGGTCCCAGTGCCCGCACAGCGCCACCGTGATGGCGCCGCCCGGCGCCCGCTCGTCCCCGTCATCGGCCATGGTGAGGCTGGCGTCGTGGGCAAAGACATCCCGCACCAACCTCACCGTAACACCGTCGCAACAGTGGCGGTCACTCTCCGTGGTATTCTGCCCGGGAGAGAGTGATCTTCGGGCCGGCTGTCCCCCCAGCCCGGTCCTCGTCCGCTGCTGGGAGAACGTATGCGACGCGTGGTGCGGCGCGCCGGGATCAGCCTGCTGTGCACGGCCGTCGTCGTGATCGCCGCCGTGCGGGTCGGGCCGCGCCACGCCGCCGAACCCGCCGCCGGCCGCGCCGCCCCCGCCGCCACCGCCACCACCGCGCCGGCGTCGCCGTCACCGCCGGACGGGGCCGCCCCGACCGGCCCGCCGCCGGCCGGGACCGCCGACGCCGGCGCGTCGCCGGCGGCCGATGCCGCGCCGGCGCAACCTCCGGCGGCGGCGACCCCGCTCCCCGTCGCCCCGCCCCGCCGCGCCACACCGCCGGCCACGGCCACGCCCTCCACCGGGGTGCACGCCCCCGCTCGGCCCGGGCCGGCACCGCCGCCGGCGACCGCCCCGGCGCCCGCCCCGGTGTCCGGACCGATCCGGGCCGCGCTGCTCGCGCCGGCCCGCGGCGCCTGGTTCGGCTTCTACGCCCAGACGGCGGTCTACAGCCAGCCGGCGGCCCAGGCGGCGGTGACGAACCTGGAGGCGGCCACCGGCCGCACCGCCGACATCGACCACTGGTACGAGCCCTGGGGCGACACGTTCCCCACCTGGCGCCAGCCCTGGGACTTCTCCAACGGCCGCATCCCGATGATCTCCTGGGGGAAGCAGCGGGCCGACGTCGTCGTGTCCGGGGCCGACGACGCCTACATCGCCGCCCGGGCCGACGGCATCAAGGCCCTCGGCAAGCCGATCTTTCTCCGTTGGTTCTGGGAGATGGACTTCAGCGACAACCTGGCCTACAGCCAGTCGGCGGCGGCCTACGTGGCCGCCTGGCGCCACATCCACGCCATCTTCGCCGCTCGGGGGGTGACCAACGTCGCCTGGGTGTGGTGCCCCAACGCCTCGTCGTTCCGGACCGGCAGCGCCCAGCGCTACTACCCCGGCGACGACGTCGTCGACTGGATCTGCGCCGACGGCTACAACTTCTACCCCGACAGCGCCTACCGGGAGTTCGAGCCGATCTTCGCCGGCTTCTACGCCTGGGCGGCGCAGCGCCCCAAGCCCCTCATGATCGCCGAGTACGGCGACCAGCCGGCCGGCCCGGGCCAGCGGGCGGCCTGGCTCGACGCCGCCCACGCCGCACTGGTGCAGAAGTTCCCCCGCATCCTGGCCGTCGTCTACTTCCACTCCGACAGCCAGCACGACTGGACGCTGCCCGGCGAGCCCGACGCCCTGGCCGCCTTCCGCCGGATGGCCCTCGACCCCTACTTCAACCCGCCGCCGATCTACCCCCGCCGCTGACGCCTCAGGACATCCCGGGGAGGAACTCGGGGATCTGGCAGCGGTCGCGGCGGTCGAAGCCGGCGCGGTCGCAGCGCTGGAGGTACTCCTCCCGCAGCGTCGTCCAGAGGAAGGAGATGCCCTCGAAGCCCTCGTCGATCTCGGCCAGGCTGCCGCCCATGAGGACGGCGATCGGCTCCAGGAGGCAGGGGTCGACGAAGGAGGTGAACAGCACCAGCTCGCCGAGGTCGGCGAAGCGGTGCATGTTGGCCAGCGCCGTCTCCGGGGCGGGGTGGTTCTCGAGGTAGGACTTCAGCTCCATCGTGCCGTAGGCCACGTGGCGGGCCTCGTCCTGCATGCAGCGGCGGAAGATCTCCCGGTCGACGTGGGTCCGGGCCAGGAACTCGCCGGCCCGGAAGACCGACAGCACGAAGCCCTCGCCCAGCAGGTTCAGCAGGTACGTGCCCATGGTGTGGGTCGGCGCCTCGAGGATGGCTTTCATCGACCACTCGAAGGCCGGGCTGGCGTGGAGGAGCCCGCCGCCGCCGGCCAGGGCCCGCTTGCGGAAGACCTCCATGTGGCGGGCCTCGTCCATCATCTGGGTGGTGAGGAAGTTCTTAACCTCGAAGAAGTCCTGGGGGATCCGGTAGATCCACCGGGACGGGAAGTCGCCGGCCACGAACTCGACCTCGGACAGGAACGTCGAGAACTGGCAGGCGGCCAGCTCCAGCTCCTCCGACGCGGGCTCGAGCTCACCCCAGGGGATGTCGGTGGTGGAGTTCCACTGCCGGGACTTCGCCTCTTCGTAGAGCGTCGACACGTTGTCGGCCCACATCTCGTACTTGTGGAGGAGGGTGTAGTCCTCCAGGACCGGCATCCGATCGCGGTGCTCGGCCCGCACCGAGCCCCGGGGGGCGAGGTTGCGGAAGTCGGCCCGTTCGGGAACGGTGCCGTAGGCCTTGGAGCGGTTGATGTCGTTGTAGGTGAGACCCCGCGACGACGGCTTGACCTTCGTGCCCCAGTGGCTGCGGCTGGTGTCGGTCCAGTGCAGCGAGTACGAGCCCCGCTCCATCCGGTCGACGTTCTCGGCCAGGATCTCGCCCCAGATCTGCCGGTCGGCCTGGAAGCTCGCCTCCCAGGCGGCCAGGCGCTCGTCTTCCAGCTCCTCCGGCGGCGGCGGGGCCGCCAGGCGCTCGAGCTCGCTCAACATGGTCGGCCTCCCTCTCCCGGAGCCGGAGTCGAACCAGCCTATGCCTGTTTGCCGCCGCCCGCCCAGGGGCACGCGCCCGGTATGAAGATCAGCCGACTTCCACTCCGCGCCATCACCGGCGCCTTCATCCTCAACTCCGGCCTCACCAAGCTGAAGGCCGGCCCGGAGACGGCCGAGGGCGTGCACGGCTTCGCCGCCAGCGCCTACCCCCAGGCCAAACGGCTCCGCCCCGAGCAGTTCACCAAGCTGCTGGCCGCCGGCGAGATCGCCCTCGGCGCCGCCCTCCTGACCCCGGTCGTGTCGCCCCGCCTGGCCGGTGCCGGGCTCACCGCCTTCTCCGCCGGGCTGCTCGGCCTGTACTTCAAGATCCCGGGCATGCACCAGGAGGGCAGCCTCAAGCCCACCCAGGACGGGACCGCCCTGGCCAAGGACTCCTGGCTCCTCGGCATCGGGCTGTCCCTCCTGAGCGGCTCCTAGCGCCCTAGCGGCCGCTCCAGTTCGGGGCCCGCTTCTCGGCGAAGGCCCGCGGCCCCTCCCGGGCGTCGTCCGACTCGAAGACGCCGGGGATCTCGGGCTTCTGCAGCGCCCAGAACTCCGCCTCGGTGCAACCCAGCGAGGCCCGGATGAGCCGCTTCGACGCCGCCACGGCCAGGGGGGCGTTGCGGGCGATCCGCTCCGCCAGCGCCAGCGCCTCGTCGACCGCTCCGCCCGGCTCGGCCAGGCGGGTGACGAGGCCGTAGGCGAAGCCCTGCTCGGCGGTGATCGGATCGGCGGTCAGCGCCATCTCCATGGCCACGCCGTAGGGGACTCGCCGGGGCAGCCGCAGGAGGCCGCCGCCGGCGGCGAACAGCCCGACCCCGGCTTCGGGGATGCCGAGCTTGGCGCCCTTGGCCGCCACCAGCAGGTCGCAGCACAACGCCAGCTCGAGGCCGCCGGCCACGGCGAACCCCTCCACGGCCGCCACCAGCGGCTTGGCCGCGCCGTTCTCCAGGACCGTCGATACCGCCTTCGGCGCCCCCCGTTCGGCGAAGGCCTTCAGGTCCATGCCGGAGCAGAAGCCGCGGCCCGCTCCGGTGAGGACGCCGGCCGTCAGCCCGTCGTCACCGTCGAGCTCCTCGATGGAGCGGACCAGCCCTTCGGCCAGCTCGTGGTTGATGGCGTTGCGGGCCTCGGGCCGGTTGAGGGTGATGAGCAGGACCCGGCCCCGCCGTTCGGTGAGGACTTCGTCAGCCATGACGGTGCGGGCCCGCCCTACTTCGGGGGCATCCGGATGCCGCCGTCGACCCGGACGACCTCGCCGTTCATGTAGTCGTTGGTCAACAGCTCGACCACCATCGAGGCCAGCTCGTCGGCCGTCCCCAGCCGGTGGGGGAACAGGACGCTCTCGCCGAGCTTGGCCTTGAAGGCCTCGGCCCGCTCGCCCGTCCCGTAGATCGGCGTGTCGATGAGCCCGGGGGTGATCGTGTTGACCCGGATGCCCTGGGCCGACAGGTCCCGGGCGGTGGTCAGCGTGAGGGAGTTGATGCCGCCCTTGGAGGCCGAGTAGGCCGCCTGGCCGATCTGGCCGTCGAAGGACGCCACCGAGGAGATGTTGACGATGGCGCCCCGGGTGCCGTCGGCGTCGACCGGCTCCGTCTTGGCCATGGCCGCCGCCCCGAGGCGCAGGCAGTTGAAGCAGCCGATCAGGTTGACCCGGATGACCTTCTCGAACAGCTCCAGCGGGTGCGGGTTGCCGTCGCGGTCGACGGTGCGGGCGGCGGCGCCGATGCCGGCGGCGTTGACCATGGCCCGCAGCGGGGCCATCTCGGCGGCGGCGTCCACCGCCACCTGGACCTGGTCGGGGTTGGCCACGTCGGCCTTCACGTAGAGGCCGCCGAGCTCCGAGGCCAGGGCCTCGCCGAGTTCGTCGTTCAGGTCGATCAGCACGCAGCGGGCGCCCCGCTTCGTGAGCGCCCGGGCCGAGGCGGCCCCGATGCCCGAGGCGCCTCCGGTCACGATGGCGGAAGTCCCCACAAGCTCCATGTCGATGTCGTTCCTTTCGCGATTGGCTCAGTTGGTGAGGATGGCGGCCAGGTTCTCCTGGACCCGCTCGAGAGTCTCGGACAGCGCCCGCTGCTCCGGACGGCTGACGCCCTTCCACAGCTCGGCCCGCAGGGCGGCGTCGACGGCGATCACCTCGCCGACCACCGGGGCGGCCCGCTCGGTGCTCGACAGGAGCCACACCCGCCGGTCGGCGGCGTGGGCCGAGCGCTCCAGCAGGCCCTTGCCCTCGAGAGCGTCGATCAGGGCGCCGGTGGCCGCCCGGCCGATGCCGAGCAGCTCGGCGGCCTGCGTCTGGGTCATCGGCCCCCGGGCGTGGACGTTGGCCAGCAGCCAGGCCTCCGACAGCTTGAGGCCGAGGCCGGCCAGGCGGCTGTCGTAGGCCCGGCGCAGGTCGCGCGTCGTGGCCATGAGCGTCGTCTCCAGGGTCCGCAGGGCGGGGGCGGCGACCGGCTCGGGGGAGGCCATGGCGGGTCCGGTGATCGGGGCCGCCCGCTCAGCCCCGGCGCAGCAGCGTGCCCGTGCCGAGCCCGCCGCCGCAGCACATGGTGACGAGGGCGTGCTCGCCCCCGGCCCGCTCGAGTTCGTGGACGGCCTTGGTGAGGAGCATGGCGCCCGTCGCCCCGAGGGGGTGGCCGAGGGCGATGGCCCCGCCGTTGGGGTTGACCCGGGCGGCGTCGGGCTTCAGCTCCTGCTCCCAGGCCAGCACCACCGAGGCGAAGGCCTCGTTGATCTCGAAGACGTCGACGTCGCCGGGGGTCAGCCCGTTGTGGTCGAGCAGCTTGCGGGTGGCGGGGATCGGGCCGGTCAGCATGAGGACGGGGTCGGAGCCGACGAGGCACACGTCGACGACGGTCGCTTTCGGCGTGAGCCCCAGGGCCGTGGCCTTGTCCCTCGTCATCAGCAGCACGGCGGCGGCCCCGTCGGCGATCTGCGACGACGTGCCGGCGGTGTGGACGCCGTCGGGCCGGCCGGTCGGCTTGAGCTGGGCCAGCCCTTCGAGGGTCGTCTCCCGGACGCCCTCGTCGCGCTCCACCCGGTGGGTGGTGCCGGTCGGCTTGCCCTCCTCGTCGACGTCGGGGGCGTCGACGGGCAGGATCTGGGTGGCGAAACGGTCCTCGGCCCAGGCCTGGGCGGCCCGGTCCTGCGACAGCCTGCCGAACTCGTCGCAGTCGGCCCGGGTGATCCCCCACTGCTCGGCGATGCGCTCCGACCCCTCGAACTGGCTGGTGAACTCGTGGTGCTGCCAGTAGCGCTTGTTGATGGGCTTGCCGAACGCCGGGTCCTTCGTGGTCGCCCCCATCGGCACCTTGCTCATGACCTCCACGCCGCAGGCCACGGCGGCGTCGACGACGCCGGAGGCGATCAGGGCGTAGGCCAGGTTGGTGGCCTGCTGGGAGGAGCCGCACTGGGAGTCGACGGTGGTGGCGGCCACCTCGATCGGAAGGCCGGCCGCCAGCCAGGCGTTCCGGGTGACGTTCATGGCCTGCATGCCGGTCTGGCCGACACAGCCCCCCACCACCTGGCCGATCTCCAGCGGGTCGAGGCCCGTCCGGATGAACAGGTCGCGCTGGACGGCGCCCAGCAGGTCGATCGAGTGCACGGTGGACAGCCCGCCGTTGCGGCGCCCGGTGGGCGTCCGCACGGCCTCGACAATCACGACGTCCGGCACGCTGGCTCCCTTCGAGAGAGATCTCGAAGGGAGCCAGCGTGCCGGACGTCGTGATTGTCGAGG
>Ga0070741_10002216_pt1 | contig 53639 bp, 39 predicted proteins | sample Coa_R1_4_FD_66440 | JGI IMG/M metagenome (GOLD analysis project Ga0070741, IMG submission 66440) | Surface soil microbial communities from Centralia Pennsylvania, which are recovering from an underground coalmine fire - Coalmine... | ecosystem: Environmental > Terrestrial > Soil > Unclassified ... | reverse complement strand
CCTCGCCGCGCCGATGACGCTATGGTCCCGGGCCCGTGGCCACTCGCTCCGCGCATCTGCCGTCCATAGCCGCCGAGCATCAGCGCGTCGTCGACACCCACTTCGGGGCGCGCGCGACCGAGTGGAAGACGCTCTACGACGAGCAGACGCTCTGGGGCGCCATCCACCGACGCCGGCGTGCGCTCGCGCTCGACTGGATCGACGGGCTCGGCCTGCCGCCCGGCGCGCAGGTCCTCGAGGTCGGCTGCGGGGCCGGTCTTCTCGCGATCGACCTGGCGCGGCGCGGCCTCCGGGTCGAGTGCATCGACGTCGTTCCGGCGATGGTCGAGCTCGCCGAGCGTGAAGCCACCGCGGCGGGGTTCGCGGCGCGGGTGCGGCCTTGCATCGGCGACGCACACGCGCTCCGGTTCGAGCGCGGCGCCTTCGACGTGGTGGTGGCGCTCGGCGTCCTGCCGTATCTTCATTCGCCGGCCGTCGCGCTGCGCGAGATCGCGCGCGTCCTCGCGCCGGGCGGGCACGTCGTCCTCAGCTCGGACAACCGCTGGCGGCTCCAGCACGTGCTCGATCCGCGCTTCACACCCGTGCTCGGGCCGCTGAAGGCCGTCGTGCGGGGGACCCTCGGAACGCTCGGCGTGCGCGTGGGCGGATTTCCGTCGCACCTCTTCTCGGCGCGCGTCGTCCGGCGTCTCCATGCCGACGCCGGCCTCGCGGTGGTGCGCGAGGTCGGGATCGGCTTCGGTCCGTTCTCGCTGCTCGGACGGCGCGTCCTCGGCGAAGCCGTCGCCCTCCGGCTCGACGCGCGCCTCCAGGTGCTCGCCGATCGCGGGACGCCGGTGCTCCGCGCGACGGGCGCCCAGCACCTCCTGCTCTCGCGTCACACTCAGCCGATCCACTGAAGCGGCGTGCAAGCGTAGACCTCTGCCTGGAGGGCGGCCCGATGGCCTTGCTCGGCGTCGACTGACCGGACGACGTCGTCCCAGCCGCCGCGGACGCGCATGCCGGGGATGTCGGCGGGCAGGGCGCCCATCGGCCGGTCGAGGGACGGCCGGTAGACCCACACCGGACGCGCCGGCGCCGGGCGTCGACCGCCGACCCGTGTCCGGAGCTCGCGCGCGACGCGTCGCAGGACCTTCGCGACGAGCTCACCCGGCCGGTGCGCGAGCATCGGCAGCCGGAGGAGGAGCATCCGCTCGCGGTGGTGTCGGGGCGCGTTCAGGAATGGAAAAAGGCCGTGGAACCCGAGGCCCTCGGGACAGCTCGCCACGGCAACGCGCGACGCGCCTGCCGGTGCATGCGCGAGCGGCACCAGGCCCTTCATCCGGACGAAGGTCAGCGAGAGATCGTTCGGATACGCGTTCGCGATCACGACGTGCGTGTCGGCGGCGGGCCGTGGCGCGCGGAAACGCTCGCGACGCGCGACCAGCGCGGCGTGCGCCTCCCGCGTCTCCCCGCAGCAGAGATCGACGATCGCGCGCTCGCCGTCGAGAAGCAGCCCGACGGTCGTTTCGAGCCCGATACGCTCGGCGATCTCCTCCAGGTCGCGACGGAATCCGCTCTTTCCGTCGACGCCGCCCCAGCCGAAGCTCGCGTGTCGGTGATGGAGGCTCGCGATCGAGCGGAAGCCGAGGACGCCGAGGGCGAGCTTCGCGCCGCCCCCGAAGCCGGCCGTCTGGTTCGGATAGACACCCCCGACGCCGATCACGAGGTCGCTGTCGACGACGTGGGGATTCACGAGGATCGGCGTTCCGGCGGACGTCCGTCCGGCGGACACGACCGGGCCGCGGCAATCGTGGACGAGGAGCTGGCAGACGTGCGCCGCCTCGCGCCCGATCTTCTTCTCGAACGCGTCGGCTGCCGGCGCGCCGTGCGTCCCCGGCCCCATCACGATCCGGACGCGCTCGGCGGGGATACCCGCGTCGGCGAGCTGTGCCAGGATCGCCGGCAGGACACGCCAGGCGGGCGTCGGCCGGTTGAGATCGTCGACGATCACGAGCGGCCGCTTCCGTCCACGGGCGAGCTCCGCGAGCGGCGGCTGGCCGAGCGGCGCGCGCAGCCGGGCCGCGACGTCGTCGTCGCCGAGCGGCGTCGCGCGCACCGGACGATGAACCGCGACGTGCCAGTGCGCGGGCCAGCGAAGGGTCAGCTCGCGGTCGCCGTACCAGGCCGCCGTGCGAAGTACGAGAGGCTCGGCCATGCGTCCGACGGCCATAACCGGCCGTCGCGCGTCGGGGCAACCCTCTCGCGGCGCTCGTCCCCGGAATTCGTCAACGATGCGGCCGGCGGCTGGGTCGATCCGACGGACCCGGGGTCCCCGCCGGGTTGCGACGTGCGAGGACGGCGGTCTTCCCGGCCCGCTTCTTCTTCCGTGGCGGCTCGAGCGCCACGAGCGGAATTGCCGTCGCACGCGCGGACGTCCGCTTCGCCTCGGCGACCTCCTCGTCGACGGCGGGCGGAATGCTATCGGCGATCTTCATCCGCTCGCGGTGGACCTGGTTGCCGAGCTTCCGGAGCGTGCGGACGGCAGCGACTATCTGTGTCCGCGCCGCGTGCGCCTGGTCCGCGATCGATGCGCCCCACGGGTCGACGGGGATCGGGCCGTTCGGGCCGAGGACCCACAGCGGACCGTCCGCGAGACTGCCGATCAGGCGGTTCACCAGCGCCGCCGTCACCGGGATGTCGAACGGCGGCACCCAGACGAACGGCAGCACGGTGACGCAGACGCACGGCGATTCGATCCCGTTGGCGATCACGCAGAGCTCGCTCGCTCCGCTCGGCGCGAAGCACGGGACCAGGAAGTTCGTCGAATGGACGGCGGTTCCGGTCGCGACGCCCATGCTGTCGTGGTCGCGCGTGCGGCAGTAGGTCACGGCGCCGGTCGCGATGTGCCGCAGCCGGACGATCGGATAGTTCGTCGCCGCCATCGCGTCGTCGCCGTAGCCGACCGCCTGCGACAGGCCGTTCAGCTGCCGTCCGCTCAGCGTGTACGAGGATCCGGCGCGCACCGTCGACGGCGCCGCGGTGATCGTCGGTCGCCAGGCCGAGTCGGGTCCGCCGCGCGCGCGGTAGAGATGAATCGCCTGCGTCTCGGCCGCGAACGCGACCTCGCCCGTCGGCAGGAGGAGCATGCGGCCCTGGTAGGGAACGCCGCCGGCGTTCGGCGCGTCGGGGACGCGGACGAACGTCGTGCCGTCGAACTCGAAGAAGCTCGTGGGCTCGCTCCAGAAGTTCGCGGTGCCGTCGACCGCGCCGACCGCGCAGAGGACGTTGCCGTTCGGCAGCAGGCAGCCGGGCGCGTCCTTCGCGCCGAGCTGCTTTCCGTTCGCGTCCTTCGGAAGCATCGGGCCCGGAGCCCAGGTGCCCGGCTGATTGGCGATCGGGGGCGGCGTGTAGAGCGCCGTCCGCCCGGTCGCGCCGACGAAGAACGCGCGGCCGTCGTTCAGGAGAATCCCCGGGCCGATCTCCTTCGACGAGTCCTCGACGAGGTCGCCGGGCACGTTTCCGGCGCTGACCCACGTGTTGGCGGCGAGGACGAGCTTCTCGGAGCCGGGATGACCGAAGCACTGCGGCGCGAGGACGGTCTCGTCGGCGAGCAGCACCCACGACTCCTCGTTGCTCCGCTGCGCCATCGTCGGCCCGGCCGTCCACGTGCCGGCGAGCGGATCGTAGATCGCGGTCCGGTCGTCGAACGCGTTGCCGATCAGCCACCGGCCGTCCGGCAGGAGCGTCGACGACCCGTCGCCGATGTTCGTCCACCCGGCGGGTGGTGCGACCGTCGTCCATGCGTCGCCGATCGGATCGTAGATCTCGCAGCGGTTCGTCTCGCCGCCGGCGTTGCTGTATTCGCCGCCCGCGACGATGACCCGTCCGTCGGCGAGCACCGCCGAGGCGTAGTAGAGCCGCGTGTTCAGCATCGGCGCGAGGCGGGTCCACGTCCCGTCGAGATAGCCGCCGGTGTCGTCGGGCGTGAGGCTCCACCAGGTGACGCCGCCGGACTCCTGACACATGACCCTCCCGTCGGTCAGGAGAAGCATGGTGCTGGCGGCGAACGTCGGTTGGTGCTTCAGCGGGTGCCAGGTGCCGGGCATGGTGTGACTCCTTCCGTCGTGTACGGCACCTGCCATGCGGAATTCGTGCCGCCCTCCGATCCCCGCCGCTTCGTCGTCGGCGGAGGTCGAGTGTCCAACCGCTTGGACCCGGTGTCCTCGCGCGGCGACGGCGTCGCTGGAGAAACGGCGCGCGCTCGTCTAGACGGAGGCATGGCTCGCCCCGAGCGTGACGCCGAGCCCGGCGTCGTCAAGTGCGCGGCGTACGCCGAGGGCGCGCCGGTCGGCGAGGTCTCCGTCGACGCGATCAGCGAGGTGCTGAAGGTCCCGGGGCACTTCGTCTGGATCGGGCTGCACGAGCCGAGCGCGGAGCTCCTCCGCCGCGTCCAGCAGGAGTTCGGGCTGCACGACCTCGCCGTCGAGGACGCGCTCCGCGCGCATCAGCGGCCGAAGGTCGAGGAGTACGGCGACGGGCTCTTCGTCGTGCTGCGCACCGCGCAGCGACGGGACGGCACGCTCGCGATGGGCGAGACGCACGTGTTCATCGGGGCGAACTACGTCGTGACCGTCCGCCATGGCGCGTCGCTCCCGTACACTCCCGTCCGCGCCCGCTGCGAGGCGTCGCGACACCTGCTGCGGCGCGGACCCGCGTTCGTCCTCTACGCGGTCATGGACTTCGTGGTCGACCAGTTCTTCCCGATCGTCGACGCCTATGAGGACGAGCTCGAAGCGCTGGAGGAGCAGATCTTCGGGGACGGCTTCGACCGGTCGACGACGGAGCGGATCTATGGCCGAAGCGCGATCTGGTCGCGCTGAAGCGCGCGGTCTCGCCGTTGATCGAGGTCTGCAACCGCTTGGTCCGCTACGACATCGCGCTCGTTCCCGACGAGATCCGCGTCTACTTCCGCGACGTCTACGACCACGTCATCCGGATCAACGAGACCGTCGACAACCTGCGCGAGCTCCTGACGACCGCGCTCGAGGCGAACCTCTCGCTGCTCTCCGTGCGCCAGAACGAGGTCATGAAGCAGCTCGCGGCGTGGGCGGCGATCCTCGCGGTCCCGACGATGATCGCCGGCGTCTACGGCATGAACTTCGAGTTCATGCCGGAGCTGCACTGGCGGTACGGCTACGCCGTCGTGATGGCCGCAATGGCGGCCGCATCGGCGGCGCTCTTCGCCTGGTTCAAGCGCGTCGGCTGGCTCTAGGCGCTCGGGCGGGTCGCCCGATCGTCGGGCGGTCCGCAGCGCCCCGACGCGGTCGCCATGGTCGCCGCAGGCGGCCATCCGGTTAGCACGCACGGAGATTCCACTTGACAGAAAAATGCCGGACGTGTTAGTTCACCAACCGATACGTCTACCAGAGCGCTGCCGAAGGAGGGTACGATGCCGAGCAAGACGCTGGTCGCCGTGAAGAATCTCAGCACCGTCGTGAAGGATGGAGAACTCGCCAAGGCGCTTCCCGCCTTCCAGAAGCAGGTGTCGCAGGACTTCTGCGGGAAGGGCGGGTGGGGCATCGACGCGACGCTCGAGCTCGTCGCGAAGCAGGAGAAGCTCCCGACCGGGGCGTGGCTCCTCGGCGTGTTCGACGACGCCGACCAGGCGGGCGCCCTCGGCTACCACGACCTGACCCGGTACGGCCAGCCGCTCGGCAAGGTCTTCGCCCGGGCGACGATGGAAGACCACGGCAAGTGGACGGTGACCTTCACGCACGAGCTCCTCGAGATGCTCGCCGACCCGAACATCAACCTCTGCGCCTTCGACGAGGTCGCGCGCCGGCTGTACGCGTACGAGGTCTGCGACGCCGTGGAGGCCGACGCGCTCGGCTACGACATCGACGGCGTCACCGTGACGGACTTCGTCCTGCCCGGCTGGTTCGAGCCGCAGCACGTCTCGAAGACGGAATCGTTCGCGTTCAAGAGCAAGGTGAAGGGACCGTTCCATCTGATGCCGGGTGGGTACATCAGCTATTTCGATCTCGACGGGGGCGGATGGCAGCAGCTGAACGCGCGCGAGCCCGTCGACGCGCGTGGGCTGCAACGGAGCACCGCGCCGGCGGGGCCCTATTCGTCGCGGCCGCGCGTCGGCAGCCGCCGCGAGCGACGGCGGACGCTCACGACCCAGTGGATCGCGAGCGACGCGGATTGACGAAGCGCGCCGTCGCGCTCACGCGAGCGCGTTCACGAGCAGTCCCTGCAGCTGCAGGTGGGCGAGGTGCCGCGCGAACGCGCCGGTGAGGAAGCCCGGGCCGTAGCCCGCCTGGAACGGCGGCTGTGACGCGGCCTGCGCGCTCGGCGTCGACAGCTGCGTCTCGGCGATCTGACGGAGCTCCTTGGCGAACCCACCGACGTCGCCGAGGACCGTCTGGACGTGCTGGAAGCTCTGCTCGAGCGCCGCGCCGAGCTTCTCGGTATCGACGGATACCGTGCCGCTCGCCGCGACGTGCACGCCGATCGTCTCGAGCTGCCCCTGGAGGCGGAAGGCGGCCGACTGGAGCTGTGACGCGACCGGACCGTAGACGTCGGCGAACTGCGCGAAGAAGTCGCGCGCGCCGTTGAAGTCGCTGACGAGGCTGTCGACCGCGCTCGCCACCGCGCTGGTGTCGGGCGCGACGGTGAGCGTCACCGGCGTGATCGTCGTCTGGAGGAGCTGGACGTGGAGGCTGGCGTTCGTGCCGAGATAGAAGTCGTTCGTGTCGCGCGTGAATGCGATCCCGTCCTGCGTGTAGGCGGCATCCTGGGCGGCGGTCGTCGCGCTTCCGACGCCGGCGTCGGCGACCGGATTGCCCGTCAGGCTCGTCACCGTGAAGGCGTTCGTCGTGCCGGTCGTCTTCGACTGGAGGACGAGCTGGCTCGTCCCGGCGGTCGCGTCCTCGACGACCGAGGCCGACACGCCGAGGCCGGTCGTCGCATTGATCGCGTTCGCGAAGCTCGTGAGGACCGTCTGGTTCGAGTCACCCGCGGTCACGTCGAAGCTCACGTCCGTCGTCGTGCCGTCCTGCGTGAAACGGACGGTATTCGTGCCGGCCGTGAACGCGTTCGCGGCCGTGCTCGCGAGCGCCGTGCCGACGGTCGCCTGCGCGACCGCGAGCTGGCTCACCGTGAACGCGTAGGTCGCCTCCTCGGGCACGGTGTCAGTCGAGATTCCATTGACGACGCTGCCGGCGATGACGCCATCCTCGCTCGAGCTCACGGTCGTCGCGAACAGCGAGGACGTGGGGTTCGCGAGGTCGAGCGGCGCGGCGGAGCTCGCGAGGCTCAGAAGGCTCTGTCGCGCCGTCGTGAGGAGCGTCACGAGATCCGTCGGCGAGAGGCCGAGGATGGAGCTCGTCAGCTCCGTCGGGAGGAAGAGCGTGTCGAACGGCCCGGACCCGCGGGTGCCGTTGATGGACGACGTCGCCAGCGCGGACAGCACGTCGTCGGCGAAGGGCGTGAGACTCGCGATCGCCACGGAGCGATGGCGAGTGCAACGGCCGTGCCCCGGCGTGTGCCGCTGCGAAGGACGGTTCGTGCCGCGGCGGCAGTCGCCCTCGTGACGCACGCAGCGGACACGCGCGTCGGCGCCACGTCGGGCGCCGTAGGATGCCGCGTGATGGCATCCGGCGCAGACGACGACCGCCGGCGCGCGCGCGCCGCGCCGCCTCGGGCTCGCGACGCGATGCCGCGCGACCGCGCACGGCGAGTCCGCCGGGCGAGTCCGCGTCGGCGGACGTGCGACCCCCCGTGCGCCGCGCCGTGCGCGGCGGTTTCGTCGCAGCGCCATCTTCCGCACGCGCGAGGCGCACGGCGCGCGCCCGGGCGTCGCGTCGTCGGCGGGCCGACGGTCGCTCCCGCGCTCCCGCGGATCGGGTGGTGCTCCGGGACACCCGGTCGGTTGCTCGTCTCAACGTCGCGAGGCGGGTCGCGTCCGGTCGAGGGCAGACACCTAGTTATGTTGCCCCGTCCTGCCCGACCACGGCCGACGTCCTCCGGGTGCGTGGGACGGTTGGCACGACGGTTCCGAAAGGACCCCGGCGTCCGCCCGTCCGCCCGGACATCGGCTGAATCGGGTACCCGCACGCCGGCCGAGCGGGTGTCGAAAAACTGTCACGTCCCGCGCGAAAGTTTTCCGTCGTTCGTGCCGATGAACGAGCGGGGAGCTGTCTCATCCGATGATCGGGAGGACGCAGACGGAACGAGGGCGGGACGAACAGGCGGGCGGCGCGGTCCGGACGCGCGGACGGCTGTTCGACGCGATCCGGGAGCACGCCGTGCCGCTCGTCTCGGTCGCCTTCGTCGCCGCCGTGGTCGCGGGCGCCGGCCATTTCATCCGTCTGTCCGGCAGGCTCGCCGAGCAGCTCGCGCTCCAGGATGCCGCGCGCTACGCGCGGGCGGTCACCCAGTTCCCGACGCTCTATTCAGCGCCGGATGCGCGGCCGGACCCCGACCCCGGTCCGAAAGACGCGGCGTCCTTCCCCGGCGCGGTCGGCCTCGGCGGCAGCGACGCCAGCGGGTCCGCCGCCAACTGGATCCGGCTGTACGGCAAGCAGCCGCTTCCGTGGCGCCGGGAGGGGCACGCGAAGGACGACTTCGAGCGCCAGGCGCTCGACTATCTCGACCAGAATCCCGGGGGCGCGTTCCATCGGATCGAGCGCCTCGACGGGCATCGCGTCCTCCGCTACGCGACGCCCGGGGTCATGCAGTACTCGGCGGCGGACATCATCCAGCCGTCGTGTCTCGCCTGCCACAACAGCCATCCCGAGCAGACGACGAACCCGACCGTCGCGCCCGACGGCCGCGGCATCCTCGAGGTCGTGGTCTCGCTCGACGAGGCGATCGCGAAGACGCGCGGCGGGCTCGGCTGGACGTTCGGGCTCATGGCGGGTCTCGCGCTGCTCGCGTCGGTGACCCTCGGCGCGCTCGCCCGGGTCATCAGCACGCTGAAGCGCCGGTCGGCCGAGGCGCTCGAGCTCGCGGAGGAGCGGCAGATCGCGAACCGGCGACTCGAGGCCGAGGTCGCCGAGCGCATGCGGGCCGAGGCCGAAGCGGCGCTCGCCCGTGACCAGGCCCTCGAGGCCTCGCGGCTGAAATCGCAGTTCGTCGCCAACATCAGCGACGGAATCCGGACGCCGATGAACGGCGTCGTCGGCGCCGTCGAGCTGCTGCTCGAGGGCGAGCTCTCGCCGGCGCAGCAGGAGTACGCGCGCATCGCCAAGTCGAGCAGCGAGGCGTTGCTCGTGATCGTGAACGACATCCTCGACTTCTCGAAGATCGCCTACGGCGACTTCGCGCTCCGGACGGTCGACTTCAGCCTGCGCGGCGTGGTCGGCGAGGCGCTCGACTCGTCGCGGTCGCAGGCGCACGAGAAGCTGCTGGAGGTCTCGGCGGAGATCGCCCCCGACGTCCCGGACGCGCTCGTCGGCGATCCCGGGCGCCTCCTCCAGATCATGCTCGATTTGATCGACAACGCGATCAAGTTCACCCACGAGGGTGAGATCGTCGTCCGGGTGAAGCGGGAGGCGTCGCGGACCCCCGACGCGATGCTGCACGTCGAGGTCGCGGACACCGGCATCGGCATCCCGTCCGAGATGCAGGACGCGATCTTCCAGGCGTTCACGCAGGCGGACACGTCGCCGGCACGCCGGCATGGCGGCATCGGCCTCGGGCTCAGCATCTGCGCCGCGTTGGTGCGCAACATGGGCGGACGGATGTGGGTCGAGAGCACGCCGGGGAAGGGCAGCACGTTCCACTTCACGGCCCGGTTTCCGCTCGGTCGGGCGACCGTGCGCGGGGAATCGCGCGAGGATCGGGTCGATCTCCGCGACGTCCGCGTGCTGGTCGTCGACCCCGACCCCGCGACGTGTCGCGTGCTCGTCGGCCTCCTCGAGAGCTGGAAGGCCCGACCCGCGGTCGCCGACGGCACGACGGCGGCGCTCTTCGCGCTCCGCCGCGCCCGCGAGGACGGCGAGCCGATCCCGCTCGTGGTCGTGAACGCCCGCCTCCTCGCCCTGCGCGAGGGCGACTTCGTGGGACGGATCCGGAACGACCCCCGCATCGCCGCGACGCGCGTCGTCGCGCTCGGCTCGTCGCGGCCGGACGGCGTCGACGCCTGGCTCTCGACGCCCGTCACGGGAAGCGAGCTCGGTCGCGCGGTGCGCGCCGCGCTCGGCCCGGGCGCGCCGGCTCGCGAGGACGCGGGGCCGCCGCCCGTGGACTCGGGAGGGGACGCGCCGGGGCCGCCGACGGTGCCCCGGCGGGACGCGGCGCCGACGGCGGCGTCGTCCGAGCCGGACGCATCGCCGCCGCGCCGCTGGCGCGTGCTCGTCGTCGACGACAACCTCGGCAACCGCCAGCTCGTCTCGCTGTGGCTCACGCGGCGGGGGCATCACGTCGTCACGGCGAACAACGGCGCCGAGGCGGTCGCCGTCTCGGCGCGCGAGCCGTTCGACCTCGTGATCATGGACCTCCAGATGCCCGAGATGGACGGCGTCGCGGCGACCGCCGCGATCCGCGCCCGCGAGCGCGAGACCGGCGGGCATCTCCCGATCGTCGCGCTCACCGCGCTCGCGCGCGACGGCGATCGCGAACGCTGCTTCGCCGCGGGGATGGACGCGTACGTGACGAAGCCCGTGTCGCTGCCGGACTTCCACGCGACGATCGAGCGCGTCCTCGCGAAGCACGAGAGCGCGCGAGCGTCGGAGGCCGAGCCGGACGCGGCCCCCCTGGCGCAGCGGATCGACGAGAGGGCCCTTCTCGACGTCCAGGCGTTCGCCACCGCCAGCCGGGCGCTCCTCGCACGGCTGCGCGACGACTGCGAACGTCGCGACGGCACCGCGCTCGCGCGCGCGGCGCAGGAGCTGCGCGCGGCGCTCCTGCGGGCCGGCGCCGAGCGCGCCGCGGCCGTGGCCGGGGAGCTCGAGCGTCAGGGCGCGGAGGGCGACGCCGCCGCGGCGCGAGAAACGCTCGGCCGGCTCGAAAGCGAGCTCGAGCGGCTCGGGCCGGCCCTCGCCGCCGTCCCGTCCGAGCGTCCGGATTAATACCGCCACACCGCCCGGCCGGGTCGCGTGGATCCCAGATTGACAGCGGACTCTTCCTGGTAGACGGTCCACCCGTGGCCGCGGGAGAGAAGGAGCCGCCGCTCGCCGTCCTGACGTCGTTGCTGGCGGTCGCCGCCGGAATCGTCGACGAGCTGATCGGCGACCCGCTGCTCGAGCGGTTGCTCAAGGCCTTCACGGCGATGCCCGAGGGCGACCGCGAGATCGTCGTCGGCGTGATCGAGCGCGAGGTCCAAACGCGGCTCGTCTCGCAGGACGTTGCCGACACGCTGACGCAGGTCGCGCTCCGTCCGAACCCGAACGCACAGCTCTACTTCCGCGTCATCGAGCCGGAGCATCAGGGCGACGTCGAGATGATCGTCTTCCTGCGTGCGATCCACACGGTCCAGAAGGGCATCGACTCGATCAATCCGAACTGGCGGACGCTGGTCCGCGAGGCGATGCGCCACATCGACCCCGCCGCTCGCGAGAAGATGGACGCCTTCAATCGGGCGATGCGCGAGATCCTCGACGAGTGCCGGCGTGACGAGCCGGGAACACCCGACGGCGCCGCCGGCGGCGACGACGCGGTGACGGCCGTGAAACGATCGCGGCGCAGCTGAACCGTGCAGTGGCGGGAGGAGGTGCCCGCCGCCGCTCCTGCGTCCTCGGCGCGAAGCGCGCCGCGACGTCGCCCCGCGAGCCGTGTGCGCGCTAGCGCTGCGGAAGTCGCGGCGGTGGGCACCTCCTCCCGCCGCTGCCGAGCTCGCTCAGGCGCGCGTGCCCGGCGGGACGAGCGCGTCGATGCGCGCGAGATGCTCGTCCGGAATCTTCACGCCGAGCGCCTCGAAGCCGGCATCGAGATGACGCATCACGCGCGGGCCGACGATCGCGCTGCTCACGGCGCGGTGGCGGAGTACCCAGGCGGTCGCGTAGGCCGCCATCGACATGCCGAGCGACTCGGCGAGCCCGACGAGCGTCTCGACGACGTCGAGACGCCGCCGGCCGCGGTCGCCGTCGAGGTCGAAGTTGTCGCGCACGAACATGCCGAACTCCGTCTCGTTCGCCGCGCGCGAGTCCGCCGGGGGCGGCTGGCCCTTGCGGTAGCGACCCGCGAGCCAGCCGCCCTCGAGCGGGCTCCAGACGATCGCACCGATCCCGAACCGCTCGCACACCGGGAAGACGTCGCGCTCGACGTCGCGCGAGAAGATCGAGTACGGCGGCTGCGTGCAGATGATCCGCTCGTAGCCCTTGCGCTCGCTGACCCAGAGGGCCTCGACCATCCGCCAGCCGGGCCACTGGATGTCGACTGGATCGGCGGCGTGGCCGGTGGAGACGCCGAGGTAGCGGACCTTCCCCTGTCGCACGCAATCGTCGAGCGCGCCCAGCACCTCCTCGATCGGCGTGTCCCGGTCGTGCCGGTGGAGCTGGTAGAGGTCGATCCAGTCGGTGCCCATCCGGCGGAGGCTCTCCTCGACCTGAAGGATGACGTGCCGCCGCGACGTCCCGCGATCGAGCGGACCGCCGAGTCCGGGCATGAAGACCTTCGTGGCGAGGACGATGGCCTCCCGCCGCCCGCGCACCGCCTTGCCGACGATCTCTTCCGACTCGCCCCAGTTGTAGCGGTTCGCGGTGTCGATGAAGTTGATGCCTTCGTCGAGCGCGCGGTGGACGATGCGGACACAGTCGTCGGGATCGGCGTTGCCCCAGCGCCCGAACATCATCGTGCCGAGACAGAGTCGCGAGACCTTGAGGCCGCTGTGACCGAGACGCGTGTAGTCCATCGCCGTCCTCTAGCGCGCTCGCCGCGCGATGAGTAGCGCTCGGCCGACACGCGCGGGCGGTCGAGGGATTTTTTGCGATTTCGTCTTGCGTCGCCCGCGGGCGAGGTGCTACCTGGAGCGCCCCCGTGGGCATTCTCTCGCGCAGCAGCACCATCCTGCGCTTCGTCGCGATGCCGCCGGCACGCATCGATCGCGAAGCGTGGGCGCGTGCCATCACGCGTCGCGCGTTCCGCGACCTCGATCCCGAGAGCGACGACACGCAGCAGTCGTGCGGCTGGTTCGCGATCCACGATCCGCTCGTGACCGAGCTCGGCCCGGCGGACGTCTTTTTCCAGCACTACCTCACGGTCGGCTTCCGCCTCGATCGGCGCGCCGTGCCGCCGAAGCTCCTCGCGATCGAGCGCCGACGTGCCGAGGCGGCGCTCCGCGCCGAGCTCGATCGACCGCGTCTCGGCCGGTCCGCGCGCCAGCAGGTGAAGACCGAGGTGCAGTCCCGCCTCCTCGTCCGCGCGCTGCCGGTCCCGCGCCTCTTCGACGTGGTGTGGAACCTCGACGCCGGTCGCGTCTACCTGACCGGCAAGGCTCGCGTCGTGCAGGAGGCATTCGTCGACCTCTTCCGCGAGACCTTCGGTGTCGCGCCCGTGCCCTTGATCCCGTACCTGGCCGCGGAGCACGTCGGTCTCGGGACGCGTGTCGTCGAGGCGGTGCGAAGCGTGCAGCCGGCGAGCCTCGTCGCCGCGCCGGAGCCCGACCGTCACGGCATCCCGGTGCTGCCGCTCGAGCAGGCGGAGGCATGACCGAGGACTTCCTCGCGGTCGTGCAGGCGAAGCGGTTCCTCGGCCGGGAGTTCCTCACCTGGCTCGTGCGACGGATCGAGGAGGGCGAGGCCCGCATCGCGCTCGACGGGCAGGTGACCGAGGTCCAGCTCGGCGATCGCGTCGTCCTGGCCGGCGGTACCGACGACCGCGCGCGGTTGACCGTCGTCGGCGAGGGCGACGTCCGCCCCGAGCTCGGCGCGGGTCTCCGCCGGGGGAAGCTCCTCGACCGCGCCCGGCTGATCTTCCAGCGCGGCGAGCGCCGCTGGGAGCTGACCCTCGACGGCGGCCTCCTCAGCTACGAAGGGCTCCGCTGCCCGGCCCTCGGCGATCGCGACGTCGACGCGCAGGCCGATCCGCGCGCCGCGCTCGAGAACGACCTGTTCCTCCGGCTCGCCGACATCGAGGACGCACTCGGCATCCTCGACGCCCTCTTCGCCGAGTTCTGCACGCTGCGGGGCAGCCCGGCGTGGACCGCGACCGAGCTCCCGGCGCTCCGAAGCTGGGTCGAAGCGTTATAAAGCGCGACCCAAGACTTCTTGGGTCGCGGGCCGGACGCGAGCGTGTTGCGTCACATCACGCGCGACCGGCATGCCGCGGCTGGCGAAGCCAGCGCGGCAAACAAACACGCCCGCCTAGGACCGCTTCAATCCGAATGCATGGAGACGAGCCCACGTGATTTGAACGAAGGGCGCGCGTCGGTTCTGCCGCGCTGGCTTTGCCAGCCGCGGCATGCCGGTCGCGCGTGACGGAGCGCCACACACTCGCATCCGTTCCGCGACCCAAGAAGTCTTGGGTCGCGCGCTTAGATCGCGGCGCCGTTCTCGTCGGCCGTTTCCAGGTGCGCGACGCAATCGAGGACGCGGACACGCGTCGGCGGATCGCCGTCGAGAATCGTGACGGCGGTGTTCGCACACACGAGGCCGCGCGCGACGTCCGTGGGCAGCGCCAGGTGGCGCTCGACGATCGCGCGGACGACCAGGCCGTGCGTCACGACGACGAGGTTTCCGGCCGTCGCGGACGCCGACCGGACGACCCGAGACCACACGTCGTCGACGCGCGCGTGGAACGTTCGCCACGTCTCGCCGTCCGGCGGCTCGAAGTCCGGCGCGAACAGGTCGGCGTCGATCGCCGCGTACGCGACGCCGCGGAGCACGCCGTAATCGCGCTCGCGGAGGCCCGGGTCGTACGCGACCGGCGCGCCGCTCGCGACCCGCACCGCGTCCGCGGTGTCGGCGGCGCGACGCAAGTCGCTCGACACGATCGCGGCGACGCCGTCGCGCGCGAGCCGTGTCGCCAACCGCGCCGCCTGCGCGCGGCCGCGGTCGCTCAGCCGGGCGTCCGGCAGCTGGACCACACGCGTCGCGTTCGCCTCCGTCTCGGCGTGGCGGACGAGGTAGACCGGCATCGGGGCGCGCACCATATCGGGGAGCCTGCCCTCGATCTACTGCACGGGCGAAGGCACCGAGCGCTTGCCCGTCGGGCCGACGCCGCCTACGGTCCGCTCTCCAAAGTGGACCGACGGCGCACAGTCCTCCTCGTCGCGGTCGGCGTCGCGCTCGTGGTGCGTGTCGCCCGCCTCGCCGCGGATCCGTTGATCCATCCGGACGGCCCGGCGTATCTCGCGATCGCAATGGACGCGCTGCGGGGACGCTTCGGGCGGGTCTTCGGCGGGTACTATTCGCCGCTCTATCCGACGCTCGTCGCCGTGCCGGCCGGGCTCGGCGTTCCGCTCGAGCTCGCGGGACGGCTGACGGCGTTGCTCTTCGGCGTCGCGAGCCTTCCGTTGCTGCACGTCGTCGTCGGGCACGCGCTCGGCGGACGCGCCGCCGACGTCGCCGTGTGCGTCGCCGCGATCCAGCCGGCGCTCGTGAAGGCGTCGGCGCAGGTCCTCCCCGAGACGCTCGCGGGCGCGATCGTCCTCGGCTGGCTGATCGCGCTGCGCGGGGCGCCGATCGTCGCGGGCGCCCTCGCGGGCGCCGCCTACCTCGCGCGGCCCGAAGGCGTGCTCCTCCTCCCGCTCGGGCTCTGGCGGCTCTGTGCGCGCCGGACCACGTACGCGGTCGCGGCGGTTCTCGTGATGCTGCCGGCGCTCGTCGCGCTGCGTGTCGAGACGGGGCGCTGGCAGCTCTCGCCGCGCGAGGCGCGGATCGTACCGGTTCCGGGCGCGACGAGCCTCGTCGATGCGCTCCGACGCGATCCGGTCGCGTTCGGCGGCGGCCTCGTCCGCGGCGCGATCGAGCAGACGGTGCACGACGCGAAGGCGCTGAGCCCCCTCCTGTGGATTCCGTTTGCGGCCGGCCTCGCGGCCGCGAGCACGCGCGCCTCGACCGCATGGCCGCTCGCCGTCGCCGCCGCGTTCACGGCGCTTCCGCTCGCGCTGAACCCGAGCCCGCGCTACGCGGTTCCGCTCGTTCCGCTCCTGCTACCGCCGGTCGCGGCCGGCCTCCGCGCGCTCGGGACCCGCCTCGGAACCTATGCGCGGCCCGCCACGGCGGTCCTCGCGATCGCGCTCGTCGTGCAGGCGCTCTGGGTGAGCCATCCGTTCGACGCCGCGTGCTCGCGCGAGGTGAGCGACCTCGTCGTGTCGCGCTACGGTCCCGGCCAGGCGCTCGTCGCCGTCGACGGCCGCTTCGCGTATCGCGCCCGCGGACGGGCCCTCGTGCCGCGGACGACGGCGCCCGACGAAGCGCTCGCGCTCGCCCGGAGCGCGGGCGGCCGTCTCTGGCTCACGCGTCCGGCGTGGCTCGGGAAGCCGTGGACGCCCCCGGCGGACGTCCGTGCCGTCGCCCGGCCGTGCGGCGGCGCGTTCATCCTGTTCGAGGTGGGGACGCCGCCGTGAGCAGGAAGCGATTCGTCCTCTCGGCGGCGGCCACGTTCGTCGCATTGCTCGCGATCTACTCGGCGAACGGACGCAGCATCGGCGCCGGGGACACGGCGCCCACGACGTTCCTCGCCGCCGCCGTGGCGCGGGGCGACTCGCCCGTCCTCGATCGCTACCACGGTTGGTTCGGGCAAAGGCTCCCGTACTGGGTCGCCGCCCGGGACGGGCATCTCGTGTCGCTCTACCCCGTCGGGCCCGCCGTCATGGCCGCGCCGCTCGTCGGCGTGCAGATCGCCTTCCTCGCCGTCGTGTGGCCCAGCTGGACGCAGGACGAGATGTCCGTCCTGTTCGTGCTCGGGAAGAACGCCGCCGCCGTACTCGCCGCGCTGACCGGCGTGGGTCTGCTCGTCGTGCTGCAGCGGCTCGGGTACGAGCACGACGTCTTCACGACCGTCGCCGCCGCCATGCTCGGCTCCGAGATGTGGACGGTGGCGAGCCAGAGCCTCTGGCAGCACGGCCCGTCGGCATTTGCGTTGACGGTCGCGCTGGCGCTCGTCCTCGGCGGAAACGGTCCGCTCCGCTTGCTCGCCGGCGGGCTCGCGGCGGGGTTCGTCTTCGCCTGTCGGATCCCGAGCGCGATCTTCGTCCTGCCGCTCGTCGCGTGGATCGCCGTGCAGCACCGGTGGCGCGTCGGATGGTTCCTCGCGGGGATGCTGCCCGTCGTCGGTCTCGCGATCGCGTACAACGTCGCGTGGTTCGGGAACTGGTCGGGCGGCATCGCGGTCGTCGAGGCGGGCAATGAGGTGAGCCACGCCGTCTCCGGTCGCTGGAATCCGCACTTCGGCGAAGGGCTCGCCGGCACGCTCCTCAGCCCGGGACGCGGTCTCCTCGTGTACTGCCCGTGGATGGCGGTCGTCCTGCTGACGCTGCCGTGGTACGCGAACCGGCTCGTCCAGCGACCGCTCGTCGGACTCCTCGCGGCCTCGCTCGTCCCGAGCACGCTCCTGCTGGGCGCGTACACGACCTGGTGGGCGGGCGTGTCGTTCGGGCCGCGCTTCTGGACCGACGCGACGCCGATCCTCGCGATCCTCCTCGCGACGTGCTTCGCGTGGACGCGCGAGCGGAACGCCGAGAACGTCCGCGCCGTGCTCCACGCCGCGATCCTCCTCGCGATCGGCGTGCAGGCGATCGGCGCGTTCTGCTACCCGAGCTCGTGGAATCGCTATCCGACGTCCGTCGACCTCGATCACCGGCGGCTGTGGGACTGGCGCGACAACGAGGTGACGCGGTGCCTCGAGGAGGGCATCCATCCGGCGGTGCTGCGTCCGCTGTCGCCGGAGGCCGTCGACAGCGCGTACGGGGTGGTGCGGCGGCGGCCGAGCGGACGCTGACTCGACGCCGCCGTCGCGGCCTAGCGCTTGCGGCCGACGTCGCATCGGACGTACTTCGGCCGGATGCCGACGGTTCCCCAGCGCACGCGCGTCTATCGCTGCCATCACCTCGACTCGACCCGCTGGGACGCGATCGTGCCGCGCCCGGACGACATCGTCATCACGACCTCGCTCAAAGCCGGCACGACGTGGACGCAGCGGATCGTCAGCCTGCTCGTCTTCCAGCGCGTCGAGCTGCCCGACGGGAAGACGCTCCACTGGGTGTCGCCGTGGCCAGACTGCCGCTTCATGATCGGGGCGGCGGACATGCAGGCGACGGTCGAGGGGCTCACGCATCGTCGCTTCCTCAAGAGCCACCTCCCGTTCGACGCGCTGCCGTATCGCGAGAGCACGCGCTACATCTACGTCGGGCGGGACACCCGCGACGTCTTCATGTCGGCGTGGAACCACATCCGGGCCTACACCCCGCTGGCGCGCGAGCTGCTGAACGGCGGAGAGCACGCGCCGCCCGAGCCGTTCCACGAGCCGCCGGACGACATCCGCGAGTTCTGGCGTCTCTGGATGACACGCGGCACGTATCCCTGGGAGAGCGACGGCTATCCGTACTGGTCGCATCACCACCATGCGCGCACCTACTGGGACTTCCGTCACCTGCCGAACCTGCTCCTCGTCCACTACAACGATCTGAAAGCCGACCTCGCCGGCGAGATGCGTCGCATCGCGCGCTTCCTCGACATCGACGTCCCCGAGGCGAAGTGGCCGACGCTCGTCGACGCGGCGACGTTCGCGTCGATGAAGCGCGACGGGCCGACGGTGCTCGGCCCGGAGATGGGAATGATCTTCGAAGGCGGCTCGGACCGCTTCCTCTACAAGGGGACGAACGAGCGCTGGCGCGACGTGCTCGGGCCGGACGAGCTCGCGCTCTACGAGCGCGCCGCCGAGCGAACGCTGACGCCCGAGCTGAAGCGCTGGCTCGAGGGTGGCGCGGCGTCGGGCGTCGTGCCGCAGTAGGCGGCGCGGCTCAGCGGAGAAGCCAGCGGGCGAAGATCGCGGCGAAGACGAGGTCGCCGGCGGCGCCGAGGACGGCGCGCCCGGGAACCTCGCCGAGGAACCAGCACGCCGCCACGACGACGAAGAAGCTCGTCTTCCCGAGCGCCGAGAACGCGACCAGCGGCCGGTCGATCTGCGGTTGGCTCGCGAGCCAGCCGTAGGTACCCGCGAACAACGTCACCATCGCCGCGATGAACGCCGTGTAGACGCGCGGCGCGGGGCTCGGGAACCCCGCGAGGCGGCCGAGCGAGTTGGGGAACGCGAAGAGAAGCGCGCCGCCGAGGTTGAAGAAGACGCTCGTCCGGAGCGCCAGCCGGAGGCCGTCGTCGGTCACGCCCGACGCATACTGCCCCGTGTCGAGCTGAAGCAAGCGACCGGCGCCCCGTCGGGATCCCACCAGCCGCCGCCGAGCGCGACGAAGAGCTGCGTCGTGTCCTGGAAGCGCTGCGTCTGCGCGCGGGCGTAGCCGAGCCGCGCCTGCTGGTAGAGCCGTTCGGCGTCGAGGAGCTGGAGCACATCGGCCTTGCCCTCGCCGTAGGCGAACCGCTGGAGCTGACGCGACTGATCGGCGACGTCGAGCGCGCGGCGCTCCGCCGCGACGAGGTCGGCGTCGTGCGCGAGCGCGTCGAGGACGTCGGCGACCTGCTGGAACGCCGTGAGGACCGTCTGCCGGTACGTCGCGAGCGAGGTGTCGTAGGCGTGGATCGCGCCCTGCTGCTGCGCCCGGAGCGCGCCGCCCTCGAAGATCGGCGCCGTCACGCCGGACGCGAGGCTCCAGATCGTGCTCGATCCCGTGAACAACGTGCCGGCGGCGAGTGCCTCCTGTCCGACCGACGCGGTGAGCGTGATCGACGGGTAGAGCTGCGCGGTCGCGACGCCGATCGCCGCGCTCGCGGCATGGAGCGTCGCCTCGGCAGACAGGATGTCGGGCCGCTGGTGGACGAGCGCCGACGGCAGGCTCAGCGGAAGCTCGCCGGGCAGCTTCAGATCGTCGAGGTCGAAGTCGGGCGGTGACCAGTCGGCGGGAAAGCGGCCGAGCAGGACGGAGAAGGCGTGACGCGCGGCGCTCAGCTGCTGTCGCAGCGGGGGAAGCGCGGCACGATCGGTGGCCAGCTGCGTCTCCGCGGTGAGGACGTCCGTCTGGGCCGCCTTGCCGGCGTCGAGCTTCGCCCGGACGAGCTCGAGGTTCTTCTCGTCGTCGACGATCGTGACCTCGGCGGCGGCGATCTCGAGCCGCGTGCCCGCGATCGTGATCGCCTGGGTCACGACGTTCCCGGTGAGCGTCAGGTACGCGGCGGCGAGCTGCCGCTCCTGGCTCTCGGCGAGCGCCGCTTCCTGCTCGACGTGGCGGCGGGTGCCGCCGAAGACGTCGGGGACGTAGCTCACCCGCGGGCCGAGCGAGTACAGATCGAAGACCGTCGACCGTGACGCGCCACCCTCCGGCGAGGCGTTCCGCTGCTGGCGCGTGACGTTGCCGGCGAAGTCGATCTGCGGATAGAACGCGGCCTGCGCCTGCGCCACCGCGTCGCGTGCCTGCAGCAGCGTCGCGTTGGCGGCGGCGACGGTCTCGTTCCCGGCGAGCGCGACGTGCACCGCATCGCTGAGGGCGGACGACCGGAAGAGCTCCCACCAGCGCGCCGCGACCGCCTGGCCGACGACGACCCGCTGGTCGGTCTCGTCGCCGCCGGGTGAGAGGACGCTCGGGGGCGGTGTCTCCGTGTACCTCGTGACCGGTGGGGGCGGGGGCGGCACGAAATCGCGTCCGACGGCACACCCGCCGAGCAGAACGCCGACCACGATGAGGCATGCCCCCCGACGTCTCATTCTATTCGTACCGGAGCGCTTCGATCGGGTTCAGGAGCGACGCGCGCCGCGCCGGGTAAAACCCGAAGAACACGCCCACTGCCGCGGAGAACGCGAACGCGCCGACCATCGCCGTCGGCGAGAGCAGCGTCGGCCAGCCGGCGACCGCGGAGATCACGCGCGACGCGGCGCTACCGGTCGCGACGCCGGCTGCGCCGCCGATGATGCTCAGCAGCACCGCCTCGACCAGGAACTGGAGGAGCACGTGCACCCGCCGTGCCCCGATCGCCATGCGGATCCCGATCTCGCGCGTCCGCTCGGTGACCGACACGAGGAGGATGTTCATGATCCCGATGCCGCCGACGACGAGCGAGATCGACGCGACCGCGGCGAGGAGCAGCGCCATGATCCGGCTGCTGTCCTCGGCGGCGCTCGTGATGTCCGCGAGGTTGTTCACGCTGAAGTCGTTCGTCTGCCCGGGCTGGATGCGATGGCGGCGGGCGAGCGTCCCGGTCACCTCGTGGAGCGCGGTCGGCACCAGATCGGGACTCCGGGCCTGCACGAAGATGTTGTGGACGAACCCCGTGAGCTTCGGCTGGAGCCCGAGCGGGTTCACCGGGGGCGTGAAGATCGCGTTCGTCGTCGACTGCGCCGACGTCGGCGCGGCGACGCCGAGGACCTTCAGCTCCGCGGTCGTGAACGGGATCAGGATGGCGTCGTCCTGGTCCTGGCCGAAGCCCGACTGCCCCTTCGGCGCGAGCACGCCGATCACCTGGAGCGGCACGGCCTTCACGAGGATCGTCGCGTCGACGGGATTCTGGTGCTCCCCGAAGAGGTTCTTCAGGACCGTCTGGCCGACGAGGCAGACGCGGGTCGCGTCGCGCTCGTCGTCCTCGGACAGCGTCCTGCCGGCGATCACCGGCCAGTTCCGGATCGCGAGGTAGCTCGGCGTGACGCCCTGGACGCTCGTGCTCCAGTTCTGGTTCCCGTAGGTGACCTGCGCGACCTGACGATCGACGTACGCGACGGCGGCGACCGCGGCGTCCTCCTTCTGGATCGATTCCGCGTCCGGGACGGTGAGCGTCGAGGCACTCCCGAAGCCGGCGCGCACGCCGCTCGAGGTCGTCGCGCCGGGCAGGACGACCAGGAGGTTGGAGCCGAGGCTCGCGATCTGCTCCTCGACCGCGGCATTGGCGCCTTGTCCGACGGCCACCATGGCGACGAGCGCGGCGACGCCGATGAACACGCCGAGCATCGTCAGCGCGGAGCGGAGCTTGTTGCGCGCGAGCGCACGCCCGGCCGCGAGGAGCGCCATGCGCACGAATGACCACACTCTGTCGGCGTTCACCGCCGGCGCGGTGGGTGCCACGGGAAGCGCCTTCGGGGTCGGGCTCGCGGCGCGTCGCTCGTCCGAGACGACGAGCCCGTCGCGCATCGTGATGACGCGATCGGCGAACGCGGCCATGTCCGGCTCGTGCGTCACGAGGACGACGGTCACGCCGCGCTCGCGGTTGAGCGCCTGGATGGTCGTCATGATGTCGTTGGCGGTCTGCGAGTCGAGGTTCCCGGTCGGCTCGTCGGCGAGGAGGATCGCCGGATCGTTGATGAGCGCGCGCGCGATCGCGACGCGCTGCTGCTGCCCGCCGGAGAGCTGGCTCGGGAAGTTGCGGGCGCGGTCGGCGAGGCCGAGCTTGTCGAGCGCGGCGCGGACGCGCGGCCCGTCGTCGGCGAGCGCCCCCGCGTAGAAGAGGGGGAGGGCGACGTTCTCCGCCGCGCTGACGCGCGGAAGCAGGTTGAAGCTCTGGAAGACGAACCCGATCCGGCGGCTCCGGATGCGCGCGAGCGCCGGCTCGTCGAGCGCCGCGACGTCGACCGTTTCGAGGAGGTAGCGCCCGCTCGTCGGCCGATCGAGGCAGCCGAGGACGTTCATGAGCGTCGACTTCCCCGAGCCCGACGCGCCCATGATCGCGATGAACTCGCCGCGCGTGACCGTGACGTCGACGCCGCGCAGCGCGTGGACTTCCACGTCGCCGAGCCGGTACGTCTTCGTGACGTCCCGAATGTCGATGATCGCGTCCGTCACGGGTGGAAGTGCGGGCGGGCGGCGGGCGACGCGGCCGCGGGGTGCCCGTCGCGGGACACTTCGTCGACGACGACCGGATCGCCGGGCTTCACGTCGCCGTGCACGATCTCCGTCAGCGTGCCGTCGGAGAGCCCGCTCGTGACGGCGATCTTCTCCGGGCCGCCGTCGCGGAGGAGCCAGAGCGACCCGCCGGCGCCGTGGCTCGGCCCGCCGTGGGTCGGAGCGCCGTGATTTGGACCGCCGACGCCTTCGGGCGCGAACCGCAGCGCGCGCGCCGGCACGCGCAGCACGTCGTCGTGCTCGTCGGTGATGATGCGCGTGTTCGCCGTCATGCCGGGAAGGAGCGCGAGGTCCGGGTTGTCGACGCTGACGACGACGTCGTACGTCACGACGTTCTGGACCGTGATGGGCGCTTCGCGGATCTGCGAGACCCGTCCCCGGAACGTCCGGCCCGGATACGCCTCGACGGTGAACGTCGCCGTCTGGTCGACCTTGGCGGCGCCCACGTCGGACTCGCTCACGTTGGTGTCGACCTGCATCTTCGTCAGGTCCTGTGCGATGAGGAAGAGCGTCGGCGTCTGGAAGCTCGCTGCGACCGTCTGTCCGATCGTGATGTTCCGTGAGACGACGGTGCCGTCGACCGGCGAGACGATGTCCGTGTAGTCGAGGTTCACCTGCGCGGCGTGGAGCTCCGCCCGGCGCTGCTCGATCGTCGCCTCGTCGAGCTTCACCTGCGCGGCCGCCTGCCCGTAGGTGCTCTTGTCGCTGTCGACGGTGTCCTGCGAAACGATCCCGCGCCCGAGGAGGCGCGAGTCGCGCTCGTAGTTGATCTTCGCGTAGGCGAGGCCGGCGCGGTCCTTCTCGAGCTGCGACTCGGCGGTCGCCAGGTTGGCGGTGTCCTGATCGACGATCACCTGATACGGCCGCGGATCGATCTTCGCGCAGAGCTGCCCCGCCTTCACCTGCGTGTTGTAGTCGCAGCTGGTGCTCTGGATCGTGCCCGAGACGTACGCGCCGACGAGGACGGTGATCACGGGGTCGACGGCGCCGGTGGTGGTGATCGCGCGCACGATCGGCCCGCGCGTCACCTGGTCGGTGAGCCATCGCGGCGCGTCCGATCGACGATGCCAGCCGACGTATCCCAGCATGCACACGACGACGACGCCCAGTCCGATCGCCCACCGGCGATCAAATCCGCGCATCGCGAGACGATCGACCGTCGATTGCCATCCCGGGCTATCGGCGCTCGTCGTGTCGATGCTCGGCGTGCCGATGCTCGTCGTGGCGCTGCGCATGGTGGGCCGGCGGTCGCCCGTGCTCGTTCCACCCGCGTCCCCAGCGCGCATCCCAGTGGGGCGGTGCGGAGACTCTCCACCCGCGCCATGCGGGCGGCCGCGCCCGGTAGTACCTCACCGGGATGGCGAGGATGGGTCGCGGAACGAGCTCGGGCGCGACCACCAGCCAGGGCCCGTTGTAGCCGCCGCTCACGTACCAGCCGCCGTTCGCGAAGACGTAGTACTGACCGCCGTAGAAGAAGTAGTTGGCGGGCACGCCGGGAGCGTACGTGACGACCGTGCCGGGCACGGGAACGAGCGCCGGCGGCCCGGGAAGGTCGATGCCGATGCTGACGCTCACGCGGGCGTGCGCGAACGTCGGCGAGAGAAGGCCGAGCAGGAGAGCCGTGATCGTGAGGCACTTCGAGCGGTGTGCGAAGATCGTCGGCATGCTGGCGTCCGTGGCGCTCCTCAGCTCGCGCTCCGATCGTCGCCGTCTCCGCCGTCGTCGCCTTCGCCACCGTCGCCCGAGTCGGAGCCGTCGTCGTGCGGTGCGGTTCGGACTCCCGCGATCGGCGCGCGAGCCGCGGAAGCGATGGACGCGCCGGGATCCGGCGACGGTGCCGCGGCCCGCACGGTCGCCGTCCGCGTGAACGCCGTGGCGAGCGCGATCGCGCCGGCAGTCAGGATGGGCCTCGGATTCATGGACATCAGTCCCTCCTTCTCCCCCTCGTACGGTGGACGGAGGAAACCGCCGTTCGGTTGACCGCGTGACGGCGCGGTCGCCGCTAGCCGCCCGTCGGGCGTCGGAATTTCCGGCGGGTACGCCTCGTCAGATACACCGCGGCGAGCGCCGCCGCGGCGACGATCGTGAACGTCCGCGGCGTCGTCCACGTCGAAGGTTCGCAGAACGCCACGCCCGGGTTGCCGCGGAAGGGCGTGAACCGGTCGTCGTGTGCCTGGCTGCTTGGCCCGTCGGGCGCGTGTGCGGGGCTCCTCGGCACCGTCGACCAGGGAGGTGGATTCCCCGCGAACGGGCGAAAACGGTCGTCGCGCGCCTGGCTGACGGGCGGCGGGCCGGCGGGATCGGGCTCGGGTTCCGTGCTGCGGTTCCAGACCATGCTCGAGCGTTGTACGACACGCCGGGCGCCGCCATCCCCCCGACGGGGCTGGAGCGCCTTCGAACCCGGCCACCGAACCATCGATTCGCTCGTCGAGCCTCTGCCGACCACCTCCGTCGACGGCTCGTGGTCGATCGAGGAGCCGTTTCGCGGGTCGTCGTCGTTGACCTACGAATCGTCGATCGATACGATCGACGTAAGCCCATGGACACGGCGACCCTGTCCACGAAGTACCAGCTCGTGTTGCCGCGACGAGCCCGGGAGCATCTCAACCTGCGCCCCGGAATGAAATTCACCGTCCTGAGCAAGGGGGGGGTGATCTTCCTCGTGCCCGAACGGTCGATGCGCGACTACCGCGGCGTCGCACGGGGGTCGCGGGTCCACGGGCTGCGCGAGAAAAAGGACCGCCTCTGATCCTCGTCGACTCGAGCGGGTGGATCGAGTACCTCGCGAGTCGGCCACGTGCCCGACGCTTCGCCCGCTACCTCGAAGGACGTGAGCCGCTGGTCGTCTCTGCGATCGAGGTGTACGAGGTATACAAGGTCGTCCGCCGCGATCTTTCCGAGGAGCGCGCGGTCGAGGCCGTGTCCGCGCTCCATCGCGCCCGGGTCGTTCCGGTCGACGAATCGCTCGCGCTCGAGGCGGCCGACATTGCGCTGCGTCTCGGGCTCGGAATGGCGGATTCGCTGATCTACGCGACCGCGCAGCGGTACGGCGCCACACTCGTCACCGGAGACGCCGATTTCGCCGGCTTGCCCGGGACCATCGTCGTCCGCTGAAACTGCATCGAGCACGCTTTTGCCCGGACACCGAGCCCGGGACGACGCTCTTCGATTGACGCGAACGCGCCGACGGGGGGGCGCGACCGATTGAACACGTGGAGCTGCCGATTCCGCGTCACACGGACGCCGTCACTCCGAGGAGTGCACGTTCCGGAATCCCGCGGTCGGCGTCTGGTTCGTCGACCTGTACGGCTTCACCGACTTCACGCGGGTGCGGCTTCAGGCGCGCGTCAGGTAGCCGAGCGCGGGCGGCCATCCGTGCCGCTGAGCCTCACGGCAGCCAGCGGTACAGCGCCACTCGCGGCCTCGTCGCGAAGCAGCCCGCCGTGGCGAGCGGCGACACCGTCGTCTCGGCGATCGGTTCGAGCCGACCGCGGCGGTGCACCTCGCCGCAGCGCCGCCGGAAATACGCGGTCGCCTCGCGGACCCGGCGGCCGCCGGGAACGTCGTCCTGCATGCCGCAGGCGATCGACTCGTAGTAGGCGACGCAGGACGAGCCGTCCGAAACGGCGGCGAGCGCACGTGGAAGCTCTCGCAGCTCGAGCGACGGAAACGCGAGCGCCAGCGGCGTGCGCGGCACGTCGAGGCAGCAGTCCACGTCGTACGGAAACTCGTCGGATCGGATGGGCACCTCGTACACGACGCAGCCCGGCGGCAGCTTCGCCAACGCCGCGCGCGCGAAGTCGTACTCGTCCTGGAACGCGTACCGCACCGCGTACGCCGGACGTCCCGACGCGAACGTCCACGCGCCGACGATCGCCAGCGCCGCGCCGGCCGAGGCGGCGCGGAAGCGGTCGGGTACGAGCGTCGCGATCGCCTCGAAACCGAACCCCGCCGCAATGATCGCCACCGCGACGAGCGCGAGGAAGTACCGGGCCGAGAGCAGATCGTCTCCGGCGATCAGGCGGCCGGTCGCGGCGAAGCCGAGGAGGATCGTCCCGGCAAGGCATGCCACGAGCGTCGGCCGGCGGAACGCCATCCATGCCGCCCCGACGGTCGCGAGGAGGAGCGCGCTCGGTGAGAACCATTCGGGCGGCCGCGACGCCAGCTCGCGGAACTGCGGGAACGCGCGCCGCACCGCGGTCAACACGCCGTGAAGGTCCGGGCCCGGATGGTGCGAACGCACCGCAATGACCGCCGCGAGCCCGAGGAAGACCGCCATCCCGGCCACTGCGGGCGCGAGCCGCGACAGCGATGGGGCGCCCGCAGGAACGGGTCGCATCGTGGGCCACAGCGCGAAGAGGCAGAGCTGCACGTTCGCGTCGACCCGCGTCAGCGACGACGCGGCGAACAGCAGGACGGCGAGGATGAGCGACACGCGCTGGCCGTCGTGAGAGGCGTCGAGCCACGCGAGCAGGAACCCGAGCGACAACGTCGAGGCGAGGACGTGCTCGCTCGGGCTGGCGCTGACGCGGACGTGCAGCGGGGCGAATGCGAGAAGCATCGCGGCCGCGCCGGCCGCCCAGATGCCACCCCCGAGCGCGCGCACGACTGCGAACAGCACCGGAGCTGCGAGCGCGCCGACGACGATCTGCGACCAGACGAGCGCCTTCGGCCCCCACAGGCCGGCGACGCGGAGGATCGCCTGGAATCCGAACTGGCCGGGCCCGAAGCGCATCCACGACGGCGCTCCCTCCGGGGGCAGCACCTCGGCGTACCAGTTGGACAGCGAGAACGGGACCCATGCGCGTATCGCGAGTGCGAGCACGAACACCGCGATCATCACGGCCCACTCGAGCGGATCCTTCGCGCTCCGGCGGAGCCGGATCGGGAGCAGGATCCCGATCGCGGAGAAGACGACGATGCTCAGCCCGAACAGCGGTCGATCGCCGGCGCCGCGCGCGGCGCGCTCCCCGCGGAGCAGCGTCGCGATGCGCTCGACCGAGATCGCCGGGCAGGCCTCGAGCAGCTCGGTCGGCGCGTCGAGCACGAACTCGCCCGAGCCCGGCGGTGGGTCGTCCAGGCAGGCGCGCACGCCGACGGTGAGCGACGCGAGCGCGTGACCGTCGCGCGACCACGTCGCTTCGAGCCGATCCGCGCGCGTCGTGACGCCGACGAAGGCGCACGTGGACGCGCCCATCGTCTTCAGCGCGTCGGAGACGTGCTGCGCGGTGGCCGGGGCGATGCCCGCCGGGCACCGGTCGGCCGTGTGTGCGTCGGCAATCGCGAGGAGAACGAGACCGACGGCACCGACGACGCGCAACGCACGACGATGTATCTCACGCGGGCGGCTTCACGCTAGGATCGACGGCATGGCGCTCGAGACGAGGACCATCGATCTGCGGAGCGATACCGTCACGCGGCCCAGCGCGGACATGCGGCGCGCGATGGCGGAGGCCGAGGTCGGCGACGACGTCTACGGCGAGGATCCCACCGTCAACCGCCTCCAGTCGATCGCGGCGGCGCGTCTCGGCAAGGAAGCCGCGCTCTTCGTCCCCTCCGGGACGATGGCGAACCAGGCATCGATCCGCGCCCTCACCCGCCACGGGGACGTCGTCCTCGCTGGCGAGGGGGCGCACCTCCTCCGCTACGAGTCGGGCGCAGCGGCCGCGATCTCCGGCGTCCAGGTGAAGACGATCGGCGCCGGCGGGCTGTTCGACGGCGCCGACGTGCGCACGGCGATTCCGCCGGCCAACCATCACGCCGCACCGGCGACGCTCGTCGCGGTCGAGAACACGCACAATGCCGCCGGCGGACGCGTGTTCCCGCTCGACCGGCTGCGCGACGTCGCGGCGACCGCGCGCGCGCACGGCCTCGCGCTCCACATGGACGGAGCGCGCATCTTCAACGCCGAGGTGGCGACCGGAATCGCGGCGTCCGTCTGGGCCGAGCCGTTCGACAGCGTCACGTTCTGCCTCTCGAAGGGCCTCGGCGCGCCGGTCGGCTCGCTCGTCTGCGGGTCGTCCGCGCTGATCGATCGCGTGCACCGCGTCCGGAAGATGCTCGGCGGCGGAATGCGTCAGGCCGGGATCCTCGCCGCGGCCGGGATCTACGCGCTCGAGCGAAACGTCGCGCGGCTCGCCGAAGACCACGCGAACGCGCGCCGCGTCGCCGCGGCGCTCCAGCGCCTGGGCCTCGCGATCGATTCCGTTCCGGAAACGAACATCGTCATGTTCCGGGTGCGCACACCCGACGCCTTCGTGCGCGAGCTCGCGCGGCGGCGGGTGCTGATCAATCCGGTATCTCCCGGCCGGTTCCGCGCGGTGACGCATCTCGACGTGTCGAGCGCGGACGTCGACGAGGCGCTCGGTCGGATCGAGGAGGCACTCGCGGTGGCATCGGCGACGCCCTGAACGCGTCAGCAGGCGACGCCCACCCCGGACCGCCGTAAATCGGGCAGCGGAGTGAAGTGGGGAGACGCGGGGATGACGCCGCAGGGCAGCCTACGTCGCCCGAGCAAGTCCGGTTCTTGCACCGCTCCGCCGTCCCGCCTGCTCGTCCAGCAACGCTGGATACAAAGTGCGTGCGGGCGATGATGACGGCCGACGGACCGGAAAGATCGTGATTCGCCTGTACTCGAAAGGGGCGGGCGGGCTCCTGGAGCCCTCGAGCCTCCTACGGCGTCGACCCCAGCGACCCTTCGGCGGCGCCGTGAAATCGACGGCCGGCGCGGGCAGCGTCCGCGGCGTGACGCTCGACACGGCGAACCAGCGCGTTCGCTCGGCTGCTGCGGCGCTCGCGGAGGCGTTCCGGGCCCTCAAGACGGACACGACGCCGGCGAATGCCACGAGCCGGGCGTCCCGCCCGGCTGCGGTCAGCGGGCGTGCCGTCGTCGTTCCGCCGTCCGCCGGACGTCCGTCGACGCTCGAGGCGACGCAGGCGGTCAACACGCAGACGTCGACGGTCCAGTCGTCGGACGCCGCGCTCGGGCTCGACCTGTCGCCGGGCGCCGTTTCGACACTCCAATCGTCCGCTGCCCTCACGATCGACGTCACGTCGCCGGAAGCGGATTCCGTGCTCGGCTCTGCCGCAGCACTCGGCCTCGACGTCACCTCCGCGGACGCGCCCTCGACGCTGTCGTCCGCCACGGCGCTCGGGCTCGACGTGGGGTCGCCGGAAACCGCCTCCCAGGTCTCGTCCGCGGCCCTCGGCCTCGATCTCACCTCGCCCGATGCCGCCTCGACGCTTTCTTCGTCGGCCACGCTCGGGCTCGACGTCACGTCGCCCGGGGCGGCCTCGGTCCTCAAGTCGAGCGGCACGCTCGGTCTCGACGTCGCGTCCGCACAGGCCGCTTCCACCATCCAGTCCACGGCCGAGGTCAACACCGCGACGACCTCGTATGGCTCGAACACGCTGACCTTCACGGGCGGCGGTTCCCCATCGACGAGCGTCGCGACGCTGAGTGGAGTCTATACCGGCGTGAACACCGCGGCGGCCGCGACCTCGCTGACCGTGAAGCTCAAGGCCAACACCGCGGCGCTGAATACCCTCGTGGCGACGAACGTCCGGTTCGAGGTGCGCGACCAGTCGAACAACCTCCTCTTCAGCTTCAACGGCTCGCTGAAGGCGGGCGACACGGTCTCTCTCGGCGCCGATATCGGCCTGTCGATCTCGTTCTCGGCCGGGTCGCTCACCAACAACCAGACCGCGTCGACGACCGTGGCGCACACCAGCACGGACGTCGACCCGGCCGCCGTCTTCAACAACGCGGACCCCAACCTCCGACCGCGCTTCGAGAACAACGCGCAGGTGACGGCGGGCTCGTTCACCGTGAACGGCACGACGATCGCCGTCAACGCGAACGATTCGATCAACAGCGTGATCGCCCGCATCAACGCGTCGGCCGCCGGCGTGACGGCGTCGTTCGCGAACGACAAGATCAGGGTCACGACGAACGCGTACTCCGAAGACAACGTCGTGCTCGCCAACGATACGTCCGGGTTCTTGAGCGCGGTGAAGCTCGCGGCCGCGACCACCACGCGCGGGAACGTCCGCGACGATCAGCAGGTCCTCGCCAAGACGAGCCAGTTTGCGAGCGTGACGTCGGGGACGTTCACGGTGAACGGCGCCTCGATCAGCGTCGACAAGAACACCGACACGGTGAGCTCGCTCGTCGCCCGAATCAACTCCTCGAGCGCGGGCGTGACGGCGTCCTACGACGCAGCCCAGGACAAGCTGATCCTCACCACGACGGCAAACACCGAGGACGTCATCACGGTCGCCGGCGACACGAGCGGCTTCCTTACCGCCGCGAAGCTCGCGACCAACAACACGGTTCGCGGGAACATTCGGGACGATCAGCAGGTGCTCGCCAAGACGAGCCAGTTCGCGGGGGTGACGACGGGCTCGTTCACCGTCAACGGCAAGACCATCGCGGTGAACAAGGACACCGATACGCTGGCGACCGTGCTCGCGCGGATCAACGGGGCCGGCGCCGGCGTGACGGCTACGTACGACTCGACGGTCGACAAAGTCGTGCTCAGGGGGACGACGAACAGCGAGGACCTGATCGCGGTCGGCGGTGACAGCACGGGATTCCTCGGCGCCGCCCACCTCGCGACCGCGAACACCGTCCGCGGCCATTTGCGCGAGGACACCGTCGTCTTCGCCGACCTCGCGCGCTTCTCGTCCGTGACGAGCGGAAGCTTCGCGGTCGACGGCAAGACGATCGCCGTGAACAGCGGCGATACGATCCAGTCGATCGTGTCGAAGATCAACGCCTCGGGCGCGCGCGTGAGCGCCGCGTTCGACACGGCGACGAACCGGCTCGTCCTCACCACGACGTACCACACCGAGGATGCGGTGCCCGTCGGGAGCGACACCTCCGGGTTCCTCGCGGCCGCCGGCATCGCGGCGGGGAACACCGTCCGGGGCAACCTCCGGGACGACCAGCAGATCCTCGCCAAGACGAGCCAGTTCGGCGGCGTGACCTCGGGCTCGTTCTCGATCAACGGCGTCACCATCGCGGTGGGCCGGGACACCGACACCCTCGCGACGGTCGTCGGACGGATCAACGCGTCCGCGGCCGGCGTGACCGCGGCGTACGACGCCGGGGTCGACCGGCTCGTCCTCACCGGCACGAGCAACAGCGAAGATCTCATCACGGTCGGTGGCGACACCAGCGGCTTCCTCACCGCCGCGCATCTCGCGACCGCGAACACCGTCCGCGGGCACCTCCCCGAGGATACGGTGGCGCTCGCGAATCTCGCCCCGTTCCAGTCCGTCGGTACCGGCTCGTTCGTCGTCGACGGGCATACGATCGACGTCGACCCGTCGACCGACACGATCCAGTCGGTGATCGCGGCGATCAATCAGTCCGGCGCGCGCGTGACCGCGAGCTACCACTCGGGAAGCGACACGATCGTCCTCCAGACCGCCGACCCGAGCGAGGACGTCGTTCCGATCGGCAGCGACACGGCGGGATTCCTGGCCGCGGCCCACCTGAGCGCGGCGGCCACCGTCCGCGGCAACGTCCGCGACGATCGTCAGGTCCTCTCGAAGACCGGGCAGTTCGGCGCCGTCAGCGCCGGGAGCTTCGCGATCAACGGGAAGACGGTCGCGATCGACCCGACGTCCGACACGCTCGCCACGATCGTCGCCAGGATCAACGGCGCCGATGCGGGCGTCACGGCGGCCTTCGACCCCGCGACGCAACGCCTCGAGCTCGTCGGGAGCTCGTTCAGCGAGGACGCGATCGCCGTCGGCGACGACACCAGCGGCTTCCTCGCCGCTGCGCGGTTGGACGCCGCGAACACGGTCCGCGGGAACGTGCCCGACGACCAGCAGGTCCTCTCGAAGACCGCGACCTTCGCGAACGTGACGAGCGGCTCGTTCGCGCTGAACGGCGTCTCGATCGCGGTCGACGCCGGACACGATTCACTGCAGACGGTGATCACGCGCATCAACGACGCCGGCACCGGTGTCACCGCGGCGTACGACGCCGTCGCCGACGAGCTCGTCCTCACGCCGGACGTCGCGGGCGGCCCGGTCGTGCTCGCGGGAGACACGAGCGGCTTCCTGTCCGCCGCGGGCCTGCGGCCGGGGACGTTCGGAAGCCACGTCGACCCGGATGCGGCGTTCAACGCCAGCGGCCTCGACGCCCCGTTCCTCGATCCGGGCGTGACGGTCGGGGCGGGCTCCTTCACGGTGAACGGCGTCCGGATCGACGTGGCGGCCAGCGATAGCATCCGCAGCGTGCTGGCGAGGATCAGCACCTCCGCCGCCGGCGTCGCGGCCAGCTACGACGGCGCAACCCAGACCGTGAAGCTCGCGACCACGCGCGGCACGTCGTCGCCGATCGCCGTCGGAAACGACAGCTCGGGCTTCCTCGCGGCCGTGAAGCTCGACGCGAGCGCGCGGAGCACGACCGGTGCGAGCGACCCGACGCGGTTCGATTCTCCGCTCGTCGACATTGCCGGATACGGAAGTGTCCATGCCGGCGCGATCACCGTGAACGGCCGCGACATCGCCGTCGACCCTGCCTCGACGACCCTTCGCGGCCTGGTGTCCGCGCTCGGCGGGATCGATGGCGTCGTCGCCGCTCTCGACGAGTCGGCCGGAACGATCCGGCTGTCGTCGACGCAGCCGGGTACGTCGATCACGGTATCGGACACCTCGGGGCTGCTGTCGACGCTCGGGATCGCCAACGGCTCGTACCGGGATGCTGGCGGTGCATCGAAGACGAGCCAAACACGGATCGATCCCGCCACGGCCCGGAACGCGGCGTTCGTCGCCCAACGGGTCGTCGCTGCGACCGAAGATTTGAACGCGGCACTCTCCCAGCTCCTCGACGCGTCCGACGCGAGTCCACAGGTCCGAAGTCACATCGAGAAACAGCTTCAAGGGACGGTCGCCGCCTTCCGAAACGCGGGCATCGGCGGCGTGCACGCCAGCCCCGGACCGACGTCGTCGGGTGTGGCGGTCGATCGCGACGCACTCGCCAAGGCGCTCGGCGGGCTCACGAACCCGAACGCCGTCGCGGGGACGGTCGGTTCCATTCTCGATGGCCTCACCCGGGCGATCGGCACGATCGCCGGCGGTGCGCGCACTCCCAGGGCGGACTCCGCGGTGGGACCGGTGGGTCCCGCTGCCGACGCCGCCGTCTTCGGCGGGTCCGCGGCCGGCGCGGCGGCGTTCGTGCAATCGCTGCTGTCGGCGGGTGCCTCGTTCCGCCCGGCCGCGAGCGACGCGGCTGCATCCTACGTCCGGGCGAATCGGCTGCTCGACGCGACGGCTCCGGCGTCGAGCGCGAGCGCCTTCCGGGGCGCACCGGGGTCGTCGCGGCGGTGGCGCGCCTAGCGACGAGGGTCTCACGACGTCCCGTACCACCTCACCGGCCGTAATCCAGCTCGTGCCTCGCGGCGATCGCGCTCGACGGTGAACGTCGCCGCCCGCCTGATCGGGCTCGCCGGCGCCGACGAGATACTCGTCTCCGGCCCGGTCCGCGACGGGCTTCCGCCGCTCATGCAAGCGTCGGCGCGGCCGCTCGATCAGCTCGCGCTCCGCGGCCGCGCGGCCGCCGTCTCCGCGTACCAGTACCTCTGGCGGCGCGAGGGCGAGACGCTGTCGATCGGCGCACGGCGGGCGCGCGGAGCCGTCTCGCTCGAGATCGACTACGGAGGCCGGCGGTTCACCATCGACGACGCGCGCCCGCGACTGACGATCGGCCGCGCACCCGACAACGATCTCGTGATCGGCGACGGCTCGGTCTCGCGTCACCACGTGGCGATCGCGCTCCGGGGCGACAAGTTCCTGCTCACCGATCGCAGTACGAACGGCACGGACGTCCGTGTCGACCAGGGTCCGACCCTTCACGCCTGCCGTGAGGAGCTGATTCTCGTCGGCCGTGGCTGCATCATCCTCGGCGACGAGCCCGACGCGTCGCTGCAGTACCGGGTCGCTGGCGCCTGACCGCCGGCGTCGGGTTCAGCGGGCGATGACCATCGCGCGCTTGATTCCATCGTCGAGCGGTACTGGATCCCGCTGCAAGAAATCGCCGCTCAGTGCTGCGACGAAAGTCGGAAGATCGTTTTCCGATCGCGTTGACAACCCTCGCCGTGATTTCTTACGGACGACACGGCGCTGAGGACTGCGACGCGATCTCCACAGCCGGGAGATGGAGCGATGAGCGAGCCGAGCCACGGACGGCCGGAAGGTCCCGGCATCGTTCTTTTGTGTTCCGATCCGAAAGCGCCGAGGATCATCGCGGCGCTGCAGGTGCTTCGCGAGCTCGGCGAGACGACCGTGGGCACCGGCGACGAGGCGGCGGCGCTCATCGCACGCGCCGACGGAGATCTCGTCATTGCGGAGGAATGGGTCGGGACCACGGACGGACCGACGCTCCTCGCATGGGCGACGCAGACGCACCCCGCCGCCGTCGGCATCCTGTTCGCCGGGTCGTCGGCGCCGCACCACGAGGGACTCGTCGTCCTTCCGAAGCTGGTCGATGCCGGCACGCTCCGGACGGTCTGCACGCTCGCCCTCGACTGTGCCGCCCTCCGCCGGCGGGTGCACCGGTTCGAGGTCGAGCACGGCTCGCGCCGGCCTCCGCTGCGACAGACGCCCAGTGAGATCGACGGCATGGAAAGCTACGAGGGCGTCCTCATCGCGAGCGCGCCGATGCGCGAGGTGGTGAAGACGCTTCGCGAGCTCGAGGCGAGCGACGTCACGGTCCTCATCCAGGGCGAGACCGGCACGGGCAAGGAGCTCGTCGCGCGCGCCATCCATGCGCGCAGCCGGCGGCGCGAAGGGACCTTCCTCCCCGTGAACGTCGGGGCGATCCCCGACGGGCTTCGGGAGAGCGAGCTCTTCGGCCACGTGCGGGGCGCCTTCACGGGCGCGCAGGCATCCCGGGGCGGCCTCTTCCTCGGCGCCGACGGCGGGACGCTCTTTCTCGACGAGGTGGGTGAGGCGACTGCGCCGCTGCAGGTCGCCCTTCTCCGCGTGCTCGAGGAAGGGACGATCATGCCGGTCGGCGGCGATCGGCCCCGGCGCGTCGACGTCCGGGTCATCTCGGCGACGAACCAGAACCTCGCCCAGCTCGTGCGCCAGGATCGGTTCCGACGCGACCTCTTCTACCGGCTGAACGTGTTGTCCGTCCGACTCCCGCCGCTCCGCGAGCGTCGCGAGGACGTCTTCCCACTCGCCGTCCATTTCTTGCGGCGAGCCTGCCGTCACCTGGGCCGGATCCCCGCGGCCATCTCCGAGGACGCACGCGCCGCGCTCGAGAACCACCGCTGGGAGGGGAACGTCCGCGAGCTGCGGAGCGTGATGGAGCGGGCCGCACTCGTGTGTAACGGCCGGGTCGAGCCGGACCATCTCCCGCTCGACGGCGACGCCGAGGAAAGCCAGCCGCGCGCGCCGAGCGTCTACTCGTTCCCGCAGGGAGGCACCCTCCGCGACATGGAGCGCGAGATCCTGATGAAGACGCTCGCGCTCGCCGACGGCAATCAGAGCCAGGCGGCACGGATCCTCGGACTGCACGAGAGCACGTTGCGCTTCCGGATGCGCCGGGCCGGCATCGGCACCTCGCGGCGGGCGTCCGGCTCGTAGCATCCCACGATCCGCGTCGTAGTCGGCTCGTAGCGGGCTACGACCGGGCGCGATGTGGCGCAACGCCGACGCGGCAGACCGTTCGGCACGACGTGTGCAGCACCGCGCGCAAACCGTCGCTGCATGCCGCGTCGCCGACATGCTGCCATCACGAAGGAGGTCGAGAAACATGTTGGGGAACCAGATTCCGTTTGCCGATGAGGGCGTGAGCCCGGCTCGCATCACCGTGGTCGGGGTGGGCGGCGGAGGCGGCAACGCCGTGAGCCGCATGATCGATGCCGGGCTCCAGGGGGTGAAGTTCGTCGCCGTCAACACCGACGTCCAGGCGCTATGGAGCAATCGGGCGCTCACGAAGATCCAGATCGGGGACAAGCTCACGAACGGTCTCGGCGCGGGCGCGAATCCCGAGATCGGGCGGCGGGCCGCGACCGACGATACGGAGAAGATCTGCACCGCCCTGGAAGGCTCGGACATGGTCTTCATCACGACCGGGCTCGGCGGCGGCACGGGGACCGGCGCCGCGCCGGTGGTCGCCTCGATCGCGAGCCGGCTCGGCGGCGACGGCGGGCGGGTGCTCACGGTCGCGGTCGTCACGTTGCCGTTCACGCTCGAGGGGAAGAAGCGCATGGAGCAGGCGCGCGCGGGCCTCGCGGAGCTGAAGAAGTACGCCGACTCGGTGATCGCGATCCCGAACGACCGCGTGCTCCACAGCGTGCCGCGCAACACGCCCGTTCAAGAGGCGTTCAGCGTCGCCGACGACGTGCTCCTGCAGGCCGTCCAGGGCATCACCGACATCATCACGCTCCCCGGACAGATCAACGTCGACTTCGCCGACGTGCGCGCCGTCATGAAGAAGACCGGTGAAGCCGTGATGGGCATCGGCATGGGCGAGGGGCCTCTCCGGGCGCTCACCGCCGCGCAGCGGGCCGTGTCGAACCCGCTGCTCGAGAACAGCTCGATGCAGGGCGCGCGGAGCATCGTCGTCAACATCACGGGCGGCCCGGATCTTTCGCTCGCGGAGACGTCGGAAGCGACGGGGTTCATCACGCGCGTCGCCGATCCCGAGGCGAACGTGATCTACGGCATCGTGACGAACGAGGCGCTCCGGAGCGCCGTCCGGGTCACGGTGATCGCGACCGGCTTCGACCGCGAAGCGAACGGGAACGGAAGCGCGACGAGCGTCGCGAAGATGGCGGACGCGATCGCGGCGGAGGCGAAGACGAAGAACGGAAACGGCGCCGCCGAGGCGCGGACGCGCGTCGGCATCGTGCGCCGCATCTTCGGAGGCGGAAGGATGAAGGAGAGCTGAGCGCCTCGGCGATCGGGCGCGTCCGCGACTCGCGCGGGCGCGCTCGTCGCCGCATGGGTCGTGAGGATCGCGTTCGGCGAGACCGCGCAGATCGCGCTCGTGTCGCGCCGACTTTCGGATCGCAGGCGCGGCTCGTGTCAGCATTGGACGTTCGCGAACAGGGCCGATGTCCCGCGCGGGGGCTGCAGCGTCCCGCCCTTCGGCACCGACTTCTACGTCATCCGGACCTGCGGCGGCGACGGCCAGTGCGTGCCCGACCCGGGTCCGCTCGGCAGCCCCCCTCCCCGAGCATCGCGACGGCCATCGCGGCGGCCATGTGCGGCCGTCGCGACGAAGCGACCCGCGTCGTCATTGCCCGGCGCGTCGCGTCCAGGCCGCTCGACCGCGCCGCGTCAGCGGCAGCGTACGCGGCCGCGGACGGCGTCGAACGTGCACTGACCGGACGCGAAGGCGATCTCGCCACATTCGCCGCCGGCCGAGTGAGGCGGCGCGAAGACGATCGCCATGCGGAGCGGGAGGTGCGACGGATCGACTGGATAGCTGCCGTCCGTCGCCTTCACGCGCAGGCGCAGCTCGCCCTGGGCGTTCACGGTCACCGTGAAGCGGTAGACGCCGTCGACCCAGCTCTCGGAGTCGAGGATGTCCACGTTGTAATAGCGGAAGCCGCGCCCGCGCGCCTTCCAGCCGATCTTGAAGGGGTCGCTCTCGACGGCGCCGGGCAAGAGGTACACGGTCTGCACGGCGGCGCGCGTCGCGTCTTCGATCTGGAGGAGCGCGCCCCTGGCGATCAGATCGAGCGGAGGGACGCCCGGCGCATCGATGCGCGCGCGGATGGCGAGCCGCTCGTTGCCGGCCGGTGGCAGCGTGTTCGTGATGTCCAGCGACACGTGGGTGAGCGTCGGGCCGATGCACGGATCGCAGTCGTCCGGGAGGCCGTCGCCGTCCACGTCCGGTCCCGGAGGGCACGTGCCCTCGTAGCGCGCCAGCTCGATCTCGTTCGGTGGCTCGGAGCCGACGAGCACGAGCTTGCCGTCCGATCGCTCGAAGACCTTCCGAATGAAGTGCACGTCCGGGACGACGACCTTGCCGCCGGCGAATGACGGATCGAGCTCCCCCGTCGGACGGTAGCGGGCGAGCAGCCCCACGTATGGCTCGCTCGATCCGTCCGAGTCCTCTCCCCACGCGACGACCCGGCCCGCCGCATCGGCGACCGCGCCGAGACTCCTGGCACCGGGGAAGGGGAACTGCGTCGCGACGGGGAGGCCTCCGGCGAAGGTCGGATCGGGAACCGCCTCGGCATCGTAGCGGCGAATCAGGAACGGTGCCCGATTGTACTCGGCGACCAGGATGCGGTCGGTCGCATCCAGGTTCGCGGCCACCCCGGAGGCCGAATGGCTCTCGAGGACCATCCCTCCGGACCCGAAGCCGAGGTCGCGGCTGCCGTTCGCGTCGTAGCGCACGAAGAACGTCTGGAAGCCCGTCGTCGCGCCCGCGAGCAGGAGCTTGCCGTCCGAGCGCAACGCCACGGAGTCGACATACGGCGGTACCGAGTCGGTCACGACGCCGCCGGTCCCGAACGTCCCGTCGAACGAGCCGTCCTGCTGCCGCTGCTCGAGGTGAATCCCGTTGATCTCGTCGCCGAAGATCACGAGGCGGCCGTCCGGACGGAGGGCGAGCCCGTACACGTAGCGGATCGGCGCGAGCGGGAGGATGCCGTCCCCGTCGAACGACGTGTCGAGCGTTCCGTCCGGGAGATAGCGGAGGAGGAGCGCTTCGAAGCTCGGGTAGTCGGCGCGATTGTCGGCTACGAAGTACGAGCCGTCCGGGTTGCAGACGACGAAAACGCTCGACGTGTCGATGTCCGGGACGTGCGTGACGACGATACCACCCGTGCCGAAGCTCGCGTCGAGCGCGCCGTCGGCGGTGTAGCGCGCGAGGAGGACGTCGTTCGTGGCGCCGGCCGCGGACGGCAGCGTCACGCCGGCGACGACGATGCGACCGTCCGGCTGGAGGATCGCATCCCAGACGTAGGTCCGGGAGTTGACCGTCGTGCTGACGACGCCGGCGGTGCCGAAGCTCGGATCGAGCTGCCCCGTCGCGGCGCCGGCGTGTCGCGCCGCGATCAGCGTGACGGCGAAGAGCAGTCGAGCGAGCGGCTCGCATCGAGCCATGAGAACCCCCCTCCGGGGACGTATAGGGATGGCCGCGACGGGTCGTCAATAAAAATGTTGGCGCGCTTAGGGTCCAACACTGAATCGCGGATTTTGTTGCCGTCCCAAGATCGGTTGACATGACGGCCTGTCCGAAGGGAGATCGTCAGCATCGGGTCCGTACGAGGAGCACCCATGCGCATCGTCGGAGCGTCACTGCTGGGTCTGTCGATGATCGTCTCGACAGCGACACTCGCTCTCGGTTCATGTGATCCAGAGTCCGCCGACCGGCAGGACGTCGCGAACGCGAGAGCGTCCGTCGCCGCGAACTGCGACTGCGCGGGGACGCCGAGCCACAGCGCCTACGTGAAATGTGCCGTTCACCAGGCGAACACCGTCCTCCAGAACCGGAGCTGCGCGAGCGCCGTCCGGCGATGCGCGGCAAGTCGGTGTGCGGGCGCCCCGGCTTCGTGACCTGTTGCCGGACTCGTCACGGTGCCACCCGGTGCAGCATCAAGCGCCACGCGTCGGATTGCACGAGCCGGCCGCCAGCGAGCGGAACTGCGTGCGTCGGGACCTACGCGAGCTGCTGCGACGCCTGTACGACCGGTGGCTGCGCGACGACGACCACGACGACGAGCCTGCCCCCGTGGGCATGCTCGGGAGGCAGCGCGCCGTCGACATGTGGCGGAACCTGCGATCCAGGGTTCGAATGCCGCATTTTCCCAGAGTTCGCTGAAGCCGTGTCCTGTGGTTGTTTTCCCACCGGGGCCACGCTCTGTGACGACTCGCAATTCCCGCAGTGCGGAGGAGCATGTCCGGACGGGCAAGCGTGCGGAGCGTTAGAAGTCGTCGACGCGGGGGGCGTGACCAAAAACTGCTTCTGCTTCGATCCCGGCCGACGTTGCGAAGGGGACGCGAACAACCAGTGCGTGAGTGTCGGCTATTGCCCGCCCGGGTCCGTGTGCACCGTCGCGATGTTCCGCGTTCCGCCCCAGCCGGGCCTTCCCCCGCCCCCGGGGTGCCCCTGTTGCGGGTGCGAGCGCCCGCTCGACTGACGGTCCCGGGGGTTCGTCGACGTCGACGCGTTCAACCCCAACGGGCTCGCGGGTGATGTTGAGGCGCGTCGATCCGACCCGTCCGCCGGGCGCGTTCGCGCGCGCCTACGCCGCGCTGGCCGTCACGCGCCTCTCCCGCGTCGTGTCGCGCCACGTCAGCTGGAAGCTCGACCCGCTGCTCCTCCGTGTGACGCGCGGCCGCGTCGCGACCACGCTCGTGTTTCCGACGGCGGTGCTCGAGACCGTCGGCGCGCGGAGCGGAGCGCGCCGGCGGAACGCGGTCATCTACTTCCACGACGGCGACCGGGTGACGATCGTCGCATCGAACGCCGGCGACGTCACCCGTCCTGGTACCACAACCTCCGTGCGAAGCCGGACGTCGTCTTCGGCGGAATCCCGATGCGCGCGACGGTCGTCGGCGACGAGCGCGACCGGCTGTGGCGGCTCGCCGATCGCGTCTTCCCCGCGTTCGCGAGCTACCAGCGGGACGTCGCCCGGGTACGGCGGCGCATCCCGATCGTCCAGCTCACGCCGCGTTGACGCGTCCTCCTACGGCTTGTCGCCCGGGAACGCGGGCACCTGGCGAGATGGCGTTCTGCGCGCTGGGGTCCCGTCGTGAGGCTTCGAGAACCTTTCGACCGTCGGGTATGCCAGGGGGTCTCGTCGCACCAGGGAGGTGCCTGCTTGGCATCTCGGCCCGCGGGTAGGAAGAAGGCTGTTTCTCCGTCTGCCGGGCCAGCGATTCTCGACACACATGCCGCCTGGATCGACCCTGCGTCGGACGAGCAGGTGTTTTTTCTCTTGACAGCGGCTTCGCGCCGAGCGTACGCTTTCTGACGCTCGTACCGGTAAAGAAAGTCTTTCGTTCTTGCGGGCACCTCCCGCGAGGGGCCACCAAGTGAACCAAACGGCCCGTTTCATCGTCGCCAGGGGGAGGACTAAGACGATGCGCATCTCTCATCGCTGGATACCGGTAGCCCTCGTCGTGTTGGCTTGTCTGTTGTTCGGTTCCCAGGCGCTCTCCCGGTCAAAGAAGCGGCCCAGGCTGCCGAGGACACCCTCCGCGCCGGTCGAGCCCGAGCGCGTCTGCGGTGCTCCTGACGTCCGATACCAGACGAACAATCTCGCGGTGGCGAGACTACGCAGCGCCGGCGGAAATTTCTGCACGGCGTGGATCACGGATCGTCCGACGTCCGATCCCAACAACCGCTGCATGCTGACCGCCGGGCACTGTCGCGATCTCCTCGTTCCCGGCTCCATCGTCGAGTTCAACGTTCCAAACTCGAATGCCAACTGCACCATCAACCCGTCCATGGCTCAGTTCCAATTTCAGGTCGATCGCGTCGTCGGCCTCGAGAACAACGGTTTGGGGTCCGACTGGGCGGCATTCATCCCGAAGAAAAACTGCATCGCCCCTGCGGCCAGCGTCGGCACTCCGTGCGTGAACGACGCCGCCTGCGGGGTCGGTGGCCAGTGCAGGACGGTCTTCCAGGTGCAAGGAAAAGACTTGACCCTCGTCGCACCGGCCGTGGGCGACGCATTCAAGTTCGGCGACGGGGCCGCCGGGAACTCACCGCCCCCGGCCGTTCCCGGCGTGGACGCCTTCTGCACCTGCCATCCGAACGTCGACGCGAGAGCGCCGGCAAACCTGACCCAGCAGGCCGCGCAGAGGCAGATCACGAAGGTCGCGGCGACGGTCGACGTGGTCGAGCACAACATCGATGACTGTGGGGGCGATTCGGGCGAGGTCATCATGAACGACAGCGCCGGCGGTGCGGTGGCGATCGGTACGTGCGGCGGCTGCGATCCGAACGCGGGGGCGTGCAGGCTGGGAAAGGGAACGTGCGTCGCCCCGGCGACGAACCCCGGCGTCGCCTGCACGGAAGCCCTCTGCCCCGGCGCGAACGGCACCTTCGTCGCCTGCGAGTGCGCGGGCGCCGCCTGCCAAAACGCGTCGTGCTGTCAGGCGGCCAGTCCCGTACCGCAGAACGGCGGCACCAACGTCATGAAGCCCATTCTCCAAGCCACCCTCGCCGAGTGTGACGTCGCGCCGGCGCCGCTGCACTTCCAGTGCTACGAGGTGGATCACGCGAAGACCAACATTGCCGTGAGCCTGGTGAACGAGTTCGGGTCGAGCACGGCGACGCTCGTCGACGTCAAGCGGCTCTGCAACCCTGCGGACAAGAACGGTGAAGCCCCCGCGGCCCCCTCCGATCCCCGCCACCTCGTCGGCTACACCCTGCGACAGACCTCGGCGCATTTCCGTCCCGTTCGAAACTACAGCGTGAAGAACCAGTTCGGTACGTTCGTGGTGAAGGTCGTGCGGCCGATCCGACTCTTCGTTCCATCGTCGAAGGACGTGAGCAGTCCACCGCCGCCGCTCGACCCGGTGAGCGCCGCTTTCATCGATCACTACGAGTGCTACCGCGTGACCGGCGCGCCCGGCGCAGGCACGGTCGCGGTGGTGGACCAGTTCGGGACGGGCCAGGTGAAACTCTACAAGGGCGAGCAGCTCTGTGTGCCCGTCAACAAGAACGGGAGCGGTATCAACAACCCGTCGGCCAAGTTGCTCTGCTACAAGGCGCGATTGGCGTCCGGGACGCTCCATGCACCGAAGACTCCGGTCTTCGTGAACAACCAGTTCGGTCCCGCGACTCTGCAATCCGTAAAGGGCGCAGACCAGTTCTGCGTCCCGTCGTCGCCCAGCGGTGCGTTTCTCGACGACGGGTCGGACGTTCAATAGGGCCGGTCGCCGACCACCGTTACGCGCTCCATCACGCGGGCCTCGGGCCAGTAGTCCGAGCTCGCATAGTGCTGCGTCGAGCGGTTGTCCCAGAAGGCGATCGAGTTCTTCCGCCAGCGGAAGCGCACCTGGTACTCGGGATAGCTCACCTGGTGGTAGAGGTAGGCGAGCAGGCGACGGCTCTCGTCGGGCTCGAAGCCCTCGACGTGGCTCGTGAAGCCGCGGTTCACGTAGAGCACCTTCTCGCCGGTCGCGGGATGCGTCCGCACGATCGGGTGCGACACGGCGGGATACTCCTTCTGCTTTGCGGCGAGCTCCTCGGGCGACAGCATTCGTCCGAACGTGATGGTGAAGTCGTGCACCGCGCGCAGGCCGTCGATCCGCTCGCGCACCTCGGCGGGCAGGCCCTCGTAGGCGGCCGCCATGTCGGCGAAGAGGGTATCGCCGCCGACCGCGGGACACTCGCGGCAGCGCAGGATCGAGCCCAGCGATGGCGCGACCCGCCAGGTGACGTCCGAGTGCCAGCCGTTCTCGTAGCCGCCGACGTCCTGGTTCTTCGCCAAGAGGACGACCTCGGGGCAGCCCTCGGGCGACGGCAGGAAGGGGTGTATCTCGAGCTCGCCGAAGCGGCGACCGAAGGCCGCGTGCTCGGCCGGTGACAGATCCTGGTCGCGGAAGAAGAGGACCTTGAACGCGAGCAGTGCGCGCTCGATCTCGGCGAAGCTCTCGTCGTCGAGCGGCCGGCGCAGATCGACGCGTGAAATCTCCGCACCGAGCGTCGCGCCGAGCTGCTCGACGCCGATGCGGTCGAAGCGCATCGCCGCCAGCTCCTCCCGCCGCGCGCGCAGAAACTTCTTCGGACCGACCGGGCCCATGAAGTCGATCTTCATGGGCGGCAGCATGGCAAACCGTGCTGGCGCCGCAAAGGGCACCGTCAGGTTCGACTGGAACGCGTCGGAAGGGACACGCCGCACTGCTTCCCGTGCGTACTCTGGTCCGGCATCGGTTTCCGCTCCCGGCAGCTGTTACCCTGTACGAGGTTCCCTGGTCTCCGCGCCATCAGGACGTCTCCCGGTGTGCGTCTCTGCTCAGACGGCGGGGACCGCCCAAGGGGCGTCGGCGCCGACGGACATCGTGAGCAAGGTGATTGCTCAGGATTTGGGTGGTACCGGCGCCTCCGGCAGCTCGTGAGGCTGGTACACCGCGCCGCTCCACGTTGACGCCGCTGCGCCGCCGGCCGACCCGAACGACGGGCGGCTTCGAGCCGCCCGCGCCCGTGTCAGTCGAGAAAAGATTCGCTTGTTGAAGCGCCGCAGCTCGAGCCGGTTCGCGGTGCCGGGCACGAGAGCCGAACAGATAGTTCGCCGCGATCTCGGGATCGCGTGCGCACGCCGTGGCGAGCGCCGACGGCGAAGTAGTCATCGAGCATGTAGCGGCGTCCGGCCGCCACCGCGTTACAGCTCCGGGCTCGCCGGGAGGAACGTCTCGCCCATGAGGTACGCGTCCACCCCGCGCGCCGCCTCCCGCCCCTCCCAGATCGCCCACACGACGAGCGACTGTCCCCGCCGCGCATCGCCGCAGGCGAACACGCCCGGCACGGTCGTCTGGTAGTCCGCCGCCGCCTTCAAGTTCCCGCGCTCCGTCAGCTCGCACCCGAGCTGCGAGATCATTGTATCCGTCTCCGGGCCGAGGAAGCCGAGCGCCAGCAGCACGAGCTCGCACGGGAGCTCGAACTCGCTGCCGGTGATCTCCTTCATCACCGGCCGCCCGTTGTCCTGCGTCCACTCGAGCCGCACGCCGCGGAGCGCGCGCACGCGACCCGCCCCGTCCGCGACGAACGCCTTCGTGTTGATCGAGAAGTCGCGGACGACGCCCTCCTCGTGCGACGACGACGTGCGCAGGATCATCGGCCAGTTCGGCCAGACGAGCGGCGGACGATCCTTCGGCGGCTCGGGCAGCAGCTCGAACTGGTGGACCGACGCCGCGCCCTGCCGGTTCGACGTGCCGAGACAGTCGGAGCCCGTGTCGCCGCCGCCGAGGATCACGACGCGCTTGCCGCCAGCGAGGATTTGCCCGGTGACCGTGTCGCCCGCGTTCACCTTGTTCTGTTGCGGCAGGAACTCCATCGCGAAGTGGATCCCGGCGAGGTCGCGGCCGGGCACGGGGAGATCGCGCGGCTTCGTCGCGCCGCAGGAGAGCACGATCGCGTCGAAGTCGCGGCGCAGGTGATCCCCGGTGACGTCGACGCCGACGTTGACCGACGTCCGGAACGTCACGCCCTCGGCCGTCATCTGCTCCATGCGACGGTCGATGAGCCACTTCTCCATCTTGAAGTCGGGGATGCCGTAGCGGAGGAGCCCGCCGACGCGGTCGGAGCGCTCGAAGAGCGTAACGTCGTGGCCGGCGCGCGCGAGCTGCTGCGCGCACGCCATGCCGGCGGGACCCGAGCCGACGACGGCGACCTTCTTCCCCGTGCGGCGCGCCGCGACGGGACCGATCCAGCCCTCGTCCCAGGCGTGGTCGATGATGTGCTTCTCGATGTTCTTGATCGTGACCGGGTCGTTGTTGATGTTGAGGACGCACGCCTCCTCGCACGGAGCGGGGCAGATGCGGCCGGTGAACTCCGGGAAGTTGTTCGTCGAGTGCAGCCGGTCGATCGCCTCGCGCCAGCGGCCGCGGTACACGAGGTCGTTCCAGTCGGGGATGATGTTCCCGAGCGGGCAGCCCTTGTGACAGAACGGGATGCCGCAATCCATGCAGCGCGCGCCTTGACGCTTCAGCACGTCGTCGGGCGTCCGCTCCTCGAACTCGCGCCAGTGCTTCAGGCGCGCGGCGACGGGCTCCTTGTGGACCTTCTCGCGCTCGTACTCGAGGAAGCCGGTGATCTTACCCATGCCTTTTCGTGCCCATCGCTAAACCGAGGCGAGACGCGCGGCGTCCGTGTCGAGGTGTTGCTTCGCCAACACGGAGCGGTACTCGACGGGCATCACCCTCACGAGGTGCTGCACCGTCTCCTTCCAGCCCGAGAGGACGCGCCACGCGACCGCGGACCGTGTGTACTCGTAGTGGCGCTCGACGAGGCTCCGCACGACCGCGACGTCCCGCTCGTCGAGCGGCTCGAGCTCGACCATGCCCTTGTTCACGAGCGCGGGGAACGTCCCGTCCTCGTCGAGGACGTACGCGACGCCGCCGCTCATGCCGGCGGCGAAGTTCCGGCCCGTCTTTCCGAGGACGACGACCGTGCCCTTCGTCATGTACTCGCAGCCGTGGTCGCCGACGCCCTCGACGACCGCCGTCACGCCGGAGTTGCGCACACAGAAGCGCTCGCCGGCGAGGCCGCGGAGGAAGACCTCGCCGCCGGTCGCGCCGTAGAGCGAGACGTTGCCGACGATGATGTTCTCCTCGGGCGCGAAGGTCGCCGTCCGGGGCGGGTAGACGACGACGCGCCCGCCGGAGAGGCCCTTCGCGAAGTAGTCGTTCGCGTCGCCCTCGACCTCGACCGACACGCCGGGCGCGAGCCAGGCGCAGAAGCTCTGCCCCGCCGAGCCGGTGAACTTGATCTTGATCGTGTCCGGCGGGAGTCCCTCGCCGCCCCAGCGCCGAGAGATCTCCGCCGACAGCATCGTGCACGCGGTCCGGTTCCGGTTCGTGATCGGCATCTCGAACGCGACCGGCTCTTTGCGGTCGATCGCCTGCCGCGCGCGGGCGATGATCTGGTTGTCGAGCGCCATGTCGAGGCCATGGTCCTGCACCTGGATGCAGTGGCGCGCGACCGTCGGCGCGACGTGCGGCGTGTAGAGGATCTGCGTGAGATCGACGCCCTTGGCCTTCCAGTGCTCGGAGACGTCGCGGACGTCGAGCATGTCGACCCGGCCGACCATCTCCTGCACGGTCTTGAAGCCGAGCTCCGCCATGATCTCGCGGAGCTCCTCCGCGATGAACATCATGAAGTGGACGACGTGCTCGGGCTTCCCCTCGAACTTCTTCCGCAGCACCGGGTCCTGCGTCGCGATCCCGACCGGGCACGTGTTCAGATGGCAGACGCGCATCATGATGCAGCCCGACGCGACCAGCGCCGCGGACGCGAAGCCGTACTCCTCCGCGCCGAGGAGCGCCGCGATCGCGACGTCGCGTCCCGTCTTCAGCTGCCCGTCGGTCTCGACACGGATCCGGCCGCGGAGATCGTTCGCGACGAGGATCTGCTGCGTCTCGGCGAGACCGAGCTCCCACGGGATGCCGGCGTGCTTGATCGACGTGAGGGGCGACGCGCCGGTGCCGCCCGAGTCGCCGCTGATCAGCACGACGTCGGCTTTCGCCTTCGAGACGCCGGCGGCGACCGTCCCGACGCCGACCTCGGCGACCAGCTTCACGCTGATCCGCGCGCGGTTGTTCGCGTTCTTCAAGTCGTGGATCAGCTGAGCCAGGTCCTCGATCGAGTAGATGTCGTGGTGCGGCGGCGGCGAGATGAGGCCGACGCCGGGCGTCGAGTAGCGGATCTTCGCGATGTATTGATCGACCTTGTGGCCGGGGAGTTGGCCGCCCTCGCCGGGCTTCGCGCCCTGCGCCATCTTGATCTGCAGCTCGTCGCAGTTGACGAGGTAGTGGCTCGTCACGCCGAATCGGCCCGACGCCACCTGCTTGATCGCGCTTCGGCGGAGGTCGCCGTTCGCATCCGGGACGTAGCGGACGGGATCCTCGCCGCCCTCGCCAGTGTTCGACTTACCGCCGATCCGGTTCATCGCGATCGCGAGGTTCTCGTGCGCCTCGCGACTGATCGAGCCGAGCGACATGGCGCCGGTCTTGAACCGCTTCACGATCTCCGCCGCCGGCTCGACCTGCTCGAGCGGGATCGGCGTCCCGTTCTTGAACTTGAGGAGGCCGCGGATCGTGCACAGGCGGCGGCTCTCGTCGTTTACGGCGCCCGAGTACTCGCGGAACTTCTTGTAGCTCCCGCCGCGGACGGCGTGCTGGAGGAGCGCCACCGTGTTCGGGTTGTACGCGTGGTGCTCGCCGCGCCGCCGCCACTGGTACTGGCCGCCGAGTTCGAGGTCGCCGTCGAGCGCCGGGGCGATCTTGTAGGCCTGGTCGTGCCGGAGCTGCGCCTCGCGCGCGATGACCTCGAGCCCGATACCCTCGATGCGCGACGCGGTCCACGTGAAGTAGCGCTCGACCACCTCCGAGCTGAGCCCGATCGCCTCGAAGATCTGCGCGCCGCGATAGCTGTGCAGCGTCGAGATCCCCATCTTGGTCATGACCTTGAGGACGCCCTTGTCGAGGGCCTTCATGTAGTTCTTGACGGCACCCGCCGCGTCGACGTCCTTCATGATGCCGTCGGCGACGAGATCGTGGAGCGTCTCGTAGGCGAGGTACGGGTTCACGGCGCCCGCGCCGTAGCCGAGGAGCAGGCAATAGTGCTGCACCTCGCGCGGCTCGCCCGACTCGACGACGAGCCCGACGCGCATGCGCGTCCCTTCGCGGATGAGATGATGGTGCGCGGCCGCGGTCGCGAGGAGGCTCGGAATCGGCACGTGCGTCGCGTCGACGCCGCGATCGGACAGGACGAGGATCGTCGCGCCGTCGGCGACCGCGCGCGAAGCACGCGCGCAGAGGTCGTCGAGCGCCTTGCGTAGGCCCTCGCCGCCGCTGTCGGCTGCGAACACGATCGGGAGCGTCGTCGCGCGGAGATCGCCCTCGGCGAGCGCCTTCACCTGCGCGAGCTGCTCGTTCGAGAGGATCGGGCTCTTCAGATGCAGCTGGTGCGAGTGCGCCGCCGTCTCGTCGAACAGGTTGTGCTCGGGTCCGATCGCCGTCTCGAGCGACATGACGAGCTCCTCGCGGATCGGGTCGATCGGGGGGTTCGTCACCTGCGCGAAGAGCTGCTTGAAGTAGTTGAAGAGGAGCTGCGGGCGGTCGGAGAGGCACGCGAGCGGCGTGTCGGTGCCCATCGACCCGACGGCCTCCTGACCGTTCAGCGCCATCGGGGTCATCAGGATGCGCAGGTCCTCGATCGTGTAGCCGAACGCCTGTTGCCGCTCGAGGAGCGTGTCGGGATCGTGCGCCGGCGGGACGTCGGATGGAGCCGGCAGCGTCGCGAGCCGCTTCAGGTTCGCGTCGAGCCACTGGCGGTACGGCTTCCGCGCCGCCATCGACTCCTTCAGCTCCTCGTCGCCGACGATCCGTCCCTGCTCGGTGTCGATCAAGAACATGCGCCCGGGCTGGAGCCGGTCCTTGTGCGAGACGTTCTCCGGCGCGATGTCGAGGACGCCGACCTCGGACGCCATCACGACGAAGCCGTCCTTCGTGACGACGTAGCGCGACGGGCGGAGGCCGTTCCGGTCGAGCACCGCGCCGATCACGCGGCCGTCGGTGAACGCGATCGACGCCGGGCCGTCCCACGGCTCCTGGAGGCACGCGTGGTACTCGTAGAAGGCGCGCTTCGTCGCGCTCATCGCTTCGTGGTTCTGCCACGCCTCCGGAATCATCATCATGACGGCGTGGGCGATCGAGCGGCCGGTTCGCTGGAGCAGCTCGAGCGCGTTGTCGAACTGACCCGAGTCGCTGGTCGTCGGGTCGATGATCGGGAAGAGCTTCCGCACGTCGTCGAAGAGCGGCGTTTTGAACATCGCCTGGCGCGCGTGCATCCAGTTCACGTTGCCGCGGAGCGTGTTGATCTCGCCGTTGTGCGCGATGAAGCGGTAGGGATGCGCGCGGTCCCACGACGGGAAGGTGTTCGTCGAGAAGCGCTGATGGACGAGCGCCAGCGCCGAGACGAACTCGCCGTCGGAAAGGTCGTGGTAGAAGGCGGGAATCTGCTCGGGGAGGAGCAGGCCCTTGTAGCAGATCGTTCGCGTCGAGAGGCTCGGGATGTAGAACCGCTCGGAGTGCTCCATCCCCGAGTTGCGGATCTGATGCTCGACGCGCTTGCGGATCACGTAGAGCTTCCGCTCGAGCGCGTCCGGATCGGCCTCGCCGGCGATGAACACCTGGCGCACCGCGGGCAGGATCGTGCGTGCGAGCGGACCGGGCGCGCCCTCATCGATCGGCACGTGGCGCCAGCCGAGGAGCCGCTGGTCTTCCTCGGCGATCACCTTCTCGATCGCCGCGATGCACGCGCGCTGGTCGTCCTTCTCGCGCGGCAGGAAGACCATGCCGACGCCGTACTTGCCCGGTGCGGGGAGCGGGATCTTCTCGCTCGCGCATTCGCGACGGAGGAACGCGTCGGGGATCTGGATCAGGATGCCGGCGCCGTCGCCGGTCAGCGGATCGCAGCCGCACGCGCCCCGGTGCGTCAGGTTCTGGAGGACCGTGAGGCCCTTCTCGATGATGTCGTGCGAGCGCTCGCCCTTGACGTTGACGACGAAGCCGACGCCGCACGCGTCGCGCTCGGTCCGCAGATCCAGGAGGGGTCTCGGTTCCCGCATGTTACGCTCTCCCCGCGTGCGCCGTCCGCTCGCCGTTCCGGCGCGGACGCTTGCCGGGCGGCGGCGCGTCGTTCCCCGGCAGCGCGAGCTGGACGCGCTCCGTGTGCGTCGACAGCACGATCATCGTCTCCGTCCGCGCCACGCCCTCGATCGATCGGATCTGGCTGATCAGGTGCTCGAGCGACGACGTGTTCGCCGTCTTCACCTTGAGGAGCAGCGTGTACTCCCCGGTCACGTGGTGGCACTCGAGCACGCCGTGAAGCGCGATGACTTCGCCTTCGAACCTCGGGATCACGTTCGGGTGGCTGATGATCACGCCGATGAAGGCGGTGATGTCGAGGCCGAGACGGCGGCCGTCGAGGATGGCGCGATAGCCCGTGATGACGCCCGCGGCTTCGAGCTTCTTGATGCGCTCGAGCACCGCCGGAGCGCTGAGACCGACCTGCTCGCCGAGCCGGGCGAGGGACGTCCGGCAATCCTCCTGCAGCAGGGCAAGCGTGCGCAGGTCTATGTCGTCCAGCTCGAGGTCCGCGCTGTCGCCGAATCTCATAAGGTCGAACCGGGGTTCGACCGAACGTTTATCTGGAATTGGCGCGGAGTGTCAATGGTTTTTAAGGTGAGCGATTCTTCACCCGTGGGTCTGCGCGCTCGAGCACCTCGGCGACGTGACCGCCCGGGGCGTAGCGGACGACCGGCTGGTCGCTCGTCGCGTCGAGCACGGCGACGATCCCCTGCGGGATGTTGTGCCGCCAGAGCTCGAGCCACGCCTCGGCCTGCACGCGACGCTTCGCCGCCGGGATCGCATACCAGTGCGGTCCGACGCGGACGACGAGAAGCCGCGGCGCCTTTTCGTCGCGCACGGCGCGCTCCACACCGAGCGCCTTCCCCGGGGGGCCGTTCAGGTCCGCGACGATCGCCTCGGGCGTGACCCAGTGTGCCGCCGCCCTCCCGCCGAGGGCGAGCAGGAGAAGGGGGAGGGCGGCTCGAGGCGCTCGCCGCGACGTCACTTCCCGGAGGCGTCCTCCGGCAGCGGAGTCGGAGCCACCTGCTGCTCCTTCTCCGCCTGCTTCGTGATGTCCTGCGCCTGCTGCACCGCCTGGCGCGGGATCGAGAACTGATAGAGCGGGAAGTACTCGCCCTTCTCGACCGCCTGGGCCTTTTGCTCCTTCGTGATGCCGGTCATCGCGCCGGGGGCCTGCTGTGCCACGACCTCACCCGTGACACGCGATGCGAGCTGCGTCACGCCTTCCCAGATCCGCTGCCAGAGCCCGCGCGCGGGCGGAATCTCCTGGACCCGGCTCGCCATCATGACCGGCAGGCCCGGCGGATCGAAGGTCATGTTGTTGTTCTTGTCGACGAAGATCGGGTTCGTGATCGACATCGGCACGACGTCGGGCTCGATGATGTCGACGATCGGCGGCGGGACGGGGAGCGTATTGATGCTCGCCGGGATCTTCGGACCGGCCTCGACGATGAAGTAGGTGTCCGCCGTGATGCTCATCATGACGTTCGCGTTGAAGCGCGACGTCTTGCCCGTCGACTGGAAGTCGGTCGGGGTCGCCTTCACCTTCGGATGCGTGGTCGTGTCGTACGACTTGACGACGAACCCGTTCGCGATGATGCGCACCTCCTCGACCGGGATCCACGCGGGACTCCGGACCTTGATCTTGAGCCGCACGACGCCGCTCGGCGAGCTCAGGAGATCGCCCATGCCGACCGCCGGACCCGAGCTGCCGCGCGCCGTGAACTCGATGTAGGGGCCGCCCCCGATCAGCATCTTTCCGGCCTTGATGTTGTTGTCGAAGGTGGTGACGTTGAGTGCGGTGGGATCGTCGCCGACGCCGAGGACGTAGCTCCGCGCCCAGCCGGCGTGCTCGACCGTGATCCGGTGCGAGTCGGAGACACCGGTGCCGGGACGGAAGATGCCCTGGTTCAGCAGCGAGAACCAGTCGCGGCGCATCTGGCGGAGCGCCGTGAAGTCGCTGTCCTTCGTGCCGTTCTCGATCTCGACGACGTCGAAGCTGAAGTTGTTGAGGCCGTCGGGGTTGGCCGGCGAGCCCGGACCGAGGACGCCGTCGTCGATCAGGATGTCGTTCGGCGGCATCGTGATCGGGCGATCGGGCTGGTAGCCGACGCAGGTGCAGTCCTGCGGCGACGGCGTGGACGGGCAATCGGTGTCGACGTTGCACGTCGTGTCGATGTCGTTCGCGCAGCGGTTGCAGCCGATGTTGTTGAAGATGCCGATCGACGTGATGCCGGAGAGCCCCGCGCGCGGATGGTTGTACTGGATCACCTCGGCGCCCGCGTCGCGCATCCGCTTGAAGTCCCAGTTCGGCGCGACGTACTCGTCCTCGAACGCCCCGTCGCGCGACTGGTTCGGCTGCACGACGAACGGCCACGCGTTGATGTGACCGATCGACTGCGGGAAGGCCGGCGGGTTCGGCACCGAGCCCGTGATCTCGTTCCCGACGATCGACCGGACGCGG
>Ga0070741_10002215_pt1 | contig 53726 bp, 47 predicted proteins | sample Coa_R1_4_FD_66440 | JGI IMG/M metagenome (GOLD analysis project Ga0070741, IMG submission 66440) | Surface soil microbial communities from Centralia Pennsylvania, which are recovering from an underground coalmine fire - Coalmine... | ecosystem: Environmental > Terrestrial > Soil > Unclassified ... | reverse complement strand
TTCATCGAAGGCGACGGCACGGGTCCCGACATCTGGCGAGCATCCGTGCGCGTGTTCGACGCGGCCGTGGAAAAAGTATACAAAGGCAAGCGCAAGATCCATTGGATGGAGGTGTACGCCGGCGAGAAGTCGAACAACAAATTCGGCACCTGGCTGCCCGACGCGACGGTGCAGGCGTGCCGCGACTATCTCGTCTCGATCAAGGGCCCGCTCACGACACCGGTCGGCGGCGGCATCCGCTCGCTCAACGTGGCGCTGCGCCAGATGCTCGATCTCTACGTCTGTCTGCGTCCCGTACGCTGGTTCAAGGGCGTGCCCTCGCCGGTCAAGGCGCCGAACAAAGTCGACATGGTGATCTTCCGCGAGAACTGCGAGGACATCTACGCCGGCATCGAATTCGAGCAGGGGAGCGAAAGCAATCGCAAGTTCCTCGAACTCCTGAAGGCCAATTTTCCGAAGGAGTACGGCAAGATCCGCTTCCCCGAGACCTCCGGCGTCGGCATCAAACCGGTGTCGAGGGACGGCTCGGAGCGGCTGATCCGCGCGGCGATCGAGTACGCGATCGCGAACAAGCGCAAGAGCGTCACGCTCGTGCACAAGGGCAACATCATGAAGTTCACCGAGGGCGCGTTTCGCAATTGGGGCTACGCGCTCGCCGAACGCGAGTTCGGCGCCCACGTGTACACCTGGGAGCAGTGGGAGAAGACCAAGGCGGCGAAAGGCGAGGCCGAGGCGAACGCCGAACAGAAGGCGGAGCTCGCCAAGGGCAAGATCCTGATCAAGGACGCGATCGCCGACATCACGCTGCAGCAGGTGCTGACGCGTCCCGACGAATTCGACATCATCGCCACGTGCAATCTCAACGGCGATTATTTGTCCGATGCGCTCGCCGCGCAGGTCGGCGGCATCGGCATCGCACCGGGCGGCAACATCAACTACATGACGGGCCACGCCGTTTTCGAAGCCACCCACGGTACGGCGCCGAAGTACGCGAATCTCGACAAGGTGAATCCGGGCTCGGTGATCCTGTCGGGCGAAATGATGCTGCGCTACATGGGCTGGACCGAAGCGGCCGACGCCATCATCACCGCCATGGACAAGGCGATCGGCGCAAAGACGGTCACGTACGATTTCGCACGACTCATGGAAGGGGCGAAGGAAATCAAGTGTTCGGAGTTCGGCGACGAACTCATCAAGCATCTGTAGAAAAAACGGCAAGATCGGGGAGCTGCACGGGGATCCTCGCATCACGCAACGAAGCGCACCGGCGGCTCCGCCGGCTGCGCCGACCTGCGTGACCGGTGGGTAAGGCCGCGGCAATGCCGCAGCACACGCGTACGGACGATCGACGGGATCGTCCGGCGCCAACCGTCGAGGGAGGGTGCGTCATGCAACGCGTACGCTTCGCAGCAATCGCAACGATCGTATCGCTGAGTTTCGCCGCCGGCGCTTTCATGGGCTGCGCTACGTCCACCCGTGCGGGCCAGCCGCACATGCAAGCGGCGCTCGATGCGCTGTCGACCGCCGAGCACGAACTCGGCGCGGCCGACGAAGACAAGGGAGGTCATCGCGTGGCCGCGTTGCGGCACGTGCGCGCTGCGATCGAGGAGACGCAGCGCGGCATCGAGTACGCGCGCAATCATTGAGAACCCCGCACGCCGGCACGGCGCTCTGCCGTGCCGGTCAGCGATAGGCCGCGATCTGCGTGTGCGGCACGCAAGGCCGCAGCCGCGACGCCATGGCCTTGAGATTCTCGCGCCGGTCCTCGGTTTCGCGCCGTTTCGCGATCTCGCTCGCGGCGGCCGCCGTCAGATGACCGTGCGCGAACAACTGGTCCTGCGCCATGCGGTTGAGATGCTTCCAGAAAAGGCTCATTGCACGTCCTCCACATTGAGTGACGCACAAGATAGGCTTGTCCGCGCGGTATAAAAAGCGATAGTTTTGCAAGCCAGACTTGAAAATCCTTCAAGCATGGCGCCGCAATGAGCAAGCCGCCGCTGCACATTCTGCCTGCGTTTCTCGCGGCCGCACGAACGCGCAATCTCACGCGTGCCGCGGCACAGCTCAATCTGACCGTGAGCGCTCTGAGCCATCAGATGCGGGCGCTCGAGGAGCGCCTCGGCGTGCGTCTGTTCGCGCGCACGCCGCGCGGCGTCGCGCTCACGCCGCACGGCACGCAGCTTCTCGATGCCGTCGCGCCGCACCTCGAAGGCATCGAGCGCGCTTTCGCGCGCTTTCGCGAACGTCCGGCGGATGCGTTGACGCTGAGCGCGTTGCCGTCGTTCTCGTCGGCGTGGCTCATGCCGCGCTTGCCCGATTTCATGGCGCGTCATCCGGGCCTCGCGATCAATCTGCAGACGACCGTCGAGCTCGTGGATTTCGAGCGCGAACCCGTCGATGCGGCGTTGCGCCTCGGCGCCGGGCAATGGCCCGGGCTCACGGCCGAGCACTTGTTCGAGGAATTCATCGCGCCCGTCGCGAGCCCGAAGCTCATCGCGCGGCTCGGCAAGCCGAAGCTCGCCGAGCTCGCTCGCTGGCCGCTGCTCGGCGAATACGACGACGACAACGCGCGCTGGCGCCGCTGGTTCGCGCATCACGGCGGCACGCCGCCGCGCCGCTACGCGGCGAATTTCGGCGACGCCGATGCGGAGCTCATGCACAAGGCCGCGGTCGACGGCCTGGGCATCGCGCTCGGCCGTTTGCTGCTCGCCCAGCCGCTTCTCAAGAACGGCAGTCTCGTGCTGCTCACCGAGCGCCGCATGCCGGCGGGTTACGGTCATTATCTCGTCTATCCGCAGCGCTCGATCCAGCATCCGGCGCTGCTCGCGTTCCGCGAATGGTTGTTCGCTCAGGTACGCGCCTTCGCCCCTGCACGCCGGCGTAAACTCGGCGCATGAACCAGGTTCGCGCCGCTGCCGATGGCGCGCTCGCCGACGCGTGTGCGCTCGCCGTGCGCGACGGCTTCGCCGATTACCACGAGCGGTTCCGCGCGATCACGCAGCGCGCACAGCGCCATTTCGAAGCGCGCGAATTCACGGCCGCCCGCGGCGACGCGGTGGCGCGCATCGAGCTCTACGAAGTCTGCATCGCGGTCACGGTGCGGCGTCTGGAGCAGCTGCTCGGCCTGCGCCGCGGCGAACGGGAGCTCTGGCATCGCATCCGCGAGCGCTTCGCCGTGGTCATCGCGCCGCTCGTGGATCAGGAGCTCAACAAGACGTTCTACAACACGCTGACGCGCCGCTTTTTCCACACGCGCGGCGTCGACGCGGACATCGAGTTCGTCGCGCTCGACAACGAGCCCACCGATCGCATTACGCATCCGGTCGCGCGCCACAGCTATGCGGTGTTCGAGGACCTCGCGCGCACCTGCCGCCAACTGCTCGCGGACTTCCGCTTCGCCACGCCCTACGCCGATGCGGCGCGTTGCGCCGCGCGCCTCGCCGAGACGCTCAACGCACGTTTCGCCGATTGGGGCGCCCATCCGGTGCGCGCGATTGAGCTCATGGAAACCGTGTTCTACCGCGAGCGGCGGGCCTATCTCGTCGGCCGCGTGTTCGGCGTCGACCGCATCGCACCGCTGCTCATCGCGCTCGTCAACGAACCGGAAGGTCTGCGCGCCGATGCCGTGCTGACCGAGCGCGACCACGTGGCGCAAGTGTTCGGCTTCGCGCGCAGCTACTTCCAGGCCGACCTGCCGACGGTCGGCGACGCCGTCGTGTTCCTGCGCACGCTGCTGCCGAACAAGCCGGTCGACGAAATGTATACGGTGCTCGGCCGTGCGAAGCAGGGCAAGACCGAGCGCTATCGCCATTTCTTCCGCCATCTCGCCGCGCACCGCGACGAGCGCTTCATCCATGCAGAGGGCGAACGCGGCATGGTCATGCTCGTGTTCACGCTGCCTTCGTATCCTCTCGTGTTCAAGCTGATCCGCGATCGATTCGCGTTTCCGAAGCAGAGTGCGCGCGAAGACGTCATGGAGAAATACAATCTCGTGTTCCGCCACGATCGCGTCGGCCGCCTCGTCGACGCGCAGGAATTCCGCTGGCTGCGCTTTCCGCGCGCGCAGTTCGCGCCGGCGCTCATCGACGAGCTGCTCGGGAGCTGCAGCGCCACCGCGGCGATCGACGGCGAGGACCTCGTCGTCGCGCACTGTTACGTTGAACGTCGCATGCGGCCGCTGAATCTGTACCTGCGCGAGGCCGGCGCCGACGCCGCGCGCCACGCGGTCCTCGACTATGGCCAGGCGATCAAGGATCTCGCGCGCAGCAACGTCTTTCCAGGCGATCTGCTGCTCAAGAATTTCGGCGTGAGCCGCCACGGCAGAACCATTTTCTACGACTACGACGAGATCTGTCTCGTCACGGAGTGCCGCTTCCGCGAGCTGCCGGACACCGACGACGACGCGGGCGACCAGGACGGGGGCGCGTATTACGTCGGACCGCACGACGTGTTCCCCGAACAGTTCCCGCGCTTCCTCGGCCTCGACGCCGCGTTGGCCGAGGCTTTGCTCGCCGCGCACGGCGAGATCTTCACGGTCCGCTGGTGGAATGCGCTTCAAGAGACGATCCGTGCGGGCAAGCCGCTCGACGTCCCGCCATATCCCGAACACACGCGCCTGTCCCCGTGACCTCTGGCGGACTCCTCCGTCATGTCGCTGTGCTAGTCTTGAGCGGTTTCGTTCATGGCACTGCATGGAGGGAGATCATGAAAGTTGCAATCGCGCTGCTCGGACTCAGCTGCATGACCGCGCTCGCCGCCGACAAGGCGCCGTCGCCCGATCCGGCCTACGCCAAAAAGCTCGACACCGTACTCGCCGGCGACTGGCGCTCGGACAAGAACAAGGCGCGTGACCAGTACCGCCATCCGAAGCAGACGCTCGAGTTCTTCGGGCTCAAGCCCGGCATGAACCTGATCGAGCTCACGCCCGGTGCAGGCTGGTACGCCGAGATTCTCGCCCCGCTGCAGAAGGGCAGCGGCGGCTACGTCGCGGCGATCGTGACGCCCAAGAAGCCGCAGGGCGAAGCCGCGCAGGACAAGGACGCGCTCAGCAAGAAATTCGAAGCCGATCCCGCGCACTACGGCGAGGCGAAAGTCGTCCAGTTCGATATGAAGTCGCCGAGCTTCGGCCCGCCGAATTCCGCGGACATGGTCGTGACGTTCCGCAACGTGCACAACTGGGTGATGGCCGACGCTGCGCCGCAGATGTTCAAGGCCTGCTTCGACGTGCTCAAGCCGGGCGGCGTGCTCGGCGTCACCGACCATCGCGCCAAGCCCGGCACCTCGCTCGACGAGACGAAGAAGTCCGGCTACATCACCGAAGATTTCATCATCAAGTCGGCGACTGCGGCCGGATTCAAGCTCGATGCGAAGAGCGAGATCAACGCGAACCCCAAGGACACGAAGGATTATCCCGAAGGCGTGTGGACGCTCCCGCCGACGCTCGCGCTCAAGGACAAGGACCGGGAAAAATATCTCGCGATCGGCGAGTCGGACCGCATGACGCTGCGCTTCGTCAAGCCCGGCGGCGACGACAAGATATTCAAATCCGGCGACGCCAAGACCGGCGCGCACTGAGTTCAACGCGTGAACTGACGCGAACGGCCGCCTCGAGCGGCCGTTCGTTTCGCGAACCGCGCATGCTCGTCGCGCTGAACAAGCCTTACGGCGTGCTCTGCCAATTCACCGATCGCAGCGATCCGCCGCGGCGCACGCTCGCGGACCTGATCGACATTCCGAACGTCTACCCGGCCGGGCGCCTCGATTTCGATTCCGAGGGCCTGTTGCTGCTGACCGACGACGGTTCGCTCGCGCACCGCCTGACCGATCCGCGGCGCCGCACGGAAAAAGTATACTTGGTACAGGTCGAGGGCGAGGCGACGGCGGCGCAGCTCGCACGATTGCGCGAGGGCGTGATGCTCAACGACGGCGCGACGCTGCCGGCACGCGCGCGTCGATTGCCCGGCGCGCCCTCCTGGCTGTGGCCGCGCGATCCGCCCGTGCGCTTCCGCAAGACCGTGCCGGATTCCTGGATCGAGCTCGCGATCGGCGAAGGCCGCAACCGCCAAGTGCGGCGCATGACGGCCGCGGTCGGCCTGCCGACGCTGCGGCTCGTGCGCATGCGCATCGGTGACGTGAAGCTCGACGATCTGCAGCCCGGTCGATACCGCATCGTGGAGCCATGAACATGGCCGAATTCAAGGATCACTTCTCGGGACACGCCGCGATCTATCGCGAGGCGCGGCCGACCTACCCGCCCGAGCTCTTTGCGTGGCTCGCCGAACAGGCGCCCGACACCCGGCTTGTCTGGGACGCCGGTTGCGGCAACGGCCAGGCGAGCGCCGCGCTCGCCGAGCGCTTCGAACGCGTGATCGCCACCGACCCGAGCGCGAACCAGATCGCCGCTGCCGAACCGCGCGTGAACGTCGACTATCGCGTCGAGCCCGCCGAACGTTCGACGCTCGTCGACGCGAGCGCGAGTCTCGTCACGGTCGCGCAGGCGCTGCACTGGTTCGATCACGCGCGCTTCTATGCCGAGGTCGAGCGCGTGCTCGAGCCGGGCGGCGTATTCGCCGCCTGGGCCTATTCCGATTGCACCACGGGCGACGCCGCGGTCGACCGCACCAAGGACCGGCTCTACATCGATCTCACGGGCCCGTACTGGCCGCCGGAGCGCGCCCACGTCGATGCCGGGTATACGACGCTGCCGTTTCCCTTTGTGGAAATTCCGGCACCGCCGTTCGATATGGTCGCGCACTGGGACGTCGAGCACTTCCTCGCCTATCTGCGCTCGTGGTCGGCGACGCAGCGCTACCTCAAGGCCAACGGCGAGGACCCGGTGGCGATCGTCGAGCCCGAGCTGCGCTCGGCGTGGGGCGCCGGGGCGCGCGATGTGCGCTGGCGATTGCACGTGCGCGCAGGGCGGGTGCGCGAGTAGATCGCCGCTCGGCGACGAACCTCACCGGTTCGTCAACTGAATCTCGATCCTTCGATTCTTCGCATACGCCGCTTCGGTGTCGGCCGCGTCGAGCGGCTGGAATTGACCGAAGCCGTTCGCGGACAGCCGGTTCGCCGGAATGCCCTGCACGACGAGGTATTTGACGATCGCCACGGCGCGCGCCGTCGAGAGCTCCCAGTTCGACGGGAATTCCGGCGTGTGGATCGGGCGCTTGTCCGTGTGACCGTCGATGCGTACGACCCAGTCGAGGCCGGACGGAATTTCGGCCGAAACTTCGTTGAGCGTCTGCGCGAGCTTGGTGAGGCTCGCCTGCGCGACGGGGCTGAGCTCGGCCGAGCCGGTGTCGAACAGGATGTCGGTCGGCACGACGAAGCGGTCGCCGATCACGCGGATATCGGCACGGCTGCCGAGCACTTCGCGCAGTTTGCCGAAGAATTCCGAGCGGTATTTCTCGAGCTGGTTGACCTTGTTCGCGAGCGCGAGATTGAGCTGTGCGCCCAAATCGGCAATCTTCGCGTCCTTGTCCTTGATGTTCGCGTTGGCGAGCTCGAGTGCGGCGGAGAGCTTGCTCAGCTGCTCGCGCACCGCGGCGAGCTGGCGGTTGAGGAGTTCCACCTGTGCGGCGGATTTCGCGTTGAGATCGGTCGCGGCGACGAGATCCTTCTTGCTCGTGTCGAGCTGTCCCGAAAGGCTCGCGACCTGCTGTTCGAGCTGCGCCTTGAGCTCGCTGAGCGCGGCGATATCGGCGTTGAGCTTCGCGGCTTCGACGCTCGCCGCATCGAGCTGCCCTTTGAGCGCATCGCGCTCGCCGGTCGCCGTGCCGAGCGAGGCGGAGAGTTCCTTGGTCTTTTCTTCGAGCGCCTTGTTCGCGCCCTCGGCGAGCGAGAGCGTCTTCGACAATTGCGCGATCTCGGCGTTGAGTTCGGCGAGGGCCTGGTTCTTGCCGACGATCGTCTGCGATAGCACGAACTGGCCGATCGCGAACAAGAGCAGCACGAACACCATGACGAGGATCAGCGACGACAAGGCGTCGACGAATCCCGGCCAGATGTCGAGCGCGCGCCGGCGCCGCGCGAGCGAGTTCATTGCGCGACTCCGCTGCGCTTGCCGTCGACGGCCGCGGCGATCGTGCGCGAGAGCAGGCGCAGTTCGCCGCGCAGCTCGTCCGAGAGCCGTGTGCCGCCGCTCGAGGCCTCGGCGAGCGTCTTGAGCACGGTCTTGAGTTCCTCCTGCGTCTCGGCCATGCCGCGGATCTCACGCGATTCGCGCACGAGGAGATCCGCGAGCCGCGTGAGGTTCGCGTTGAGCTCGCCAAGCCGGTCGCCCGAGGCGCGGCGTTCGCGCTCGGACTCCGTGAGCGCGCGCTGCATGCGTTCGAGGCCGTCCGCCGTTTGCTCGAGCAGGGCTTGCACGTAGGCCGGCACGCTGGCTTCGCCGTCGCCGTGCAGCGCACCCGAGGAGAGCTTCGTCATGCCGGACAGCCATTCTTCGAGCTCGTTGTAGAACCGGTTTTGCGCATGGCCGGCCTGCAGATCGAGGAAGCCGAGCACGAGCGAGCTCGCGAGACCGAACAGCGACGTCGAAAAGCTCGTCGACATGCCCGACAGCGGTTGTTTCAGGTTCTCCTTGAGCGCGTTGAACATCGCGGCCGGATCGGTGCCGACGCCGAGCGAGCCGATGATCTCGGCGACCGATCGAATCGTCACGAGCAAGCCCCAGAACGTGCCGAGCAGGCCGAGGAAGATCGACAATCCGACGAGATAGCGCGAGAGATCGCGCGACTCCTCGAGACGCAGATAGACGCTGTCGAGGATCGAACGCAGCGACGGCGCGGACAGCGAGAATTTCGCGCGTTCGCGGCCCGCGAACATACGCGCCATCGGCGCGAGCAATTTGGGTTTGGCGAGCGGTCGATCGGGCGGCGAACGCTTGAAGGTTTCGATCCACTCGACTTCGCGCGAGAGCATGAACACTTGCCGCAGGTTCACGCCGATGCCGAACACGAGCACGGCGAGAATCACGCCGTTGAAGAACGGGTTGGCTTCGAAATTCTGCAGCAACCGTGTCGCGAGCAGCGCCGCGAGCGCGCCGACCGCGGCAAGGAAGCCGAGCATCCAGACGAGGACTTGGGTGGGTTTGGTCATGAGCGTGTGTTCCGAACCTGGGTAGGATGCGTCCGAGCTTTGACTGGTTGCATGCAGGATGGTTCCGCGGGATGACGAAACGCTGTCAGCGGCGCGGCTTGGCGCGGGCGGTCGGTGTGGCGCTCCATGGATCGTCGGGCCATGGGTGCTTCGGGTAGCGGCCCTTGAGCTCCTTTTTCACCTCGGGGTATGTGCGTTCCCAGAAGCCGCGCAGGTCCTGCGTGACCTGGATCGGCCGTTGCGCGGGCGAGAGCAGATGCAACGTCACGGGCACGCGCCCCTTGGCGATGCGCGGCGTATCGGCGAGACCGAACAGTTCCTGGAGCTTGACCGCCAGCACCGGCGGCTTTCCGGCTTCATAGGCGAGCGTGCGGGTGTTGCCGCTCGGAACCGTGAGTGCCGCCGGGGCGAATTCGTCGACGGCACGCCGTTGCGCATAGTCGAGCTTCGCGGCGAGCGCATCGCCGAGCACCTGCGGTGTGAGCGCATCGAGACGCGTCTTCCCGGCGAGCGCCGGTGCGAGCCAGTCGTCGAGCGACGCGAGCAAGGCCGCGTCGCCGAGATCCGGCAGGGAAAGCTCGGGGCACCACGCGCGCAAGCAAGCCACGCGCTGGCGCAGCACCTGGGCCTGCTCGCTCCACTGCAAGGCATCGAGGCCGAGTTCGCGCACGGCGCCCAGCAAGGCGGGCAGCGCGTCTTCGGGCTTTGCCGGCACCGGTTTGCGTTCGAGCACGAGATCGGCGAACCGGCGCTCGTCGAAGGCCTCGACTGCGCGCGACGCAGCGTTCCAGCGCACGACGCGTTCGCGCGAGAAACGCTCGGCGAAGTCGCGCTCGAGCACGTCGGGATCGAACGGCGCCGCCGCGAGGATCAAGCTGTCGCGCTCGTCGAAGCGCAGCTCGACCGCAACGAGCCAAGGGTCCCCGTATAGATGTGTATTTTGGTGCAGATGCCCGCCGCGGCCGTTGCTGAGCCGGTAGCGCCGCGGGTCCTTTTCGTCCTGCCGCGCGATGCGGTCGGGAAACGCATGCGCGAGCACGTTGCCCGCGGCGAGCGCGTCCTGCTGCGCATGCCGCGGCGGAGGGGTGCGCAGGCCGAGGCGGCGACGCCAACCGGCGGTCGCCTGATCGATCGCGGCGAGAGCCGCCGCATCGGCGCCCAGCGCGCGTGCTGCGGCCGCTCCGCGTTCGCGCCATGTGGCGAGCGCCGTCTGCCGCCGAACGAAATCGTCGCTGCGTGCGCCCTCGCCGCGCAGCGGGTTGCGGCCTTCGACGAGCGCGGCGAGATCGCAGGCGAGCGCCGCATCCTCGGACGATGCGCGCAGCACGGCCGCCGCGAGGCGCGGCGAGGCGCCGGTCGCAAGCATCCGCCGGCCGAGTGGCGTGATCGTTCCGCGCCCATCGAGCGCGCCGAGCAGCACGAGCAGATCGCGCGCGCTCGCGAGCGCACCGGAGGGCGGTGCATCGAGCCAGGGGAGCTCGCCCGAGCCCCACGCAGCAAGCTCGAGCGCGAGCGACGACAGCTCGACCTGAGCGATTTCCGGCCGCCGCGACGCTTCCAATCGCTGGCTTTGCGGCCATAACCGGTACGCGACGCCCGGCGCGACGCGTCCGGCGCGTCCCGCGCGCTGGTCGGCCGACGCTTGCGAGATCGCCACTGTTTCGAGCCGAGTGAAGCCTGAGTTCGGATCGTAGCGCGGCTCGCGCGCGAGGCCGAGATCGACGACCGCACGGATACCTGGCAGCGTCACGCTCGATTCGGCGACGTTCGTCGCGAGCACGATGCGTCGCGTCCCGGGCGCGGACGGCGTCAGCGCCGCATGCTGCTCGGCCAGCGACAGCTCGCCGTGCAGCGGCACGAGCGTCAGGCCGCCCGTGTCTCGGAGCGCGTCGCTTGCGCGCTCGATCTCGCGGCGGCCGGGCAGGAACACGAGCACGTCGCCCGCGGTCTCGGCGAGCGCCGTATCGACAGCGCGCCGCAAATGAAACGGCCATTCCTCGTGCGCGCGTGCCGGCGGATATTCGATGCGCACGGGGAAACTGCGCCCGGCGCTGGTCAGGCGCGGCGCATCGAACCAGCGCGCCACGCGTTCGCCGTCGAGCGTGGCCGACATGACGACGAGACGCAGATCCGGGCGCAACGACGCCTGCACGTCGAGCGCGAGCGCGGCGCCGAGATCACCCTGCAGATGACGTTCGTGGAACTCGTCGAACAGGATCGCGCCGACGCCGGCGAGCTCGGGGTCGTCCTGGAGCATGCGCGTGAGAATGCCTTCGGTGACGACCTCGATGCGCGTTCGCGGCGACACCTTGGCCTCGAAGCGGATGCGGTATCCCACCGTTTCGCCCACCTCTTCGCCGCGTTGCGCGGCCATGAATTCGGCGGCTGCGCGCGCCGCGATGCGGCGCGGCTCTAGCATCAGGATTTTGCGACCTGCGAGCCAAGCGGCCTCGAGCAGGAACGGCGGAACCTGCGTCGTCTTGCCCGCGCCGGGCGGCGCTTCGAGCACGAGGCGCGGGTGTTCGCTGAGGCTGCGCCCGAGTTCGGGCAGCACCTCGGCGATCGGGAAAAGTATACTCTTATCCAAAGCCGCGCCGCCGGAACGGAGCCGCGCGCCTCGGTGCGGCGTCGATCCCGTTCGCGGGACCGACGCCGTCGCTCGTCACTGGCAAACGATGCCGTTGACGTCGGCCACGCGCGTGAACGTCGAGCCGCCGTGGCCGGTCGGGCCGTTCACGGCGGAGGCGTTGCCGTTCCAGCTCACGGCCATGTGCGCGCAGTCGGGGAAGCTGAACGTGACGAGGCCCCAGCTCGTCGAAGGCACGGTCGTCGTGGTTCCCGTTGCGCCGAACGTACCGTTGTTGTAGTAGACGGTCGGGGCCGATATTTGCGTGGTGCCGATCGGGAACGACGTCTGACCGTACAGCCAGAACGCGCGGTGGTTGCTGTCGTAGGTGTACCAGGCGAAGGCCAGCGTGCGCGAATAGCCGTCGTAGTCGTCGTAGACCTGCAGCGTCATGCCCTCGCCGTTCTGCGCCGGGTTGGTCCAGATCGTGCTCATGTACCCGCTGATCGGCAGTGGCTGCGACGAGGCCGCATAAGAGGACGCGCTGTAGTCCGGCAGCGACACCACGGTCGCGTTGTCGATCGTCAGCGAGAAGGCCTTGTTGTAGTTGAACTGCGTCGATCCCGCATACACGTTCTCGAGCAGGTAGACCGCGCTGTGGATGATCGGCGTGTTCGGATACACGGTCGAGTAGATCGTGCTCGGGTCCTGCGCGATGCGGATGTAAAGCTGATTGCTGTCCTGCTTGGCGAGGACGGTCGGGAAGGTCGGATAGAGCGTCGTGTTGCCTTCGGAAGACGTCGGGCGGCGGATCTCGAGCAGCGTCGCCGAAGTGCCGGCGCTGCACGCGACGCGCCACACCGTCACGGTGTCGGACTCCGTGTAGTTGCACTCGGCGGTATCGCCGACCACGCAAGCCACGGGATCGCCGGGCAGCGTCAGCGCGAACGATTGCGGCGCCGGATCGGAACTCGACTGCGGATGCTGGCCCGGAACCGGCAGACCGTCGGCGAAGCAGCTGTTCGGATAGGCGCGCGTCGGATTCACGAAAGCCTCGTCCGGCTGTGCGCCGTTCGACGCGCCGGCCACGGCACCGCCGAGCTTTTTCGCCGTGGCCTGCGGCGCGAGCGCGTGCAGTTCCGCCGTGGCGGCCTGTCGCGCCGCCGCGACGCGTTCGAGCGCCTCGCTCGGAGCCGCTTGCGCGTGGCCGAGAACCGAATATCCTGCGCACCCGAACACGAATGCCGTGACGCCGACCCGCAGCGCGAGCCCTTGCTTGAACATGACCTTGCCTCCGTTGGACAAAATGCGCCCGAGCTTGTTGAGCGCGCAGTTAACCACGCATGAACCGTGGCCCGGGTACCGGGCTGGGATGATGCCAAATCGGCCCGGGAAACGCGACTCATGGAGCTGATCGACATCGGCGCCAACCTGACCCACGCATCGTTCGCGCACGATCTCGCCGAAGTGCTCGCGCGCGCACGCGCGCACGGCGTCGCCCAGATGATCGTCACGGGCGCCGATGCGGAGGGTTCACGCGTGGCGCACGCGCTCGCCGTGGCGCATCCGGGCCTGCTGTTCGCGACCGCCGGCGTACACCCGCACCATGCGAGCGCGTTCGACGGCGACACCGAAACGTTGCTGCGCGGTCTGCACGCGCTCGACGAGGTGAAGGCCGTCGGCGAAACGGGTCTCGATTACCACCGCAACTTCTCGCCGCGCGAGGCGCAATTGTTCGCCTTCGAGCGCCAGCTCGCGCTCGCGGTCGAATGCGGCAAGCCGCTGTTCCTGCACCAGCGCGACGCGCATGCCGATTTCCTCGCCTGCATGGACAACGTGCGCGGTCGCATCGGACCGGCCGTCGTGCATTGCTTCACGGGCGAAAGCGCCGAACTCGACGATTACCTCGATCGCGGTTTCCACATCGGCATCACGGGCTGGATTTGCGACGAGCGCCGCGGCACGCACTTGCGCGAGCTCGTCAAGCGCATTCCGTCCGACCGGCTCATGCTCGAAACGGACGCGCCGTATCTCTTGCCGCGCGACATCCGCCCGATGCCTTCGCACCGCCGCAACGAGCCGATGTACCTGGCCCACATCGCCGCCGAGGTGGCGCGCGACCGTGGCGAGGATCTCGCGGCGACGGCGGCAAACGCGACCGCTACGACGCGACGCTTCTTCGGACTGTCGTGAGGTCGCGGAAGTCCAGAGCGGTCATGAAGAACGCGAAGAATTCAGGAAGTATGAAGAGAAACTACTTGGTGATCTTTCGCGCGCTTCGTGGTTCCGGTTTTCGCGGTTTCAGGTACTGCGGCGCGAGAACAGTTTCTTGACCGCCGCAACGGCAGCCAGGAAGCCGACGACGATCGCCTTCTTGAACGCGATGAGCAGAGCCAGGAGTTTCGCGAACAGTCCGGCCTTGGCCGCGAGCGTGCCCGCAACGAGTGCGCCGATGCCGTAGGCCGCGATCTTGTCCGTCGACGCGTTGAAATCGGCATAGCGCTGGCCGGCGTCGAAATTCGTCATGGTCAGCACTTTCTGCATCTGGTCCTGCACCATCGGCAGCTGATCCATGCTGGAGATGGCGTTGAGGCTCAAATAGCCGCCGCGGCCGAGAATGCGGATGTCGTAATTCAGCGTGTGGCGCGGCTTGCCGCCGAATTCGATTTCCTTGGCCCAATAGAGTTTGTTCGAGGCGCTGTCGTAGTGCGGCGGCGCGGCCCAGCCGACGATCTCGACGGAATCGTAGCCGGCCTTGATGCGCTCGGCGTTCGCGTCGTGCGCGCTCGCCTGCATGTCCTTGAGCATCTGCGTGTAGTCGATCTTGGCCGCATCCGCGTCGGAGACGTGCCCATCGTCCGAGTAGGTGATGACGACGGCCCAGGCGCCGTGCTCGCCGAGCGGGGTCTTGGCCGGCACGAGCATGCCGAGCACGCTCGAATCGGGCGGGTTGCCCCAGAGCTGTTCGAGCACGCGCTGCGCATCGGCGGCGTCGAGATAGCGGAAGTCCTCGTTGAGCGCGAGCGTCGAATGCGCGCCGCGCACGGCAACCGTTCCGGTCTGGTAGTGCAGGCTGTTCAGGAATTCCTGCACGGTCTGCTTGTGCTCCTGCGCGGACGCGAATTGCGCAGCGACGAGCGCCGCCGCCATGAGGCAGTACCGCCATCTCTTCATCGACTTTCCCCGTTGGTGCCGTGCGGCAAGCGCAGCGTAGCAGACTCCCTCACGTGCGCAAACCGACCCCGCGCTTGAGCAGGTACAGGCAGAACGCGCCGAATACGAGGACGAAGCCGAGCATCACCGCGTAAGCGGCGGCGAGATTGATGTCGGACGTGCCGAGCAGGCCGTAACGGAACGCGTTGACCATGTAGAGGATCGGGTTCGCGTAGGAGATCTCCCGCCACGGCGAGGACAGCTGCGCGACATTGTAGAACACGCCGCCGAGATACGTGAGCGGCGTCAGCACGAACGTCGGGATGATCGCGATGTCGTCGAACTTGCGCGCGTAGATCGCGTTGATGAAGCCGAGCAGGCCGAAAATCACGGCCGCGAGCAGGAACGTGCTCAGCGTCACGAGCGGATGGTACAAGTGGATTTTTGTAAAAAGCAGCGAAATGCCGAGCACGATGATGCCGACCATGAGCCCGCGCAACACCGCGCCCGCCACGTAGCCCGTGAGGATCGTCCAGCCCGGCATCGGCGAGACTAGCATCTCCTCGACGAAGCGCTGGAACTTGGCGCCGAAGAACGAGCTCGAGATGTTGCCGTAGGCGTTCTGGATCACGCTCATCATGACGAGCCCCGGCGCGATGTACTCGATGTACGAGATGCCGGGCGCCATTTCGCCGACGCGGCGGCCGATCAGGCTGCCGAAGATCACGAAATACAGCGTCATCGTGATCGCCGGCGGCAGCAAGGTCTGGCTCCAGATGCGCAGGATGCGCGTCACCTCGCGGCGCACGATCGTGCCGAGTGCGACCAGCGTGCCTTCGGAATTCATGCGGCCTCCTTGCCGGACTTCGCCGGATTGCTCTCGATGAGGCGCACGAAAAGTTCTTCGAGCCGGTTGGCCTTGTTGCGCATCGAGGTCACGGTGATGCCGCGCGACGATAGCGCGGCGAACAGCGAGTTGAGATCGTGCGCCCGCGACATCTCCGCTTCGATCGTGTGATCGTCCACGCGCGTGATGCGCACTCCCTCGACTGCCGGCAGCTCGGGACAGGCGTCGGCCAAGTCGAGCACGAACGTCTCGACGTCGAGCTTGCCGAGCAGGTTGCGCATCGCGGTGTTCTCGATGATGCGGCCGTGGTCGATGATCGCGATGTTGCGGCACAGCTGCTCGGCTTCTTCGAGATAGTGCGTCGTCAGGATCACGGTCGTGCCCGCGGCGTTGATGCCTTGGATGAATTTCCACATGGAGCGGCGGATCTCGATGTCGACGCCCGCGGTGGGTTCGTCGAGGATCAGGAGCTTGGGCTCGTTCATCATCGCGCGTGCGATCATGAGGCGCCGCTTCATGCCGCCGGAAAGCGTGCGCGAGACCTCGAAAGCCTTGTCCCAGAGCGCGAGCTGCTTCAGGTATTTCTCGGCGCGCTCGGCCGCCACGTTGCGCGGCACGCCGTAGAAGCCCGCTTGGTTGACGCAGATCTGGAACGGCTGCTCGAACAGATTGAAATTGAGCTCCTGCGGAACCAGGCCGAGCATCTGCATGGCCTCGCTGCGACGCGTGCGGATCGGCACGCCGAAGACGCGCGCTTCGCCCGACGTGGCGTTGACGAGCGAGCTCACGACGCCGATCAGTGTGGATTTGCCTGCGCCATTCGGCCCGAGCAAGGCGTAGAAATCGCCGGGCTGGACCCGGAGCGAAACGCCTTTCAGTGCTTCGACGCCGTTCGGATAGATTTTCTTGAGGTTCTCGATTTCGAGCGCTGGAGTGGTACTCATGTGCTGCGCAGCCAGGACAAGGAGGTTAGTATAGCGGCCCTTTCCCCGCCTTATACGGGTGCGAACGCGTAAGCGCCATGGCCGAGCATTTTTCACTTCGATTGACCGCCAGCCGGATGCTGGCGCCGAGCGTGCGCCACCTCGTGTTCGAGCGCGCCGACGGCCAGCCGTTTGCGTTCATCCCGGGGCAGTTCCTGCAGATCCATTTCCATTATGCCGACGGCAAGCCCACCAAGCGCAGCTATTCCGTGGCGACGGTGGGCGCGGGCGACGGCAGCCCCGTGACGCACGTCGAGATCGCCGTGTCCTACGTGGACGGCGGCGCGGCGACGGCGTTGCTCGCGAATTTGAAGGAGGGCGACACGATCGACGGCAGCGGCCCGTACGGTCGCTTCTGCCTCATGGATGCGGACACGAATCGACGCTATCTGCTCGTCGCGACGGGCACGGGCGTCACTCCGTATCGCGCCATGCTGCCGCAGATCGAGAAGCTCGCCGCACGCGGCACGGAGGTCGCGCTCGTCTACGGCGCGCGCAACGAGCAGGAACTGCTGTACGGCGACGAGTTCGAGGCGTTCGCCTCGAGGAATCCACATTTCCACTTTTACGCATGCTTCAGCCGCGTGCCGCGCGCAATGCCGCGACCGCACGACCGCAACGGTCGCGTGCAGGTCGGTCTGGCCGAGCTCAAACCCGACGCCGCGCACGACATCGCGTATCTCTGCGGCAATCCCGACATGGTCGATCAGGCGTTCGCCACGCTCAAGGAAGCCGGCCTGCCGGTGCCGCACATCCGCCGCGAGAAGTACGTCTCCTCGCGCTAGCCGCAGTGTAAAGCACGCTTGACAGGCGACCGGGGCGGCGCTAGAGTCGCGCCTGTCAAGTACGCTTTACAGGGGGTCGTCATGGCGCGGTACTCGTTCCGTCAATACCAGCTGCGGGTGTTCGCGGCGATGGCCGTCTACGTCGGCCTCGTCCTACTCGTCTGGCCGCATGCGCGCACGGCGACTGCGATGGCGTTGAAGGTCGCCTTTGCGCTTGCGCCGACGCTGCCCGTGCTCGTCGTCATCTGGTTCATGGCGCGGCGCGTGATGCAAAGCGACGAGCTGCAGCAGCGCGTGGACCTCGTCGCGCTCAGCGTCGCCACGGGCGTCGTCAGCGCGCTGAGCCTCGCGGCCGGCTTCTTGAACGCGGCGCACGTGATCGCCGTCGACGGCGACATCCTGATGTGGGTGTTCCCGGCGATCTGCATCGTCTACGGTGCGACGAGATTGTGGGTCGGAAAACGCTACGGCGGCATTGGCTGTGATTGATCTTCTGAGGGATTTCACCATGAACGTGACGCAGTGGTGGCAGGAGTGGAGCTCGAATCGACCCGTCAACCGGCGCTACCTGCGCGAGTTCTGGCCGCCCATGCTGGCCTACGTAGTGCTCGTTTTCTTCGTTTTCCCTGTCGTCGACGTCGTCGCCTCGCCCGTGCTCAAAGCGGTGCTCTGCGTCGCGCCCGTGATCCCGATACTCTTCGTCATGCGCGCCGGGGTGCGCGTGATCCGCGACTCCGACGAGTTCCAGCGTCGCGTCCATCTCGAAGCGATCGCGATTTCGGCGATGGGGGTCGGGACCGCCTACTTTGCGCTGGGATTCCTCGTTTTCGCCAAGCTCGTCGCGGTTCCCGCGGGTTTGGTCCTGGTCATGATCCTGCCCATGCTCAGCGCGGGTTACGGCGTCTCCCTCGCTTTCGTCCTGCGGCACTATCGATGAGAAACCGCCTGCGCGACCTGCGCGAGCGCCACGAGTGGTCGCAGGGGGATCTTGCCGGCCATCTCGACGTCTCGCGCCAGACCGTCAACGCCATCGAGACCGGTAAGTACGATCCGAGCCTACCGCTCGCGTTCCGCATCGCCAAGCTGTTCCGTCAACCGATCGAATCGATCTTCGAACCCGAAAAGGATTGACCCGTGACCAAGAGAAACCTGCTGCGCATCGCCATCGTCGCCGTCGCGATCGCGTATGTCGCCTACAACAAATTCGTGCCCAAGCCCGATGCGGTGCACGAGCAGCTCGCTGCGCCGATTCCTGCCGATGCGACGGCATTCACGCTCGGCAGCCTCGACTTCAAACGCTGCGAACTCAAGCAAAAACATTCCGGCGCCACGACGGTTGCGTACTGCGCGCCGTTTTCCGTACCCGAGAATCGCGAGCAGCCCGATGGGCGGCGCATCGCGCTGCGCCTGGCGCTGATCCGCAGCGGCGCCGCGGCGGCCGATGCCGACCTCGTGGTGTTTCTGGCCGGCGGGCCGGGGCAGTCCGCGGTCGACACCTGGCCGCAGATCGCCGGCGCATTCGAGCCGCTGCGCCGGCATCACCACATCCTGCTGCTCGACCAGCGCGGCACCGGTGAGTCGAATCCGCTGACCTGCCGGCCCGGCGCCGACGCCGAAGTGCCGCTCGGAGACGACTACACGCCGGACCGGGTGCGCGAACGCACGCGCGAGTGCCTCGCCGCGGTCAAGGACAAAGCCGACCCGCGCTATTACACGACGACGATTGCGGCCGAAGACCTCGAAGCCGTGCGCCAGGCGCTCGGCGCGCCGCAGTTCGATCTCGTGGGCGTCTCCTACGGCACGCGCATGGCGCAGCAGTACCTCATGCGACATCCCGACGGGGTGCGCAGCGTGGTGCTCGACAGCGTCGCGCCGAACGAGCTCGTGCTCGGCGAGGACTTCGCGGAGAACCTGGAAAATGCGCTAAAAGCGCAGTTTTCCCTTTGTACACAAAATGCGGAGTGCAAGAAGGCGTTCGGCGATCCTTACGTCAGCCTCGTCGCGCTGCGCGACCGCGTGCGCGCCAAGCCCGAGTCGTACAAGTACCGCGATCCGGTCTCGTTCGCCGAGACCGAGCGCCGCTTCGACCAGTACGCGCTCGGCGGCCTCGTGCGCATGTTCGCCTACAGTCCGGAGACTTCGGCCCTGCTGCCGCTGTCGATCGCGCAGGGGCTCAAGGGCGATTTCACTCCGCTTGCGGGGCAGTCGCATCTCCTCGTCGGCGACATGGCGGATCTGTCCGAGAACGGCATGCAGATGTCCGTGATCTGCAGCGAAGACGCCGACCTGCTCACGCCGCGTCCGCAAGACGCCGACACGATGCTCGGCACACTGCTCGTCGACAGCCTCAAGTCGATGTGCGACGTGTGGCCGCACGGCACGCGCCCGGCGGATTTCCATACGCCGCTGAAAACCGACAAGCCCGTGCTCGTGCTCGAAGGCGAGCTCGATCCGGTGACGCCGCCGCGCTACGGTGAGCAGGTCCTCAAGGGCTTGAGCAACGGCCGTCTGCTCGTCGCGAAGGGACAGGGCCACAACGTGATCGGCCGCGGTTGCATTCCGAAGGTCGTCGAGGACTTCGTCGCCAAGCTCGATCCCAAGGACCTGGACGCCCATTGCGTCGACGCGCTTGCGCCGACGCCCGCCTTCATCGACTTCAACGGAGCCGCGCCATGATCGAGATCCGCGATTTGCACAAGTCGTTCGGCAGCGTCGTCGCCGTCGACGGCGTGAGCTTCGCCGCGCGCGACGGCGAGATCACGGGACTGCTCGGCCCGAACGGCGCCGGCAAGACGACGACCTTGCGCTGTTTGTATACCTTGATGGCTCCCGACCGCGGGCAGGTGCTCGTCGACGGACTCGATGCCGCCGCCGACCCGGTCGCGGTGCGCCGCCGCCTCGGCGTGCTGCCGGACGCGCGCGGGCTTTACAAGCGGCTCACCGCACGCGAGAACATCGCCTACTTCGGCCGCTTGCACGGCCTCGACGAGACGACGATCCGCAGCCGCACGGACGCCGCGGTCGCCGCGCTCGAGATGGGCGATTTCGCCGAGCGCCGCACCGAAGGCTTTTCGCAGGGCCAGCGCGTCAAGACCGCGATCGCGCGCGCGCTGATCCACGATCCCAAGAACGTGATCCTCGACGAGCCGACGAACGGCCTCGACGTGATGGCCACGCGCGCGATGCGCGAATTCCTCAAGCGCCTCAAGGCCGAAGGCCGCTGCGTGCTGTTCTCGAGCCACATCATGCAGGAAGTCGCTGCGCTCTGCGACCGCATCGTGGTCATCGCCAAGGGCAAGGTCGTCGCCGACGAATCGCCCGAAGCGCTGCGCGTACAGACCGGCGCCGCGAATCTCGAAGACGCGTTCGTCGCACTGATCGGTTCCGAAGAAGGACTCGCCGCATGAGACCCACCCTGATCGTCTTCCTCAAGGAAGTCCGCGAAAACCTGCGCGACCGCCGCGCGGTCATCAACACGCTGTTCACCGGCCCGCTCATGGCGCCGCTCATCTTCGTGCTGCTCGTCAACACGCTGGTCACGCGCGAGCTCGAGCGAGCGGAAAAACCGCTGCCGCTGCCGATCGTCGGCGCCGAGTACGCGCCGAATCTCGTCGCCGCGCTGAAGCAGCGCAACATCGAAATCAAACCGGCGCCCGCGGACCCGGAACGCGCGGTGCGCGAGCAGGACGCCGACGTCGTGCTGCGCATCACGCCCGAGTTCCCCGCATCGTGGAAGAAAGGCGAACCGGCCCAGGTCGAGATCGTCTACGACGAATCGCAGCGCGACACCGGCAGCTCCGTTGCGCGGCTGCGCGCGATCCTCGAGAACGAGAGCGAACGCGCGGGCGCCTTGCGCCTGCTCGCGCGCGGCTTGTCGCCCTCGACGACCCGCCCCATCGTGATCGCCGACCGCGACCAATCGACGCCGCAGAGCCGCTCGACGAGCTTGTTCGCGATGCTGCCGTACTTCTTCATCCTCGGCGGATTCATCGGCGGCATGGCGCTCGCGATCGACACGACGGCCGGCGAGCGCGAACGCCAATCGCTGGAACCGCTGCTCGCCAATCCCGTGCCGCGCTGGCAGATCCTGGCCGGCAAGCTCTCGGCGACGACCGCCTTCGCGATCACGACGGTGCTGCTCGGCATCCTCGCTTTCGCCGTGATCGGCCACCTCATGCCGACCGAGAAGATCGGCATGAGCCTCGAGATCGGCGTGCGTTTCGTCGCCTGCACGCTGTTCGTGATGCTGCCGCTCGCGGCGCTGCTAGCCGCCATCCAGACCCTGGTGGCCGCCTTCGCGAAGAGCTACCGCGAAGCGCAGACCTATGTCTCGCTGCTCACGTTCCTGCCCGTGATCCCGACGCTGCTGCTCACGGTCATGCCGTTCAAGGCGCAGCTTTGGATGTATTGCGTGCCGCTCATGAGCCAGCAAATGATCATCACGCGCCTGCTGCGCGGCGAGGCCGTTCCGGACATGGGGCTCGTGTTGGCTTTCATTTGCACGACGCTCGCGGCGGTGCTCGCGGCTGCCGTGACGGCGCGGATCTATCGCAGCGAGAAGCTCGCGATTTCGGCCTGACGGGCGAAGGCGTCGCTACATCGAACCGCCGAGCGCTCGCCGGAACTGGATCGCTTCCATGAGATGCGCCGTGGCGATGCGCTCGGCGGCGGCGAGATCGGCGATCGTGCGCGCGACGCGCAGGATGCGGTGATACGCGCGCGCCGACAGGCCGAGCTTGTCGAGCGCGCGTTCGAGGAGTGCGCGGTCGCCGTCCGTGAGCGCGCAATCGCGCAGCACTTCGCGATTGCCGAGCATCGCGTTCGGTTTGCCGGCGCGCGCGAGCTGGCGCGCACGCGCGGCGACGACGCGCTCGCGTACGCGGTCGCTCGCTTCGCCGGCGGCGGCTGCGGCGCCGAGCTCGGCGAGCGCGACGCGCGGCACGGCGATCTGCAAGTCGATACGGTCGAGCAGCGGCCCCGACACGCGAGACCGGTAGCGCCGCACTGCGTCCGGCGCGCACGAGCAGCGCCCGGAAGGATCGCCCGCGTAGCCGCACGGACACGGGTTCATGGCCGCCACGAGCTGGAACCTCGCCGGAAATTCCGCCTGCCGCGCAGCCCGCGAGATCACGATGTGGCCGTTTTCGAGCGGCTCGCGCAGCACTTCGAGCACGCGCCGGTCGAACTCGGGCAGTTCGTCCAGGAACAACACACCGTGGTGAGCGAGCGAAATCTCCCCGGGGCGCGGCAGCGAGCCGCCGCCGACGAGCGCAGCGGCAGAAGCCGTGTGATGCGGCGTCCGGAAAGGACGCGTTTTCCACTTGTGGAAATCGATACCGCAGCCCGCCACCGAACGCACCGCGGCGGCTTCGAGTGCTTCATCCTCGGCGAGCGGCGGCAGGATGCCGGGCAGGCGGCTCGCCAGCATCGTCTTGCCCGTGCCCGGCGGTCCGACGAACAGGGCGTGGTGCCTGCCCGCGGCGGCGATCTCGAGCGCGCGGCGCGCCAGCGGCTGGCCCCGCACATCGGCCAAATCGAGTTCCGCTCGGCCGCTTTCCGCGCCGAGCGGCGGCGCCGTCGCGAGCGGCAAAACCGCCGCGTCGCGCATGAACGCGCAGACCTCGAGCAGCGAGCCGGCCGCGTGCGTCGTGCCGTTGCCGACGAGCGCGGCCTCGGCGCCGTTGTCCCGCGGCACGACGAGCGCGCGACCGGCCTGCGCCGCCTTGAGCGCCGCGGGCAGCACGCCCGTGACGGGGCGCAATTCCCCCGAAAGCGCGAGTTCGCCCAGGAATTCGTAGCCCGCAAGCTTGTCTTTCGGCAAGTAGCCCGAAGCGGCGAGGATGCCGAGCGCGATCGGCAGATCGAAACGGCCGCCGTCCTTCGGGAGGTCCGCTGGCGCAAGACTGACCGTCACGCGCCGCGCAGGATATTCGAGCTGCGCGTTCTGGATAGCGACGCGCACCCGATCGCGCGCTTCCTTGACCGCCGTTTCGGGTAAACCGACGATCGAAGTGCCCGGAAGACCGCCAGAGAGGTGTACTTCGACGGTCACTGCCGGGGCGGCGACGCCTTCCTGGGCGCGACTATGGACGATGGCGAGGCTCATGCCGTCATTCCTGGCGTGTATCGCCGGTCGAAGGTCCGCGAGCGGCGGCGCCCGGTTGCCGGTGCATCCTGCTCCGGCCATTCGCGCGAGGCGAATGCGGGCAACGGCGGGCCATCGCTGCGGCGCGTGAGCGCGCCGCCGTCGCGGAAATCGTCGGACCGGCGTTCGCTCAGCCGATCGAAGACCGACCTGCGAGCTCCGCATCGAGCTCGGCGATGCGCGCTTCCAGCGCTTCGACCTTCTCGCGCGTGCGCAGCAGCACGCAACGCTGGATGTCGAATTCCTCGCGCGTGACGAGGTCGAGCCGGCGCAGCCCGGCCCGCAACGCGTCGCGGAAATTGAGCGCGAGATCGCCGCGCGCCTCGCGGGCGGCCGTCGGCACGAGTTCGGCCAGGCGTTTGGCGAGCTCGTCGATGGCGGTCACGTTGATCATGTCAGTCCTCCATGGCGTCGGGAGCGTGCCGCTACGCTAACCGGTAGGGGACGCGGACGCCGTGGACGGAACGCGGTGGAGCGCGTAGGAAAACGCCGATCCGCCGTAGCGGCGCGGGCTGTGGTTAGCTTTTGAAGTAAAACACGAGCCGCTAGAGCACTCAAGCAGAAATTTTGCGGTTGCATCATGGGCGTCGTTTAACCCCCGTTTTGCAAAGGAATCCGCGATGCTGCATCGCCGCGCTCTCATGGCTTGGCCCTTCCTCGCGCTCGCTTTGCCTGCGGCGGCGCAGCAAGCTCCGGCGGAGGCCGCCAAGGTCGCCAACACCGGCGATACCGCGTGGATGCTGACGTCGAGCGCGCTCGTGCTGTTCATGACGATACCGGGCCTCACGCTGTTCTACGCCGGGCTCGTCCGCTCCAAAAACGTGCTGTCGATCATGATGCAGTGCTTCGCGATCACGGCGCTCGTGAGCCTTCTCTGGCTCCTCTACGGCTACTCGCTCGCGTTCGACACGACCGGCATGGCCGCGCATGCGGCGGGCATCCATGCCTTCATCGGCAGCTTCGCCAAGGCGGGCTTCGCCGGCGTCGGCCGCGACGCGCTCTACCAGACCATCCCCGAGTCCGTGTTCGCGATGTTCCAGCTCACGTTCGCGATCATCACCCCGGCGCTCATCGTCGGCGCATTCGCCGAACGCATGCGCTTCTCGGCCCTGCTCCTGTTCATGGCCGGCTGGTTCACGCTCTCGTACCTGCCGATCGCGCACATGGTGTGGGGCGGACCGGGCGCCTGGCTCGGCGATTTGGGCGTGCTCGACTTCGCCGGCGGCACCGTCGTGCACATCAACTCGGGCGTGGCCGGTCTCGTCGCCTGCCTCGTCATCGGTCCGCGTCGCGGCTACCCGCATACGGCCATGCCGCCGCACAACCTCACGTATACGGTCGTCGGCGCGTCGCTGCTTTGGATCGGCTGGTTCGGCTTCAATGCGGGCTCGGCGCTCGGGGCCAACGCCCAAGCGGGCATGGCGATGCTCGTCACGCACCTCGCGACGGCCGCTGCGGCGCTCGCCTGGATGAGCGCGGAATGGGCGTTGCACAAGAAGCCTTCCGTGCTCGGCATCGCCTCGGGCGCAGTCGCCGGGCTCGTCGCGATCACACCGGCCGCGGGCACCTGTGGCGCGCTCGGCGCCGTGGCGATCGGGCTCGCCGCCGGCATCGTCTGTTTCCTCGCCACGAGCCGGCTCAAGCGCGCATTCGGCTACGACGACTCGCTCGATGCGTTCGGCGTGCATGGCGTCGGCGGGATCGTCGGCGCGATCCTGACGGGCGTGTTCGCGAGCACGGCGCTCGGCGGTGCGGGTTTCGCCGACGGCGTCGAGTCGCTCATCGGGCAAGTCGGCCGCCAGTGCGTGGGCGTGATCGTCACGTTCGTCTACAGCGGTCTCGTTAGCGTCGTGCTGCTCAAGCTCATCGACGCCACGCTCGGCCTGCGCGTCGGCGCCGAAGAGGAAACCGAAGGTCTCGATCTCAGCCTGCACGACGAACGCGGCTACAACCTCTGAGCGGCGCGATTCGGTATATTCGCAGCGAACAATTCCCGGCGGAGCGCGTTATGAAGATGGTGATGGCGATCATCAAGCCGTTCAAACTCGACGACGTGCGCGAGGCGCTGGCCGAGGCCGGCGTGCAGGGCATCACGGTCACCGAGGTCAAAGGTTTCGGTCGCCAGAAGGGCCACACCGAGCTCTATCGCGGGGCAGAGTACGTCGTCGACTTCCTGCCGAAGCTGAAACTCGAAATCGCGGTGCCGGACAGCCTCGTCGAGCGCGTCGTCGAAACGATCATGCACTCGGCCAACAGCGGCAAGATCGGCGACGGCAAGATCTTCGTCTATGCGCTCGACCAGGTCGTGCGCATCCGCACGGGCGAAACGGGGGCCGACGCGCTTTAGGCGTCTGGACGTCTAAAGAAAGCCTTTGACGCGGCGCAGCATTTGTGTTCTAGTCGTCTCGCAGGCGACAGCGCCTGCGCCGCGGGCCGCGGCGAGTGGCGGCCCAGAATCCAGCGCGGAAGCGAGGTCCTACGGAAGGGCCGCCGCCGCGCGCGTCCGGGTCACGCGCTGATGCAACGCAATACGCCAGCCTTGTACGATGCGGCTTTCGAGCACGACAGTTGCGGCTTCGGGCTCATCGCGCACGTGGGCGGGCGGGCGAGCACCTGGCTCGTCGACCAGGCGTTTGCCGCATTGTGCAAAATGTCGCATCGTGGCGGCGTCAACGCCGACGGCGTGACGGGCGACGGCTGCGGAATCCTGCTCCACCGCCCCGAAGCGTGGCTGCGGGCGCTTGCGGCCGACGCGGGAATCGCTCCCACCCGGCGCTTCGCAGCGGGGCTCGTCTTTCTCGATCCCGATCCGGCGCATGCGGCAGCCGCATGCGCGACGCTCGAGCGCTGCCTGCAGGAAGAAGGCGCTTCGCCGTGCGGTTGGCGCGACGTGCCGGTCGAAGATGCGCCCTGCGGCCCGCTCGGCACCGCGTCGCGGCCGCGCATCGCGCAGATATTCGTCGACACCGGCGCCGACATGGAAGCTGCCGCGTTCGAACGCGCGCTGTTCCGCGCGCGCCGCCGCGCCGAAGCGACGCTCGCGGCGGATTCGCGTTTCTACGTCGCGAGCCTGTCGGCTTCGAACATCGTGTACAAGGCGATGGCCGCGCCTGGACGCTTGCGCGACGTGTTTCCCGATCTGCAGCGGGCCGATCTCGCGGCGAGCGCCGCGACGTTTCACCAGCGCTTTTCGACGAACACGCTGCCGAATTGGCGCCTCGCTCAGCCGTTCCGCTTGCTCGCGCACAACGGCGAGATCAACACCATCCGCGCCAACCGAACGTGGACCGCCTCGCGTGCGACAAAGTGGAAATCTCCACTCGTGGACTTTTCCGATCTCGGCGCGCTCGTCGGCAGCGACGGTTCCGATTCGCAGAGCCTCGACAACATGCTCGAAGTGCTGCTCGCGGGCGGCATCGATCTGCTCGCCGCGATGCGCATCCTCATTCCGCCGGCATGGAGCGCGCAGGAGACCATCGACGAGGACCTCGAAGCGTTCTACGAGTACTACGCGCTGCACACGGAGCCTTGGGACGGTCCCGCCGGGCTCGTCATGTGCGACGCGCGTTACGCGGCGTGCTCGCTCGATCGCAACGGCCTGCGGCCCGCGCGCTGGGCGCGCAGCGACGACGATCACCTCATCGTCGCTTCCGAGGCCGGCCTGTGGGACGTGCCCGAGCGCCGCATCGTGGCCAAAGGCCGGCTCGGACCCGGCGAGATGCTCGCGGTCGATCTCGTGGAACATCGCCTGCTCGACGCCGCGGCGATCGACGCCGTGAACCGCGCACGCGCGCCGTTCAAGCGCTGGTTGCGCGAAGGCGTGACGTACCTCGATTCGCATCTCATCGACCCCGCGCTCGCGGCCGAGCCGTTCCCGCCCGAAATGCTCGCGCGCTTCCAGAAGCAGTTCGCGCTGACGCGCGAGGAACGCGACGTCGTGCTCAAGGCGCTCGCCGAGGACGAAGCCGAGGCGACGGGCTCGATGGGCGACGACACGCCGATCGCGGTGATGTCGCGCCAGTCGCGGCCGCTCTACGAATATTTCCGCCAGGCTTTCGCGCAGGTCACCAATCCGCCGATCGACCCGCTGCGCGAGCGGCTCGTCATGTCGCTCGTGACGCAGATCGGGCGCGAGGGCAACGTGTTCGAGCTCTCGCCCGAAAACGCGCGCCAGGTGCTGCTCAATTCGCCGATCCTGTCGCAGCGCAAGCTGCGGCAGATCCTCGCTTTGCCCGAGTACGCGGCGCACCAGTGCAAGCTCGACCTTTATTACGACGAACGCGAGGGTCTGCGTGCGGCGATCACGCGTCTGTGCGCGCAGGCCGAAGAGGCCGTGCGCAACGGGGCCGTCGTGCTGCTGCTCTCGGATCGTTATCCGGTGCCGGGCCTTCTGCCCGTGCACGCGCTGCTCGCAACGGGCGCGGTCCATGCGCATTTGTTGAAAAAGCAACTTCGCAGCGATTGCAACATTTTGGTCGAAACGGGCAACATGCGCGACGCACACCATTGCGCGTGCCTGATCGGCTTCGGCGCAACCGCGGTCTATCCCTATCTCGCCTACCAGACGCTGTTCGACATGAACCGCCGCGGCGAACTCAAGGGCCGCGAGGGCGAGCCGCCGCACGAAATCGGCCGCAGCTATCGGCGCGGCATCCGCAAGGGTCTGCTCAAGATCCTCTCGAAGATGGGCATCAGCTCGATCGCGGGCTATCGCGGGGCCGGCTTGTTCGAGATCGTCGGCCTCGATCGCGAAGTCGTCGAGCTGTGCTTCCCGGGCACGCCGTCGCGCATCGGCGGCGCGGGCTTCGCCGACATCGAAGCCGAATACCGCGCCCAACTCGCCGCCGCACGCGATCCGAATTACGCCCTGCCGCCGGGCGGTCTCATGAAAGCCGTGCCCGACGGCGAATACCACATGTACAACCCGGCCGTGGTCGGCGCGCTGCAAGCGGCGGTGCGCACGGGCGACGCCGCGCTCTACCGGCAGTATGCGCAAGCCGTGAACGCGCGCGCGCCTTCGGCGTTGCGCGACCTGCTCGCGCTGGTTCCCGCGAACGCGCCGATTCCGCTGGACGACGTCGAAGCCGGCGCGAAAATCCTCAAGCGGTTCGACTCGGCCGGCATGTCGCTCGGCGCGCTGTCGCCCGAGGCGCACGAAGCGCTCGCCACCGCGATGAACCGCCTCGGCGCGCGCTCGAATTCGGGCGAAGGCGGCGAAGATCCGGCGCGTTACGGCACCGAACGCATGTCGAAGATCAAGCAGGTCGCATCGGGCCGTTTCGGCGTGACGCCGGCCTACCTCGTCAACGCCGAGGTGCTGCAGATCAAGATCGCACAAGGCGCCAAGCCCGGCGAAGGCGGCCAACTGCCGGGGCACAAGGTCAACGCGCTGATCGCACGTCTGCGCTACGCGAAGCCCGGCATCGGTCTGATCTCGCCGCCGCCGCACCACGACATCTATTCGATCGAGGACCTCGCCGAGCTCATTTACGACCTGCGCGAAGTCAACCCGCGCGCGCTGATCTCGGTCAAGCTCGTCGCGCACGCGGGAGTCGGCACGATCGCGGCCGGTGTGGTCAAGGCGGGGGCCGATCTCATCACGATCTCCGGCCACGACGGCGGCACCGGCGCGAGTCCGTGGAGCTCGATCCGCTATGCGGGCGTGCCGTGGGAGCTCGGCCTCGCCGAAACGCACCAGACGCTCGTCATGAACGGGCTGCGCGGCCGCGTGATCCTGCAGACGGACGGCGGCTTGAAGACCGGCCTCGACGTCGTGAAGGCGGCGATCCTCGGCGCCGATTCGTTCGGCTTCGGCACGGCGCCGATGGTGGCGCTCGGCTGCAAGTACCTGCGCATCTGCCATCTCAATTCCTGTGCGACGGGCGTGGCGACGCAGAACGACATCCTGCGACGCAAGCATTTCCTCGGCGCTCCCGAAATGGCCGAGAACTTCTTCCGCTTCGTCGCCGAGGACGTGCGCGGGATTCTCGCCTCGCTCGGCGCGCGCACGCTCGGTGAGATCGTGGGGCGCACGGAGCTCCTGCGCCCGCTCGGCGGCGTCACCGTGAAGCAGGGGCGGCTCGACTTGTCGCCGCTTCTCGCTCGCGCAGCGCTCGCGGACGGTGCGTTCTCCGCCTGCGTGCCGCCGGTGCGCACGACGGGGCTGGCCGAGCGCATCGCCGCCGACACCGAACGCGCGATCGCCGAAGACAAAAGTGCACATTTCCACTATGCGATCCGCAGCACCGATCGCGCGATCGGCGCGCGCACGGCGGGCGAGATCGCTCGACGCTATCGCGACGCAGGCTTGGGCGAGGCGGCGCTCACGCTCGAATTCACGGGCAGCGCAGGCCAGAGCTTCGGCGCATGGAACGCCCCCGGCATGCGGCTCGTGCTCGTCGGCGAAGCGAACGACGGCGTCGGCAAAGGCATGGCCGGCGGGCGCATCGTCGTGCGGCCGCCCGCCGAGGCACGCTGCGCGACACAGGAAACCGCGATCGTCGGCAACACCTGCCTCTACGGCGCGACGGGCGGCGAATTCTTCGCGGCCGGCCGCGCCGGCGAGCGGTTCGGCGTGCGCAATTCGGGCGCGCTCGCCGTCATCGAGGGCGTGGGCGATCACGGTTGCGAATACATGACCGGCGGCACCGTCGTCGTGCTCGGGCGCACCGGCCTCAACTTCGGTGCGGGCATGACGGGCGGTTTCGCCTACGTGCTCGACGTCGAACGCGATTTCGTCGACCGCTACAACCACGAACTCGTCGACATCCACCGCATCTCGCTCGAAGGCATGGAAAACCACCTGCAGCACTTGCGCAGCTTGTTGCGCAGCCACATCGACGCGACCGCCAGCGCGTGGGGCGCCCGCCTGCTTGCCGACTTCCGCGACGTGCTGCACAAGTTCTGGCTCATCAAGCCGAAGGCCGCGAGCCTGGAGGCGCTGACGGAGGAACTGAGGCGGGCGGCTTAGTTTTTAATCTCTAGCTTCTGCTGACAACACGCATGACGGACAAGACGTTCCCGTTCCTCAAGTTCCACCGGCAGCTCCCGCGCGAAGTGCCGGTGCCGGTGCGCGTGCTCAACTATGCCGAGATCCACGGCGATTTCGTCAATGGCGATGCCGGCGATCAGGCGGCGCGCTGCATCGATTGCGGAAATCCGTACTGCTCGTGGGGTTGTCCGTTGCACAACCGCATTCCGCAGTGGCTGAAGCTCGTGCGCGATGGCCGTATCGAAGACGCCGCCGCGCTCATGTACGAAACGAACCCGCTGCCGGAAATCTGCGGGCGCATCTGCCCGCAGGATCGGCTCTGCGAGGGCGATTGCACGCTGCAGACCGGCTTCGAAGCCGTGACGATCGGGGCGATCGAGCGCTGGGCCACCGATGAGGCGCTGCGCCGCGGTTGGCGGCCGGTTTCGACGGCCGCACCGACGGGGCGGCGTGTCGCCGTCGTCGGCGCCGGACCGGCCGGGCTCGCCGTCGCGGATCGGCTCGCGCGCGCCGGCGTAGCCGTCGAGGTGTTCGACCGCCAGGACGAAATCGGCGGCTTGCTCACCTTCGGCATCCCGCCGTTCAAGCTCGACAAGGCCGTCGTGCGCACGCGGCGCGACGTGCTCGAAGGGCTCGGCGTCCGCTTCCGGCTCGCGACGGACGTCGGCCGCGATGTCGCATTTTCCACATTGTTGAGCGACTACGATGCCGTATTCGTGGGCACCGGCGCGTACCGCCATGTCGACGCTGCGCTGCCCGGCCAGGCGCTCGCGGGCGTACACCCCGCCTTGCCGTTCCTCGTCGCGAACGCCAAGCGCATCCTGTACGGCACGGACGCCGGCTTGCCGAACCTGATCGGCCGGCGCGTCGTCGTGCTCGGCGGCGGCGACACGGCCATGGACTGCGTGCGCACCGCGATCCGCATGGACGCCGAGAGCGTCACGTGCGTCTACCGCCGCGACGAAGCCAATATGCCGGGTTCGCGACGCGAGGTGAAATATGCCCGCGACGAAGGCGTCGAATTCCGCTTCAACCGCCAGCCGCTCGAGATCCTGGGCGGCGCGGACGGCGCACGTGCGGTGCGTGTCGTCGAGACGCGGCTGGTCGCCGACGCGCATGGCCGTGCGCGGCCCGAACCCGTGCCCGGCAGCGAGGAAGAGATCGCGGCCGACGTCGTAATCCTCTCGTTCGGCTTCCTGGCGAGCCCGCCCGACTGGTGCACGGACGCCGGCATCGCGCTCGACGCCGCGGGCAAGCTCGTCGTCGGCGCGGAAGGCCGCTTGCCGCTACAGACAAGCCACCCGAAGGTCTTCGCCGGCGGCGACGCGGTGCGGGGCGCCGATCTCGTCGTGCGCGCGGTCTACGACGGGCGCGAGGCGGCGAAGTCGATACTGCGTGCGCTCGGCCTTGTCGAAGCCGCTGCCGCTGCGTAGGCTGTTCGCTGCGCAGGCCCCTGCGCGTTAGCGATTCTGCCCAGCGCACGCACGAGACGAGGACGGCGCATGACCACCCCCGCACGCACTCCGTTGCGCTACAAACTGGCCGGCGCGGTCGCGAAGCCGCCGACGGCGCTGGTCAACGACACGGCCGATCTGCTGCACCGAAGCGGGCACATGAAATTCGGTCAAGGCGTCATCGCGACCGTGCTCGCGCTCGCGCTCGGTATTCTGTGCCTGCTGGCCGTGCTGGCGTTCCACTTCCCGCAGTACCTGACGACGCCGGAGCTCCGGCAGACCTATTCCGTCGATATGCTGCGACGTCTGCTTTTCGTCGCGCTGCTGGTGGCCGGCGGGCTGTCGCTCGCGAACGTCGCGCTCGGCAATCGGCGCAACCCGAACCTCGTCGCCTTCCTGTGCGTCATCGCCGCCGTCGCGCTCGGCGGCTCGCGCGTGCCGGTCGGGAACTTCCCCGACCACACGCCGTATATCGGTCTCGATTGGTTCATCCTCGATCTGCTGGGCAGCACGCTGGTCTTCGTCGCGATCGAGAAACTGTTCCCGCTGTATCGTGGCCAAGCCGTGTTCCGGCCCGAATGGCAGACCGACCTCAAGCATTTCGCGGTCAACCATTTCCTCGTCGGGCTGATCCTGCTGACCGTCAATTTCGTGCTGAACCATGCATTCGGCTGGCTCGTCGACACGAATTTCCAGCAGACGGTGCGCCACATCCCGTTCCTGTGGCAATTGCTGCTTTGTATACTCGTCGCCGATCTCGCCCAGTACTGGACGCACCGGGCGTATCACGAAGTGCCGTTCCTGTGGAAATTCCACTCGGTGCACCACAGCGCGAAGACCATGGACTGGCTCGCGGGTTCGCGGCAGCACATGCTAGAGCTCGTGGCGACGCGAGTGTGCGTGCTCGCGCCGCTTTTCGTCCTCGGCTTCAGCGAAGGCGTCATGAACGCCTACATCGTCATCGTGGGCTTCCAGGCCGTGTTCAACCACGCGAACGTGCACCTGCGCTGGGGACCGCTCAAATACCTGATCGTCACGCCCGACTTCCACCATTGGCATCATTCCCAGGACGACGAGGCCATCGATCGCAACTACGCAGCGCATTACGCGTTTCTCGATTACGTGTTCGGCACCGCGGTCAAAGTGCCTGCACACAAGCCTTTTCCTGAACGCTATGGCGTGGTCGGCGACTACATGCCGGACGGTTTCGTCAACCAGCAGATGTTCCCGTTCCGCGCTCTTGCAAACGCCGACAACGAGTAGTGCCGCCGAGCCGCCGGCGCACGTCGCGCCGACGGCTCCGAAGAGTTTCAGCTCGTCGTCCGCGCGCCGTTCTGGCGGTTGCGCAGCTCCTGCCCCGCGGCCATGATCATGCCCGTGATCGCCTCGATCGCGTTCGTGTTGCGGCCGTCGCCGCCGACGACGACCTGCGGCACGACCGGCAACTTGCCGTCGGCGATGGCCTTGGTGATTTGCGCGGAGATTTCCTGAGCGAGGCGGATCTCGGGGCCGCCGTAGGCTTCGACCTGCTTCTGCGCGGCGCGCGCCGTGGCTTCGCCTTCGAGTTCGATGCGATTGGCGTTCGCCGCGCCGATCGCGCGGATGCGCTCGGCCTCGGCCACGGCGACATTGCGGATCTTCGCCGCATCGGCCTCGCCCTGGCGGGTCTGTGTCTTGACCTGCGCGAGACCGTTGTTCTCCGCGATCTCGATCGCGATGCGCGACTCGGTCAGGCTCTTCTGCTGCGCGGCGACGGCAGCGGCTTCGCGCAGCGTGCGTTCCTTGACCGCCGCGGCTTCCTGGCGCTCGTACGTTTCCATCTGCTCGCGCGCGATCTGCCGGTCGCGCAGTTGCACCAGCATGCTCTCGATCTGCGTATTGCCGGTCGGCGAACGCGGCGTGCCGATCAGCACTTCCTGCAGTTCCAAATTATACAATGTGAATTTGTCCTTCATTTCCTTGAGCGCGCTGACCTGGATGTCGGAGCGCTGCTGCAGCAGCTCGATGAGCGTTTTCGTCTGCGCCGTGTTCTTGAAATACGCCGACACCATGGGGTCCAGCGTCTGCTCGACGAGCTTCTGCACGTCGCCGAAGCGCTGGATGACCTTCGCGGCCTTCTTGTAGTCGATGTGCACGACGACCGAGAGCGGCAGCGTCGGCTCGAAGGCGTCCTTGGTGATCAGCGCGATTTCCTTGAGGTTGCGGTCGAAATCCGAACCCGACTGGCCCGATTCCCATTTGAGGATGAAGTTCGTCGTCGGCACCTTGATGATCGAACCGGCGAAGCGGTTGAACGGGTATTTGCCTGGCAACAGCGGGCTCTCCCAGACGCCGCGCTCGCCTTCGCCGACCAATTCGCCGTGCTGGTATTCGGCGCCCGAGCGGTCCTCGCCGCGCTTGCCCGTGAACGACACCACGACGCCCACCATGCCCATCGGCACGATCGTCTTCTCGACGAATTCGACGCTCGCGAACAGGCGGTTGACGTAGTACGTGCCGTCGACGAGCACCTGGTACTGGCGGCCGCGGTAGCCGCCCGCGGCGAGGAACCGATCCGCGTCCTGGAAGTTGTTGTGGTACGTCGCGGCCATGCGGCGGTCCTGACCGACGGCCGGTGCGATGAGCTCGCCGGCGGGCAAGCCGGGGCCGTCGTGCACCGTGACGACGCCGATGACGTCCTTGGAATCGGTGACGAGGATCGGATGGAAGCCGCCGCGTCCCTCGATCTGCCCGCGCATGGCCTCGATCGTATCGGTATCGGACTGCGCGAGCTTGAGCGCGTACGTCGTCGCGCGCGTCAGCACGACGAATTGCGCGACGTTGATCGCGTAGACGCCTTCGCGCAGCACCTTGCGCTGCGGACCTTTCTGCCCGCCGCTCGCGAGGAACGCGCGCACGTCCTCGAAATCGTCGGCGGTCGTGTTGCCGGCGAGCGACTGGCCGGGTTCGAGCGGCTTGCCGTCGCGCGCGAACACGTAGCCGATCTCGCCTTGCGGCACGGTGACGAGGTTGGTCTTGTGCACGCGGTACTGGAACGGGAACAGCATGTGGAAGCCGCCGCGCAGCAAATCGGGCACATAGCCGGCTTCGCCGTTCAGGGCCACGATGCCGTGCTTTACCGAACGGCCGGCCCACAGGCGCTCGAGGATGCCGACGCGGTTGTTCGGCACGTAAACGATGCTGGAATAGAGCAGCACGAGGAACGCGACGACCCCGGCGATCATCAGAATCTGGTTGAGATTCAAGCTCAAGGACGACATGATTGCTTATCCTTCTTCGGTCGGTAATTTTCTAGTTGTGGAAAAATACACAAAATGCTGAACGTCGGGACGAACGTGTAGGCGGCATGGAACGACTCCTCGGGAAGTCGCGGGACGGGTAGGCAAGATGCGATCTAAATCGGATAACGCCGGGCGCAGGCGCGACCGGACAGCGCGAGGCGCTTCAGCGGAACGGAAAGCATCGGAAAATCGGCCCACTGGCGCGGTGCGAAGCCGCTTGGGCTCAGGGTCGGCGCGCGATGCGCCGCGGCGTGTGTCATGAACATGACGGCTCTCCCTGGCAAGAGGGATGGGGGCGAAACGGGAACTTTCAAGAGCACGCAAGTGCTTGAGCCGCATGGCTTCTCCAGCGGCGCAACTGCGGCGGGCCGGAGCGGAATGCTAAACTCGCACCTCACGATCCCACGACCCGCCTGGATCCCAATGTCCGTCCCCGTTCCGAAACTCGACCTCGACTACACGCTCGAGCACAAGTACACGCGCGCCGAAGGGCGCATCTATCTTTCCGGCGTGCAGGCGCTCGTGCGGCTGCCCCTCATGCAGCAAATGCGCGACCGCGCCGCCGGACTCAACACGGCGGGCTTCATTTCGGGCTATCGCGGTTCGCCGCTCGGCGGCTTCGATCTCGAGCTCTGGAAGGCGAAGAAGCACCTGAAGGCTTCGAACATCGAGTTCACGCCGGGCTTGAACGAGGATCTCGGCGCGACGATGGTCTGGGGCACGCAGCAGGCGAATCTGTTCCCGGGCGCGAAATACGACGGCGTGTTCGCGATGTGGTACGGCAAGGGTCCGGGTGTGGACCGTTGCGGCGACGTGTTCAAGCACGGCAACGCGGCCGGCACCTCGAAGCACGGCGGCGTGCTCGCGCTCGCGGCCGACGATCACGCGTGCCGCTCCTCGACGCTGCCGCACGGCAGCGAACTCGAATTCGTCTCCGCGATGATGCCGGTGCTGAACCCGGCGGGCGTGCAGGACATTCTCGACATGGGGATGCTCGGCTGGGCGATGAGCCGCTTCACGGGGCGCTGGGTCGGCTTCAAGACGATCGCCGAGACGGTCGAATCGAGCGCGAGCGTCAACGTCAATCCGCACCAGCTCGACATCGTCGTGCCGCAGGACTTCGAACTGCCGCCGGGAGGGCTCAACATCCGCTGGCCCGATCCGCCGCTCGACCAGGAAATGCGCCTGCATCAGTACGCCGTGAAGGCGGCCTGCGCGTTCGCGCGCGCGAACCGCATCGACCGCGTCGTCATCGATTCGCCGAAGGCGCGCCTCGGCATCGTGACGACGGGCAAGAGCTATCTCGACGTGCTGCAGGCGCTCGAATATCTCGGCATCGACGCCAAAGCGGCGGCGGACATCGGCATACGCGTATACAAAGTCGGCATGACCTGGCCGCTCGAACCGGTCGGCATCCGCGATTTCGCCAAGGGTCTCGAGGACATCATCGTCGTCGAGGAAAAGCGCGCCTTCATCGAATCGCAGATGAAGGAATACATGTACAACTGGGATCATAGCACGCGTCCGAGTATCGTCGGTAAATACGACGAGGAAGGTGAGTGGATACTGCCATCGACGAACGAGCTCACGCCGGCGCGCATCGCGCGCGTGATCGCGCGCCGGCTCGCGAGGTTCTTCACGAGCGCGGCGATCCAGGACCGCCTCAAGTGGATCGCGGCCAAGGAGCAGGAACTCGCGCTGCCGCGCGCGCAGTTCCCGCGCGCCGCACACTATTGCTCGGGCTGTCCGCACAATACCTCGACCGCCGTGCCCGAAGGTTCGCGCGCGCTGGGCGGCATCGGCTGCCACTATATGGTCACTTGGATGGACCGCCGCACCGAGACGTTCACGCAAATGGGCGGCGAAGGGGCGACGTGGTGTGGCCAGGCGCCGTTCACCGAGACCAAGCACGTCTTCCAGAACCTCGGCGACGGCACGTACTTCCATTCGGGCTCGCTGGCGATCCGCCAGGCGATCGCGGCGAAGGTCAATATCACGTACAAGATCCTGTACAACGACGCGGTCGCCATGACGGGCGGCCAGCCCGTCGACGGCACGCTGACCGTGCCCGACATCGCCCATCAGGTGCGCAGCGAAGGCGTCGCGACGATCGTCGTGATGTCCGACGACGTCGAGAAGTGGTCCGATCCGTCGATATTCCCAGACAACGTCGAATTCATCCACCGCGACGAACTCGAGGCCGTGCAGAAACGTCTGCGCGAAACGGCGGGCGTGTCGGTGTTGATCTACGACCAGACCTGCGCGACCGAAAAGCGCCGCCGCCGCAAGCGCGGCAAGATGGAAGATCCGAAGAAGCGCGTGTTCATCAATTCCCTGGTGTGCGAAGGCTGCGGCGATTGCGGCGAGAAATCGTTCTGCGTCTCGGTGCTGCCGAAGGAAACCGAGTACGGCCGCAAGCGCGAGATCGATCAGAGCAACTGCAACAAGGACTTCTCCTGCGTCAAAGGATTCTGTCCGAGCTTCGTCACCGTCCACGGCGGCGGCCTGAAGAAGCGCAAGGGTTCGGCAAAAGTGGATTTTTCCACATTGCAGCACCCCCAGTTCGCGACCGACCTCGACCAGCCGTGGAACATCCTCGTCACCGGCATCGGCGGCACGGGCGTCGTCACGATCGGTGCCCTGATCGGCATGGCCGCCCACCTCGAAGGCAAGGGGGCGACCGTGCTCGACCAGACGGGTCTCGCACAGAAAGGCGGCGCCGTGACCTGCCATCTGCGCATCGCGCGTTCGCCGGCCGACATCCATGCGGTGCGCATCGCCGCGGGCGAGGCCGATCTCGTGCTCGGCTGCGACATGGTCGTCGTCAACGACTACTGGGCGCTTTCCAAGATCCGGGCGGGCCGCTCGCGCGTCGTGCTCAATACGTACGAAGCGATGCCAGGCTCGTTCACCACGCGGCCGGACATGCGGTTCCCGGCGAGCCAGATCGTCGAAGCCGTGAAACTCGCGCTCGATGGCCAGGCGCCGGAACTCGTCGAAGCGACCGATCTCGCCACCGCGCTGCTCGGCGATTCGATCGCGAGCAACCTGTTCATGCTCGGCTACGGTTGGCAGAAAGGTTGGGTGCCGCTCAGCATCGATGCGCTCATGCGCGCGATCGAGCTCAACGCCGCGGCGGTCGAAATGAACAAGGCTGCGTTCAACTGGGGCCGTCTCGCGGCGCACGACATCGCCCAGGTGCGCGCTGCGGCCGGCGGCAAGACGGAGCCGATCGCAGCACCGCTCCCGCTCGACGACAGCACCCTGAGCACGACGCTCGACGAGCGCATCGCGCGCCGCCTCGCGTTCCTCGCCGATTACCAAAATGCCGCATATGCCGCAAAGTACAAATCGCTCGTCGATAACGTTCGCGGTGTCGAGCAGGTCAAGGTTCCTGGGTCGACGGCGCTGACCGAAGCCGTCGCGCGTTACGCGTTCAAGCTCATGGCCTACAAGGACGAATACGAAGTCGCACGCCTGTACACGAGCGGCGAATTCGAGCGGCAATTGCGCGAAACCTTCGACGGCGGCTACAAGGTGCATTTCCACCTCGCTCCGCCGCTGCTCGCTGCGCGCGATTCCGAAGGCCGCCTGCGCAAGGCCGAATACGGGTCCTGGGTGTTCACGGCGTTCAAGCTGCTCGCGAAGCTGCGCGGTCTGCGCGGCACGGCATTCGACATCTTCGGCTACACGGCCGAGCGCAGACACGAACGCCAATTGATCGAGGATTATTTCGCGGCCGTCGAAGAGCTGCTCGCGAGACTCGATCGTGACAACCATGCGCTCGCCGTCGATATCGCGTCGATTCCCGAACAGATTCGCGGGTACGGGCACGTCAAGGAGGCGCACTGGCTCAAGGCGAAGAAGCGCTGGGACGAGCTGATGGCGGCGTGGCGCAATCCCGAGCGGGCGCGTGCAGCGGCCTGACGACACCTCGCACCACCCCGTTGCGGGCGACGGGGATTCGCTGGCCGGCGTCCCTGCCTCTCGCGACGCCGCCACTCTTGCGGTCGCAGTGCGTCGGCATATCTTCATGGACTGGCGCATCGGCGTCGTGCCGCTGCCGATCTACCTTCTGTTGTTCGCGCTCGTCGCGGCGCTCGTCGTGCTCGGCGACCATTTCACGGAAATCAACACCGCGATCGCCGTGCTCGTGGTCGGTGGTTTCGCGTGCGGCGAACTCGGCAATCGCCTGCCGTATTTGCGCCAGATCGGCGCCGCGGCGATCTGCGCCACGTTCGTGCCGTCGTTTCTCGTCCATGAGAAATGGCTGCCGGATGCCGTCGTGAACGGCGTCGCCGAGTTCACGAAGAGCAGCAATTTCTTGTATCTCTTCGTCGCGGCGATCGTGGTCGGCAGCATCTTGAGCATGGATCGCGCAATGCTCATCAAAGGCGTCGCCAAGATCTTCGTGCCGCTCGCCTGCGGTTCGATCGCGGCGATGATCGTCGGTACGCTCGTCGGCACGGCGCTCGGGCTCGGCGCGTTCCATACGTTTTGCTTCATCGTCGTGCCGATCATGGCGGGCGGGGTCGGTGAAGGCGCGATACCGCTGTCGATCGGCTATGCGGGAATCATGCATCGGCCGCAAGGTGAACTCTTCGCGGAAGTACTGCCGTCGGTGATGCTCGGCAGTCTCGCGGCCATTCTGCTCGCGGGCATGCTCGACCGCCTCGGCAGGTTCTATCCGCACCTCAGCGGCGAAGGCCGGTTGCAGCCGGACGGCGAACACGAGTATCTGCCGAACCACGAGGTGGCCGTGTCGGTTTCGGACGTGGGACAACTCGCTGCGGCGGGCATCACGGCTATCGCGCTGTATCTCGTCGGCCTCGTGGCCTTCGACGTATTCGGCTTCCCGGCGCCCGTGACGATGCTGTTCGCGGCGGTGCTGCTGAAGCTCGCGCGCGCGTTCCCGCCCGAGCTAGAGCACGGCGCGTTCGTGGTATACAAATTCTTCGCGGCGGCAGTCACCTACCCATTGCTCTTCGCAGTGGGCGTCGCGATGACGCCGTGGGAAAAATTGGCGGCCGCGTTCACGCCTTCGACGATCGCCACCGTGGTTGCGACCGTCGCCGCGCTCGTCGGTACGGGCTTCGCCGTCGCATGGCGCCTGCGCATGTATCCGATCGACACCGCGATCGTCACCGCCTGCCACAGCGGCCAGGGCGGTACGGGCGACGTGGCGATTCTGAGCGCGTCGAACCGCCTCGTGCTCATGCCGTTCGCGCAGGTCGCCACGCGCATCGGCGGCGCGATCACCGTGATGCTCACGCTGCTCGTGTTGGCGCGTTTCGTCTGAATCGAGAGGCAAGATGTCGTTCCTGCACTCACGCCGATTCTTGTTCGCCGCGGCGCTCGCGCTCGCATCATCGTTGCGCGCACAGACGGCCGACGAATTCCACGATGTCGTGCGACAGGTCGACGTTATGATGAAAACGCGCGACGGCACCGGTCTCGCCACCGACGTCTACCGCCCCGGCGCGCATGGAGTGCCCACCGACGAGCGCTTGCCCGTGTTGCTGCATCGCACGCCGTACGACAAGGCGGAGCCTGCGACGATCGCGATCGCCGAAGCGCTCGCCAAGCACGGCTACGTGGTGATCGTGCAGGACCTGCGCGGACGCCACCATTCGCAGGGCACGTTCTCGAAGTATTACGCCATCGACGCCTACGATGGCTACGACACGATCGAGTGGGCCGCTCGGTTGCCGTTCGCGGTCGCCAAAGTCGGCATGTATGGCACGTCGTACGCGGCGCATACGCAGGCCGATGCATCGAAGCTCGCGCCGCCGCACCTCGCCACGCTCGTCATCAACATGGGCGGCATGGCGAATGCCTGGAATCATTCGGTGCGCAACGACGGCGCCTTCGAGCTTGGCCGGCAGCTGTCGTGGGCCTGGCAGCAGATCATCGAAGACAGCAAGGACCCCGTGACGCGCGCGCGCCTTGCGCATGAAAAACTCGAGAATTGGTATTCCGCGCTGCCCTTGCGCAAAGGGTCGAGCCCGCTTGCGAGCGCGCCGAATTACGAGGCGTATTACCTCGACGAAGCCACGCACGCCGACGACGACGCCTATTGGCACGCCATCAGCATGAACTGGGAACGGTACTACGCGAAGTCGGCCGACGTGCCGATGCTGCAGATCGGCGGCTGGTACGACATCTATCTGCGCGGCACGATCGAGAATTGGCGGCAGCTTTCGAAACTCAAGCGCGCACCGCAGAAGCTCCTGATCGGGCCGTGGACGCATCATGGCGACGCGGTGAGCTACGCGGGCGACGTCGATTTCGGCGCAGAGGCCGCGATTGCCGATTTCGACGTCGGCTTCCATGAGCGCTGGTTCGATCGGTATTTGAAAGGCGTCGCCTACACGGGCGCACAGGATGCGCCCGTGCGCTTCTTCGTCATGGGTACGGGCGACGGACACAAGAACGCGGAAGGTCGCCTGGAGCATGGCGGCTACTGGCGCGAGAGCGCGCAGTGGCCACCCGAAGACGCGCATGAAGTCGTGTTCTACCTGCACGCGGACGGTTCGCTGTCGCCGAAGCGTCCGAGCCAACGCGAAACAGCGGCGACGACGTATACGTTCGATCCTACACACCCGGTACCCACGATCGGCGGCGGTGTTTCCAAGCGCCTCAAGGATGGCGCCTACGATCAGCGCGAGCGCCCCGACATGCCGGGTTCGCGTCCCCCTTACTTGCCGCTGGCCGCGCGCAGCGACGTGCTCGTGTTCGAGACCGAACCGCTGGACCGCGATGTGACCGTCACGGGTCCCGTGCAGATCCGCCTCTTCGCCGCATCGGCGGGCACCGACACCGATTTCACGGCCAAGCTCATCGATGTCTATCCGCCGAGCGCCGACTATCCCGCCGGTTTCGCCATGAACTTGACGGACGGCATCCGCCGAGCGCGTTATCGCGATGGCAAGCGCATCGGCGAGCTCATCGAACCGGGCAAGGTGTATGCGTACGAGATCGACCCCTACGACACCGCGAACGTGTTCAAGAAGGGCCACCGCATCCGGCTCGACGTCTCGAGCAGCAATTTCCCGCGTTTCGACGTCAATCCGAACACGGGCGAACCGCTTGGCGCGAATAGGCGTGCGATCAGCGTCGACAACACGATCTACCACAGTGCGCGTTACGCGTCGTCGCTGAGCCTCTGGATTGAAACCCCGGCAAAATAGCTGCGGGATTCAGCGTTCGATGAGGTCGACGTATTGAAAGCGTCCCTCGCGCAGCACGCGCTCGCCGAGCGCAAGCGGAATCGGCGTATCGAACAGCGGACCGCCATGCACGCAGGTGTGGAATTCGCCGTTCTCGCCGCAAGGGTCGCACGACGCGGGCAGATCGGCGAGCAGCGCCTCGTCGAATTCTCGGCCGCAAAACGAAGCGTCGAGCTGTGTCGTGTCGACGCAGCTCAGGATCGCCGCATATCCGCGATCGATGAAATAGCGCGCGAGACGCGCCGTGTTCTCGCCCCACAGCGGATACACGCCGCGCCAGCCGAGCCGGGCGAGCAAGGCTTCACGATAGGCGCGCACGTCGGCCAGGAACAGATCGCCGAACGCGATGGAATCCAGCGCAGGTTCGTGCTCGCGTGCTCGGGCAAGCGCTCGCGCAAAGGCAGTTTCGTATACTTCGTTGCTTGCGGAGGGCGGGATCTCGGCTTCGAAGAGCGGCAGGCCGAGCGATATCGCTTGGCGATGCAGGATCGAGCGGCGCACGCCATGGATCGCGATGCGCTCGTAGCCCGACGTCACGGTCGTCACGAGTCCCGCGACGCGCCAGCGCGGGTCGTCCTGCAGGCGTTCCAGCGCGAGCGTCGAATCCTTGCCGCCGCTCCAGGCCAGCAGCACCGGCGTCGTCACGGCGCGCTCCGCCGCTGCCAGACGAGGCAGCGATTGTTCGCAGGCATCGCGTTGTCTTCGACGAGGTCGAAACCGGTCGCGGCCCCCAGCGCGACGACGGCTTCGGCGTCGCGAATGCCCATGTGCGGCGCCTGCGCTTTGAGCGTGCGGTCGAATTGCGCGTTGCTGTCGCTGGTAGGTTTGCCGCCGTAGTTGAAGGGGCCGTAGATCGCGAGTCTGGCGTCCGCTGCAGCGATGCGCGGCAGCGCTGCGAACAACGCTTCGACGTCGCGCCACGCCATGATGTGCAGCGTGTTCGCGCTGAAGATCGCGTCGTAGCGGACGTCGGGCCACGGTCCGCGCGCAACGTCGAGCGCGATCGGCGCCGGCGCGTTCGACAGCGGAACTTCGTCGAGCCAGGCGCGGATGCCCGGCAGGTTCGGTTCGCGGTCGCTCGCTTGCCAGACGAGGTGGGGCAATTTTTGCGCAAAGTATACGGCGTGCTGACCGGTGCCGCTGCCGATCTCGAGCACGTGTTTGCGATCGGCGAAATGCCGGCGCAGCACGGCGAGGATCGGCTCACGGTTGCGCTCGCAGGCGGCGGAGTAGGGTTTGTCGTCCATGCAGCGTCTCGGCGGGTCCGCGATCATCGCACCCGCGCCTGCTCCGCGGAAGACCGCTGATTCGTCAACGGCGTTTGTCGCGGCGCTCGAATCGCAGGCTCATCTCGGCCAATGCCAAGGCGTGCTTTCGCTCGAGCACGGCGATATTGGGATTCTGCGTCCTTGCGCGGCCGGCACGTGCGGCCGGAACTGCGGCCGCGTAGTTGCCGAGCCGCAGACACCAGCGCCGGTCGTCGTGCGCGGACATTCACGACTCCGACTGATCGGACGGCGTACCCGGACCGCCGGCGGGCCGTGCGTGCTCGGCGCCGAGCTCCCGATGAGCGTGTGGCGGATGCTGTCCGGGGCCGGGACCAGGACCGGGACCGCGATGCGCCATCTCCCACTCGGCGTAGCGGCGATAGCCCTCGTCGCCGAGCAGCTTGCGCAGCTGCGCGCTCGTCTCGCCGTCGATGCGTTCGAATTCGCCGCGTTCCTTGAGGCGCAAGGCCTCGTGCTCGGCCCGCGCCTTGGTTTGCACGGCCTCGAACGCGTCGCGACGCTGGATCAGGATTTTGCGCAGCTCGATCTGCTGCGCGGCGCTCAGGTCGGGAACCGTGGCCAGCGCATCGGCTGGCGGCACGCCTGGTCCGGGCGGCGGCGGCTCGTGAGCAGCGCTGCCGAACGTGCAGAGCACGAGTGCGCACAGAACGATTTTTCTCATGAGAATCTCCTCGTTGTCGCCGGGTCTCCGGTGCGTACACGCTAGAGGGGCAATGCGCAGGCCCGGTGCAGACAATGCGGAGAAATCGTGGAATTTTCCGAGCGACGGTTTTCTCGCCGGCGCAAGCGCCGTATCGTGCGCATCAACGAGCTTCGTCCCCTTATGCGCATTCGTCTCTGGCAACGCTTGTTTCTCGCCTTCGCGGCTCTGAGCGGTCTCGCGCTGTTCGCGTTCGCTGCGTGGCAGGCGCGCAGTTTCAGTCATGGTTTCTTGCACTACCTCGACGAAGTGACGCTCGAGCAGCGCCTGGCGCCGGCCGCCCAGCGCCTAGCCGAGCGGTACGCACAGCATGGCGATTGGGAGTTCCTGCGTCGCGACCCGGCGCTGTTCGGCGAGCTCGTCGAACCGCGACCCCGACCGCGCGATCGTTTGGACGATGACCCGCGGCCACGTCCGCCGCCGCCCGACGACGACGGCCCGCCGCCTCCCGACCGACCGCCGCCGCCCGGAGCGCCGCCGCGACCGCATGCGCCGCACGGGCCCCCGGAGCTCATGCCGCGGCTAGCACTCGTGGATGCGGCAGGCGAGCGTGTGGCCGGCAATCCGCGCGTTCCGCCGGATTCGGCGGCGCTGCCGGTCGAGCTCGGCGGGCGTCGAATCGGCACGCTGCTGCTCGCGCCGCTCCCGCAACTGAGCGGCGCGGCCGATCTCGCGTTCGCCCAGGCGCAGCGTCGCAGCGGCGCGATCGCGGCGGCGGCGATCCTCGTCGGGGCCTTGTTGCTCGCCCTCGCTCTCGCCCGCTCGCTGCTTGCGCCCGTGCGTGCGCTCGCCGCGGGCACGCGCGCGCTGGCCGCGGGCGACTACACGCGCCGTATCGAGACGCTCCGCCGCGACGAACTCGGCGAACTGTCGGACGACTTCAACCGGCTTGCCGTGGCACTCGCCGAAGCACGCGACGCGCGCCGCCAATGGGGCGCCGACATTGCCCACGAGCTGCGTACGCCGCTCGCGATCCTGCGCGGCGAGATCCAGGCGCTCGAGGACGGGGTGCGTGCGCCGACGCCGCAGGCGTTCCAGTCGCTGACCGCCGAATGCGAACGGCTCGGCCACCTCATCGAGGATCTGTACCAGCTCGCTCTGGCCGACGCCGGAGCGCTCGAGTACCGCTTCGAGACCGTCGATCTCGCCGAGCTCGTGCGCGAAACGGTCGAGCTGCAACAGCCGGTCTGTGCCGATGCGGGCTTGGGGCTCGATGCGACGGTCGGCGCCGGCGCGCGCGTGCGCGGCGACCCGCGCCGGCTCGGTCAACTGCTCGACAACCTGCTCGCGAACGCGCGGCGTTACACCGACGCGCCGGGACGCATCCGCGTCGTCCTGCACGCGAGCGGCAAGCATGTGCGGCTCGTCGTCGAGGACTCCGCGCCCGGCGTGCCTGCGAGCGCACTGCCGCACCTCTTCGACAGGCTTTACCGCGTCGATGCTTCGCGTTCGCGCGCGAGCGGCGGCGCGGGGCTCGGGCTCGCGATCTGCCGGGCGATCGTCGCCGCACACCAAGGCCGCATCGAAGCGCGACCCTCGCCGCTCGGCGGCTTGTGCGTCATCGTCGATCTGGCGCAGGACGAAACGGCATGAGCGACGCCACGCACATCCTCGTCGTCGAAGACGAACCGAAAATCGCCGCACTGCTCGGCGACTATCTCGCTGCGACGGGCTATCGCGTCAGCACGCTTGCGCGCGGCGAGGGCGCCGTCGCCTGGGTGCGCGAGCACGCGCCCGACGCGGTATTGCTCGATCTCATGCTGCCCGGCGAAGACGGGCTTTCGATCTGCCGCGGCGTGCGCGCGTTTTCGACGGTGCCGATCCTCATGATCACGGCACGCGTGGAGGAGATCGACCGCCTGCTCGGGCTCGAGCTCGGCGCCGACGACTACATCTGCAAGCCGTTCAGCCCGCGCGAAGTCGTGGCGCGCGTGAAGGCCGTGCTGCGACGATCGCAGCGCGCGGCGAGTGCGGTACCGCCGCCGATCGAACTCGACGAAGCGCGCTTCGAAGCGCGCGTGCACGGCGCGGCGCTTGCGCTGACGCCCGTCGAGTTCCGCCTGCTCGGCAAGCTCGTCGCCCAGCCCGGCCGCGTCTTCTCGCGCCAGCAGCTCATGGATTCGCTGTACCGCGATCACCGCATCGTCAGCGAGCGCACGGTCGACAGCCACGTCAAGAACCTGCGCCGCAAGCTCGCGGCCATGGGCCCCGATCCGATCGAATCGGTTTACGGGGTCGGCTATCGGCTCGACTGGCCGGGCAGCGTGTAGTCGAAATCGTAATAGTGCTTGCCGCCTTCGATGCGGATGTTCATGCTGCCCGTGAGTCCTTCGAGCTCGCCGGTTCCGGTGTCGGGCACGACGACGATGTTGAGATACGGCTCACCGCGCGTCATCGTCGCGTTGTGCTGAAGCACGAAGCTGCCGCGGCGGCCCTCGAGCGTGCCGTCCACGCGTTCGATCGCCACGTAACCGGCCGAGCCCTCGACGGCAGCGCGCGCGCTCAGCATCTCGCCTTGGCTCGTTGCGTCGAGCGCGCCGTGAAACCGCTTGTCGAGCGACATGCGAGCCAGCCGGGCGCCTTCCGTCTTGTTGTACGGCTCCAGTGGACTCAGCTTCACGTCGAATTCGCCAGCAGCGTGCATGGGACCTCCTCGATGAGACAGCGGCATCGCCGACCGCTACGATGTGCGGCAGGCTAGCGCTTCGGCTCGCCGGAGGATTGAACAAACGCGACATGACCTATCGGGCGAAACACGACAGACGCAACGGCTTGCTGCATTTCCGCGCGTCGCAGGCGCTCGCCGGCTACGCGCGCTATTTCCCATCCGCGGCGCTCGCGGCGTTCGTCGAGCATTATTGGACCGTCGAATGGCGGCTCGCGGAGCCGACGCTGCGCGAGACCCTGCCGTATCCCTCTGCGCACATCGTGCTCGAACCCGGCGTGTCGGTGCTCGCTGGGGTCACGACACGCAAGTTCAGCCGCGTGCTCGAAGGTGAGAGCCGCGTGTTCGGCGTCAAATTCCGCCCGGGTGGGCTCCGCCCGTTCGTGACGCAACCCGTGTCGGCCTTCACGGACCGCATGCTCGATCTCGCGGACGTCTTCGGCCGCGCGGCGGCGCATCTCGATGCGCGCGTGCTCGCGCACCGCGACCACCACGCGTGCATCGCCGTGCTCGAAGGATTCCTGCTCGACCGCGCTCCGCAGCGCGACCCGGCCGCGGACCTCGCCGCACGCGTATGCGAACGCATCGCGGCGGACCGCGGCATCCGTTTGGTCGAAGACGTGCTGTGCGAGACGGGTCTGGGTCCGCGCAAACTGCAGCGGCTGTTCAGCGAATACGTCGGCGTCGCCCCGAAGTGGGTGATCCGGCGTTACCGTCTGCACGACGCGGCCGAACGCATGACGTCGGCGACGCACATGGAATGGGCTGCGCTCGCGCAGGAGCTCGGCTACGCCGATCAGGCGCATTTCATTCGCGATTTCAAACGGCTGATCGGCCAGCCTCCGGCCGAATATTTCAAGCATCTCGTCGCCGGCGAGGCGAAGTCGGACTCGCCGTGCTGAATCGGCTCTGGTTGTCGTTCTTCCTTGCCGCGCTGCTCGCGGGCACTGCGCAGTGGCTCATCGGCGGGCATGCCGATGTGTTCGCGGCGATGGTCGCGAGCCTGTTCGACATGGCCAAGCTCTCGGTCGAGGTCATGATCGTGCTGTTCGGCACGCTCGCGCTGTGGCTCGGGTTCCTGCGCATCGCCGAAGCGGCGGGGCTCGTCGACCTGCTCGCGCGCGCGTTCGGTCCGTTGTTCGCGCGCCTCATGCCCGAGGTGCCGCGCGGCCATGCCGCGATCGGGCTCATCACGCTCAATTTCGCCGCGAACGTGCTCGGCATGGACAATGCCGCGACCCCGATCGGATTGCGCGCGATGCGCGAGCTGCAGGCGCTCAATCCGGATGCGACCACCGCGAGCAACGCGCAGGTGCTGTTCGTCGTGCTGCATGCGTCGTCGCTCGTGCTGCTGCCGGTCACGATCTTCGTCTACCGCGCGCAAGCCGGTGCGCACGATCCGACGCTCGTGTTCCTGCCGATCCTGCTCGCCACGTGCGCTTCGGCATTGACCGGGCTCGTCGCCGTCGCCCTCGTGCAGAAGCTGCCGCTGTGGAATCCCGTCGTGCTCGCCTATGTCGGCGGCTTTCTCGTTTTGCTTGCGGCTTTCGTCGCGTTCCTGTCGTCGCTCACGCCGGAGCGTCTTTCCGCCGTGTCGTCGCTGCTCGGCAATCTCGCGCTGCTCGCGATCGTCGCGCTGTTCCTCGCTGCCGGGGCGTGGCGGCGAGTGCCGGTCTACGAATGTTTCGTCGACGGCGCCAAGCAAGGTTTCGACGTCGCGCGCGACGTTCTGCCCTACCTCGTCGCGATGCTTTGCGCGATCGGCATGCTGCGCGCGTCGGGCGCGCTCGATCTCGTGCTGGACGGAATCCGCCGCGCGGCCGAGGCGCTCGGCTGGGATACACGGTTCGTCGGTGCGCTGCCGACCGCGCTCGTCAAACCGTTCTCGGGCAGCGCGGCGCGGGCGATGCTCATCGAAACGATGAAGAGCCAAGGCGTCGACAGCTTCCCGGCGCTGGTCGCGGCGACCGTGCAAGGCAGCACGGAGACGACGTTCTACGTGATCGCGGTGTACTACGGCGCGGTCGGCGTGCGCCGCATTCGCCACACGGTGCCTTGCGCCCTCGCCGCGGACGCGGCCGGCATGCTCGCCTCGATCGGCGTGTGCTACTGGTTTTTCGGCTGAGCGCTCAGAACGACGAGCCGGGTTCGCGCAGGAACATGAGCTCCTCGGGCGTCGAGGTGCGGCCGAGTGCTGCGTTGCGATGGGGGAAGCGGCCGAAGCGCGCGACGATCGCGCGATGGCGCTTGGCGAATGCGAGGAAATTCGCGAAGGCTTCGCGTTGCGCATCGGGTACGCCGTCGCGCAGGGCCGTGAACAATGCGACCGATTTCTGCTGATCGTCGAGGTCTTCCGCGTGCTCGAGCGGCATGTAGAAGAACACGCGTTCGATCGGACGCAGCCACGCGTCCATGCCCTGTTCGAGACCCGTGGCGCACCATTCGCGCGCGAGCCCGTCGTGGGCGAACGCCTGCGCATCGCCGCGGAACAGATTGCGCGAGAACTGGTCGACGAGCACGATCAGTGCGAGCCGGCTGCGCGGGTCCGCGGTCCACGAGGCGAGCCGGCCGGCGATCGCGTCCTCGCGCAGGCTGCCGAAACGTTCGCCGATTTCGCGGCCGCGCTCCGCATCGGCCTGCCACCACAACGAGGATTGACGCGCGGCGATCTCGGCCTCGCCGTCGGCGTCGCCAAACCAGAAGTCGAGCAGCTCGCGACAATCCGGCGGCAAGGAAGCGTCGAGCATGGAACGCGATCGCGCGTTCAGAGCCGTGCAACCCCGAGCAACCGCCCGGGCAACGAGCGGATGCGGTTGAGCAAGGCAGCCGGCAAGCGCAGCGGCGAGTTCGCGCTGCGCTCGTTCGCGGCGGCCGCCGTATAGCGGCGCGCCGCCTGCGGGTTCTGCTTGAGCTGCCAGTAGCGGCCGATCGCCGAATCGACGCTGAGCCGACAGGTGCCCATGCGCACGGGCTTGATGAGCATGCGGTAGACCTGGCCTTCGTTGATGAGTTCGATCGCCGTCTGCGCGTTCGCACGCTCGGTGATGACCACGGTGGCGATGTGCGGGTGGTGCTGCTTCAGGGCCTTGAGCAGGCCGGTCAAATCGCTGCGCCCGGCTTCGGTTTCGGAGATGATCACGCCCGTTTCGTGCTGTTCCATGATCTGCAGCGCGCGTTCGGCGGAACTCGCGAAATTGACCTTGTAGTAGGGCTGCAGGATTTCGCGCAGGCGCTGCTGCACGGTCGTATCGTCCTCGATGACGAGCACGCCGACTTGGGCGCGCGCGCGATCGTGCTCGGTCGCGGGCAGCGGATCGCGGGCGATGACGGGCGCCTCGCGCGCGATGGTGCCGGCCTCGCTGACGATGGCCTTGATCTCGGCGTTGTTCCACGGCTTGCTCAGGAAGCGGAACACTTCGCTCTCGTTGACCGAGCCGAGCACGGCCTTGAGGTCGGAATAGCCGGTCAACAGCACGCGCAGTGCGCGCGGATGGGCTTCCTTGATGTCGCGCAGCACGTCGATGCCCGCTTTCTCGGGCATGCGTTGATCGCAGATCACGACGTCGACGTTGTGCTGCTTGGCCAGGCTCACCGCTTCGAGCGGGTTCGTCGTCTGGAACGTTTCGTGGTCGCGCAACAGCGCCTTGAGCGCCCGCAGGATGCGGGCTTCGTCGTCGATCAGCAGGATGCGCAACGGCTGGTTCACGGTCGTCTCGATGAAGCTTGGCTCACGCCGCCTGGGCGGCCGGGGCCGGTTTCGGCGCGGATCCGTCCACGGGAAGGCTAAGCGTGAACACGGAGCCTTTCTTTGGCGTCGTTCTCACTTTGATCGAGCCGCCGTGGCCTTTGACGATCTTGTGCACGATCGACAGGCCCAAACCCGTGCCCTCGCCGACCGGCTTGGTCGTGAAGAACGGGTCGAAGATCTTCGGCAGCACGTCGTCGGGAATCCCGCACCCGGTGTCGGCGATGCTGATCTCCACTTCCTTGCCGACCGGCTTGCTTTCGATCGTCAGCGTGCCTTCGCCGTCGATGGCCTGCGCGGCGTTCGTGATGAGATTCAGGAACACCTGGTTCATCTGCGAGGGCATGCAGCGCACTTTCGGCAACGGCTGCAGGTGCTTGACGATCTTCACGCGATCGCGGAGCTGGTGCTGGGCGATCATCAGCGCGCTTTCGATGCCTTCGTTCAGGTCCATCGAATCCATGCCGTCGCGGTCCACGCGCGAGAAGCCCTTGAGGTTCTGCACGAGGCTGCCGAGCTGCGCGAGCCCCTCGCTCGCGTCGCCCAACAGCTCCTTGGCGTCCTTGAGGAGACTCGTCTTCTCGAGCGCGGTGCGCGCCTCGAAAAGCTTCCGGCGCGCTTCCTCCACGTGCTTGACGAGCTTGTCGAGGCTCGCCTTGTCGGCGCCGAAGATGAGATCCACGGGCTGCAGGCAGTATTGCACGGCCGCATCGTACTGCTTGACGAGCTTGCGGTAGTCGTCGAGCAGGTCGCCGATCACCTCGACGTTGCTTTTGACGAAACCGAGCGGCGTGTTGATCTCGTGGGCGACGCCGGCGACCATTTGGCCGAGCGAGGCGAGCTTGGTCGTATGGATGACCTGCGACTGGGTGGCCTGCAGGCGCTTGATCTCTTCCTCGGCTTGGGCCTGCTGTCCGGCGAGCGCGGAATTCGCCCGGCGCACCTGGAACAGCATGAAACCGAGCCACGCGCACGCGGCTGCCAACAGCGCAGTGAGGACGATCCAAAGCATGCCGAAACCCTCCAAACGCCGCCAGTATTAACACGAAACGGCTGCGCAAAGTCAAAAATCGCGCCGTCAGAACCCCTGCGGCGACAAGCGTTTGGATCGGTACGGACGTCCCGGCCGTGCTGCGGCAGCGGCGAGCGGGCCAACCACAGCCATTCCCCGAACGCTGCGCCAAGCCTGCCCCAGGCCGGCCCGGTGCACCTTGACCCGGATCGCAGTTTCGCGTGCGGATGCCGGCCTCGTGGCCTCTCGCCGCGGTCATCCTGCATTTAGAATGGCGGTCAACGCGCTGCTGGGGGGTGCGTTGTGGCGATCGTCTACCGCAACTTTCATCCAACCCGAGGAGACGTGTTATGAAACGCAGTCTGATCGTGTTCGTGCTTGCGCTCGCCGGCAGCGCCGGCCTGCACGCGCAGGAACAGGGCGCCGCGGTCGAAACGCAGCGCGACGCCAACCAGCAGAATCGCATCGAGCAAGGCCTGCAATCGGGCCAGTTGAACACGCGCGAAGCGGGCCATCTGGAACGCGAGGAGCAGCATATCGACCGCCAGGAAGCGCACGATCTCAAGCAGGGCGGCGCGCTGACGCCGCAGGAAAAAGCTCAGATCAACCGCGAGCAGAACCAGGTCAGCCACGACATCTACCGCGACAAGCACAACGCGACGACGGGCAACCCGAATTCCGCCTCGTCGCAGCGCATGCAAGCCGATGTGCAGCGCAATGCGAACCAGCAGCAGCGCATCGCGAACGGCGTCAACAACGGCTCGCTCACGAACAAGGAAGCCGGACATCTCGAGGGCGGACAGGCGCACGTCAATCGCGCCGAAGCGAACGCCGCGGCCAACGGCCACGTAGGCGCCGGGGAGCAGGCGCGCATCCAAGGCAAGGAGAACCACCAGAGCAACCGCATTTACGACAAGAAGCACAACGGCAAGGAACGCGAGAACTGAGCTGCGGCGTCGGATCATCCGCCAAGAACAACGGGCGCTGCGAAGCGCCCGTTGCGTTTTCAACCCGCTGAAAGCATCACTTCACGACGACTCGCGTACGGTTGTCGTCGGAGACCCGGTCGACGAGCTTGTTGTACGGATCGATGCCGACCTCGTACGGCTCGCCGTCGACCGTCACGGTCATCGTGCTGTCGCCGTCGGGAACGTCGCGCTTCTCGAGCAGCAGCACGGGCTGATCGGCTTCCTGCCCGTTCGGCGCACGCGCGAACACGCCGATGTCGATCGGGATGTCCACCTTCGCCGGCGTCTCCTTGCCCACGCCGTCGACATACACCTTCGCCGCGTGAATTTTGAACGTCACGTCGTACTTGCCGTCCGGACGCTTGGTCGCCGTCGCTTCGCTCGCGCGGTCGTCGAACACGGTGATCTTCTCGAACAAATCGGCGATCAGCGGCGACCACTTCGGCCCGGCCTCCTGGCGCAAGTCGTCGAGGAATTCCCTCGTCGTCGTGTAGGGCGGCTGCTGAAAGGCCTTGTCGTGGTCGTAGCGTGCCAGTACGCGATCGACGAGTTCTTCGCCGAGATAATCCTTGAGCGCGTACATGACCACCGAACCCTTGCGGTAGTGGATGTAGTTCTGGTTCTCGTTGAGCGCGAGCGGCAGCTCCTCGGCCACTTCGCCGCTGCGATCGGAAAGGTAGCGGTCGAGCTCGTACTTCAGGAATTTGCGCATTTTCTGCTGACCGTACTCGTGCTCCTGGACCATGAGCGCCGAATACTGCGCGAACGTTTCGTCGAGCATCGTCACGCCCTGCACGAGCGCCCCGATCACCTG
>Ga0070741_10002214_pt1 | contig 53731 bp, 54 predicted proteins | sample Coa_R1_4_FD_66440 | JGI IMG/M metagenome (GOLD analysis project Ga0070741, IMG submission 66440) | Surface soil microbial communities from Centralia Pennsylvania, which are recovering from an underground coalmine fire - Coalmine... | ecosystem: Environmental > Terrestrial > Soil > Unclassified ... | reverse complement strand
ACGCGCTTCATCGACACGACGCCGGAACTCTTCGAGTCGGTGCGGCGGGCCGACCGGGCGACCAAGCTCCTCACCTACATCGCGGACGTGACGGTCAACGGCCATCCCGACACGCGCGGCCGGGTGAAGCCTGCCGCCGACGGGCTGGTGGTGCCGCCCCCGCAGTTCAAGGCGACGCCGGCCCCAGGCACCAAGCAGCGCCTCGACCGCGACGGGCCGGAGGCCTTTGCGAAGTGGATGCGCGCGGAGAAGCGGGCGCTCGTCACCGACACGACGATGCGCGACGCGCACCAGTCGCTGCTCGCCACGCGCATGCGATCGAACGACCTCACGGCAATCGCGCCGGCCTATGCCTCGGCGCTGCCGTCGCTCCTGTCGCTCGAATGCTGGGGAGGGGCGACCTTCGACGTCGCTATGCGCTTCCTCGCCGAAGACCCGTGGGAACGGCTCGCGGACATCCGCGAGAAGGTGCCGAACATCCTTCTCCAGATGCTCCTCCGCGGTTCCAACGCGGTCGGCTACACGAACTATCCCGACAACGTGGTGAAGTTCTTCGTCCGCGAGGCGGCGAAGGGCGGCGTCGACCTCTTCCGCGTCTTCGACTGCCTTAACTGGGTCGAGAACATGCGCGTCTCGATGGACGCGGTGCGGGAGGCGGGGAAGCTTTGCGAAGGGGCGATGTGCTACACGGGCGACATCCTCGACCCGAAGCGCGCCAAGTACGACCTCAAGTATTACGTCGCCCTCGCGCACGAACTGGAAAAGGCCGGCGCGCATATCCTTGGCATCAAGGACATGGGCGGGCTGATGAAGCCTGCCGCCGCGACGAAGCTCGTCAGGACGCTCCGCGAAGAGACCGACCTGCCGATCCATTTCCACACCCACGATACGTCCGGCATCTCGGCGGCGACGGTGCTGGCGGCCGTCGCGGCCGGCGCCGATGCGTTCGACGCGGCGATCGATTCGATGTCCGGCCTCACCGCGCAGCCCTGCCTCGGCTCGCTGGTCGAGGCGCTCGCCGACACCGAGAACGACACCGGCCTCGACGTCGAAGCGATCCGCAAGATCTCGTTCTACTTCGAGGCAGTCCGGGCGAAATACGTCGCCTTCGAGTCGGACTTCCGCGCCGGCGCGTCGGAGGTCTACCTCCACGAAATGCCGGGCGGGCAGTTCACCAACCTCAAGGAGCAGGCGCGCTCGCTCGGCCTCGAGGCGCGCTGGCACGAGGTGGCGCGCGCCTATGCCGACGCCAACATGCTCTTCGGCGACATCGTCAAGGTGACGCCGTCGTCGAAGGTGGTCGGCGACCTGGCGCTGATGATGGTCGCCTCCGGCATCACGCCGGCCGACGTGGTCGATCCGAAGAAGGACGTGGCGTTCCCGGATTCGGTCGTGCAGATGCTCCGCGGCGACCTCGGCCAGCCGCCCGGGGGCTGGCCGGCGGAGTTGCAGAAGAAGGCGCTGAAGGGCGAGAAGCCGATCAAGGTGCGGCCCGGCTCACTGCTCGCACCGGCCGACCTCGAAGCCGAGCGGGCGGCGGCGAAGGAAAAGACCGGCGCAGCCGAGATCGACGACCGGGCGCTCGCCTCCTACCTCATGTATCCCAAGGTCTATGTCGACTTCGCCAAGGCGGCGGACACCTACGGGCCGGTAAGCGTGCTGCCGACGCCGGTGTTCTTCTACGGGCTCAACGTCGCCGAGGAGATCGCGGTCGAACTGGAAAAGGGGAAGACGCTGGTCGTCCGCGCCCAGGCGATCGGCGAGGTCGACGAGAAGGGCTTCCGGCGCGTCTTCTTCGAACTGAACGGCCAGCCGCGGATGGTCAGGATCGTCGACCGTGCGGCCGGCGGCGGCGCGACCCAGGCGCGGCGGAAGGCGGAGGAAGGCAACCCGAACCACGTCGCGGCGCCGATGCCCGGCATCATCTCGACGCTTGCCGTCAAGGATGGGCAGGCGGTGAAGGCCGGCGACATGCTCCTCTCCATCGAGGCGATGAAGATGGAGACGGCGCTCCACGCCGAGCGCGACGGGACGATCGCCGAGGTGCTGGTGAAGCCCGGCGCGCAGATCGACGCGAAGGATTTGCTCCTGGTGTACGGGGCGTAGGCGCCGCGCGGTCCGACGTCCGTAACCGCAGCGGTAGGTAACGGTTTACCGCCGGGGCCGTTGCGGCCGGTGGTAGCCTCCTCCCACATCGGAGCCGGGGAGGACGGCATGGCAAAGGCAGCGGCGGGCGAGGGTACCCGCGAGCATCCGTGGGAACTGAAGACGCCGGGTGGCAAGGCGGATTTCGTCGCGTTTCGTGACGAGTCGCTCAATCCGCCGGCGCTGGTCGTCCGCGCCGGCAAGACCGAGCTGCGCTACGATCTCCGCTGCATCGCCGATCTCCACGTGATGCTCAAGAAGCACGGCGACTGGATGCCGCTCGGCGGCGCCGACGAGCAGAAGCCGGCGGCGGAGGGAACCGTCGAGGCGTGGGCCCGGTCGCGGACCAATCCCGTCGGCGGCTGGTACGGCCTGAAGAAGGGGCTGCGCGGCCGCTTTGCCGTCTACGTGCCGCCGGTCCTGAAGCAGCTCGGCCTCGCCGAGGTCGAGGACAATCCGCGCAACAACCGCATGCGCGCGATCTAGCTTGCCGCCTCACGCCCGCGGCGAGGCGGCTACCCGTAGCGCTCCTTGAACGTGGTCAGGTGCCAGACGTAGCCGAGAGGGAACGTCGGGACGATGTAGGCAAGGGCGGCCCCGAGCACGTTCACGCGAGTTTATCCTTGCGGGTTGCGGGCCTCTTCGCTGCGGGCTTCTTTGACTTTGCCGGCAGAGTGGCGACATGGGCGAGCGCCCGGTCGATCCATGCCTGCAGATCGCGCGCGGTGCGCGTTCCCTCGGCCGAAACGAGCACATAACCGAGCGCCGGGCGGTGCATTTCCATCTGGCGCGCGTGCGGAAGCTCGAGTGCTGCATCGTTGGCTTCCTTGCCGACGCGGACGAGCAGTTCGCCGCGGAGCGTGCCCGCGACCATGTTGCCGTTCAGCATGAAACAGGTGCCGCCGAACATCCTCTGTTCGGTCGTGACGTGCCCGGCGAGAGCGCCGCGGATGCGCTCGACCAGTGCTCCGTCCGCGGCCTTGACCGGTTTCACCGCAGGCCCCCCACGGCAAATGCCGCCAGCTTGTCAAAGCAGCCGTTCCACCCCTCGGCGTGCATGTCGCGGACGGCGGGAACGGCGAAGCGCTCGTGGGTGAGCAGCAACTCGGTGCCGTCCGGATGCGGCAGGAAGCGGACCGTGACCAGCGTCGGGCCTTCGGGAACGATGCTGACGTTCCACGTATAGACCAGCTCCTCCGGCGCGCGAACCCGCTCGAACGTGCCGCTGATCCAGGTGACCGAGCCGTCCTCGTGCAGGTTGGCGATTCGGTAGTCGCCGCCGTCGCGGAGGTCGACATGGGCTTCGGGACAGGTGACGGGGCCCGGCCCCCACCACCGGACAAGCAGCGCCGGGTCGGTCCACGCCGCGAAGACCTTCTCGCGCGGGGCGCGGATGAGACGCGTGAGGCTGAGGACGGTCGGCTGCATCAGCTCTTCTTCTCGACGAACGCCGCCAACGCGTCGATCTGGCCGTCCCAAAACCGGCGGTAGTCGGCGATCCACGCATCGGCGCTCGCCATGGCGCCCGCTTCCAGCACGCAGGTCTGGACGGCGCCCGACTTCTCGCGCCGGATCAGCCCGGCGCGTTCGAGCACGAACAGATGCTTGGAAATCGCGTTCAGCGACATCCGGTACGGCCCGGCGAGGTCGCTCACCCGGGCGGGGCCGCCGGCAAGCGTCTTGACGAGCTTCCGCCGGGTGCGGTTGGCCAGGGCGTGGAAGACCTCGTCGAGCCGATCCTCGGCAGATGCGCGCGCCATCTCGCAATGCCTCAACCAAATGGTTGACAAGGTCAGTGCCGTGAAGCTAGGACTCGTCAACCAATCGATTGATGACTACCCGCCGCGCGGTGCGGTGTCAAACGGAGGAAACGATGAATATCCATCAGGACGTGACGATCGATGCAAGCCCGACGGCAGTTTACGGCCTGCTTACCTCTTCCGCCGATTTCACGAGGATGACCGGCGGCCGCGAGGCGAAGATCTCCAGGGAGCCGGGCGGCGCCTCGACGATGTTCGGCGGGGACATAAGCGCGGTCAACGTCGAGATGGTACCCGGCAAGCGCCTGGTGCAGGCCTGGCGGTCGCAGGCTTGGCCGGAAGGCGTCTATTCGATCGTGCGGTTCGAGCTGGCGCCGGCAGGGAAGGGCACGAAACTCGCCTTCGACCAGGCCGGCCACCCGGACAGCGCCCAAGAGATGCTCGCAGGCGGCTGGAGCAAGATGTACTGGGAGCCGATGAACGCGCTGCTCCGGGGGATATGAGCGCGCGCCAGGGGCGCGCGCCCCCGATGCACGAGCTTACTTGGCGACGGTGAGCTTGCCCTTCATCATCGGATGGAAGCGGCAGAAATAATCGAAGGCGCCGGCCTTGTCCGGGACGGTCAGCGTGCCCTTGCCGTTGGCCGGAACGCTCACGTCGAAGGACTTGTCCTTGGCGGTCGCGGTGTGGGCGAAGGCGTCCTTGTTGGTCCACTCGATGACGTCGCCGGGCTTGGCCGTGATCTCGGCCGGCGAGAAGGCGAATTTCGAGATCGTCACCTCGATCGTCGCGGCGCGGACGGGAAGCGTGGCGGCAAGGGCCGCCACGCCGGCAAGTGCGAGAATGCGGAATGCGGTCACTCGATCCTCCTCATTTGAGCATCTTCACCAGCATGTCGGCGTGCTCCTGATGCCCTTCGAAAATCTTGAGGCCGGTCTCGAGGAGCGCCTTCAGCTCGGCGTTCGACGCCGACGGGATGAGCGTATCACGGAGCGCGTTGTTGACCATCTGGTGGTAGGCAAGCTCGTTGGCGGCATAGGCCTTGTCGAACTCGGCCCCGGTCAGCGTAGCGAGCTTCGCCTGGGCCTCGTCGGTCTGCTTCACGATCGCCTTGCTGGTATCGTTGTCCTCGGGTGTGACGCCGAGCTTCTTCACGAGCGCCAGCGCCTGATCGTTCACCGTCGTGTGGTCGGCGATCATGTTCTCGGCGAAGGCGCGCACGTCGGCGTTCTTCGAGATCTTGAGGGCGAGCTGGGCTGCCTTGATGTCGATCAGGCCCGCCGTATAGGCGATGTGGGCGATCTGCGGGTCGGTCGGCTTGTCAGCGGCGGAAACGGCGGCGGGCGCGGCGACGAGGAGCAGCGCGACGAGGCCGGCGAGGCGTGATTTCAGCATGCGATTCTCCCGGGTTTTCGGCGGGCCTTCCGGCCCAGCCATCACCGGGTTGGATGCACGCTCTCCTGCGAAGGTTCCCGGCGTCCGCGCAGAATCGCGACGACGCGCTCGCCGAGCCGCTCGCAGCGGAGCGACCCGAACGGGAAACTGTCGCCGAGGACCGAGCCGATCTCGGCGGAGAGCACGTCGCGCAAGAGCGCGCGGGCGCGGTGGAGGCGGGTCTTGACCGTCTCGGGCTTGAGGTCGAGGAGCGCCGCGGTTTCCTCGACGCTCATTTCCTCGACGATGCGGGCGATCAGCACCATGCGGAAATCGTCGGGGAGGGTGTCGATGGCGCGCTCGACAAGGCCGCGGATCTGGCGCTGGGCGACGGTGCGCTCCGGGTCGGGCCGGGCGGCGGCCTCGTCCGCGCGGACGGCGTCGGCGTCGCGCGGCGCGGCTTCCTCGAAGCTCGCCCAGTCGAGCATCGTCCGCTTGCGGCGGCGAAGACGGCCGAGCGCCTCGTTGAGGACGATCCGGCCGAGCCAGGTGCCGAGGGCTGATTCGCCGCGGAAATCGCCCAATGCGGCGAAGGCCTTGAGGTAGGCATCCTGGAGCGCGTCCTCGGCCTCGGCGTCGTCCCGCAAGACGCCCCGGGCGAGCCGGTAGAGGCGGCGGTTGTAGCGGCGGATCAGCGAACGGATGGCGCTTTCGTCATAGGCGCGGGCGCGGCCGACCAGCACTTCCTCGTCCGGGAATTCCAGCAGCGTATCCATGATCGCCCCCTCTCACGCGGGTCTGTCCGGGGAGTTGGATGCACCCGGCGCGGCAAAGGTTCCCGGCGAGGATAACGCCGGTCGCGGCCGGTTTATTCGCAGATCCGGAACTTGCCGGTCTTGCCGTGCTTGCCGATGTCGAGGTGGAAGTGGGTGTCGTGATAGGGCTCCCCCGGGCCAAGGACGGTGGTGAAGCGCTTGCAAGCGGCGAGGCGCACGGTCTGCAGGAAGCGCTCGTCGTCGGCGCTGTTGGCCTTGTTGCCGACCTCGATCCAGCGTTTGCCGACGCGGAACGCGGAAATGTCGATGGCGTTGCCGAAGGCGTGCTCGCTGAGCCGCGCGCCCTGGATGTTGTCGCGCGACCGGCAGTCGTAGGACGCGGCGATGCGGAGGCCGGTCAATTCGCCCGAAAGGACCGACTGAGCGGCAGGCCGGACGTCATTGTCCACCCACAGCGCGACGACGCCGGCCGTGCGCTGGTTGAGGATCGCCTTGGTGGTGAAGTCGACATCGCCCTCGTCGAGCGAGGCGATGGCGACCGGGTCGGGCATGCCGCAATCGCCTTCGGCGATGGGGGCAAGCGGCGTGGAGATGACGCCGAGCGCCGCCAGCGCACCGCCCGGTTGCGGGACGGAGTCGCCCTTGGGCGGCGGAAGCGACGCCACCTTCACCGGGACCTTGGGCTTGACGCGCGGGAGGGCTGCCGGGGCGGGCTCGCCCGAAGGCGGCGGGACCGCGGCCACGGGGGGAAGGGCCGGGGGCACCGCGGCAGCGGGCGGCACCGCGGGCATCACCGGCGCGACCGGCGAGGGGGCGGCGGCTTCGTCGCCGGGGGCGAAGGCGAGCGGCTCGTCGGCGCCGGGAACATCGATACGGCCGACGCCGCCGATTACGCGGTCGTCGCTGTCGGCCTTTCCCGGTCTGACCAGCGCAGCGATGGCCGTGCCGGCGGACGGGTAGTCCGCCGGCCATCCCGACGCGCCACCGGAGACGACCAGCGAGCCGAAGGCGACGGCGCCCGCCGAAACCGAAATCGCGGGACGGGCGCGCGGAACCGGCGGCCGGTTCCCAGCCGGGACCGAGGCGAGTTCCGCATCGGCCTTCTTCCTCGTCGTGCGGACCTTGGTCTTCGGAATCCTGGCGGGCTTGGCGTTCAGCGCCTTCTGGATCGGGCTGACGACGTAGCGGTCGAAGAAATTGAGGGGGTCGTTGGAAGCCGCCGATGCGTCGTCGGCAAACAGCGCCGGGGCACAGAGAAGGGCGGCAATGGGCAGATATAGGCGCATCCGTCTACCCCTTGTCGCGAAGTGACCGGCGGAGGGAAAACGTGCGGCGGGCGGAGCGGTTCCGGGCATCAGCCGCAATCCACTCTCCGGCAAGGATCGGGCGGAAATCCTCGAAGCGAGGCCGGAAGACGAGGCGCGCCGGGGCGGCGGCGACCGACAGGGCGAGGGGGGCGACGGGGGCAAGCATGCCGCAACGGTAGCAACGCGGGCGGCCGACGGCCACCCTCCGTTCTGCGGGAATCGGCTATCCTCGGCCGGGGATTCTCCTTCGGCGGAAGGGAGCAGGCGTGCGGCGTCTCGGGAAGGTCGTCCTCGACGCCCTCCGTTCGTTCAATGCGGACGACGGCTGGGCGATGGCGAGCCATGTCTCGCTGTCGGCGCTGATGGCGGTGTTCCCGTTCCTCATCTTTGTCGCCACTCTCGCCGCCTTCATCGGCGATGCCGGTCTCGGCGACCGGGTCGCCGACCTCGTCTTCGCGAGCTGGCCGGCGGAGGTGGCCGGCCCGATCGCGGCGGAGGTCCACCGAGTCCTTTCCGTCCAGCGCGGCGGGCTGCTGACGATCTCGGTGGTGGTGACGATCTTCCTCGCCTCGAACGGGGTCGAGGCGGTGCGGACCGCGCTCAACCGGGCCTACAAGGTGAGCGAGACGCGGAGCTTCCTGTTCCTGCGCGGGCAGAGCGTGCTCTTCGTCCTGATCGGCGCGGTGGCGAGCCTCGTCGTCGCGTTCCTCGGCGTGCTCGGACCGCTGATCTTCGACCGGCTCAAGACGGAATTCCCGGTGCTGCTCCCGTTCGACGAGCTGTTTGCCTATGCCAGCATCGCGGTGACCGGCCTGACGATCATCGTCACGCTGGTCGCGGCCCATCTCTGGCTGCCGGCGGGCCGACCGGAAGCGATCCGGCTCTGGCCGGGCATAGCGGTCACGCTGGTGACATGGCTCGGCTCGGTCGTGCTTTTCAGTTTCTACCTGCGGCGCTTCGCCAACTACGTCGGCACCTATGCCGGCCTTGCCGGGGCGGTCACCGCGATCTTCTTTCTCTACCTTGTCGCAACGCTCCTGATCTTCGGCGGCGAATTCAACGCGGCGCTGGCGCGGGCCCGCGCGGAGCGGGCGGCGACGGGAACCTAGCGGCCGGTGACCAGGTCGTAGATCAGCCGCGCGGCGGCGATGTCCTCGACCGCCAGCCCGACCGAGCGGAAGACGGTGGTAACGCCAGCGGCGGGGACGGGCTTCGTGCCGGCGAAGATTTCGCCGGCTTCAGCATAGATTTCCGCGCCCGACAGGATCACGTCGCCGGACTCCTTCATCACGGCCTCGCGCGAGTCGACGATGAGGGCGCCGGCCCGCATCGTCGCGTCGTCCAGCTCGCGCCAGGTCGGGCGGGGCGATCCGACGCTGACGACGTGGGTGCCGGGCGTCAGCCACCGGCCGTCGATCACCGGCTCCAGCGCATTGTTGGCGGCGACGACGATGTCGGCGCCGCGCACGGCCTCCTCGGCGCTCATCGCCCGGGCGCCGTGCGCTGCCGCGAAGCGGCGGGCATTCTCCGGCGTGCGGCTCCAGACCCGGACCTCGGCAATATCGCGGACGGTCTTCAGCGCTTCGAGATGGGCGGCAGCCTGGACGCCGCTGCCGAGGATGCCAAGCACACGCGCACCGGATCTTGCGACGCGCGCGGTGATCGCGGCCGACACCGCGGCGGTCCGCATTTCGGTGACGAGCGTGCCGTCGAGGGTGGCAAGCGGCTCGCCGGTGTCCGGGCGGAACAGCATGATCTCGGCCATATGGGTGGGGACGGCGGTGCCTTCGTTGCCGGGATAGAACGCGACGAGCTTGGCGCCCATCGCATTGCTTGCCACCGCCGGCATGACGCCGAGGTATCGCTTGCCCTCTTCGAGGACGAGCATGTTGCGGACAGGCTGGATGACCTTGCCGGTCGAGAATTCGGCGAGCGCCTTCTCCATCGCCGGAATGAGCGCGCGGTAGGTGAGCACCGCGCGGATGCGGTCCCGGTCGATATGGAGCATCGGAATCCCCCGTTACTGCGAGGGAGGCGTACGCCTTTTCGGAGGCCGGCTCTAGCGGATGCCGGCAGCGGCCGAAGCGCGGGCAAGGGCCGCCTGCATGGCGGCATAGAGTTCGCGCGGGCTGAAGGGCCGGGCCACCGTGCCGGCAAAGCCGGCGGCGCGGCCGGGCGCGCCCGCTTCAGCCGTCTCGGCAATGGCGACAACCGGCATGGCGCCGCGCGCGCCGAGGGCGCGGATCAGCTGGAGAGCGACCAGCGCATCCATGTCGGGAAGCGCAAGGTCGAGGAGGACGAGGTCGATCGGGTCGCGGCGGAGAAGGGCAAGGGCGCCCTCGCCGGACTGGGCGGCATAGCAGGCGGTGCCGAACTGCTCGGCAAGCATGATGGTGACCGCGGCGTCGGCGACGTTGCCGCAGACCACCGCGACGCGCGGCCGCCGTCCGTCGGGAGTGGTGAGACCGAATGCCGTGCCGTTCGCCATTGCCCGTGACGCTGCCTCAACGCCGAAGCTCCCAGTATCGGCGGAGGTGCTTAACGGGCGGCTAAGCCGGACGACCAGAGTCCGACCATGCGCCGGATGTCGGCGGGAGTGGCGCCCGCTTCGCGGAGCGCCCGGAGCGAAGTATCGCGGTCGGACTTCGCCAGCTTCCGTCCGAGCGGGTCGAGAATGAGCCGGTGGTGCCGGTAGCGCGGCGCGGGGAGGCCGAGGAGCTTCTGCAGGAGGACGTGGGCGGCGGTCGACCGATAGAGGTCGCGGCCGCGGACGACGTTGGTGACTCCCTGCGCGGCATCGTCGACGACAACGGCGAGATGGTAGGAGCTCGGCACCTCCTTCCGCGCGACGATGAAATCGCCCCAGATCGTGGGGTCCGCGGCGACCGTGCCCTCCGTCTCCTCGAACCATGACAGGGGGCCGGTGCGCTCGACCGCTTCCTCGACGCGGATGCGGAAGGCATGCGGCTCGCCGGCGGCGATGCGGCGCTCTGCCTCGGCCGGATCGAGGTCGCGGTCGTTGCCGGGATAGAGCGGCGCGCCGTCGGGGTCGCGGCGCGGGCCGGCGGCAAGCGCGATCTCGGCGCGGCTCATGAAGCTCGGGTAGAGGAGGCCCATCGCGTCGAGGCGGGCAAGCGCCGCGCGGTACTCGTCGAGGTGCTCCGACTGGCGGCGGACCGGCTCCTCCCAGGTGATGCCGAGCCAGGCAAGGTCTTCCTTGATGCCCCGCTCGTGTTCGGGGCGGCAGCGGGCCGGATCGATATCTTCCATGCGCAGGAGGAAACGGCCGCCGGCGGCGCGGCACGCCTCGAAATCGACCAGTGCCGAATAGGCGTGGCCGAGATGAAGTTCGCCGTTGGGGCTTGGCGCGAAGCGGAAAACGGGCTGCACGCGGACAGTTCCTCGGTCCGGCTTGATCGGGCGGCGCCGCTCGTTTAGCAGCGGCGATCATCGCGGACCAAGTGCGCCATGCGGATCATCGAGAACGACGCCGACATCGCCGAGGGCCTCGCCTATCTCGCCGGGCGCGACCGGCGGCTGAAAAAGGTGATCCGCGAAGCCGGGCCGGTGCCGCTCCGCCGCCGACCCGCCGGGTTCACCGGGCTTGCGCGAATCATCGTCGGCCAGCAGCTTTCGATCGCCAGCGCCGAGGCGATCTGGAGGCGCTTCGAGGCGGCCTATCCGGAGACGCCCATCGAGGCGATCGCCGCGGCGAGCGATGCCGAACTGAAGGCGACCGGCCTGTCGGCAGCGAAGATCAGGACGCTCCGCGCTGTGGCGCAGGCGGCGGTCGACGGGCTCGACCTCAACGCGCTGGCGGCGCTGCCGATGGAGGACGCGCATGGCAGGCTCACCGGGCTCAAAGGCATCGGCCCGTGGACGGCGGACATCTACCTTCTCTTCTGTCTCGGCCATGCCGACATCTTCCCGGCCGGCGACCTCGCCCTCCGCCACGCGGTGGCGGACGCGTTCGGACTTGAAGGACCGGTGCCGGTCGACGAGCTTGCGGGAATCGCGGAAAAGTGGTCGCCATGGCGCGGGGTCGCGGCGCGCCTGTTCTGGGCCTATTACCGCGTCCGCCGGGAAAGGGCCGCGCAGCCGGTATGAGCATCGCGCTTTCAGGGCCGCGCCTGGCGCCGGCGAGCGGCAAGGCGAAAAGCCTCGTCGTCTTCCTGCACGGCTATGGCGCCGACGGTCACGACCTCATCGACATCGGCCGCATGTGGTCGGGGCTGATGCCGGACACCGCCTTCGCCTCGCCGCACGCGCCCGATCCGCACCCGGAAGCGCCGCAGGGGCGGCAGTGGTTTCCGCTCGCTTCGATCGATTTCCGCACGATCGACCTTGGCGTCAGGCAGGCGGCGCCGATCCTCGACGCATTTCTCGATGCCGAGCTGGCCCGCTACGGGCTTGGCGACGACCGCCTGGCGCTGGTCGGTTTCAGCCAGGGGACGATGCTGGCCTTCGAGGCGGGGCCGCGGCGGAAGGGCAAGATCGCCGGGATCATCGGCTATTCGGGAATGCTGTCCGGCGTCGAGCGTCTCGACAAGGCGCCGCATCGTCCGCCGATCCTGCTCGTTCACGGCGGCGCCGACCAGCTCGTGCCGGTGATCGCGGTCCACGCCGCGGCGCAGGCGCTCGGTCAGGCCGGCTTCCCGGTCGAATGGCATGTCAGCCCGATGCTCGGCCACGGCATCGACGAGGAGGGGCTGAGACTCGGCGCGAATTTCCTGAAGCGCGTCCTGGGCTGAGCGCGCGGCGCCCCTTCCGCCGCCGCTGCCCGGCGATATAGGATCGCGGCATGGCGTTCTTTCTCGCTCTCATCCTGTTCATCGCGGTCGCCGGGATCATCGATGCCGGCCTGCCGTGGCGGGGAAACACGCCATGATCGCCGGGCATTTCGGGTTCGCCGCAGGCGTCAAGGCGCGCGAGCGGCCGGTGCCGCTCTGGGCGCTGATGCTCGCCACCGCCTGGCTCGACGTGGTGTTCGTGCCGCTTTTCCTCGCCGGCATCGAGACGCTGGAGGCGGCGCCCGACTCGCCGGCGGGCGGCTATGGCGGCGCCATCATCCATGCCGACTACACGCATTCGCTCCTCGGGGCGATCGTGCTGTCGGCAATCCTCGGGGCCGGGGCGGGCTGGCTCTGGGGCCGTCGCGCGGCGGTCGTCATCGGACTGGTCGCGTTCTCGCACTGGGTCCTCGACCTCATCGTCCACCGCAGCGACCTGCCGATCCTGCCCGGCGACGCCGGCAACCTCGGCCGGCTCGGATTCGGACTCTGGCGCTACCCGACGGCCTCGATGGTGCTCGAACTCGCGATCGTGCTGATCGGCTCGGCGCTCTACTGGCGGGCGGCGCGGGAAGTGGCCGGCGCCGTGCGCCAGACGCGGGCCGACATTGCCGGGGCGACGGTGCTGGTCTCCGGGATCGTGGTGCTCTTCTGCGATTTCACCGGGATTCTGGGGCAATAGAAGCCGCCGCAGGGCGGGTGCGGCAAGGCGGCTTCACACCCGCGTCACAGACCCCCTAGAGAATCCGCGCCGCGTCGGCTAAGCCTATATGCGAGAAAGGAAAAGCGGGTGCGCTCGTGAACGTCGCGGTTACGCCGGGGTCCAATCCGGCGCTGGTCCTCAATGCCGACTACCGGCCGCTCAGCTATTACCCGCTGTCCCTCTGGTCGTGGCAGGACGCGATCAAGGCGGTCTTCCTCGACCGCGTGAACATCGTCTCGGAATACGAGACCGCGGTGCATTCGCCGTCCTTCACGATGAAGCTGCCCTCGGTGGTTTCGCTGAAGACCTATGTCAAACCGGCGCGGAGCCCGGCCTTCACCCGGTTCAACGTGTTCCTCCGCGACCGCTTCCGCTGCCAGTATTGCGGGACGACCGAGGACCTGACATTCGACCATCTCGTGCCGCGCTCGCGGGGCGGGCACACGACCTGGGACAACGTCATCACCGCCTGCTCGCCGTGCAACCTCAGGAAAGGCGGGCAGACGATGGAGGAGGCGAAGATGTGGCCGGGGCATCTGCCCTACCAGCCGACGGTCGCCAACCTCCACAATAACGGCCGCCTGTTCCCGCCGAACTACCTGCACCAGAGCTGGCTCGACTACCTCTACTGGGACACCGAACTGGAGCCGTAAGCCGGCGAAGGTTTCGACAGCGGCATGCGCGAGATGCTATTCGGGCGCCTGCAGCGACCGGGGTAGCGCCATGCCATGCTGACCATCGAGGAACTGGCCGCCGTACCGCTCTTCGCGACGCTGAAGCCGCCGCAGCTGGCGGCGCTCGCCCGCGATGCCGCCGACATCCACCTCAGCGCCGGCGAATATGTCGTCCACGAGGGCGAAGAGCCGGCGCTGCTCATCGTGCTTTCCGGCCGGCTGGAAGTGCGCAAGCTCGTCGACGGCATCGAGCGGACGATCGGGACGCGCCTGCCGGGGAAGATTTTCGGCGAGGTGCCGCTCGTCTACGGCACGCAGTTCCAGGCAAGCGGGCGCGCGCCGGAGCCGACGCGCGTCCTCCGGGTCGAGGCCCGGCAATATTACGAGCTGGTCGCGGCGGCGCCGGAGATCGCCAAGACCATGGGCGATCTCGCCCGCGAACGGCTGGGCGGCCTGCAGGGGATCGTCGCGCAGCCGAAGACCGTCCAGGTAACGCTGGTCGGGCACCGCTGGGACGCCGCCTGCGGCGACCTGCGGCGCTTTCTCGCCCGCAACCAGATCAGCTTCGACTGGCTGACGCCGGACGACGCCGATCTCGCCTCGCGCTGGCAAGGTACGCCGCCGCACGAGAGCGACTGCCCGGTGTTGCGCTTTGCCGACGGGACCGTGGTGACCCGGCCGGCGACGCGGCTGCTCGCCGAGCATCTCGGCCTGCAGGTCCGGCCGAAAGCGGCGGAATACGACACCGTCATCGTCGGGGCAGGACCGGCCGGCCTTGCCGCCGCGGTCTACGGGGCGTCGGAGGGGCTGCACACGATCGTGGTCGAGCGCGAGGCGCCGGGCGGCCAGGCCGGAACCTCGTCGCGGATCGAGAATTACCTGGGCTTCCCGAACGGCATTTCCGGCGACGAACTGGCTAGCCGGGCGCTCCGCCAGGCGCAGCGGCTCGGCGCGGAAATCCTGGTGACCCGGCAGATCACCGGCATCGACCCGAGGACGCGGACGATCCGTCTCGACGGCGGCGACCCATTGACGGCGCGCTCGATCATCCTTGCCACCGGCGTCAGCTGGCGCCGGCTCGCCATCGAGGGCTTCGACAAGCTGATCGGGAAGGGCGTCTATTACGGCGCGGCGCGGAGCGAGGCGGGGATCACCCAGGGCCTCGACGTGCATCTCATCGGTGCCGGCAATTCGGCCGGGCAGGCGGCGATGTTCTTCGCCAATCACGCGCGGCAGGTGACGCTGGTCGTGCGCGGCGACGCCATCGAGAAGAGCATGTCGCAATATCTCATCGACCAGATCCGGACGAGGGAGAACATCCGCGTCGCGCTGCGGACGGAAGTGAGGTCGGTACACGGCGAGGAGCATCTCACCGCCATCGATCTGGCCGACCAGGCCGGCGTGCGGCGGGAAGAAAGCGGCGGCGTCTTCGTCTTCATCGGCGCCGACGCCGAGACGGAATGGCTGCCGCAGGAGATCGCACGCGATGCGCGCGGCTACGTGCTCACCGGTGCGGACGTGGCGAAGAGCGGAAGCTGGCGGGAAAGCCGCGACCCGTATCTTCTCGAAACGAGCGTGCCGGGCATCTTCGCCTGCGGCGACGTGCGCTTCAGTCCCGTCAAGCGGGTCGCGGCGGCGGTCGGCGAAGGCAGCATGGCAATTGCCTTCGTCCACCAGCATCTCGCCCGGGAGGCGGCGGAGCGGCAGAAGGCGGGCGCCGGGTAGCCTCTACTCCTCCGGCTCGGTGGTGAAGAGGAGCGGATAGCCCTTGGCCTTGCCGGCGTCGGTGGCGCGGGTCGCCTTGGTCTCGGCGACATCGCGGGTATAGACGGCGACGACACAGGCGCCTTTCCGGTGCGCCGTGATCATCACCCTGTAGGCCTGGTCCTCGCTCATCCGGAACTCGCCTTTCAGCACCGTCACGACGAATTCGCGCGGCGTGAAATCGTCGTTGATGAGGATGACCTTGTGCAGCTTCGGGCGCTCGACCTTCGGCTTCACCCTGGTCTTGCGGACGAGCTCGGTGGTGTTGTTGCTGTCGGACATGGGATCGCCCGTCGCACACGGAAGAAGCGATGCGAACCTAACCTAGGACCGGCACCAGCTTCCGTCCATGCGGAACGGCGCCGCAAGGCGGCGCCGGCCGGTGAAAGGGCGGGGCGGGTTCGGCTGCAACCCCACCCGTCTGCACCCGGCTTCGCCGAGCGCAGCCACCCTCCCCGGAACGGGGAGGGATGATGCGGGTGCGGCTGTGCGACCCGCATCAGCCAATTGCGATTCGAGGTACTAGTTGTGATCCTCGGGGACCGGGGGCAGCGGCGCGAAGTCGATGCCCTCCTCGATCAGCTTCTTTGCCTCATCCGGCGTGGCCGCGCCGTAAATGCCGCGCGCCTCGGTTTCCCGGTAGTGGATCTTCCGCGCTTCCTCGGCGAAGCGGTCGCCGACATTGTCGGCGTTCTCGATGATCTTCCTGCGGAGCTCGCGCATGGCGGCGAGCATGGCCTTCTGCTTCGGGTCGTGCGTCGAGGCCAACTGGACCGGCTCGCCCCCCGCGACGGCGGCGGGCGGACTGTCGGTCCGTGCGACGGCCGGCGCCATGATCGCCTTGGCGGTCTTCACCGAGCGGCACATCGGGCAGGCGTTCTCGCCGGCTTTTTCGAGGCGCTCGTATTCGGCCATTGAGCGGAACCAGGCCTCGAACGAATGGCCTTTGTCGCAATTGAGGGCATAGCGGATCATGAAAGTTCCCTGACGGGCGCAGCCGGGCGGCTCGCCTCGGCCGGCGGCGTGAATTCTCGTTCATTAGCGAGCGCCGGCACGCGCTGGCGGGCGCGGGCGCTCTCGTCCGGATCGATCCCCGCAAGAATGACGCCGGGCTCGGTTCCGGCTTCGGCGAGGATCGCGCCCCAGGGATCAACGATCATGGAATGTCCATACGTGTCGCGACCATCCGCGTGATGTCCGCCTTGCGCGGCAGCAATGACATAACAGCCGGTTTCAATCGCCCGCGCGCGGACAAGGACGTGCCAATGGGCCTGTCCGGTCGTCTGCGTGAACGCCGCGGGTATCGCGATTGCCGATGCACCGTATCTTGCAAGAACACGGTAAAGATTTGGAAAACGAACGTCGTAGCAAACCGACATTCCGAGTCTCGCCCACGGCAGGTCGGCGACCTTGGCGGCGCCGCCCGGGCGATAGAGCCGCGACTCGCGGTAGCTTTCGCCGTTGCCGAGGTCGACGTCGTACATGTGGATCTTGTCGTAGGTCTGGAGCGTGCGGCCGTCCGGGCCGAGGACGAAGCCCCGGTTGGCGACGTTCTGGCCTGGCAGGCGAACAGCCATCGAGCCGATGTGGAGATGGATGCCGAGTTCCCTGGCGAGGGCGCGGAAGCGGGCGAGCGAGGGGTCGTTTTCCTCCGGCGAGATCGAGGCGAGCAGATGCTCGCGGTCGCGGTCGAGAATCGTCGTCATTTCCGGGGTAAGGACGTAGTCGGCGCCCGCCCGCGCCGCCTCGCGGACCAGCTTCTCCGCCGCCGCGACGTTCTCCGCCACGTCGGTTCCGCTCCGCATCTGCACGGCCGCAGCCTTGAACGCCGCCATCGGACAACCTCTCAAATCTCTGTGAGGATATCGGTCAGCCGAGGCCGCGTACAACCCGGGCGAAGATCAGGACGTCGACGGCGCGGGCGCCGCCGCGCAGGAGCGCCCGGGTCGCGGCCCTGGCGGTTGCCCCGGTTGTATAGACGTCGTCGACGAGAAGGACACGCTTGCCGGCAAGCCCGGGCTTTGCCGCTACCGGTGCGCGAAACGCGCCGCGGACGTTCCTGTCGCGGTCGTTGGCCGAAAGGCCGACCTGACGGGGCGTGGCGCGGATGCGGACGAGCGCCGACGGGGCGAACGGCTTGCCGGCTCGCTGCGCGACTGCCGCGGCGAGCGCCGCCGACTGGTTGAACTTCCGCCACCACAGGCGGCCGCGATGGAGGGGGACCGGGACAATCAGGTCGGCATCGGCGAGGAGTTCCGCGCCGGCGCGGGCCATCCATCCGCCCATCCAGCCGGCCAGTTCCATGCGGTCGCGGTACTTGAGGCCGTGGACGAGCGTGCGGGCAATATCGTCAAAGGCGGCGACGGCGCGGCAGCGGTCGAAGGGGGGCGGATCGGCAATCGCCTCGGCGGAGAGGGCGCCGGGACCGAGATCGTAGGCGAAGGGAATGCCGAGTCTGGCGCAATAGGGCGCCTCGATCAGGCGAACCTTCCCCCAGCAGGAGGCGCAGAGCGCGCCATGGTCGGCGAGCGGCCTGCCGCAGGCGAGGCAGGCGGGCGGCAGCGCGAGGTCGGCGAGACGCCGGAGCGCGGAGCGGAGCAGCGCGCCGACCGCCGCGCGCCGCGGCTCGGGAAGCCCGGTGAACTCGACCTCGCTGGGCATAGGGCAAGACTAGCCGATCGGGCGCTTTGACCCAATGCGGTGCGGTCTCCATAAGAAGCGCATGGATGGTCCGCCGAAAATCTTCGACCGGAAGCTGCTCGACCGGCGCCGGCGCCGCGCGGCGAAGGCGGCGGTGCCGGGCGCGGCGTTTCTCCTCGAGGCCGTGGCCGACGACCTCGTCGAGCGGCTGGCGGCGGTCGAACGGCGATTCGACCTTGGCGCCGAGATCGGCAGCGCCGGGACGGCGCTGGCCGACCGGCTGATTGCGACCGGACGGGTGGCGCGGCTGGTCAGGCTCGACCGGCTGGCGGAAGCGCGGCCGAACATCGTCGGCGACGAGGCAGCACTACCCTTCGCCGATGGCAGCCTCGACCTCGCGGTATCGGCACTCGCCTTCCACGCGCTCGACGACCTGCCGGGGACGTTCGCGCAGATCCGGCGGGCGCTGAAGCCGGACGGCCTCTTTCTGGCGGCCTTTGCCGGCGGCGATTCGCTCACCGAACTGCGTCAGAGTCTGGCCGCAGCCGAAGGCGAACTGGCGGGAGGGGCGGCTCCGCGGGTCTTCCCCTTCGTCGAGGTGCGGGCGCTCGGGCAGCTCCTGCAGCGTGCCGGCTTTGCCCTGCCGGTCACCGACCAGGACCGGCTGACGATCCGCTACGCCGACATGTTCGGGCTGATGCGCGACCTGCGCGCGATGGGCGCGACCAACGTCCTCGTCGAACGCGAGCGGCGGCCGCTGTCGCGGGCGGTGCTGTTCCGCGCCGCGGCGGTCTATGCCGAGCGCTACGCCGACGCGGACGGACGGGTGCGCGCGACATTCGACATCCTTTCCCTGTCGGGATGGGCGCCGCATGCAAGCCAGCCGAAGCCGCTTCGGCCGGGGAGCGCGAAGGCGCGCCTCGCCGATGCGCTGGGATCGTCGGAAAGGCCGGCCGGAGAGAAGGCCGGCCGCTAGCCTCGCGCCCGCAGGGGCCGGCCGCCTGCACATGGGAAGGGGCGGGAGCGTCAGTTGGGCAGCGGCGGCGCCCCGGTCTCACCAACCCGTCGCTGATCGATCTGCCGGATGAACGCTTCACGGTCGATGCCGGCGCCGCCGCGCCGATGGAAGTAGATGTGCTCGGCGAGCCGCCGGACCGGCGCGGTTGCGAGCGCGAGGTTGAGGAGGAAGTTCGGCGGTGCGAGGTCGAGCGCGGCACGGAGAAGGCGCTTCGCCCGGAACGAGGGCACTTCCCGCGCCAGCGCGACCTCCGGCGCCGGGCCGCCCGCCATCAGGTGGTCGGCGATGAGCGAGGCCGCGCGGCGGCCGTAGCGGAACGCCAGGCGGATGCCGCCGCCGGTCATCGGCGAGACCCACCCCGCGGCGTCGCCGATGAGGAGAACCCCCGGCGCGGCGGTTCGCGCGAGCGGTCCGCCGGCGGGGATAAGTCCGCTCCGGCGCCCGACGATTCTCATCCCGCTCCAGCCGAAGCGCGCCTCGGTCGCTGCGAGAAAGCCGGCGAGGTCGGGCCGGTCGCCGTGCCGGACGGCCAGACCGACCTGGATCGCGTCCGGTCCGGGCGCGGCCCAGGCGATGTAGCCGGGCGCCAACCGCGAATCGACGAAGCAATGAAGGAAGCGCGGATCGACCGCATCGTCGCGGGGTTCCAGTTCGACTTCGAGCCCGGTGAGGAAGCGCGTGTTCTCCGACAGCCCGAAACTCCTGGCGACCCGCGATCGAGCGCCGTCGGCGCCGACGAGGAAGCGTGTCGACAGGTCGAGCCCGACAAACCGGATCGAGCGGCCTTCCCGCACGGCGCCCTCGAAGCGCGTTCCGTAGAGGATATGCGCCCCGGCCGCGCGCGCCTCGGCAGCCATCCATCGCAGGAGCTCCGCCGTGCGCGTGGTGAAGAATCCGTAGCCGGGCGCGAATAGGTCGGCGGTCCTGAGGTTGGGCGCGTAGAGGCGAACGCCAGGCACCCGCCGGGTGAGGCGGTGCGGAATGTCGATCTCCTCGATCGCCTCGCGGACGAGAATGCCGGTCGTGTGGATGCGCGCCCCGGCATCGGGCTTCGCCTCGACGACCGCGACGGCGAGGCCGCGCGATGCCGCGGTGCGCGCCGCGGCGAGCCCGGCAAAGCTCGCGCCGACGATGATCAGGTCGAATTGCATCGCAGTCGCCCCTCAGCTCGGAGAGGCGATCTGACCCCCGGAATGCGGCTGAACTTGGCTCCGATCTGGCCGGCTTAGAGGCAGTTTCCGCGAACCGCCGGGTAGTCGGCCGGGTCGGCGACATCCGCCGGAAAGATCTCGGACGGTGCCGAACGGGCGGCGGGGGCGCTGGCGTGGGGGTGGGGCGGTTGGCACGCTCGTCACGGCGCGGTCCGCCGGGTTTCGCCAGCCTCCTCGCGATTCCGCTTTTCGCGTTCGAGCGGCGTGATGCGCAGCGACGTGATCCGGTTGCGCGATTTCCGCAGAACCTGGAAGCGGAACCCGTGAAATGTGAAGGCCTGCCCGGGCTCCGGGATGATGCCCGCTTCGTGAATGACGAGGCCGGCGATCGTGGTCGCCTCCTCGTCGGGCAGCTCCCAGTCCATCGCCCGGTTGAGATCGCGCACCGGCACCGAGCCGTCGACATTGACGGTGCCGTCCGGCTGCGGGCGAACGCCGGAAATCTCGATGTCATGCTCATCGGCAATGTTGCCGACGATTTCCTCGAGAATGTCCTCAAGCGTGATCAGGCCCTGCACCTCGCCATATTCGTCGACCACCAGGGCGATATGCGCCTTGCGCTTGAGGAAGGCCTTCAGCTGATCGTTGAGCGCGGTCGTATCCGGCACGAACCACGGTTTCCCCGCGATGGTCCGGAGGTTGATCTTGCTGAGGTCGCCGTTGTGCTCGCGGATTTCGCGGAGCAGGTCCTTGGCGTGGAGGATGCCGACGATGTTCTCGGGCTCGCCCTCCCAGAGCGGAACGCGGCTGTAGGGTTCGGCGAGCACCCCGTCGATGATCTTCTCGACCGGCTCGGCGACGTTCAGCGAGTGCATGTTGGTGCGGTGGACCATGACGTCCTCCACCACCAGTTCGCCGAAGCGGAAGACGTTGTGGATGTACTCGGCCTGGGCCTCTTCCATCTTGCCGTGCTCGGCGGAGACGTCGACGAGGCCCTCGATCTCGTCGTCGGTGAGGATCTCCTGATGCGACCCTTCCTTGACGCCGAAAAGTCTCAAAACGGAGCGCGCCGCGGCATTGAGCAGCCAGTTGAGCGGGAAGAAGACGATGTAGGCGACATAGAGCGGATAGGCGATCCAGAGCGCCACCGGCTCGGGTTCCCGGATCGCCAGCGTCTTCGGCACTTGTTCGCCAAGGACGATGTGGAGCGACGAGAAGACGAGGAATCCGACGAGGAAGGCGGTGAAGTTCACCGCCGAGGCCGGCATGCCGAGCGGCTGCAGGAGCGGCTCGAGGAGCGAGGCCACCGTCGGCTCGCCGACCCAGCCGAGGCCGAGCGAGGCCATGGTGATGCCAAGCTGGCAGCAGGCGAGATAGGCCTCGACGTTGCGGAGCATGTCCCTGGTCAGCTGGGCGCCGAAGATTTCCTGCTCCGCCATCGTGTCGATGCGGAAGCCGCGCGATTTGACCAGCGCGAACTCCGCGGCGACGAAAAAGGCGTTCGCCGCCAGGAGGAGAAGCGCGACCAGAACATTGATCAGCGTGTAATTCATCGTCGTCCGCGGGCGACTCGCCGGCCGCTCATCCGGGGATGATAGACCGGACCGGCCTTTCCCTCACCCGGCAACTGCCTCATCGAGGAAAGCCGAGACCTTTTCCGCCGGAACGTCGCCGGCAACGAAAGCCTGGCCGATTCCGCGCGTTAGAATAAGGGTGAGCTTGCCGCGTGACACTTTCTTGTCGCGCTGCATCAGGGCGAAGAGGGTGGTCGCGTCCAGCCGTCCGCCGGGAATGTCGGCGATCCGGGTCGGCAGGCCGACTTCCTTGAGGTGCCGCTGCACCCGCAACCCGTCCTCGACCGGCGCCAGCCCGAGCTTGGCCGAGAAGCGGTGCGCCAGCACCATGCCGATCGAGACCGCCTCGCCGTGGCTCAGCCGGTCCGAATAGCCGGTCGCGGTTTCGAGCGCGTGCGCGAAGGTGTGGCCGAAATTGAGGAGCGCGCGCGGTCCCTCGTCGCGCTCGTCGGCGGCGACCGTGGCCGCCTTGGCCCGGCAGGCGACGGCGATCGCCTGTTCGCGTTCCGGCCAGCCGGCGGCAATCGCCCGCCAGTTGCCTTCGAGCCAGGCGAAGAACGGCTCATCGCCGATGAGGCCGTATTTCGCCACCTCGGCGTAGCCGGCATTGAAGATGCGCGGCGGCAGCGAATCGAGGATGCCGGCGTCGGCCAGCACGAAATCGGGCTGGTGGAAGACGCCGACGAGATTCTTGCCGCGCGCCGTGTTGATGCCGGTCTTGCCGCCGACCGAGGAATCGACCTGCGCGAGAAGCGTCGTCGGCACCTGGATGAAACGCATGCCGCGGAGCGTCACCCCGGCGGCAAAGCCGGCAAGGTCGCCGACCACGCCGCCGCCGAAGGCGAGCACCGCGTCGCGCCGCTCCATCCGTTCGGCGATGAGCGCGTCCGCCACCTTCTCCAGCTCGGCGAAGCTCTTCGACGCCTCGCCGGCAGGGACCGTCACCGTGAAATGCCTGATCCCGGCCTTGTCGAGCTGCTCGTTTAGAAGCCGGAGATGCAGGTCGGCGACCGTGGTGTCGGTGACCACCGCAATCCGCGCGCCGGGCAGCCGGCGCATGATCTCGACGCCGGCGAGATGGATGACGCCGCGCCCGATCAGGATGTCATAGGAACGGGGGCCGAGATCGACCCGCACCTTGGTGGGAGCCGCGACCTCGCTCATTTCGCCGCTGCTTTCCGCACCTCGCTCTCGAGATAGTCGAGGAGCGCCGCGAGGATGTCGTCGATGACGGCGTCGTGGGCGACGTCGCGCGACTGCACGTGCACGTCGGCCTTGGCGTAGATCGGGTAGCGTTCGCCGATCAGCCGGTCGACGATTTCGGCCGGATCGCCGTTCTTGAGAAGCGGCCGGGTATGACGGCGCTTGATCCGCGACAGGATCAGGTCACGGTCGGCCTTCAGCCAGATCGAAATGCCGTTCGCCTCGATGATCGCGCGCGTGTCCGGCTGGATGAACGCCCCGCCGCCGGTGGCCAGCACTTTCGGCGTTCCGTCCAGGAGCCGCTGGATGACGCGGCGCTCGCCGTCGCGGAAATAGGCCTCGCCGTGCTCTTCGAAGATTTCCGTGATGGTGGCGTTCGCGGCCGCCTCGATCTCACTATCGGCATCGACGAAGGGCAGGCCGAGCCGCGCGGCAAGCCGCCGGCCGACCGAGGATTTGCCCGCCCCCATCATGCCGACCATGACCAGCGTCCGGCCGGCAAGCAGCGCCGACAGTCTGGCCTCGATCGCGCGCGTATCCGGTCCTCCCGACAAATCGGCCTGTGCCATGTCCACCAATATCGCCCCGTTTGGCGGCGAAGGATGAGCCGCTTTCGGCCGCCTCTGTCAAGCTTGCGACTCGGGCACTGCTGGCCCAGAACGAGACGCATGCGCACCCGTCCCGCCTTGTCTGCCGCCCGCGCCGCGCTTGCTGCGCCGCGCGTCGGCTGATTCCCGCTCATGCCCGGCGGCCACCTCATCGAAGCGTTTCTGGAAATGATGATCGCGGAACGCGGCGCCGCGCGGAACACCGTCGCCGCCTACCGCCGCGACCTCGACGCCTATGCCGGTTTCCTTGCCGGCCACGGAACGAATTTCGAGCGCGTCGGCCCCGACCAGATCCGCGCCTATCTCGCGCAACTCGACGATGAGGGCTTCGCGGCCCGGTCGGCGGCGCGCCGCCTCTCCGCCATCCGCCAGTTCCACCGTTTCCTGTTCGCCGAGGGGGTGCGCGGCGACGACCCGTCCGGCACGCTTTCCGGCCCACGCCGTCCCGCACGGCTTCCCGGCGTCCTCTCCGAGGAGGAGGTCGAGCGCCTCATCGAGGCAGCCCGTGCCGATGCCGCGCGCGTCGATGTCGGCGATTCCTACCGCCTGCGGGCGGCCCGCCTCCATGCCCTTGTCGAGATGCTCTACGCGACCGGCCTCCGCGTCTCCGAACTGGTGGCGCTGCCGGCAAGCGCGGTGCGGCGCGACGCGCGCTACTTCACGATCCGCGGCAAGGGCGGGCACGAACGGATGGTGCCGCTCTCGGAGAAGGCGCGGATAGCGACTCGCGCCTATCTCGACCTCCGCGCCGCCAACGGCCTTCACGAAAGCCCCTGGCTCTTTCCTTCGATCGGCGAGAGCGGCCACCTCACCCGCCAGGCTTTCGCCCGCGACCTGAAGGTGGTCGCGGCGAGCGTCGGCATCCGCGGCGACCGCATTTCCCCGCATGTGCTCCGCCACGCCTTCGCCAGCCACCTCCTCCAGCACGGCGCGGACCTGCGCGTGGTCCAGCAGCTCCTCGGGCACGCCGACATCTCGACCACCCAGATCTACACGCATGTTCTGGAGGAGCGCCTGCGCACCCTCGTCAACGAGCATCATCCGCTGGCCCGCCAGAAGAGCGGCCGCGGAAAGCGTCCGGCATGACGGCGAGGGGGCGCGGCGCCCGTATGAACCGGCCCGGCTCGCTTGACAGCCCAACCCGCCGTCGCCAGTTTGCCGCGCGTTTGCCGGGACGTTCCGACGGCTTCCGGCGCCGACCTGAAAGGCCCTGATGCGCAGTTACCTCGAATTCGAAAAGCCGGTCGCGGACCTGCAGGGCAAGGTCCAGGAACTGCGCTCGCTTGGACAGGAAGGCGACGCGGTCGGCGTCAGCGACGAGATCGCCCGGCTGGAAGCGAAGGCCAATCAGGCGCTTGCGGATATCTACGCCAAGCTTACGCCCTGGCAGAAGACCCAGGTCGCCCGCCACCCCGACCGTCCGCATTTCGTCGACTATGCCAAGGGCCTCATCGAGGAATTCACCCCGCTCGCCGGCGACCGCAAGTTCGGCGAGGACGCCGCCGTGGTGGCGGGTCTCGGCCGCTTCCGCGGGCGCCCGGTGGCGGTGATCGGCCACGAGAAGGGCAGCGACACCGAGAGCCGGCTGAAGCACAATTTCGGCATGGCGCGGCCGGAGGGCTACCGCAAGGCGGTCCGCATCATGGAGATGGCCGACCATTTTGGCCTTCCCGTGATCGCGCTGGTCGACACCGCCGGCGCCTATCCCGGCATCGGGGCGGAGGAGCGCGGCCAGGCGGAAGCCATCGCCCGCTCGACCGAGGCATGCCTGAGGCTGGGCACGCCCAACCTCGCCGTGATCATCGGCGAAGGCGGATCGGGCGGCGCGGTCGCCATCGCCACCGCCAACAAGGTCCTCATGCTCGAACACGCGATCTATACGGTCGCCTCGCCCGAGGCCTCCGCCTCGATCCTCTGGCACGATTCCAGCCGCGCCCAGGACGCGGCGACCAACATGCGCATCACGGCGCAGGACCTGCAGAAATTCGGCATCATCGACCGGATCATCGAGGAGCCGGTCGGCGGCGCCCACCGCCAGCCGGCGGATGCGATCAAGGCGACCGGCGACGCACTCGCCGAGGCGCTGACTTCCCTCGACAACCTGCCGCCGGCCGAAATCCGCCGCCAGCGGCGGGAAAAGTTTCTTGCGATCGGGCGTGCCCTTTGACTAGGGTTCCGCCAGACTGGCGTTGCACGCGCCAGGATTGCGCTTGCCGATTTCGGCAACCGCTGCCATAAACCGGCGGGCCTCCGGTCTCTGGCGCGACAGGGGACGGGTAATGGCGGGTCGTGTGTGGTTCTCGCTGGCCGTGTCGGCGCTCGCCGCGATGGCGCTCGCCGGCTGCCAGGAATCGGACATCCCCAAGGATATCCGCCCGGTTCCGGCCTCGCTCTCCATGCGCATGCAGAAGGAGCAGATGGTCGAGACCTCGCCGGTCCTCATCCGCATCTTCAAGGAAGAATCGGCGCTGGAGGTCTGGAAGCAGCGCCGCGACGGGACCTACGGGCTCCTCAAGACCTACAAGATCTGCAAATGGTCGGGGACGCTCGGACCGAAGGTCAAGGAAGGCGACCGCCAGGCGCCGGAGGGCTTCTATACGATCACCCCCGCGCAGATGAATCCGCAGTCGAAATACTACCTGTCCTTCAACATCGGCTATCCCAACGAGTTCGACCAAGCGCTCGGGCGCACCGGCTCCAACATCATGGTCCACGGGGCCTGCTCATCGGCCGGCTGCTACTCGATGACCGACGCCGATTCGGGCGAGTTGTTCGCGCTTGCGCGCGACGCTTTCCGCGGCGGCCAGACGGAGTTCCAGATCGAGGCGTTTCCGTTCCGCATGACCGCGGAGAACATGGCCCGGCACCGCGACAACCCGAACATGCCGTTCTGGAAGATGCTGAAGGTCGGCTACGACCATTTCGAGGTCACCCACCGGGTGCCGAAGGTCAACGTCTGCAACAAATCGTACATCTTCAACGCCGACGCGGCCGGCGCGCCATTCCGCCCGACCGCACCCTGTCCGCCCTATACGATCCCGGCGACCATCGCCTCGGCGGTCGCCGCCAAACAGGCTGCCGATGCCATCGTCTTCGACGCGACGGTGACCAAGCTCGCCGACGCCGCCAGGAAAGCGGAGGAAGCGAAGCTTAAGGCCGCCGAGACGCCGGAACAGCCGTCGCTGTTCAGCCGGCTGATCGGCCGCGGCACGAAGCCGGCCGAGCCGGCTCCGACGACGCTGGCGGTCATTCCCCCGATTCCGCGGACGGCGCCGGGCGCCGCCAACGCCGTGCCCGGCGGACCGCAGGCGCCGGTCAGCGTCGCGGCGATCCCGATCCCGCGCGGCAAGCCGAAGCTCGACGAACTGGACGCGGTCGCCGAGCCGGTGGTGATGCCCAAGCTGAAGACGGCCGCGCGCACCCCCGATGCCGCCGCGGCCGATATTGATGCGAAGGCGAGGACCGCGGATGCCAAGATCAGCGCGCCGAAGACCCTGCCGAAGCCGGTGATCGCCCCGGCCCCGGTCACTGCCGAGCCGGTTGCGACGCCTGCCGTCACGGCCGACACGAGCCCTGCGGCAGCTCCCGCCACCCCCGTTGCGGCGGCGAGCACGCCCGCGGCCACACCCGGCACCAAGACCGTCGGGACCATCGTCAAGCGGAAGTTCATCTGGCCGGGCGACGACGACGACGCCACTCCGGCCGCCGACTAAGCCCTCCCCACGAACGAACAAGGCGCGGGAAAGACGCCCGAGCCTCGTCTGTCCGCGCCGAGGGTCGGGATCGCGGCTAGACGATCCGGCCGTGGCAGTGCTTGTATTTCTTGCCCGAGCCGCAGGGGCACGGTTCGTTGCGGCCGACCTTCCCCCAGGTTGAGGGGTTCTTCGGATCGACCGCGGTTGCGGCAAGCCGGCCGTTGCGATTCGGCTGCCAGGCGGCGGGCGGCGGATCCGCCATCTCGTTCTCGCCCGTCTGCGGGTCGATGTGGCTCGCTTCGAGGTTTTCCAGTTCCGGGACGAGCGGCGGGGCGGGCTGCTGCTGAACCAGTTCGACGTGCATCAGCTGCGCGGTGACCACTTCGCGGAGCCGCACCAGCATCGTCTGGAAAAGCTCGAAACTCTCCGTCTTGTATTCGTTCAGCGGATCGCGCTGGGCGTAGCCGCGGAAGCCGATCACCTGGCGCAGATGTTCCAGCGTCACCAGGTGCTCGCGCCAGAGGTGGTCGAGCGTCTGGAGCAGGACCGCCTTCTCGACCTGGCGCATGATCTCCGGCGAGAAGCGGGCGGTGCGCTGCGCCGCCAGCTCGTCGGCGGCGCGGATGAGGCGCTCGCGGACTTCCTCGTCGGCGATGCCCTCTTCCTTCGCCCAGGCTTCGAGCGGCAGATCGAGGTTGAAGATCTGGCGGATCGGCTCGCTCAGTCCCTTCACATCCCATTGTTCCGGGTAGGCCCTTTCCGGGATGAAGCGCGAGACCAGTTCGTCGATGACCTCGTGGCGCATGTCGGCGACGGTGTCGGTGACCGATTCCTGGCCCATCAGGTCGATGCGCTGTTCGAAGATCGCGCGGCGCTGGTCGTTCATTACGTCATCGAACTTCAGGAGATTCTTGCGGATGTCGAAGTTCCGCGCCTCGACCTTCTGCTGTGCCTTTTCGAGCGCCCGGTTGATCCACGGGTGGACGATCGCCTCGTCCTCCTTGAGGCCGAGCTTGGTGAGGATCCCGTCCATGCGCTCCGAGCCGAAGATGCGCATGAGGTCGTCCTGGAGCGACAGGAAGAAGCGCGAATGGCCCGGGTCGCCCTGGCGGCCGGAGCGGCCGCGGAGCTGGTTGTCGATGCGCCGGCTTTCGTGGCGCTCGGTGCCTATGACATAGAGCCCGCCCGCCGCCAGCGCCTGCTGCTTGAGCGCGGCGACCTCGGCGCGGATCGCGGCGGCCTTGGCGTCCTTGTCCGGACCGTCGGGCAGCTCGCCCAGTTCCTGGCGGATGCGCATGTCGGCATTGCCGCCGAGCTGGATGTCGGTGCCGCGGCCGGCCATGTTGGTGGCGATGGTCACCGAGCCGGGGACGCCCGCCTGCGCGATGATGAACGCCTCCTGCTCGTGGTAGCGCGCGTTCAGCACCTGGTGCGGCACCTTCTCCTGCTTCAGCATCTCCGCGAGGGTTTCGGACTTCTCGATCGAGGTCGTGCCGACGAGGATCGGCTGGCCGCGCTTCTGGCAGTCCTTGATGAGGGTGATGATCGCCTTCAGCTTCTCGCCCGCCGTGCGATAGACCTCATCGTCGTCGTCGATGCGGACCATCGGCATGTTGGTCGGCAGCTCGACCACTTCGAGCCCGTAGATGTCGCCGAACTCCTCCGCCTCGGTCGCCGCCGTGCCGGTCATGCCGGCGAGCTTGTCGTACATGCGGAAATAGTTCTGGAAGGTGATCGAGGCGAGCGTCTGGTTCTCCGGCTGGATCTGGACGTGTTCCTTGGCCTCGAGCGCCTGGTGCAGTCCTTCCGAATAGCGGCGGCCGGGCATCATGCGCCCGGTGAACTCGTCGATGATCACCACCTCGCCGTTGCGCACGATGTAGTCCTTGTCGCGCTGGAACAGCCGGTGGGCGCGGAGCGCCTGGTTGATGTGGTGGACGACGGTGACGTTCTCGACGTCGTAGAGCGAGTCGCCCTTCAGCAGCCCCGCCTCCCGGAGAATCCCTTCGAGCTTCTCGTTGCCGGCCTCGGTGAACGATGCCGAGCGCTGCTTCTCGTCGACCTCGTAGTCTTCCTTGTCGAGCTGCGGGATGAAGGTGTCGATCGTGTTGTAGAGTTCGGAGCGGTCGTCGAGCGGGCCGGAAATGATGAGCGGCGTGCGCGCCTCGTCGATGAGGATCGAGTCGACTTCGTCGACGATCGCGAAATTGTGCCCGCGCTGGACCATGGCCGCGAGCTCGTATTTCATGTTGTCGCGGAGATAATCGAAGCCGTACTCGTTGTTGGTGCCGTAGGTGATGTCGGCGGCATAGGCGGCGCGGCGCTGGTCGTCGTCGAGCCCGTGGACGATGACGCCGGTGGTGAGGCCGAGGAAGCTGTAGATCTGCCCCATCCATTCCGCGTCGCGGCGGGCGAGGTAGTCGTTGACCGTGACGACGTGGACGCCCTTGCCGGAGAGCGCGTTGAGGTAGACGGGCAGCGTCGCCACCAGTGTCTTGCCTTCGCCGGTCTTCATCTCGGCGATCGAACCTTCGTGCAGCACCATGCCGCCCATCAGCTGCACATCGAAATGGCGCTGGCCGAGAGTGCGGCGGGCGGCCTCACGCACGGTGGCAAAGGCCGGGACAAGCAGGTCGTCGAGGGACTTGCCGGCGGCGAATTCGGCGCGGAACTGGTCGGTGCGGGCGCGCAGCTGCTCGTCGGAAAGCGCCTTCACCTCGGGCTCGAGCGCGTTGATCGCTGCGACCTTGGGCTGGTAACCCTTGATCCGCCGGTCATTGGGGGTGCCGAAGAGCTTACGGGCGAGACTGCCTAGTCCGACCACCATGACCGATCCTTGCGACTTGTGGAAAACCTGCCGCCGGGCGTCCGGCCTATCGCGCGAATGCCGGCACGCTAGTGCGAACTTTCGTCACGACCGGGGAGTTCTCAAAAAGCGTTCTTTGACGCCAAGCTTGGAGACAGATAAGAGGGGGGCCGGGTGATGTCAACGGCGCGGGAAGCGCCGGATCGTAGCCATTTTGCCGCCCTTCTCGGCCCGGCAAAGGGCATTCGAACAACCAGAACGGAAACCAGCTTCATGACCCCGACCAAGAGAATCGGGCCCGTCCGGTCCGGCCGCGGACTTGCCGCTGCCGCGGGCGTGCTCCTGCTTGCCTTCATCGTGCCCGCCGCCGCCGAGGATACCGCCGCGCCGCCCGCCGCCGACCCGACCGTCGCCACCGTCGACGGGGTCGCGATCACCGAGAACGACATTGCGATAGCCACCGAGCAGTTCGCCGACCAGCTCGCCCGCGTGCCGGCGGCGCAGCAGCGCCAGGCCCTGATCGACGTCATCATCGATATCCGCCTCCTCGCGCGCGCCGCCGAGAAGGCCAATGTCGAGAAGGACCCGCAGGTCGCCCGCCGCATCGCCTTTGCCCGCGACCGGGCGCTCCGCAGCGAATATCTGCGCGGCAAGATTGCCGACCTCGCCAGCGACGAAGCGGTGAAGAAGAAATACGACGCCGAGGTCGCCGCCTTCGTCCCCGGCGACGAGATCCATGTCCGCCACATCCTGGTTCCGACCGAGGATGAGGCGAAGGCGATCATCACCGACCTCGACAAGGGCGGCGACTTCGCCAAGATCGCAACCGAGAAGTCGCAGGATCCGGGTTCGGCGCCGAAGGGCGGAGACCTCGGCTTCATCGGCAAGGGGCGGACCGTAAAGCCGTTCGAGGACGCGGCATTCGCGCTCGAACCGGGCACCTACACCAAGACCCCGGTCCAGTCCGAATACGGCTGGCACATCATCAAGGTCGAGGAGAAGCGGAAGCAGGCCCCGCCGACCCTGGATGAACGCGCCGACGCCATCCGCTCGGACCTGATCCGCGAGGGATTCGACAAGGAAATCGGGGCGCTCCGCGCCGCCGCCAAGATCGAGATCGTGCCCGATCCGGCAACAGCGGCCCCCGCCAATCCGGCCGACTCGGGCGCGGCGCCGGCGGCTCCCGCCGATCCGGCGGCAACACCCGCCCCGGCGCAATAACCGGGGGCGACGGGATGCCGGGGGTCTCGCCGCTCGCGCCGAAATCGTATCCCGAGCTTCCGCCGATCGCGGGCATCGGCCTGGCGACGGCGGAAGCCGGGATCAAGTATCGGAACCGCACCGACGTGCTCCTTGTCGCCTTCGACAAGGGGACAGAGGTGGCGGGCGTCTTCACCCGTTCGAAGTGCCCGTCGGCGCCGGTCGACTGGTGCAAGGCGGCGCTCTCCGGCGGCAAGGCGCGAGGACTCCTCGTCAACTCGGGCAACGCCAATGCCTTCACCGGCAAGCGCGGCCGCGAGACCGTGAAGCTTTCCGCCGCGATGGTCGCCGAGGCGCTCGGTTGCCGCCCGAAGGAAGTGTTCCTCGCCTCGACCGGCGTGATCGGCGAGCCGCTCGATCCGGAGAAGTTCAAGGGCGTCGTCGGCGAGACCGCGAAGCGCCTGTCGCCGGCGTCGTGGCCCGACGCCGCCCGCGCCATCATGACCACCGACACCTACCCGAAGATGGCGACCCGGAAGGTCAGCCTCGGCGGGACCGAGGTCATCATCAACGGCTTCGCCAAGGGCGCCGGCATGATCGCGCCGGACATGGCGACGATGCTCTCCTTTGTTGCCACGGATGCGGCGATCGCCGCGCCGGTCCTGCAATCGCTGCTATCGGCGGGCGTCCGCGGCTCGTTCAACGCGATCACCATCGACAGCGACACCTCGACTTCCGACACGCTCCTCCTCTTCGCCACGCAGAAGACCGGGCCGCGCATCGAGAGCCTGCGCGACCGCCGCCTCCCCGTCTTCCGCGCGGCGCTCGACGACCTCCTCCTCGAACTGGCGCGCCTCGTCGTCCGCGACGGCGAAGGCGCGCGGAAGTTCGTCGAGGTCCGCGTCGAAGGCGCGACCACGCAGGCCTCCGCCCGGCGTATCGCGCTCTCGATCGCCAACTCGCCGCTGGTCAAGACAGCGATTGCCGGCGAGGACGCCAACTGGGGCCGCGTCGTCATGGCCGTCGGCAAGGCCGGCGAGCCCGCCGACCGGGACCGGCTCAGCATCCGCTTCGGCGATATCCGCGTCGCGGTGAAGGGCGAGCGCGACCCGGACTATTCGGAAGCCGCCGCCTCGGCCTACATGAAGAACGAGGAGATCACGGTCACGGTCTCCCTCGGCCTCGGCAAGGCGTCGGACCGAGTCTGGACCTGCGACCTCACCAAGGAATACGTCGCCATCAACGGCGATTACCGGAGCTGACGGTGCAGGCGCGGTCGTGCGTCCTTCGAGGCCCGGCCAGTGGCCGGGCACCTCAGGATGGCGGACTGGGTGCTTGATGCTTGCACAATCGACGCAATCAAGGTCGACCTGCACCAACCCCGCCATCCTGAGGTGCTCGCCGCAGAGCGGCGAGCCTCGAAGGACGCCCTAACGACCATGTCCCTCCTCCTCGTCGCCGCCTGCGCGCTGGTCGATGCCGACAACCGCATCCTCATCGCGCAGCGCCCGCCCGGGAAGCCGATGGCGGGGCTCTGGGAATTCCCCGGCGGCAAGGTCAATCCCGGTGAGACGCCCGAGGCGGCGCTCATCCGCGAACTGCGCGAGGAGCTGGGCATCGACACCTCCGCCGCCTGCCTCGCGCCGCTCACCTTCGCCAGCCACGCCTATGAGACCTTCCATCTGCTGATGCCGCTTTACGTCTGCCGGCGCTGGCAGGGGATCGCGCGCCCGCTCGAAGGGCAGAACGTGAAGTGGGTGCGGGCGAAGGAACTCCGCGATCATCCGATGCCGCCGGCGGACGTGCCGCTCATCGCATCGTTAATCGAACTTTTATAGGTCGCCGCCAGAATCGCGGTCGCGGCGCGTGGCGCGCCGCCTACCGCACTTGCCATGGCCCGCGTCCCGAACGACATCCTCATCCCGACCGACCTCGATCCGGTCGATCACCGCCCGGGCCGCAGCAACGCGGCCGCCTTCGTGCCGATCACGCTGGCGATCGTCGGCGTTGCGGCGATCCTCCTCGGCGGCGTCAGCGCGCCCCGGACCGAGCAGGCGGCGATCCCGCAATACGATCCAATCGAGACCGGCTCGATCGCCCGCTAGGGTGCCGCCATGCCGGGCGAATGGGAGACGTTCTACCTGATGGTCGGGTCGTCGGCGGCGGCCCTGATCGGCCTCCTGTTCGTCGTCCTCACGCTCAGCGCCGATTTCGATCTCCGGCGCGCCCAGGCCGGATCGGAGGCGTTCGTGACGCCGACCGCCTTCCATTTCGGCGTCATCGTTTTCATGAGCGCGGTGGCGATCATGCCGGCGATTCCGGCCGCCGTGATGGGGGTTGCGGTCGCCGTGCCGTCGGTCCTCGGCATCGCCTACGCGGCGTGGGCGGCAAGGCGCATCTCCCGCTCGACACTGCTCGCCCACGAGCCGATCGATTACGTGCTCTACGTCTTCCTGCCCGCTGCCGCCTATCTCGGGCTGCTCGGCTCGGCGGTTGCGGTCTGGCTCAATACGGAATGGGGCTTCCACGGCATCGCGATCGCGGCCCTGGGGCTGCTTCTCATCGGCATCCGGGACGCCTGGGATCTGGCCGTCTATCTTGCCTATCACAAGGAGGATAAGCCGAAAGGATAGGCGGCAACCGGGCGAAAAGCGCGTTCAGGGCGCCTTTGCCTCGATGGCGAGCGCATGCAGCCCGGCTTTGATCTCGCCCGACAGCGCATCGTAGATCAGGCGATGAGCCTTGACGCGGGAAATGCCGCGGAAGGCCTCGGCACGGATTTTCACGCGAAAGTGGGTCTCGCCGCCGGGCCGGTGGCCGGCGTGACCCTTGTGCAGATGCGACTCGTCCACCACTTCCAGCGACACGGGCGCGAAAGTCGCGGTTAACTTCGCCCTGATCCTATCGACTGCTGCCATTTCTCCCTCGCCGGGGCGGTCTGCCTTGTAGCTGGCGCGGCGCCCGACCATAATCGGTTCGCATGAATCTGAACTCGAAATATTTCGACAGCATCCGGATCAATCCGGACGGGTCCGCGATCCCGGAAGTGCGGCCCTGCGAGTGGCAGGGATGCACGTGCGCGGGCGGCTACCGCGCGCCGAAGGGGCGCCTGCACGAAGGCCAGTACTTCAACTTCTGCCTCGATCACGTGCGCGAGTACAACAAGTCCTACAACTATTTCGCCGGGATGGGGGACGACGACATCATCGCCTACCAGCGCTCCGCCGAAACCGGCCACCGGCCGACCTGGAACATGGGGGTCCGGAACGGCGAGGCAGCCTCGCGCCGGCAGGCTTTCGCCCAGGCCTTCGCCGACCCCTTCGGCTTCTTCAACGGGGCGCCGGAAGGCACGCGCCGGACGGCACCGGAGCCGGAGGCGCGGCCGCTCAAGAACCTCGAACGGCGCTCCTTTGCCGCGCTCGACCTCGACGGGCGCGAGACGGCGGCGGAGATCAAGGCGCGCTACAAGGAGCTGGTGAAACGACTGCACCCGGACGCCAATGGCGGCGACCGTTCCTCCGAAGACCGGCTGCGGCAGATCATCCAGGCCTACCACTACCTGAAGTCCGCCGGTTTCTGCTAAGACGGCGGGCAATTGGCGGCACCGCCGCTCTTTTTCGGCGCTTCCCGCGCCGCCCTTAGAGGATTTCATGGACGCGACGGCTCTGGAGCGGGCCCCTCTGCCCGACATGAAGATTTCGGTCCGGCAGGTGTTCGGGATCGACAGCGATCTTGAAGTTCCGGCCTATTCGGAGGGCGACGAGCACGTCCCCGACGTCGACCAGGACTACCTGTTCGACCGCGAGACGACACTCGCCATCCTTGCCGGCTTCGCCCACAATCGCCGGGTTCTGGTTTCGGGCTATCACGGCACCGGCAAGTCGACCCACATCGAGCAGGTGGCGGCGCGGCTCAACTGGCCGTGCGTCCGGGTCAACCTCGACAGCCATATCAGCCGTATCGACCTGATCGGCCGCGACGCGATCGTTCTGAGGGACGGTGTCCAGGTCACCGAGTTCCGCGACGGCATCCTGCCCTGGGCGCTCCAGCACAACGTCGCGCTCTGCTTCGACGAATACGATGCCGGCCGCCCCGACGTGATGTTCGTCATCCAGCGGGTGCTGGAAGTCTCCGGCCGCCTGACGCTCCTCGACCAGAACAAGGTGATCCGGCCGCATCCGGCGTTCCGGCTCTTCGCCACCGCCAACACGATCGGCCTCGGCGACACGTCCGGCCTCTATCACGGCACGCAACAGATCAACCAGGGCCAGATGGACCGCTGGTCGATCGTCACCACGCTCAACTATCTGCCGCACGACAAGGAAGTCGACATCGTCGTGGCCAAGGCGCCGCACTACCGCGACCAGGCCGGCCGGGCGATCGTCTCCAAGATGGTGCGCGTCGCCGACATGACGCGGAACGCCTTCGTCAACGGCGACCTGTCGACCGTGATGAGCCCGCGCACGGTGATCACCTGGGCCGAGAACGCGCATATTTTCGGGGACGTCGGCTTCGCGTTCCGGGTGACCTTCGTCAACAAATGCGATGAGCTGGAACGCGCGCTGGTCGCCGAGTTCTACCAGCGCTCGTTCAATGAGGAATTGCCGCAGTCGTCGGTGAACGTGGCGCTGAGCTGAGGATGAGAAGACGAGCCGTTTCAGCGATGCCCTTGGAGGGCCGCCCGGTGGCATCGATGATGGTGCGCGACCAGCTCGGCCGGTGACGAAATGCCCGCCTCAGGATCCAATTCCAGCCCGAAACCAGCCAAGGAAGCGCCGATCGAGCCGTTCAAGCGGGCGGTGACCGGCTGCATGCGGGCCGTCGCCGGGCGGAGCGACCTCGAAGTCCTCTTCGCGGCCGAGCGGCCGGCGCTTTCCGGCAACCGCGCCCGGCTGCCCGAACCGCCGCGGAAGCCCACCCAGCGCGACATAGCGATCACGCGCGGAATCGGGGATTCAATGGCGCTCCGGCTCGCCTGCCACGATCCGGCCGTCCACCGCACCCTCCAGCCCGAGGGCAAGAACGCCCGCGCCGTTTTCGACGCGGTCGAGCAGGCCCGGGTCGAGGCGATCGGGTCGCTGCGCATGCGCGGCATGGCGAAGAACCTCGGCGCGATGCTGGAGGATCGCTACCACCGCGGCAATTTCCACGAGGTGACCGAGCGCGCCGACGCACCCCTGGAAGACGCGGTCGCGATGATCGTCCGCGAACGGCTGACCGGCGAGGCGCCGCCGGTCTCGGCGCGCAAGGTCGTCGACCTCTGGCGCCCGTGGATCGAAGAGCGCGCCGGCAAGGACCTTGCGCGGCTGTCGGGCAATATCGAGGACCAGAAGCGCTTTGCCGATACCGTCCGCGATCTCCTCACCTCGCTCGAAATGGGCGACGAGCTGGGCAGCGACGGCAGCGACGAGGACGAGGGCAAGGACGAGTCGGGCGAGGCCGACGAGGCCGAGGGCGCCGCCGAATCCGCCGAAGGCGAGGACGCGTCCAACCCCGAGGAAGTGGACGGCGCCGCAGAGGACGCCGAGGCCGGGGAGGGCGAGTCGAGCGAGGCCGACGCCGACGACGTCATGGACGATTCCGACATGGCGGACGCGCGCGAGGCGGGCGAGGCGCGGCGACCGGACGCGCCGTTCTCCAATTTTCCGCCGATGGTCGACTACCGCGTCTTCACGCAGAAGTTCGACGAGACGGTGAAGGCGGAAGAGCTTTGCGATCTCGCCGAGCTCGACCGGTTGCGCTCCTACCTCGACAAGCAGCTCGCCCACCTGCAGGGCGCGGTCGGACGCCTTGCCAACCGGCTGCAGCGCCGGCTGATGGCGCAGCAGAACCGGGCCTGGGACTTCGACCTCGAAGAGGGCGTGATCGACGCCTCGCGGCTGTCGCGCGTGATCATCGACCCGATGCACCCCCTGTCGTTCAAGGCCGAGCGCGATACCGAGTTTCGCGACACCGTGGTGACGCTCCTCCTCGACAATTCCGGCTCGATGCGCGGTCGTCCGATCACGGTCGCCGCGACCTGCGCCGACATCCTTGCCCGCACGCTCGAACGCTGCGGCGTGAAAGTCGAGATACTGGGCTTCACGACCCGGGCCTGGAAAGGCGGGCAGTCGCGCGAGGCCTGGCTGCAGGCCGGCAAGCCGGCCAACCCCGGCCGGCTCAACGACCTCCGCCACATCATCTACAAGGCGGCGGATGCGCCGTGGCGGCGCTCGCGGCGCAACCTCGGCCTGATGATGCGCGAGGGGCTGCTCAAGGAAAACATCGACGGCGAGGCGCTCGCCTGGGCGCATGGCCGGCTGCTCGTCCGCCCCGAGCAGCGCAAGATCCTGATGATGATCTCGGACGGCGCGCCGGTCGACGACTCGACGCTGTCGGTCAATCCCGGCAACTACCTCGAACGGCATCTGCGTTACGTCATCGAGGAGATCGAGACGCGCTCGCCGGTCGAGCTTCTGGCGATCGGCATCGGCCACGACGTGACGCGCTACTACCGCCGTGCCGTTACCATCGTCGATGCGGAGGAACTGGCCGGCGCGATGACCGAGAAGCTCGCCGAGCTTTTCGCAGAGCGTCAGGGCGCGGCCCCGGCGCCGGCGCCGCGGCGGCGCGTGACGCTGCAATGAGGGCAGCGTTTGTCGCGGCCGCCGTCGCGCTCCTTGCTGCCGGAGCCTCGGCGGCTGCCGAAAACGGGTTTGCACCGATCGTCGTCACCGCGCGGGCGATTCCGACCTTCGGGCGGCATGGCGAAGCGGCTTCGGCAGGGACGCTCGAATATCGGGGCGGTCTCGAACTGAAGTCGAGCGATCCGCGCTTCGGCTCGCTTTCCGGACTGGATGTCGCCGCCGACGGCCATACGCTCTACGCGGTCGCCGACACCGGCTTCTGGTTCAAGGCCGAATTCACGGAGACCGGCGGCCGCCTCACCGGGATCGGCAACGCGGAACTGGCGCCGATCCTCGACAAGGCGGGCAATGTCGTGGTGAGCAAGCGGCTCGGCGACGCCGAGGGGCTGCGGCTCACCACCTACCGCGGGAAACCCGCCGCGCTCGTTTCATTCGAGCAGGTCAACAACGTCCGGCGCTTTGTCGCCGATCCGGATTTCGCCGGCACGCCCTCCGAGGTGCTGAAACTGCCGGCGATGGTGAGCGGCATGCCGCCCAACAAGGGCCTCGAAGCGATCGCGGTGGCGCCCGAGGCTTCCCCGCTCAAGGGCGCGATCGTCCTCATTGCGGAGCACTCACTGGACGCGGGCAGGGGACGGGCGTGGATCGTCGGCGGGCCGCTCGCGGGCGCCTTCTTCGTCTCGCGCAAGGGCGACTTCGATTTCACCGACGCTGTGTTCCTCGAGAACGGCGATATGCTCATCCTCGAACGGCGGTTCAATTTCAGCGAAGGGGTCGGGATGCGCATCCGGCGCATCGCCGGCACCGACCTGAAGCCAGGCGCGACCGTCGACGGTCAGACGCTGATCGAGGCCGACCTGCGCGACGAGATCGACAACATGGAGGGGCTCGCCGTCACGAAGGGCGAAAACGGCGAGTGGCTGCTGCTGGTCGTCTCGGACGACAACCAGAGCATCCTCCAGCGGACGCTGCTGTTGCAGTTCGCGCTGAAGGACTGAGCGCGGATCGGAGCTAGGAAGCCTTGGCGGCTTCGAGCTTCTTCTCGATCGTCTTCTTCACGCGGCGGGCACGCGCGGAGAGGTGCTCGTTCCGCTGCTTCAACAGGAACGCGTCGATCCCGCCACGGTGCTCGACCGAGCGGAGCGCGTACGAAGTGATACGGAAACGCACGGTCTGCCCGAGCGCCTCGCTCATCAGCGATACCTCGGAGAGGTTCGGCAGAAAGCGCCGGCGGGTCTTGTTGTTGGCATGGCTGACATTGTTGCCGGCCAGTACGGCTTTGCCGGTCAGTTCGCAGCGCCGGGCCATCTCATGCAATCCTTCTTTGCCGCCGGATAACGGCGTCCGCTTCACGCGATCGTGTCGGAAAAAGCCGCATTCCTATAGTAACCACGACCGGGGTCGTCAAGGCGGCATGCCTTTCCGCGGGCGGCACGGACTGAGGCTGCGGTCGGGGCTGCGGGCGCGATCGTTAACCATCCGTGCCGGTCGTGGGATGGCGGTTGCCAGCCCCATCCGGCCTCATGTCAGAATGACCAATATGATTCGTTTGTGGCTTTTGAAAATCGGCGCGGGGCGAACGGCCGCGCTGTCGTGCGCGCTGGGGCTTCTCGCCGTGCCGGCGCTGGCGGCCGGCCCCGAAATGGTGACCTTCAAGGCGAGCTACGCGATCTCGATTGCGGGGATCGGCATCGGCCGGGCCGACGTGGAGAGCCGCTTCATCGGCAACAGCTATGCCGCCGCCATCACCGGGTCGACCAACGGCGTATCGCGGCTGGTGTCGGACGCCAGCGCCAGACTCGCCGGCAATGGCCGTTTCTTCGGAAACCGCGTGGTGCCCTCGGCCTACAATCTCGAAACCAACGAGAACGGCTTCCAAACGCACGTCAAGATGGCGATGGCGAGCGGCCGCATCACCGACGTCGAGGCGCTGCCGCGACTCCTGCAGACCAAGGACCGGGTGCCGGTCACCCCGCGTCACAAGATCGATGTGGTCGACCCGCTCAGCGCATTTCTCGTGCCGCTCGATCGTCCCGGCGTTCCGAGCGGCCGCCGCGCCTGCGACCGGACCGTGCGCGTCTTCGACGGCTGGACGCGCTACGACATCCAGCTCTACTACAAGGATACCCGCGCGGTGGACGGCGGCACCGATGCCTATGTCGGACGGGTCATCGTCTGTGGCGCGCGCTATGTGCCGATCGCCGGACATCGCACCGGCAACTCCGACGCAATGAGCTCGACCAGGCTGGAGGTGTGGCTGGCGCAACTGCCGGACATGCCGGTGCTGGTTCCCTATCGCATGCAGATCGGGACCGACCTCGGCGACCTCGTGATCTATTCGACCCGATTCACGGTCGACAAGGCCGAGCGCCGGGCCGATGCCAAGGTCGTTTCGCCGGCGGCATCCCCATAGTCCCCAGGATCGGGGTGCAGTTCGCCGCAATATCGCCATAATCTGACTCGGCGGATTCGCGCGGCGACGCGAGCTCCTCTCCTGGGCCTAGCGTTGGTCAATCGCTATATGTCGTATGGTTTCGCGGCGGAAACCACGCCACTTGTAGGAACAAACGAGAACTCTGTCGGAGTCAGCGATTCGGACAGGGTTTGTTCCAGACTCGTTCCGGTTGCATCCAAAAACTACATTCGGCGGACCATTTCTTGCTCCGGTCACCCTTCGGCGTGGTAGCACTGGATCGACGGCCGAGAGCGTTTCGAGACGAATGAGCTTCACCGACAGGGGTAACGCAACGGCCGGCCGCAATGTGGTCGCCGTTCTCGGCCCGACCAATACGGGAAAGACCCATCTCGCGATCGAGCGGATGCTGGCGCATCCGAACGGCATTATCGGGCTGCCGCTGCGGCTGCTCGCGCGCGAGGTCTATTCGAAGATCGCCGCCCGCATTGGCGCCGACCAGGTGGCGCTGATCACCGGCGAAGAGAAGATCATGCCGCCGTCGCCGCGCTTCCGCGTCTGCACCGTGGAAGCAATGCCGGTCGAGCCCGATGCGTCCTTCGTGGCGGTCGATGAAATCCAGATCGCCGGCGACCTCGAGCGCGGCCACGTATTCACCGACCGGCTTCTGCGCGCCCGCGGCCGTGACGAGACGCTGTTGCTCGGCGCGGCGACCATGCGCGGCATCGTCGAGCGCCTGCTGCCGGGCGTCAATATCGTCACCCGCCCGCGCATGTCGGTGCTCGCCCATGCCGGGGCGAAGAAGATCACGCGGCTGCCGGCGCGCTCGGCGGTCGTGGCGTTTTCCGCCGACGAGGTCTATGCGATCGCCGAACTGATCCGGCGGCAGCGGGGAGGGGCGGCGGTGGTGCTCGGCTCGCTCAGCCCGCGCACCCGCAATGCCCAGGTCGAGCTTTTCCAGTCGGGCGACGTCGATTTCCTGGTCGCCACGGATGCGATCGGCATGGGGCTCAACCTCGATGTCGACCACGTCGCCTTTGCCGCCGACCGCAAGTTCGACGGATACCAGTTCCGCCGGCTGACCGCCGCCGAGCTCGGCCAGATCGCCGGCCGCGCCGGCCGGCACATGCGGAACGGCACGTTCGGCACGACCGGCCGGGTCGAGCCGTTCAGCGACGAAATGGTCGAGGCGCTGGAAACGCACCATTTCGACAACGTCAAGACGGTGCAGTGGCGGAACTCCGACCTCGACTTCGCCTCGCTCGAGACCCTCGCCGCCAGTCTCGACGTCGCGCCGAACCGCGAAGGTCTGGTCAAGGCGCCGCCCTCCGACGACGTCACCGCGCTCGAAACCGCGGCGCGGGATCCGGCGGTGCGCGAGATGGCCGCCGGGCGGCAGCGGGTCGCGCTCCTCTGGGATGTCTGCCAGGTCCCCGACTATCGCAAGATCGCGCCCGCCAACCACGCCGAACTGGTCGCGACGCTGTTCCAATTCCTCGCCCGCAACGGAGCCATCCCCGAGGATTGGTTTGCGGAGCAAACCGCGTTCGCCGACCGCACGGAAGGCGACATCGACACGCTCTCCAACCGCATCGCCCATATCCGAACCTGGACGTTTGTCGCCAACCGCCCGGACTGGCTTGCCGACCCCCGCCATTGGCAGGAGCGCACGCGCGCGATAGAGGATCGTCTGTCCGACGCGTTGCATGAGCGGCTGATCGGCCGTTTCGTCGACCGGCGGACGAGCGTGCTGATGCGCCGGCTGAAAGAAAACGCGATGCTCGAAGCCGAGGTGACGCCTGCAGGGGACGTGCTGGTCGAGGGCCAGCATGTCGGGGCACTGGCCGGATTCCGCTTCACGCCGGATGCCAGCGCCGACGGCCCGGATGCCAAGGCGCTGCGTGCTGCGGCACAGAAGGCGCTCTCCGGCGAGATCGCCGAGCGCGCCGAGCGGGTTGCGACGGCGGCGAACGGCGACATCCTTCTGGCAGCCGACGGGACGCTGCGCTGGCGCGGCGCGGCGGTGGCCAAGATCACCGACGGCGACGATCCGCTGCGACCCCGCGTCATCCTGCTCGCCGACGAAGCCCTGTCGGGCCCGGTCCGCGACCGGGTCCAGGCACGGCTCGATCTGTGGCTCGCCAACCACGCCGAGACGCTGCTCAAGCCGCTCTTCGATCTGCGTGCCGCCGAGACCCTGTCGGCCCCGGCGCGCGGACTTGCCTTCCGCCTGGTAGAGGCGTTCGGGGTCATCGATCGCGCCGAAATCGCCGAGGAGGTCAAGGCGCTCGATCAGGAAACGCGGGCCGGCCTGCGCTCGCTCGGCGTGCGCTTCGGCGCCTACAACATCTTCGTGCCGCAGCTCCTCAAACCGGCGCCCGCCGGGCTGCTCGCGATCCTGTGGTCGCTGAAACATGGCGGGCTGGAGGAGAACGGGGCGCGCGAGCTGGCGCAGCTGGCGGCATCGGGCCGGACCAGCGTCGTGGTCGATCCGGCGGTCCCGCGCCCGCTCTATCGCGTGGTCGGCTACCGGATTGCCGGCCCGCGCGCGGTGCGGGTCGACATTCTCGAGCGCCTCGCCGACGTGATCCGTCCGCTGATCGCCTGGCGGCCGACGCCGGGTGCATCCACTCCTCCGCCCGGCGCGGCGGAGGGCAACGGCTTCATGGTGACGCCGGCGATGACCTCGCTGCTCGGCTGCGCCGGGGAAGACTTCGCGGCGGTGCTGAAGGCGCTCGGCTATCGCGTTGAGCGGCGCCCGGCCCCGGCCCGTCCGGCCGAGCCGACGCAAGCGACGGAGGCTGCGGTCGCCGCGGCGCTTGCCACCGGCGACGCGCCGATCGCTCAGGACCTCGCGGCGCTGCCTGCGGCGTCGAACGACAACAGCCCGACCCCTGTGGCTGTGAGCGACGGCGAAGCCGCCGCCGCGCCCGCCCCCGATCCGGCCGCCGAACCCGCCGCCGCGGCACCTGCGGCAGCGGCGGAGCCGGCGTTCATCGAAATCTGGCGGCCGGGCCGGCGGGTCGATCAGCACCCGCAGCATCGCCGGCTGGCAGACGGCCATGAGGCCGGCGGCCGCGCGCGGCGGAACCGCGGCCCGCGCCACCGCGCCGATATTCCGGCTACCGCGGCCCAGACCGCAACCTCGCCGGCCGAAGCGGCGGGCGCGCAACCCGGCGAGGCTCCCGGTGCTGCACCTCCGTCCGCGCCCGGACCGTCGGTCGAGCGGCCGCCGAGGGAACGGGGCCGTTCCGGCGACGGTCGTCCGCATCAGCGCGGCGATCGGAACCGGGAGCGCAACAACAAGGGCCCGGGCCCTGAGCGCGCGCCGTTCCGTCAGCCGGAGCGGGCGAAGGCTGCCTTCGATCCCGACTCGCCCTTTGCAGCCCTGGCGGCGCTCAAGGCGCAGCTCGAAGGGCGGAAGCAGGACGACAACGCCTGACCGATGGTGGGCTGGGACGGCCGTCAGCGCATCGACAAGTGGCTATGGTTCGCGCGCGTCGTAAAGACGCGGACACTGGCCCAGAAGCTCGTTCTTTCCGGCTCGGTGCGGGTCAACCGGGAGCGGAGCGACAGCGCCAGCCGCGCGGTCAAGACGGGCGATGTGCTCACCATCGCGCTGCCGGGCGGCGTCCGCGTGCTCAAGGTCGCCGCGCCCGGCGCAAGGCGGGGGCCGCCGGCCGAGGCGAAGCTCCTCTATGAAGACCTGTCGCCGCCGGAACCTGCCCGTCCGCCCGCCACGGGGCGTGAGCCGGGGAGCGGGCGCCCGACCAAGCGCGACCGGCGGGCAATCGACGCGTTCCTCGCCAAGGACGAGGATTTTTCCTGACGGCTCCCCGGCCGACCGGAAATTGCCCAGAGACCCGCGGGAAGCGCCACCGCCATTCCTTGCGCCGCCCCGGCAAACGGGTTACCCAACGCCACGCTTTCGAGGGCCCGACAGTGACTTACGTCGTCAACGATAATTGCATCAAATGCAAATACATGGACTGCATCGAGGTGTGTCCGGTCGACTGCTTCTATGAAGGCGAGAACATGCTCGTCATCCACCCGGACGAGTGCATCGATTGTGGGGTATGCGAGCCGGAATGCCCGGTCGATGCGATCAAGCCCGATACCGAGCCCGGCCTCGAGAAATGGCTGAAACTCAACGCAGATTTTGCCGTGCAGTGGCCCAATATCACAACCAAGAAAGAGCCCCCGGCTGACGCCAAGGAATACGAGGGGATAGAGGGAAAGTTCGAGAAATTCTTCTCGCCGAAGCCCGGCGAGGGCGACTGAGGAGCCTGCGGGCGGCCGGCTTTTCCTCGGATTCCGCCTGTGGAATTGGTGAAGAGCGGCCCGGCGGCGAGGGTTCATCATTTACCCTCGGCGCTCTAAACCATTGAATTTTCCTGATTTTGTGCTATATGCTTGGAAATCAGCGGAAGAACAAACGCTCCGCGTCAGCGGTGTCATAAGCTTGCCCGAAATCACCAGGTTTCCGGCGACCCTCCGGTTCGGCCCGGCGGGATAGGATAGGTCGTCGCGACGCGGGCGAGTGCCGCGTGGAGGCACGGAAAGAATATGTCGAGTAAGTCGAAGAGCGCCAGCCCCAGCCGGGCGAAGGCACCCCAGAAGAAGACTGTGGCCAAGACCAAGCGGAAGCCGGCGAGGCCCGCGATGGCGGCGTCGAGCAAGTCGAAGCACGTGAAGAAGCAGCCGGCGAAGCCGGTGGCGAGGGCCGCGGCGAAGAAGCCGGCCGCAGCGTCACACGCGCATGCGCCGAAGAAGACGGTCGCAGCCACGGTAGCGCCGCAGAAGGCGGCGGCCCCGCAGAAGAAGCCGCCGGCAGCGGCCGCGGCTTCCGCGAAGCCGGTCGTGGCGAAGCCCGCTCTGGTGCCCGCACCTGCTGCGAAGGTCGCGCCGGTTGCGGCATCCCACCCCGGTCCGATCGCCGCCGCTCCGGCGCCGGCCCCCGCGGTCAAGAAGCCGCCGGCAAGGTCCGAGTTCAAGATCGGCGAGCACATCGTCTATCCGGCGCACGGCGTCGGCCGCATCATGGCGGTCGAGACGCAGGAAGTGGCGGGCATCAAGCTCGACCTCTTCGTCGTCTCCTTCATCAAGGACAAGATGACGCTGCGCGTTCCGGTGGCGAAGGCCCAGACTGTCGGCATGCGCAAGCTCGCCGACAACCCGACCGTGAAGCGCGCGCTCGAGACGGTGCGCGGCCGCGCCCGCATCAAGCGCACGATGTGGAGCCGGCGCGCGCAGGAATACGAGGCGAAGATCAATTCCGGCGACCTCATCTCGATCGCCGAAGTGGTCCGCGACCTCTTCCGGTCGGAGAACCAGCCGGAACAGTCCTATAGTGAACGGCAGCTTTACGAGGCCGCGCTCGACCGCATGTCACGCGAGATTTCCTCGGTCAGCAAGATCTCCGAAACGGAGGCTGTCCGGCAGATCGAGCAGAACCTTGCCAAAAGCCCGCGCCGCGGGGCCAAACCGGAAGGGGCGGTTCCGGAGGCGGTTGAGCAGGAAAGGGCGGCTTAGGCTTCCTGCCTGCCCGATCAAAGCTTCCCATCAGGGGGCGTCCGCGGAACCCGCGGGCGCCCCTTTCAGTTAGGAGTCCGGGTGGCCCGCCTCGGCCGCCCGGATCACCGCAGGATCACGTCATTGTGTGGCTTCGCGGGCGGGCAGGCGGTCTAGTCTCGACTCGTACGCTCGGCCATATCGCTAAAATTCCGGGGTCGCAGCATGACCTTCGCAGGCACTCGTCAGGAATTCGTCCGCCGTGCCATGGCCGCTCCCTACCTCGAACGGGAGGAGGAGCACGATCTCGCGGTGCGCTGGCGCGATACCGCCGACCAGTCCGCACTTCACCGGCTGACGGCGGCCCACATGCGCCTGGTGGTGGCGATCTCGGCGCGCTTCCGCAATTTCGGTCTGGCGCTCGGCGACCTCATCCAGGAGGGGCATGTCGGCCTCCTCGAAGCGGCCGCCCGGTTCGAGCCGGACCGCGACGTGCGCTTTTCGACCTATGCCACCTGGTGGATTCGGGCCTCGATCCAGGACTACATCCTGCGCAACTGGTCGATCGTGCGCGGCGGCACCTCGTCGTCGCAAAAGGCGCTGTTCTTCAACTTGCGCCGGCTGCGGGCCCGGCTGGCGCAGCGTCCCGACCAGCGCCCGCGTTCCGCGGTCTTTGCCGAGATCGCGGCAGCGATCGGCGTCTCGGTGCGCGACGTAGAGATCATGGACTCGCGCCTTTCCGGGCCCGATGCGTCGCTCAACGCTCCGCTCCGCGAAGGTGACGATAGCGACGGCTCGGATCGGGTCGACTTCCTGGTCGACCGGGTCCCGCTGCCGGACGAGACCGTCGGCGAGCGGATCGACGCCGAGCGCCGGCATAACTGGCTGCGGTCGGCACTGAACGTTCTCAACGAGCGCGAACGGCATATCGTCCGCGAACGCCGGTTGCAGGACGAAGGCGCAACCCTGGAGGCGCTCGGCGAACGGCTGGGCATTTCCAAGGAGCGCGTCCGCCAGATCGAGAACCGGGCGCTGGAGAAGCTTCGGGCAGAGCTGCTGCGCGAGCATCCCGACGAGGGCATCTTCGTCTAGTCGGCTAATCGGCGACGATCTTCACCCGCGTCCCGGGCGCAATCCGTTCGCCCGGACCGATGTCGTTCAGCGAGCGGAAAAGCTCGCGCGGACGGTCGACGCCCTGCATCTGGCGCACGAACGTATCCTCGCTGTCGCCCGCATTCGCCACCACGACCCGGATGCGTAGCGGCTTCAGGCGCGAAAGCGCGTCGTCGTCGAGCTTGCGGAAGCTCGCCACGGTTGCCATCGCGGCGGCATCGAAATTCGCGCTGCGCGACTCGTTGGCGAAGATGAAACGGTAGGTCTGGCCGGTCCGCGTCTGCACAACCGCGATCTGGAAGGTCCAGCCCTTGGCATTGGCGCTCGCGGTCGCGGCGGACAGGTCATGCACGCTGAAAGTCCTGACGCTGCCTTCGACAAGGCCGTTGACCCAGCCCGAGGCGAGGTAGTCGGCGAGGCTGGTGCCGGCCGGGACCGCGACCGCATCGAAGCGGAGCGCGGTGCCGTCGGTACCGGTGGCAAGGACCGCATCGGCGGTGTTGTCGATGACGAAGCCCGGCGGAACGGTGAAGCTGACGCCGAGGGTGGGGTGAACGAACGTGCGGTCGCGGACATAACCCTGGCCCGGATCGTCGCCATAGACGATGCCGTCGATGCCTTCCAGATAGCGGTCGCGGTCGACCTCGCCGTTGCCGGGAGCGCCGAATTCACGCGCCGCGACCTCGGCGAAGCGGACGCGTTCCGGGGTCGAGGGATGCGAGGCGAGGAAATCGGGCCGCTTGTCGCCGCCGGTGGCGAGACCGGCACGATAGGCGGCAAAGCGGCTCATCGCATTGAGGAAGCGCGCCGCGGCGAAAGGATCGTAACCGGCGCGGCCGATCGTCTTCACGCCGATCGCGTCGGCCTCCAGCTCCTGCTGCCGCGAGAAGGCCGCCAGCGAGCGCTGGCTCGAGGCGAGCGCCAGCTTGCCGGCGCCATCATCGAGCACGTCGGTGACGACGCGGCTGACGACCATCGCGTCGCGCGCCTTGTCCTGGCGCTCGATCGCGTGGTTGGCGGTGATGTGGCCCATTTCGTGGGCGAGGACGGCGGCGACCTCAGAGGAATCATTGGCGAGCGCGAGCAGGCCGCGGGTCACGTAGAGATAGCCGCCGGGAAGCGCGAAGGCATTCACCGCCGGGGCATTGAGGATGGTGATCGAGTAGTTCTGCGACGGATTGTCCGAGGCCGCCACCACGCGCCCGACGATCCGGGCAAGCGTCTGCTCGAGCTTCGGATCGTGGTAGATGCCGCCATAGGCGGCGACGATCCGGGCGTGCTCGGCGGGACCGGATGCGGTAAGCGTCTTGGCGGCGGGGGTGACGCCGGCGCCCGGCGAGCCGGCGCCCAGAAACGAGTTGCAGCCGGCGAGGAGCAGGGCGCCGAGCAAAATGGCGGCAAGGCCCGGGCGCAGCCCCGGTGCATCCCTCCGCCACCCTTTCCGGTCGTGCCTCATGCCAGCCGTCGCCGTCCCAAATCCCTCGTGCCGCCGCAAGCGGGCGGAAACGCGGCCGGAACCGCCCGTTTCAAGGGAGAATCGATGGTGCCATAGCGGCCGCAGCCCGCACTTGCCTTCATATAGAGCCTTTTTCAATACGATGCGACGGCAGAAACGCCGGTGGGCGGCCAGTTCGGGGCGTTTCGCGCTTGCGAGAAGGCCCCGATTTGGCCAGACGTGAACGATGGCTCCGATCGCTCCCCGTTCCTCCCGCGCCCGCCGGTTCCTCAGAAACGAGGTCGCGGGCGGACTCGTTCTGCTTGCGGCTGCGGCGCTCGCCCTGATCGTCGCCAATACGGGAATGGCGCAGGCGTACGACCGCCTTGTCCATCTCGATATTTTCGGCGTGAGCCTGCTCCATGCCGTCAATGACGGTCTGATGACGGTGTTCTTCCTTCTGGTCGGACTGGAGATCAAGCGCGAGCTGGTCGAGGGCGAGCTGTCGACCTGGCCTCGTCGTGTGCTGCCGGGCCTCGCGGCGGCGGGCGGCATGCTGGTACCGGCGCTGATCTTCGTCGGGTTCAACGCCGGCTCGCCGGAGACGCTGAGAGGCTGGGCCGTCCCTTCGGCGACCGACATCGCCTTCTCGCTGGCGGTGCTCGCCATCCTCGGCTCGCGCGTGCCGCCGGCGCTGAAGGTCCTGCTGACGGCACTGGCCATCCTCGACGACCTCGGCGCGGTCCTCATCATCGCGCTCTTCTACGGCCACGAACCGTCACTTCTGATGCTCGGGCTGTCGCTGGCGCTCGTCGCGATCCTCTTCGGCATGAATCTCGGCGGCGTCAAAGCGCTCTCGCCCTACCTGGCGCTCGGCGCCGTCCTCTGGTTCTGCGTCCTCAAGTCGGGCGTGCATGCGACCGTTGCGGGTGTGCTCCTTGCAGCGACGATCCCGATTCGGGGCGGCGGGGGAGCGGTGCGCTCGCCGCTGCGGATCCTCGAACATTGCCTGCAGCCCTATGTGAACTTCCTCGTCCTGCCGGTCTTCGCCTTCGTCAATGCGGGGGTCACACTCGGCGGGATCGACGCAGCCGCCCTCGCCAGTCCGGTGACGCTCGGCGCCGGACTCGGCCTTTTTGTCGGCAAGCAGGTGGGGATTTCGGGCGCAGTCTGGGCGGCGGTGCGGGCGCGGGTGGCGCATATGCCGGCCGGCACGACCATGCTGCAGCTCTACGGAATGTCGCTTCTCTGCGGAATTGGGTTCACGATGAGCCTGTTCATCGGGCTCCTCGCCTTCGGCGATTCGTCCCTCCTCATCGCCGAAACCAAGATCGGGGTGCTCGCCGGGTCGGTGCTCTCGGCGCTGGCCGGCTGGCTGGTGCTACGCCTGGCGAAACCGCGCTTGACCGCAGGCAGCTGAGGCAGTCCGCGACGGTTTCTGCGGGGACCTGCCGCCGGAGGCCCTCGCGCCGCGTTCGCCCCGTGCCTCCCTTACCTCTGCGGCGGCGTGAAGGGCAGTTCCCGCACGTCGAGGCCGATGCTGTTGGCGTCGTCGAAGGTCAGCCACTTCATCTGCCGCGGCGGCGCCGAGGTCATGTAGGTGATGGCGTCGGTCGAGAGCCCCAGGCCGAACAGGTACGCGCCGACGAGGGCGTTGCCGGACGACGTGATCGACAACTGGGCGTCGTCGAAGAAGGCGGCATGGAAGCCGACCTTGGAGCCGCGCGCCATCATGCGCGGCCGGCCGCCGAGCCAGGCGAGGGCACATACCGAGGCACAGGACGAGCCGTCCGATACGCGGGTGGGGAAGCCTTTGAGATGGATGGCCTTGCCGATCTCGATGCCGGCGAGCAGATCCCCGCCCGGGCTGTTGAGGACCACGACGGCATCCTGCGCGGCCTGGATGGCGGCATCGGCGAACTTGCGGTCGTCGCCGGAACTGATCGGACCCTCGACGTAGATCGTGGTCTGGTGGCCGACGGTCTCGACGCTGATGGTGGCGCCCTGGTCGCCGGCAATGCGTCGGCCGAGCGCCGAGATGCGCGCCGACAGTTCCGGGGCGCGCGGATCGGCCTTGTCGAGCAGATCGAGCGCGGCGCGGTAGTCGGCCACCGCGTTCTTCCATTCCTCGCGGCCTTCGTAGATTTGGCCGCGCCCGAACCGGGCGGCGAAGATCCTGCCGTCGAGCTGCAATCCCTTGTCGAAGTCGGCAAAGGCGCGGTCGTAATCGGCGCGCAGCAGGTAGACCGATCCGCGTCCGCTGAATGCCGCGGCGAGCTTCGGATTCTCGGCGATCGCGCGGTTGAACTCGAAGATCGCGGCCGATCCGTCGGCGGACGAATCGGTCCGCTTGAAACGCGTGAGGTAGGCTGCGCCGCGGTTATAGTGGGCGAGCGCGTCCTTGGCGGGCTCTTCGGCATGGCTGCCGATTATGCGGTCGCAGGCCGGGATGCTGACATCGGGCCTGTCGCTGGCGCCGCAGTCGCGCCAGACCGCTTCCCAATCCGGGCTGACGTCGCCGGCAGGAGTTGAAGCGGCCGAGTCGGCGGAGGCCGCACCGCTCGAAAAGGCTGCGGCGAGAAGCAGGCCCGCCAGAATGCGAACCAGCATGTGGTTGTTCTCCCTCGGCGCCACCGTTTCCGGCCGACAGGCCCACCGGCGGTCTGCCAAGCCACGAATCTGCAAATTTCCGCGCGTTACTCAAGCGGCGGTAGTCACATCCCCGTCAGCCGAGCGCCGACACCGCCCGGCGACGGTCCCCTTGCGTTCCTCTCTTGCCCTTGCCGGGGCGAAGCGAATATTGAGGGCGCGTGACCCCGTAGCTCAGCAGGATAGAGCATCAGATTCCTAATCTGAGGGCCGTGGGTTCGAATCCCGCCGGGGTCACCAGCAAACCTTTGTCCGGCCCGGAGACATGGGTGACGGAACGTACCTAAGACATGGGTGACAGCCTCGTGCCGAACGGGTTGTCGAGCGGTTGCAAGGTCTTCTGCTCCAGGTCGAAGTAGCCAAGATCGTGGTGCATGAAGCTGACGAGCCAAATGCCCTCGTCGACCTCTTTTATGCCAAGTCTCTGGCCGGCAAGGATGCGGCCCAGGCTCGCGCTTGATCAAGAGTGGCCCGTATGTATGACTTTGTCGGCCGGACGCTTTTCCTGACGGGCGCAAATGGTGCCATCGGGCGCGCCGTCACGCGCTTGTTCTTCGACTGCGGTGCAAACCTCTTCCTCACCGACCGTGACACGAACGGACTGGATGAATTCGCACGCAGTCTCGGCTCGCCGCCTGCCCGCGTCGGCACAATGCAGCTCAATGTAACCGAAGCCTCGCAGGTTGATGAAGCAGTGACGCGCTGCTCCTCACTGTTCGGCGGCATCGATTTCCTCGTACCGCTGGCTGGCCTTTACCCGGAGAGCGGACTGGCCGCCATGAGCGAGAGCGAGTGGCGTCGCGTGGTCGAGGTAAATCTGAACGGCGTCTTCCTGAGCCTTCAGTCGGCGGCACGCCATCTCCGCGAGAGCAGCGCGGTAGTGCTGGTCTCTTCGATCGCGGCTCACCGGGGCAGTTTCATGCATGCCCACTACGCCGCGGCCAAGGGCGGAGTTCTCAGCCTGATGCGCAGCGCCGCGCTCGAACTTGCGCCGAAGACCCGCGTCAACGCGGTATCGCCGGGCATCATCGCTTCGGAGATGACGAGGAAGCTCGTCGCTGATCGGGGAGACCAGCTTGTGGCGCAGACGCCGCTCGCGCGCCTCGGAAAACCGGATGAGGTCGCGTCGGTCATTGCTTTCTTGTGCAGCGACGGTGCGAGCTTCATCACCGGCGAGACCGTCCACGTGAACGGCGGCCTTTATATCGCCGGTTGAGCGGCGGCCCATTGCCCCGGCTTCTTGAAGGCGACCGGACGGACTGGTACCAAAACGCCGTGATCCTGCGACCGCGATAGCCGCGATCACGGCGTCCAAGCCCTGTCTACCGCGGGGAAGTCTGAGGTTCGTTCTTGGCCAAAAAGGCAAGCGGTGGGCCGGCGTCGGCCGGGCGGGGTCAGACGGCGAATGACGATATCGGCGAGGAGATGCGCCTCCGCCTGTACCGGACGCAGTTCACGATCCGGCAGGCCGAGCAGCGGGCCTTCGACCTGTTCCTGCAGAATCTCGTCAAGGGCACCAGCCACCTGTCCCTTGGGCAGGAAGCAGTCGCCGCCGGTTTTGCCGGTGCGATGAATCCTGGCGACCTCACCTTCTGCACCTATCGCGGACACGCCCACACGCTCGCCCGCGGCGTCAGCGTCGAGAAGATGCTCGGCGAGCTGATGGGGCGCGACAACGGCTTGATGCGGGGCAAGGGCGGCTCGATGCACCTTACCTCGGTCGAGCATGGCGTGATGGGCTCCTACGCCATCATTGGCGCGCACCTGCCGATCGCCTGCGGCGCCGCCTGGCGGGCGCAATACAAGGGTGCCGGCGATGTCTCGGTCTGTTTCTTCGGCGACGGCACCACCAATATCGGCGCGTTCCACGAGGCGCTCAACTTCGCCGTCGTGTGGAAGCTTCCGGTGATCTTCGTCTGCGAGAACAACCTCTACATGGAGTACACGCCGATTGCCGATGTTACGGCGGTCGCAAGTCCGGCCGGCGATCGCGCGGCGGCCTACGGGCTTGAGCGTATCGTCATCGATGGCAACGACGCCGATGTCGTCTATCGCACGGCGCAGGAGGCCTACGCCAAGGCGCGCGCCGGAGAGGGGCCGAGTCTCATCGAGTGCCTCACCTATCGCTATAGCGGCCATTCGCGCGCCGACCCGGCGAAGTACCGGCCGGAGGGTGAGCTCGAACGCTGGAAGGAACGCGACCCGATCAAGATTTACCGCGAGCGGCTGGCGCAATTCGGCATCGACGAGGGCACGATTGCGGGCATCGAGACGGATGTGCGCGAGGAAGTCGACGAGGCCACGGAGGCTTGCAAGGCGGCTCCGCCGCCTTCCCCGGACATCCTCACTACCGACGTCTACGCCGACGGAGGCTGGGCGTGGCGGAACTGACCTATCGCGACGCTGTCACGCGCGGCATCGCGCAGGAGATGGAACGCGATCCCGACGTGGTCTTCTTCGGCGAGGATGTCGCCAAGGCCGGCGGCGTCTTCAAGACCACGGTCGGCCTTTACGAGCGGTTCGGGCCGCTCCGCGTGCGCGACACGCCGATCTCGGAGCAGGCGATCATGGGGGCGGCGATGGGCGCTGCGATGACCGGCTTGAAACCGATCGCCGAGATCATGTTTTCGGACTTCTTCGCGGTCTGCTTCGACTTCATCGCCAATGAGTTCCCGAAGAGCCGCTATATGTCGAACGGCCAGGTGAAGGTGCCGCTGGTCGTGCGCACGGCCAATGGCGGTGCCGCCCGCTTCGGTGCGCAGCACAGCCAGAGTGTCGAGAACTGGTGCATGATGA
>Ga0070741_10002213_pt1 | contig 53740 bp, 40 predicted proteins | sample Coa_R1_4_FD_66440 | JGI IMG/M metagenome (GOLD analysis project Ga0070741, IMG submission 66440) | Surface soil microbial communities from Centralia Pennsylvania, which are recovering from an underground coalmine fire - Coalmine... | ecosystem: Environmental > Terrestrial > Soil > Unclassified ... | reverse complement strand
TGCTTCAGCGCTCCAATCATCTGCGCTTCCGTGTGCCTGCTCTTCGACATGCCTCTTCCCCTTCCTTTCGTCCGAAATCATACTCAGCTTTGCTCCGAAAGAGGGGATCAGGTCAGGTTGTAGCGGCGTTTTCCCTCCACTTCACATCATGGCCGGACTGTTGTAGTTGCGATTTGTTTCGAACCACTAAATTGAGGAGGATTCGCTTAAGTCACTGGCAATGTCTCTACGCTTGGTAGTTGTCTTTTTCGCGAAATAATAGGAAATGGCAGCATTGGAAATTAGAGACACAAAACTAAGCAATACGCTTAGCCACGCTTTGTAGGTGTCATATGACATTCCGACATCGGCTAAAAAAACGGCCGTAAAAACCACGATGCCGGTTGTCAGCGCTATGAGGGAAAAAATTGTCAAATATTCTTTCATTTTGCGTCTCTATGGCCGAAATAGTACCCGAGTATCATCCCAACATATCCAGTTAGCAATGGGAGCACCAATTCGACAACGCCCAGCGCTTCATCCTGTTTAATTCGGAGCCTAACAAACGGGGCGGTCCCAAAAAATAAGATCAATAGCAAAGCCTGCGCAGTCGTATAAACCGTCAGCAATGTTCTGACCCATTCGTCTTTCTTGACCGTAGATCTTGATGGCTTAGTCACTATGTTCCCTCAACGCTGTCCTGACCGCCTCGACCTGCAAAGGCGTCATTTTTAGTTTTTTAGCTATTGCAGCAATCGCGTCGTTGTCGGTCGCAAAATCCTCATTCAGCACGGCCTTACTGCAATTAGCTTTCAATGATTGCTCGATGGCATTTCGCAACTCTCCTCGCAGTTTGTCGATGTAGCTCCGAGCTTCCTCGGCAGAAGAAGCGTCGGTCCAACTCTTGTCATTCCGCCGAGGACTCGATTTGATTTCGTAGTCCATGGTGAATCCCCGTTCGTTAAGATCGGACTGATCAACTGCCACGTGTAGCGTTATATGTTGCCAGAGAGACGGATATTTGAAAATTGAAGCGAATGTCTTGTTTTCGACTCGGAGATTTCCGAAAGAGTCCCAATCGGAAATAACTACGTACTCTTTGGATTTGAGCAGCTGCAGTATTGCCTCTTCCATTGTCGAAAACGCTGACTCTCGATCGCAAGAGATAACCGAAATGGAAGTAATCAGATTGAACTCTGCACCTAGGGTTTTATTTGTTTCAGCCTCGATAATTTTGTGCTGCGGGTCAATGCGATCCGAATCAGGAACGTTATCGAATACAGCGAGCAACTGGTCCGAATCCGAAAAGATATTAAGTCGATGTGGCTCAGCAAGCACCATCCCGCAAAATAGGCTAGCCAACACGACTAAATGAATAGAGCGTATTCTCATCTTCGTTCACGGCACAATTAAGCCATAACCTGGCACATAGGGGCACGTACAAGGTGTTCCAACCCGCCCTGCGACCGCCATTTGACAAACTCTTCTTCCATAGACATCTCCGCAGAACCAGCCTATGCTAGGTCGCGGATGTCTGCGAGAAGTGCTGGCATCAGAATCGGAATCAGAATTATTGCTGCTCTCGTCAGCAGGTGGTAGCTCTTGAACCGGAGGCGCGTCGCTTCTTATCTCCTCTTCATATTTATCCAGTTCTTCAGAGATGTACGTTTTAAACTCTTGATAGGTGAATCCGAGCTTTGCACCTTCCAGTTCTATATCACTACGATAGTCGGGGAGTGTCGCTTTCATTGCTTCGAAAAGGTTCTCTATTCTGCGCAAATCGGCAGGATGATTGGAATTCGATTCTTTCGCAATCGGATTTGCCGTAACGTAATAGTCAAATATCAATGGTAAGACGCCGCTTAGTGGACTGAAATGTGGGGTCGCGTGTTCAAGCCTGTTAATCGCCCATTCATCTGCATCCCTCTCCATTTCACGCAACTTTTCATTGTCGGTCGGCCAAGCCTTATCGTAGTGTCCAAGCACATGGTGTCCTACCTCGTGCGCGACAACGAATGCCATCCCACTTGTGATCATTTTGCTCCACGCACGAGAGCCGTCCGGCTTAGCGAGAAAACTGTCAAAGTCAAAATTCGCAAATTTGCTGGGATCCTTCACGAACGCGGCTTTCTTCCTCCACGAAAGCACTACATACTGAATGTACGGAATTAAAACCGGCCTTCCCTGAGCTTGCTGTATCAATTCGGCCTCTGCCATCATCGAAATTTGCCGAAAATATCCCTCGTCAATTTCTATGACCGGCATTCCATGTTCGACGTATCCATATGCACGGGACAAACTATCTTTGTCCGTCACACGAAATTCAATCGCCCTGTATTTTTTGGCTTCGGTGCCATTCAGGCTTCCAAATAGCGGTCCCTGGATCGCCTTAATGACCTTTTTCGTATTCTCTACCTCATCCCGCAAGTCTTCCCTACGTTGCCTTTCGCTGGGTTCTTGCGCATTGAGGTAAGTGCAGACCAGACACACGACTGTGAGGCGACAAATTAGACGGCAGTTGCGTCCTAGGAAACAAACTCGCATCGGCACCGCCATTGCTGTTTTTCCAGGAACTCGCCTTTTATCACATTAGAGAACGATGTCAATAACAATTTTCTGTAATTTACGAAATTGGAACAGGTCGGGGCATGCTCAAGTTGAGGCGATATAAAATTCGTCCTTTTCTTTCCCCGGACTGTAGTAAATCTGTAGTAGTTCTATGGTCAGAACGGAATGTTCATGGTCAGAAGAGATCAACACGCTCGCCTTGTAAGCGGTTGAAAGAGCGAATAGAGTAGAGAATTTTCTAAACGGATCAGAACCCGATTGGGTACTCAAAATCCGCCGGTGCTTAGCACCTTGGGGGTTCAACTCCCCCTCCCGGCACCACGCATAACGTCCACAGAATGAGCAGCTGGATGGTGAGCACTTCAGCGGAGATAACGGTTCGTAACAGACGTAGCGGATTTCGCGTCCGCTACGATTCCCGACGGTAGTCACACCAAATGAAATAATTGACGTTATCTCGAGCTCTACGAACGAACTGGACCTCTACACCGATTACACACTTCCCCCGGAAGGACAGAATCAGAGTCTCCGGTTCCTCCGCCACGGTCCGCCCGCCTGCCACACCTCGTTTTCTTCGTCCCCTTTCAAAACGCCGTCCACAACCGGCAGTACGAACTCTCGAATCACCTCGATTATTTCTTTCAGGGAAGAATCTGCCTTAAGCCCACTCTTCCGCAAAAATGCTTTCCATTGCGTCTGCTTCGTTGGAAGTTCATAAAACGCAGCCCTCAATGCTAGCGGCGACGATCTCGGCAGAGTCGTGCGCCGCGTGTTGAATGTTGCCTGAATTGCCGCGGCGAGAGTGCTGCTCTCGAATTCGAACCTTTGCGCCAGCACCCAGAGATCGTAGAAATCCTTCATTCGGCTATTCGCGAGGCCGAGTTTGACCATGGCTTCGAACTTTTCCGCAATCACACTCTGCTTGGAATAGGCGTGCAATTTGGGTGGAGGAAATTTAAGGAGCGTGGGGTACTCCACTTCCTCTGGTGCGGGAACAATCGTGTCTCCGAGACCGACGTCAATCTGAAGGGGAACGCGCACATTCCCAAGCCGCGCTTCCATTCGTACCCGAACCCCTTCGTAGGCTGCCTCATCACGGATTCTTTCCACACGAATCGTGTCTGGTAGAAACGTCAGGCCATCATCTTCCACATTTTGCGAGCACACCTCGGAGAGGACTTTCCGGAAGTTGATATCGGAGTGCCCCCGTCCGAGCAGATCGAGATCTCGGGTCGGACGATACATCTCCGCAGTCCAGAGTTGCAGGAGCAGTGCACCCTTGAGGACGAAGGCGTCCCGATGGGGAGAAATGCTCAGGCGGTGGAGGAATCGTTCCAATCCATAATGGGTTAGGACAAGTCCAAAATCTTCCTTGCGTTCCGTCGCCAGATTCAACAATCGCTGCCGGACGGAAGCCGACACGTTTGCAACGGGTCTCTTCACGTGAGCGATTCCAGGTACGGTTGTATCACCCGTGCCACCCGGCAGACTTTCGCGGCGATGAAGAGTTCGTCCATTGTGGCTTTCCGTCGCCGGTAGCAATCGCGCAGCGCCTCTAGAGCGACCTCCAGCCCTATCTTGTTGCGGTACTTGAAACAATCTGCGACAGTTTTCGCTGGACCGAAGACTCGCACGGCAACTCCTTCGAGTTTCTTTTCCTCAATGCCATAGGAAAGGGCCTTACCGGAAAAATGCACAACACGCATTGCCGGATAACCCGCGCTGGGGCGACGAGCGTTGTGGGCAATCGCTATCCAAACCTCACGCGGCGATTGCGTGGTGAGCCCATGGAAGCGCAGCGCAGATAGCAGGCAGATGACACCATGCGGTACGCGTTTCGCTGCCTCCACAAGCGTATGGTGCTCGGTCACCCGGCTACCGTCGGCTACATAGAGTCCTCTTCCCACTTGCCGCACTAGCCCACGGTCTTTCGCCTGGCGGAGATATTCCCGAGGGATAGCTACCCGATCCAGTTCGCGCGGCCGGAATACCCCAGCCTTTCTGACCATGCGAGCTACGATTTCAGCCTTCGAAACAGCCATGACGCTTCTTTACTATATGCACGCATATTATCATAAGTGACAACATATCGTAAAATAGAACGGGCGAGAGCGCGAGTGCCTCGGAGCTGCCGCTGTGACGCTGGGGTGACAACGAGAGAGCGCATTCCGCAATTCATTCGAACTGGCACCTGCTCGCCTCATCGCTTAGGTGAACCGCATACTTATTGTTTTTCCATCTGCGTCTTGATTTATATTCGGACAGGTCACCGCGTTTTCTGGGAGTGCGCCAGGAAAGACCGATGTATATTCGACCGACCGCGCACGTCACGTTCACCGTGCGATATATCGGGACAGAGGCGCTGAGCTCCCTAGATTGGTCACCGACGAGTACACGAAATCCCATGGCAGATCGGCAAATGCGAACCCGGCGACCGCTCCGGGGACCAGTGCGCGAGGAAGCGGGGCCGACGCTCAAGAACTACATCACGCCCGCTGGGTTGCAGCGGCTGAAAGACGAGCACCGCTTCTTACTGAATCGCGAGCGTCCGGCGGTGGTGGAGGTCGTAGCGTGGGCTGCCAGTAACGGGGACCGCAGTGAAAACGCCGACTACCAATACGGCAAGCGACGGTTGAACCAGATCGATTCACGGATCCGCTTTCTCACCAAACGCATTGATGCTGCCACGATCGTCGATCCCGCCGCTCCGCGGCCAGGATCAGCCGCTACACGCGTCTTCTTCGGCGCAACCGTGACCTACAAGGACGCCGCCGGCCTCGAACATGTCGTCTCTATCGTCGGCACCGACGAGGTGGACCTCGATCGCGGCTACATCAGCTGGCGCTCGCCTCTTGCTAATGCGCTGATGAAGGCCAGCCCCGGCGACCGCGTGGACCTGCGCGCGCCAGCGAAGACGGAGCATCTCGAGATCATCCTCGTCGAGTACGCGCCGATTCCGATGGATCCTTTTCGCGAACCGCCAGGAGCTCAGTCGACGCCCAAGGCCGAAAACTCCTAGACGAAGCACTCTCTGAGCTTGTTTCCCGATTTTGTCGGTGCACATGTGTCGTCCTGACTGGACAGCGAAACATTTGCAATAACTGCTCGGCGATTCTCCCAGTCAGATTAGCCTCGGCGGCCACTTCTTGTCCCTCCACAGGGCTCTGATATGCAGTCTCTCGCCACCGGTCAAGTGTAGGCATCCGCAAGCAGCGAATGGTATCTTCCTTAAGCGAGGTGCTCAATGCTCAACCGACGACTTCGACTGTTTTGGCCTTTGTTCCTGGTGATTGCGTCGCCGCTCCTGGCGCAGGTCCGTGGTGGCGGAGTGACCATTCATTACAACACCCTGGCCGGACCGTTCCTTGCCCTGATTGCCGGAATCCTGATCCTGATCGTGCCCCGCATTTTGAATTATGTCGTAGCGATTTACCTGATCCTCATTGGGCTGATTGGGATTTTTGGCCGATGAATAGCGCTGCTGCGCTTCGTCTGCTCTCCCGTGGTTGCGCCGCGAGGTTACAGCGAGCCCGTCTGATGCATTAGGCCCCCGTCGATGACGACTGTCGTACCTGTAATGTAAGCGGCATCATCGGATGCTAAGTAACAGACGAGCTTTGCGACTTCTTGCGGTTCTCCGACTCTCCCCAGAGGAATCTCTCGATTGAGTGCGAGCTTTTTCTCTGGATTGGAAAGCGTGCGTTTATTGATTGGAGTGTCGATCGCCCCGGGAGCCACATTCACAATATTGATGCCATGCGGAGCCAGTTCGAGCGCGAGATCGCGGCAAAGCATTCGCAGACCGCCTTTCGCGGCACAGTATGCGGAATAGCCTGGAAAAGGCAAGTCTTCATGAACTGAAGAGATATTAATGATAGTTCCTTTTTTTCGTTTCGCCATGTCGCGCGCCGCTGCTTGCGTGCACAGGAAAGGACCTTTGAGGTTGACTCCGATCACCGCATCGAATTCGCTCTCAGGCTTTTCCAGGAACGGCGATTCTTTTTCGATGCCTGCATTGTTTACCAGCACATCCACACGGCCCAGTTGAGAGACGGTTTGCGCAATCATGTGTTCCACCTGATCAGATTTCGCCACGTCTGCTTCAATGGCGAGTGCGGCGCCGTGATCGTGCTCGATTTGTCGTACCACTTCCTGAGCCGAATCAGGCTTGCCGATGTAATTCACTACTACATTCGCACCTTGTCGCGCCGTTTCGATTGCGATCGCACGTCCAATCCCGCTTGAGGCGCCAGTAATAAGGATGACTTTGTCCTTCAAAGATCTGTATGTGTTCGCTTGTTCGACATTTGCAGTAATTGTGCTCACATTTCACCTCGGCATTCGTTAGATGCTCATATGCGGTCCATAAACCGGCATTCTTGGCGCTACCAGCCCTGTTTTCCACTAGCACTTTTGCAGTAGCAATGAACTCAATGGGCTTTACGCACTTTTCCATCGTGAATCCGACCCGCGTTGTCTATTGGCAAGCCACCGGGATAAAGTTCTAGCTGCCGCAAGTCGTACTGGCGAAATCCCACTTTATACAAAATTGTCCTGATACCCGCCGTTTTACTGAATTAGTTAGACTGTGATTCGACTCGAGCATGAAGATCGAAGGAGAAACCGCATGAGCATTTGGATGATTTTGTTTGTAATCTTGTTGATCGCCTGGATTGGCGGTTTTACGCTATTTCACGTAGCGAGTGCGCTGATTCATCTATTACTTCTTTTCGCAGTGATTTCACTTATTTTGCATTTCGTCTTGGGACGTCGTGCGACTTAGAGCGATGTGAGCCGTGGAATCAGCTTCTCCGGATTCGAATTTCAACATCGGAGCTCATATTCAGGCTATGGTTCGCTTTCGGAGGAATAAGAATGGTCCGCTGGGCGGGCCTGGCTTTCCTCAGCTGTGCAAGCACCTTTGCCGCAGCCCCGACCGCGTGCGCTGCGGGCATCAGCAGCGACTCTCAAAACATGTCGGGACAAAACTGGGTGTTCGAATTTCGCCAGACGTGCGCTGGGATGGGCCCATAGCTTTCTTTCGCGTGCTACCCTGTTCGAGCAGCGTCGTCGCCCACCTGAGCAACTTTAGTAACTCAACTTTGGCGACTAGCGCTAGCTGAACGTGGACTTCACATAAATTCCGGTCTCCTTATGCGAATCTGGTGGCTTGCCGTACTGGCACTCGCAGCTTCTTCGGCAGTTGCACAAGAAAAATCTAAAATCAGCCTCGACGAATTTTTCAATTCGGTGAGCTTTAATGCGCTCGAGCTTGCGCCGGGCGGAAACTCGGTGGTCATTGGAACCGAGCGGGCCAACTGGGACAAACAAATTTTCAGCAAAGACCTTTGGCTTTATCGGCGCGATAGTTCGCAGGAGTCTCTCATCCAGCTCACCGAGTCTGGTCATGCCACTAACCCGAAATGGTCTCCGGATGGGAAATGGATCGCTTTTCTCGCCAGCCGCGACACAAGCGAGAATTCATCGGACGACGAGGACTCTGGCGCAGCAAAAGATTCCAGCAAGAATGAAGACGTGGACCAGATTTATCTGATCTCGCCGAATGGGGGCGAGGCTTTTGCCGTAACCGAAGGGTCGGAGGAAGTTCACGCTTTTGCCTGGTCTGCGGATTCGAAGACGCTGTACTACGCAACTCGCATCCCGTGGAGCAAAGACAAGAAAGATGCCTACCGCAAAGAATGGAAAGACGTGGTCCAGTACCGGACCGCGGAGCGTGGCGACTCAATCTTCGCGTTAGATCTTTCCACAATTTTTTCTAAGCATGCGGCGTCCCCCGCTGTTCAGAAAAGCGAGGCAGAGAAAGATTCCGATGTGACCGCTGGCGCGCGCCAAATAGCTACTTCTGATCTCCGCGTCGATGAGATGGTCATTTCACCCGACGGCAAAAAGTTGGCTGTGATGTCCAATCCGATCAACCAGCGTGAAGAAAAATTCCAAGACTATGAAATTTATGTTGCGGATCTCGGGTCGCCCAATGCCACGCGCCTCCAGCGACTGACTCAGAATGAGGCGGTCGAGCATGACTTGCGGTGGGCGAACGACAACAAGCATATTTTCTTCACCATCGATGTTGGCGACGTAACCGGACCGTATCGCGATCTTCAGCCACATCTTTATTGGGTCGACAGCGAAACACGAACGGTGGAGCAATGGAGCAAAGATTTTCCCGGATCAGTGGAGCACTATTCGGTAAGCGCCGATGGCCCGCTCGCGTCTGGCCGGCTGGGCACAGAAGTTCAAATGTATTCGGCGGCACAACCATCTCAATCATTCAAGAAAGTTGGCGCTTGGGCGGGAACGTACGAGGGTCTGTCCACGGTTCAGCATTCGCCCCGCATTGCATTTATCTATTCATCACTTTCAAAACCGCCAGAAGTTTACTTAGCAGAGAGCACTGCCGATTTCCATCACGCAAAACCGATCACTTCGTTCAATGCGCTCTTTACTCAGCGCGAACTGCCGCAGGGGAAACCGTATCGCTGGAAGGCCGACGACGGAACCACCGTTGAAGGAATGCTGATCTATCCTCCCGGAAAATTCGAAGCAAAAAATCTACCGATGTTCACATTTATTCACGGCGGCCCGGCTGACGCGTGGGGCGATGCATTTGAAGCCGATTGGTATCAGTGGGGGATTCTGGCGGCCACGAATGGATGGCTGGTATTCGAACCAAACTATCGCGGTTCTTCAGGCTATGGAGATAAGTTTCTAGAGCAGATTGTTCCGGTAATTGTCTCGCGCCCCGGCAAAGACATTTTGGAGGGCGTTGACGCGCTGATTAAAGACGGCATTGCGGATCGCGACCATCTGGTCATCGGCGGCTACAGCTATGGCGGTTACATGACCAACTGGCTGATCACGCAAAGCACGCAATGGAAAGCTGCAGTGACTGGGGCTGGAGCGGTCGAGCATGTTGCGAATTGGGGCAATGACGATACAACTTTCGACGACGCCTACTTCCTCGGCGGACGGCCTTGGGAAGCGCCGCAGCGCTATCACGATGAAGCTGCCATTTTCCAGATCAACAAAGTCCGCACGCCTACGCACATGGTCGCCGGCGCTGACGATATCCGCGTGGCCGTGCTCGAAGATTATTTATTAGAGCACGCGCTTTACTCGCTCGGCATTCCGAACGCTCTTTTGATCTTTCCCGGAGAAGGCCACTCGCTCAGCAAGAATCCCTGGCACGGAAAGATCAAGGTGCGGGAAGAATTGAAGTGGCTGCAGAAGTACGGCGGAATCGGAGCCTCGCAATAATCGCGAGTAATTCAAAATAGAAGAGAGGCTGGGCAGAATCACACCCAGCCAAACGAAAGACATTTCGGCTAGAACGAGTACCTTGCTCCGAGTTGCATCACTCTGGGCGCGCCTTGCACCGTGGTGAAGTTTCCCCAATCCGGAGGCGCACTCAACTGGTTCAAAGCAGGATCCTGAGCCACTGAAAAATCAGCGATTCCCGTAAGCTTTTGCGTATTCGTCACATTGAAAACATCCCACCGAATCTGGAGTTCATGCCGCTCGTTGTAGGGCATTTTCCAACTTTTCGAGAGTCCCAGATCGACGTCTACGTATCCCGGAAACCGCAAATAGTTGCGCGGTCCCACCTCGCCTGGATATGCGTTACGGAAAGTCTGATAAATCTGGTTGATGTCGCATCCGCCAAAGATGCTCGGGGCAGTATTTGCGGGCTTATTCGGGCAGGTGTGAATCGCCGCGGTCGGTGTAGCGTTCGATTGCACTTCCCAATTTGTTGCCCACTGCTCCTGATCGAACGGCGAAACTCCAGTGGGAAGGCCAGTATTGAACCGGAAAATGCTGGAGAGCTGCCAGCCTCCTAAAATTGCATCCACCGCCCGCCCGGAAGTTCCGAGAAGCGCTCTGCCTCTGCCAAATGGAAGGTCCCAAACCACGTCCGCATTGATGTTGTGCCGCACATCGAAATCCGAGTTGGCATAGTTTGCACCCTGTCGGAACGCATTGACCACAAACGCGCCATTTGTCTGAAAATTTCCAAAGCCTGCTTCCGTTTGCAGGCCTGACGCATCGTCGAGCGAATGCGACCAGGTGTAATTAAAGTCCAGCGTCACGCTGCTCAGGCGCTGCCGGAAGGAGAACGTTAGAGCGTTGTAGTTTGAGATTCCCTGCGACGCCCAGGTAGACAGAGCGCCATATTGTGGCTGCATGAATCGTGCCGGAAATGGACCACCAAGACCGTTTGTTGGGTCGGTTCCGACGAGAGCTAGGTCCATCTCTGCCTGCACATCGGTCCAATCATTACCGGAAAAAAACCCAACGTTGGGTGTTTGATACCCGAGGAACGCTTGCGCATTCGTCCAGTTGCAGTCAAAACCACCTTGTGTTTGGGTTGGGTCGCACTGGCCGGGCCCAAATTCATAGTTATTGAGAATTCCAGCCAAATGCGGCGGGAACATATCGTCGAAATATTGATTGATCTTTGCGGGCAGCATGGCGGGTATCTGTGAAATATCAACTCCCTTTTGACGGAGTTTTTCAAGGGCTGTCCCGGCTGTGTACCAATCCACTCCTGTCTTCGGATCGCGCAGGTCAGTAAATTGCGCCACGTCATGTCTCATCAACAATCCCCGTCCAGCGCGTCCTATGTACGAAGCTGAAACCAGACCGCCTTTCCCTATTTCACGCTCGAGCGTGAAATTCCAAACGTACTCGGTCGGAGAATGTAGATTCGAATCGAGTGACTGCTGAATCAATTCCCCGAAATTGTTGATACCGTCGAAGACAGGCGACGTCGCTGGCAATACTAAGCTGCTTGGGACCGTGCCTCCGGCCAGTTGCACCAGTGAACGAACATCCTGCCCAAAGCCGGTGAACAAAGGAGCGAGCGGCTTACCAGTGGCTCCGATATCAAAAGTATTGGCATGATCTTGGAACTGCTGCTCGTAGCCCAGCGCATTATTGACATCGAAATCAACCGCGAGTGCTTCTCCGAAGTAGTCGTTGTTGAGAGAGAATCCACCTCGAACAGAAGTTTTCCCGTTATCGGGAGACCACGCCAGAGCGATTCGCGGTTGAAAATTGTTCTTGTCCCAGTTGTACAGTGGCTTTCCACCATTCGCCGGCCCAGAACTCGCAATCGTTATTGGAGCAAAATAGTTCGAACCCGCAAATCCGGCAGCAGCGCGACTCTGCAGGTACTGCCCAAGCGGCACCGTAGGCTGAGTCTCATAGCCGTGAGTTTCATAAACCGGGCGCTCAAGGCTGTATCGCAGGCCGGCGGTCAACGTGAGGCTCGGGCGTATTTTCCAAGTGTCCTGCACGTACTCGTCGTATGACTGGGTCGCAAAATCTCGGTTAGCCGGCGTCCCTGCAGGTAGAAGTGCGCCACTCTTGTTGAAGGTGAAATCAGCATTGTATTGAGTGAGTCTGCCGATAAGCGCGGCAGCAGCGTCCAATACTTCGGTTGTGTTGGCCAGAGATTGGCCACCGAGTCCGCCGGCCAAGCCTTTAGTCGACAGATACTTTTCAAAAGCATTTACGACAGATTGCCCGCCGCCCGCGTAGTAGTCAGGGTTTTCTTCGGCAAAATCAAATGCGTTAATGTAATCGAGGCGGGAATTGCTGATAAGCCGGACATTGCCGCCGAATTGTATAGTGTGATTTCCTTTTACCCACGAGAGATCGTCGGTGAAGTTATGCACCGGCACAATTTGAGAAAGTGTGTGCAACTCTCCGTTGGGCTGAAATACGAATCGAAAATCAGTATCGTTCGTGTTGCTGTCGCCCGGTTGCGTGAATGCTTCGCGGGTCAAACCATAACGAAAGTTATTTACCCAGTTGTTAGAAATTGTCCAGGTATGACCAGCCGCCAAGCCCCAGCTATGCTCCCAGGTCACGGGTGAGATAGTCCCCGGCAGCCACTGTGGCTGCGTTTGATGATCGTTTTGAACTTGTACGCGCAGGAATGCGTTCTGTTTGTTGGTCAGATTGAAGTCTACTTTTGCGGTGTGCGAGTTCAGGTGGACTGGCGTAGGTGCGTTGAATCGAAACCCTGCCGTATTCAGCAAATCACCGGTAGTGTTGTCGTTTGCCGGATACTTCGCCGCAACCGCAGCGAGGGTCGAGATCGCAATCGGATTCAACCCGGTTGTGGCGAATCCAGGTTGCGTGTAGGCCTGTTGTAGCTGGTTTAAGGTGAGCGACCCCTGCTGCGTGTTACTGCACGCAGCATCGGTGCAATACAGATATTTAAACGCACCCTGCCCTGTAACGAACGATGCTAGTGGAACTGTCCGGGCCTCACTCAGACTCTCCGCATCGCGCCGGCCTGAATAGTCATAGAAGAAGAACAGCCGGTTTTTGACGATTGGCCCTCCGATCGCGGCTTCAAAGGTATTTCGTTGCAGCGGAGGGACTGGAACCGTGGGCGTGGAATGATTGTTGAACCAATTATTCGCAGAAAAACCGCGCGAACGGTAAAACTCCGAAGCGGCTCCATGGAATGAATTCGTCCCGGATTTTGTAACAATATTGATTTGCGCACCAGACGAACGCCCCTGGTTGGCATTCCCATTGGCTGTAGTGACGCGGAATTCCTCTGTTGCTTCAGAGCTGAGCCGCAGAACAGGTCCGTTAATTATGTCGTCACGGTCGGTCGCGAGACCGCCCAGCGTGAGCGTGTTCGTGCTACGTGGAATGTCAGTGTTGCCACTCTCGGCGTTGTTGATGTCAACACCGTCTAGCGTGACATTGGACTGATCCGCTCGCGCACCGGTAATGTATCCCTCTCGAGTTGCTCCGGGCTGCAGGCTAAGGAGGTCAACCACCGCGCGCGCCTCAAGTGGAAGTTGCGTAATCTGCAGTGAACCGAAGCTGTTGCCCAGAGTGGCATCCTGTGTATTGATGAGCGCCTCCTGGGCGGAAGAGGTCACTTCTACGACTTCATTCGTAGTTCCAATGTTTAAAGTGACATTAACCTCGTTGGGCTTCCCGATGATGGCCTCAACGTTCTGCTGGACATTCTTTTTGAATCCTTGCGCTTCGACCGTGACCCGGTACGTGGCAGGAGGAAGAAAATCAAAGACGTATGCGCCCGCGTCGGTGGTTTTGGTCGTTCGCACGGCGTTAGTCGCCGCGTTAGTCAACGTAACCGTGGCGTCGGGAATCACTCGGCCGCTGGGATCTGATACGGTTCCGCGAATGCTCGATGTGCCGGTTTGGCTAACTAATAATTGAGCTGTGGTTATGAGAACGAGTACAGCAATTCCGCGCACGATTCGCATAAAGTCCTCTGCTTGAGATTTGGCATTCGCCCAATCTAGTAACGATGAGCGAGGAAAAGCCACCAGACGAAAGACACGAACAGCAGTGTTCGCCCTTGTAACACTGGTGATTTGTGACTGTCAACCTTTGTTGGACGCACGATTTTGTACTTTGTCAATTGCAACAGGGCGTAATGGCGGAATCGGCGCAATAGAATGCAGGCGATTGGGGACAAGCGGCACGAAAATGTGGTCCGGGAAAACAATGAGCTGTAACCGCAGGTTGCACGTCTAAACTATGCTGAAAGGAACTACCATGACTTCGATCAACCGGCGGGCGTTCACGAAGCTGGCCTTCGCCATGGGTGCCACGGCAGCATTCGGCAATGGCTTTGGCCAGGCATCCACAAGCATATGGCACGAACGTCGGGATCTGTTCCCCCAAGGCGTCGCCTCAGCAGACCCGCACAGCGACAGCGTTTTGCTGTGGACTCGATACCCGCGGCCACAAGAAGAAACATCAGCGGAGCTTCTTGTCGAGCTTGCCGGGGACGAGGGTTTCCAAGACGTAATCGCCACTGCCAAACCCCGTGTGCTGGCGGCTTCTGATTGGACGTGCCGTGTACTGGTCAGTCAATTGAAGCCGGCCAAGGTTTACTGGTACCGGTTCATCGATCGAGATGGAAACGGAAGCCGCGTTGGGCGAACCATAACCGCGCCGGATGAAAACGATCCTCGCCTCGTGTCTTTTGCGTTCGTGAGCTGCCAGAACGCCAATATGGGTGCGCAGAACGCCTATCGCAGAATGATCTTCGAGGATGAGCGCGCTCCGGTAGAAAAACAACTCGGGTTCGTGTTGCATCTTGGCGACTTCATTTATGAGATTGTCTGGTATCCGGAAGACCGCCCGCAGGGATATTACGATCGCAGGCTGCGTGACATCGTCCGCTACCCAACGGGAGAAAAGATTCGCGACTTTCATATTCCAACTACCGTCGGGGACTACCGCGCGATTTACCGCTCCTACTTGCGCGATCCCGAAGTGCAGGACGCGCGCGCACGATGGCCGTTTGTGAACATGTGGGACAACCATGAGTTCAGTTGGTTGGGCTGGCAATCGTTGCAAAAATTTGAAGGCAAAACGCGCCCGGCACAAACGCGCAAGGTAGCGGCTAATCAGGCGTTTTTCGAATTCCAACCAGCGAGAATGGCGCGGCCAAACAGCGATTCGCTAGAAAAATTCGATGGCCCCAAGGTAGTGGACACACCCATCACTAAATTCGACCGCCATGGCTTAGGAGAAGAACAAAACAATCTCAAAGCCATCCGGAGTCTTAAGGGCTATCGCGCGCTGCGCTGGGGACGCAATTTTGAACTCATCATCACGGACCAGCGCAGCTACTGCTCCGAGGAGCCGACGGGCATGGAGGAAGCCAAGGGCCTCTCTAGCGATGATTTTCCCGAACTGCTGCCGCAAGAGGCAATGGAAATCCTCGATGGCGGTCGAGAATACAACCAGGGAAATCCGCCAGCCACTATACGTTCAGCCGATGGCAAGACGGAGATTCCCAACGTATGGAAGGACCGGCCTTCGCAGACGATCCTCGGGCAGGAACAGAAAGCATGGTTCCTCGATCGATTGAAGACATCGCGGGCGACATGGAAAATCTGGGGCAATACAACAGCGTCGCTCGAAATGCGGGCGGATCCACAGAATTTGCCGCCGGGCTTCGGCAATCCGTGGCCCTTGAAAGGATACGCGGCTGTCCCGATTGCTGACTGGAGCACGGCCTATTCCGAACGAGGCCAAATATACGATTTTGTCCGCCAACACGGGATTACAGGTTTCGCCAGTGTTTCCGGCGACCGGCACAGTTTTTGGGCGGGGCTGGCTGCAAAATCGCTTCCGCCAAGTTCGTTCTCTCCGGCCGGTGTCGCATTTGTGACAGGCTCTATTTCAGCGCCGGGACTCGTCGAAGCCTTCGAGCACACCTTCCCAAAAAATCACCCGCTGCGAGCGCTTTATCTTGGACAAGGGCCAAATGATCAAGCTCCCCAACCGATGATCAACATGCTTCTGAAGCACGGCGTAAGGTCATGCCTGGAATATACGAAGACCGGCGATGTGGAAAAAGCGCGATCACTTTCGAACCCTGATTTATCGCCGCACGTTTCGTTTGTGGATATGGGAGGACATGGTTATTCAGTGATTCGCGTCTCGGGCGGCATACTCGAAACTGAGTTCGTTTGCATTCCTCGGCCGCTCGAACGCAGCAGCACACAGGAAGGCGGACCGCTCAAATATCGCGTCAGATTTCGCGCTCGGCTCTGGGAAAATGGGCAGGCACCGAAGCTGGAGACTGAGGTCGTTGAGGGGAATCCGAAATTTTCGATATGAGTCGCATGGAACTGGCCCAGAAAAATCTCGGCAGACTCTGGGGCTGCAAGCGGCCGGGGCCGTGGGGGTGGCGGCATCAGCTGTGGTGAGTTCAGTTTTCGAAAAACAAAGCGTGGCCAGCCCAGCCGAGAAACCGGCGAATCAAAGCGACAGAGACTTCGACAATGTTGTGCGATTCATCCTCGATAAAGATGTCCACTGCAGAGCGAGGAATAACCCGGAGTTCCGTGTATTCTTTCGTCGCCGCGGAACGATGAATCTCAAACAGCGAATCACCAGAAATCGGTGACTTCAATGCGATCCCGATGTCCAACACATGGGAGGAATTATCCTCTATCAGGCAAAATGGCTTCACTTCCGAAACACGGTCAGCAGAAATTCCGATTTCCTCTTGCAGTTCTGCCAAAATCGTCGCCCGGTAATCAACCTCTCCACCCTTCGTCTGCGTATTCGTGTCTATTCCACCGGATGGTACCAGCTCCCATGAACCTGCGTGCTGGGTCACGGCACTTTCTCGCAGACCGAACACAATCCCATCTCGGCATGCAAGGACTCCCGAAACCGCTAATGGCCTCACGCGCAAAACATCGAACAGCTCCGGGCGTTTCCTTTGCGCAATGAAGTGACGATATTCGCTCACCCGGGCGGTAATTCCCTCGGAAGATATCTCAACAACCGAAAGAACCTGGCCGTTAAACATCCCTTTTCCCCGCCGTTGTTCCTCGGCATGCCACAGGCTTTCAATCTCTCGCTGTACTGATTCAGTAAGAACAATTTTGTTCTTCACCAGACGCACGCTTGCAGTCGGCAAAAATTCGTAAACAGTCATGACACTTTCTTCGTGTTTCCTAACCTGCTAGAAATGAAATGTTGCCGGCAAGTAACATTCGACCTGTACCGAATAAACAGCCCGCTATGCCATTCTGCGGTGAAAGGAAATGAATAACATGGAAATGCGGGAGATCAAAGATCACTGGACTGATTGGGCTACAACCTATGGCGAACAGCTGAAAGCTACGACAAAAACTCCGACCATCAAAGAGCTGGAAATCGACGTACTCGCACGTGCTATCACACAAGTAATAGGCACAACGCAGGCAAGTTTCACGATGCTCGAGGTTGGCTGTGGAAACGGTCTTAACTGCATGGCCCTGGCACAGATCTTTCCGAACGCCAGAATCGACGGGCTCGATTATGTTCCAGAGATGGTGGAAGCCGCTGAAGCGGGAAATGCAAAATTTCGCCATAGCAAGAATCTGAGATTCCATGTCGGCAACGCTTTGAATTTATCTGCAACTTCGGAGTTGCGGGAAGTGTATGACATCGTCCTGACGGATCGTTGCCTAATTAACCTGAACACCATCGAGTTGCAAAAGAAGGCCCTGGTTTCCATTGCAAGAAAAATCAAGCGTGGGGGACATTTCGCAATGCTTGAGAACTCACTTCAGACATATGAAGCACAGAACGAATGCCGTGCACTTCTTGGGATGAAGCCTCGGACGCCGGCTTTATACAACCTGTTTATTGACGAAAAGGAGATAGTCCCTCATCTCGACACTTGCGGACTTGATTTGATCGACGTAGAAGATTTTGGAAGCCTGCACGATCTCCTGCTCTATGTCTTGCTGCCTTTTACAAACTCCGGCGAAGTCGATTATGCCCATCCTTTGGTTAAAGCGGCAACAATGCTGAGCAAGCATACATCGCAAACAACACCTAGCGCATTTGGCCGTTTCGGACAAAACCGCTTGTACCTCTGTCGCAAAACCTCGTCAGGGGTTCACAAAGAGCATGAATAGAGGGTTTTTCTGTGATTTGGACGGAACTCTTGCAGACAACATGGAGATCATGTTCTCGGTCTACCAGGAGTTTCTTAGAGGATTTTACCTGTCGCCTACGCCCGAGGAGTTCGCGTTGCTAAACGGTCCGCCCCTCCCTCAAGTTGTGTCCGTTCTCAAAGAGAGGCACGGGCTCGGAGGTTCGTTAGAAGGGCTGGTCAAAACTTACCAGGAGATTCTTGACGCATCATATATGCGCGCGAAGCCTTCTCCAGGTGCTTCTGAAATTCTAGAAGCGGCGAAGCGCTCTGGAATGTTCATTGCGATCGTGACATCCAGTTCATACCAACGAACTCTTGCCTGGCTTGATCGTAATGGTCTAGAGTCCGTCATCGATTTGATCGTGTCCGGAGGTGATTGCGAGGGGAAACCGTCGCCAGAACCTTATAAAATGGCGCTTGCAAAGTTAAGATGCTCTGCCGAACAATCCATCGCTGTTGAAGACTCGCTTCAAGGCATTCAATCGGCCTTGTCCGCCCAGTTGAGAACCTTTTGCTATTCGAGTGGACCCCTCAGAATCGCCGTGCCGAAGACCGTCAGCACAATAACCCATTTTGGTGAGCTCGCTACATTCATTCCACAACTGGCTGATAGGCGCGACGCCGCAGCATCGAATGTCTAGCCGGTTTACGCAATATACAAATGCAATACCTTTGGTCCTGTTTCGAATGCGGTCATTGCCGGGTTCACGGGTCTCTCTTCGTGGTCAGGTTTCCGCAGACGTTAGCGCTTCCGCCTGTTCCACGAAAGTAAAGGTGAGTCACGCCTCATGTTAGAATGCGAGCGTGTCCTCACATTCTGCTCTGGCCTTGCGCCGCATACCTCGGCAAACGCGCGGGCGACTGCGCGTAGCTCGTTTTCTTCGAGCGGCCGGAGCTGTGATCACCGAACTAGGCTATGAGCGTGCAACCATGAGCGCCATCGCGGAACGCGCGAGTTCCTCGATTGGCTCCCTTTACCAGTTTTTTCCCAACAAGAAAGCGCTAGCTGAGGCGTTGCGCGTCCAGTGCATCCAAGAAATTGAGCACCGCTGGCGCGCACTGGCGGACGAAGCAGCAGAACTGAGTACGGAGAGGCTGGCATGCCGGCTAGTCATGGTCCAAATCGAGATTGTTAGGACTCACCCGGCATTACTCGCGCTGCTCGAAGTCCCTCCAGGAACGCGGACCTCGAAATGGCGCGAAGTGATTCGCCAACGTATTGCGGCAGTTTTGATGGCCCACAAACCAAGGCTCGGCCAACCAGCGGCCCTGCGCATTGCTGCTGTGGTGCAGCAAGTCAGCCGGGCGCTTTTGACGTTGTACGGCCGCAGCGATGCCGACCAAAAAGCTTCCATAATCGAGGAGTTCAAGTGTGTCTTAAAGGGATATCTCGCTCCCAAGTTGCGGGGCTGAAGACTTTGGCTGAATAGTTGACGCAGTGATTTGGATCCGTAAAGACGAACGAAAATGCTGAAAAAATACCGAAGGTCGATTTCAATTTTTGCCCTGGCCACAATCGTTCTTGCGAGTGCCGGATGCAGCCAAAAGGCCGTTTCTGCTGCGCCTGGCCGTGCTCCTGATGTGCAGGTAGTGAAGGTCACGCAGAGAGATGTGCGAATCTCCAGCGAATGGGTAGCCACGCTCGATGGATATGTGAATGCCCAAATACAGCCGCAAGTCACGGGATACCTGATCAAGCAGGACTACCACGAAGGCTCTTATGTAAATAAGGGCGATGTGCTCTTCGAAATCGATCCGCGGCCGTTCCAGGCGATACTCGACCAGGCAAAGGCCCAGCTTGCTCAGGCACAGGCCCAATTAGGAAACGCCAGTCTGAACGTGAAACGCGACATCCCCGAAGCTGCGGAGAAAGCGATCCCGCAGAGTCAACTCGACACCGATCGGCAAGCAGAACTCGCCGCGAAGGCTTCCGTTGCCGCAGGGCAGGCAGCGGTTGAACAGGCGGAACTGAACCTGGGATTCACAAAAGTACGATCACTGATCAGCGGAATCGTCGGCATCGCGCAAGTGCAGGTTGGCAATTTGGTCGCGCCCACCACGGTGCTGACCGGAGTTTCTCAGGTGAATCCGATTAAAGCTTTTTTTCCGATCAGTGGCGATGAGTACCTGCGTATTGCAGGAAAGATTGCGCCCGGTACCGTTAATTTGCTCTCGGGTAAGGATCGCTTTCCGCTGCAGTTAGTTCTTTCAAATGGCGAAACCTATCCTCATAACGGAAAAATTCTTTTCGCTGACCGACAGGTGGATCCACAAACCGGAACAATCCGGATCGCCGCAGCCTTTCCTAATCCGGGCAATGTTCTGCGACCGGGAGAATATGGAAGAGTGAGGGCGGTAACAGAGATTCGAAAAGACGCATTGCTCATTCCGCAACGCGCAGTTACCGAGTTGCAGGGCGGGTACCAGGTCGCGGTGGTCGGTCCCGACAACAAAGTTTCAATTCGCGGCGTTGACGTTGGCCAGCGTGTCGACACTATGTGGGTCATCAACCAGGGCCTAAATCCCGGCGACCAGGTTGTCGCTGAGGGAGCACTCAAGGTAAAAGACGGCAGCACGGTGAACCCAGTGCCCTTCGAGCAAGCCGGCGGGAGCAAGTAGTTCATGTCCAGATTTTTTATCAATCGCCCAATTATCGCGATGGTCATCGCGATATTGACAGTCATTATTGGTGCGATCACCATCGCGCAGCTTCCGGTTGCGCAGTTCCCTTCCATTGTTCCGCCAGAGGCAAAGATCCAGGCGACCTTTGTCGGCGCAGATGCGCAGACACTGGCGCAATCAGTGGCCACGCCAATCGAAGAGCAAATGAGCGGTGTGGACAACATGAACTACATGTATTCGGTGAACGCCACCGCAAACGGTCAGATGACGATGATCGTGGACTTCGGCGTGCAAACTGATCCGAATACTGACCTCATCTTGACCCAGATGCGCGAAACGCAGGCCTCCTCTCAGCTGCCTTCGACAGTGGCGCAGTACGGAGTGACAGTGCAGAAATCCACGTCGGCTCCGCTGATGCTAGTGGCGCTTTATTCGCCGCACGGCAGCTACGATGCAAAGTTTCTCGCAAATTATGCGTTCATCAACCTGAACGATCCGATTACGCGCCTGCCTGGAATCGCGAACGTACAGGTGTTTGGCGCCGGACAGTATGCGATGCGAGTCTGGCTGAAACCGGACTTACTCGCCAAGCTTGGAATCACCGCATCGGACGTGATCAATGCCGTGCAAACCCAAAATACCGTCAATCCAGCGGGACAAATCGGCAGTGAACCCGCGCCTCCAGGGCAGGAATTCACCTACTCCGTGCGTGCTCAAGGCCGATTGGTAACTCCCGAGGATTTCGGCAACATCATCGTCCGCGAAAATCCGCAAGGCGGCGTGGTGCGAGTGAAAGATGTCGCACGAATTGAACTCGGCACCCAGAGCTACACACTCAAAGGACGGCTAAATGGGAATCCGGCGGCCGTAATTGCCGTTTACCAGCTTCCCGGATCGAACGCGGTCAACGACGCAGACGCGGTGCGGAACCTGATGGCGCAGTGGAAGAACCGCTTTCCGAATGACATGGATTATGTCATTTCGCTTGATCAGACCCGCTCAGTCACAGAAGGCATTCGCGAAATACTGATCACGCTGGTGATCGCCCTGCTTCTGGTAATCCTTGTTGTCTACATCTTCCTGCAAGGCTGGCGGGCGACGTTGATTCCCCTGCTGGCCGTACCGGTGTCGCTGGTTGGAACGTTCGCATTCTTCCCGATTTTTGGATTTTCCATCAACACACTCTCGATGTTCGGGCTGGTCCTCGCCATTGGCCTGGTTGTAGATGACGCGATCGTCGTAGTTGAAGCGGTGGAGCGCCATATAGAAGAAGGCTTAAAACCGAAGGAAGCCGCCCTCAAAGCCATGGAGGAAATCTCCGGTCCGGTGATTGGAATCGCGCTGGTGCTTTCGGCAGTGTTCGTACCCACCGCGTTTATACCTGGCATCACCGGAAGGTTGTACCAGCAGTTTGCGGTGACGATCGCAATTTCCGTGATCATCTCCGCATTCAATGCGCTCAGTTTGAGTCCCGCGCTTTCTGCATTGCTGCTGCGGCCGAAAAAGGCCAGCCATGGCCCGCTGCGGAAATTCTTTGACTGGTTCAACCGCGGCTTTGGACGCACAACCAACGGGTACATTCGCGCAAGCGCTGCTCTGGCCCGGAAAAGCGGAGTGGTCGTCGTGGTGCTGTTGCTGTTCGCAGCGGTAGCAGTTTGGTTCGGCAAGACACTGCCTTCGGGATTCCTGCCCGATGAAGACCAGGGATACGCCTTCGTGAATTTGCAATTGCCGGTTGCTTCTTCGCTCCAGCGAACCGATGAGGCGGCACGCCAGGTGGAACAAGTGCTCGCGAAGATGCCCGGGGTTCAATACACGACAAGCGTAATCGGCTTCAGCCTGCTCAGCTATGTTCAGACCAGCTACAACGCATTCTTCTTTGTCACGCTAAAACCCTGGTCCGAACGGCAAACGGCCGCGGAGCAGTTTCAGGCAATCAAGAACCGCCTGAACCAGGAGCTTTCACGGTTACCGCAAGGGACCGCGTTCAGCTTTTCGCCGCCTGCAATTCCTGGCGTCGGCACCTCGGGCGGCTTCACGTTTGTCCTGGAGAACCGTGGCGGCGAGGACATTCAATATCTTGCCACAAACGTAGATAAATTCATCGCTGCGGCACGCAAGCGGCCTGAGATCGCGGGCATAACCTCGTCCTTGCTGCCGAGCGTTCCGCAGCAGTTCGTCGACGTCGACCGCGACAAAGTCTTGAAACAGGGTGTCTCGATTTCCGACGTTTATAGCACCTTGCAGACATTCATGGGCGGTTACTTCGTCAACTATTTCAACCGATTCGGACGTCAGTGGCAGGTTTACGTTGAGGCCGAAGGCAACTATCGCACGAACGCGCAGGATGCCGGCCAGTTTTATGTTCGAAACAATCACGGCGGAATGGTTCCGCTCTCCGCGCTGACGAAGTTCGAGCCGCGCTTCGGACCTGAGTTCATCATGCATTACAACGAGTACCCGTCGGCGCAGATCAACGGCAGCGCAGCTCCCGGCTACAGTTCCGACCAGGCCATGGCTGCTCTGGAACAAGTGTTCTCGCAATCGATGCCGCATGACATGGGCTACGACTACATGGGTATGTCATTCCAGCAGCGGCTCGCGGAGCAGGGCGTTTCCTCGACAACAATCTTCGGAATCTCACTTCTGTTCGTTTTCTTGATTTTGGCCGCTCTCTACGAAAGCTGGTCACTACCTTTCAGCGTCTTGTTGAGCACCCCGGTCGCAGTGTTTGGCGCTTTTGGAATCCTCCTGCTACGGCGCTTCTTCATGCAAGCTTTCTATCCGCCGTACATGGTGCAGATAGAAAATGATGTGTATTCGCAGATCGGTCTCGTGATGTTGATCGGCCTGGCCGCGAAAAACGCGATTCTGATCGTAGAGTTCGCCAAGAACGAATACGAACGCGGCGTGCCACTAATGGAAGCCGCTCTCGGAGGCGCAAGGCTCCGGTTGCGGCCGATTTTGATGACATCGCTGGCGTTCATCTTGGGTTGCGCTCCGCTGTGGTTCGCTTCTGGAGCCGGATCTCTGGCGCGAAAAATCATGGGCACGACGGTCATCGGTGGAATGCTTGCCGCCAGCGCGATCGCAATTTTCTTTATCCCTGGAATTTTCTATTTTGTGGAAAAGCTTTCGACCGGAAGGCGTGCGCGATCAGAAGCGTCGAGAGAACCCGCGCGACAAGAGGGCGATTGACGATGCGACGGATCGCCCTCCTATTATTACCGCTCGCATTGACCGGTTGCGCGGTCGGGCCGAAATACAAACGGCCAACCGTCGACACGCCAGGAACTTATCGCGGCGAAACTCCGATTCAGCCGACTGCAGCCGCATCGCCACAATCACTAGGAAACGAAAAATGGTGGGAAGTGTTTCGGGACCCGGTCCTTCAACAGCTGATCCGCACCGCGCTGCAGCAGAATTACGATGTTCAAGTCGCCGCAGCCCGCGTTCTCCAGGCACAGGCCCAACTCGGAATTACGCGTGCCGACCAGTTCCCAAAGGTAGGTGGAGGCGCGGAACTATTCAGCGAACGGAATCCAAAGATCTCCAGCGCATTCCCTTCCTACCAGGCAAACGCCGGGGAAATTGCGCTGAGCGTGATCTGGAACCTGGATTTCTGGGGCAAGTACCGGCGGCAAAGCGAAGCCGCCCGTGCCAATCTGCTCGCAACGCAATGGGGACAGCGCGCAATTTTTTCTTCTGTCGTGTCGAGCGTAGCCTCTGCATATTTCCAATTGCGCGAACTGGACCTGGCACTCGAAATTTCCAAAAGCACGCTTGCTTCGCGCCAGAATTCACTCCGGCTGACAAATGTTCTGGAGCAGAATGGGTCGGCATCGCTGCTCGACGTTCGACAATCTGAGGAGCTTGTCTATACCGCGACGGAAACGATTGCCAGCCTCGAGCGGCAGATTGCACAGCAGGAAAACTTTCTTGGCACGTTACTTGGACAGAATCCCGGAGCTATCGCACGCGGCAAAGCGCTTACGGAGCAACCGATGCTGGCCGTGGTACCGGCCGGATTGCCTTCAGAACTTCTGGAGCGGCGCCCCGACATACAAGCGGCTGAACAGAACCTGATCGCCGCGAATGCAAACATCGGAGTGGCGAAGGCTGCCTATTTTCCGAATATCTCTCTCACCGGCACGGCGGGATTCGAGAGCTACGCACTTACCAGGCTGTTCACAAGCTCGGCGGGACTTTGGAACGCGACCGGACAGCTCACGCAGCCCATATTCGAAGCCGGCGGCTTACGCTCAGGTTTACGGCTGGCCCGTGCACAGGAAGAGCAAATGTTGTTGAGCTACAAACAGACGATCATCAGCTCGTTCCAGCAGGTTTCCGATGCACTGATCGCGTACCAGAAAAACCGCGAATTTCGCGAGCAGCAGGAGCAGCTGACTTCAGCGGCGAAGGATGCCGAACACCTCTCGAATGTCCTTTACCAGCACGGCGGCGCAAGTTACCTGCAAGTGCTCACCGCAGAGACTAACTCTTTCACCGCGCAACTGAATCTGGCAGAGGCGCAATTGAACGAGCGTCTTGCACTGGTGCAACTTTATAACGCGCTCGGCGGCGGCTGGCAGCAATAGCTTGTTGCGATATTGACACTTCTAAGTCGTCAATCGACGCGCGCTTAGAGCACTAATGTTCACTCATCGGCATCAGCGTGCCCAATGTGCGGGGGCTGTTGGGGTCTAGGCGATCTGGCCGCTGGAGTTTTTGTACATTTTGTGACCCGCGGCCATCGCTGGAAGCAAAGTCCGCAATCGAATCTGCAAAGAGGCAAGCCCCTCGTGATCTCCTCAATTTGAATTCTCGATGCTTCTTTTGCCGGCAACGAACATCCAGACATAAATTCCCAGGTTAGCAACACAAACGAGCACGCCGACTATCGTGAGTAGTATTGGCGAAACATCAGGATAGACGAGCTTGTCGAGATAGTGGAGCAGGAATCCGCCGTGATAGGGCTCTACTCCGGCTCGAGACTCGAACCAGTTTTCGAGAAAAGTGAGCGGACACGCCCAGAGAGTCAGCTCAGTAATGACCCCCCAAATTAAAGATGTGATATGAAGCAGGCGCAGGACTGGACGATGGCGAGTAAGAAGCGCGCCGAAGATAACCCAGAGGATGAACAGGGCATGGAGGATCAGAACGGCAATGGCAAGGGCAGAATACATGGCAGTTGCGGCATTATCGCCGATCGATCTTTGTGCAAGCGCAGTTTCTCACCCAGGCTCTCAACAGTGGCGTACATTGCGTAGTTGCGGGTCGTGGAACTCCAGTCATTCCATTTTTGCGCAATTATTTCTAGATTCATAATTGCGCGCGGCACGGGCGTAGAACGTGATTGTCGCCACCGCGAGTAACAGACAGAACAGCACGGTGCGCCGGTATGAGGGCGCACCGGTGCCCACTAACGCGCAATAAAAAAGCCCAGCGGTGGGCTGGGCATAGGAGTTTCTCTCCGAGAGAGATTATTTTGTTTCGTTACCAGGTGAGGCGGTAAACTCTTTCGGTTTTGCAATCGTGCGTGAGGTGCGGCTGGCCAGACCAGGGGCGCTGGCGGCTGCGCCATAACGTTCCATGAGCATTGGAACCATAGCACCTTCGGCTTCCTTCACAAACGTAATGCGACCCTCTGGGCTGAGATCGACCCGAATGAAATCCCCCAGCCGAATCTGGCCGGTGGCGACCAGGTTCGCCAGCGGAAAGACAAGATTGCGTTCAATGGCGCGCTTCAAATGACGCGCGCCGTAACGGGCGTCTGTCCCCTCGCTCAGCAAGTAGCTCTTCACCTTCGGCGTGCAGGAGAAAACGAACTGGTTCGCGGCTGAGGCCATCAGTACGCGCTGCTGCACCATTCCGAGTTCGATTTCGAGAATCTGCTGCAAGTGCTCCGACCGCAGAGTCTTGAACACCACGACCTTGTCGATTCGGTTCATGAACTCCGGGGTGAACTTGCGGCGGGCGGCTTCGACGGCTGTGCGATTGATCTTCTCATCGAAAGAGTTGTCAACAACCTGCTGCTTGGGCGCAAAACCCAAGCCGCCCTCGACAAGGTTGCTCATCTCGCCAGCCCCCAGGTTCGAGGTCATAATAATGATGCATTGCGAGAGGTCTACCCGGCGGTTATCGCCGAGTGTGAGCGTAGCCTTGTCGAGTATGCCAAGCAGAAGCTGCCAAAGCGCGTCGGACGCCTTCTCGATTTCGTCGAAGAGAAGGATAGAAAGCTTCAGTTTCTCCGTGTGCCACTGGTTCAGCGCTTCCTGCGTAAGCAGCGGGTGTGTCTCGCGGTGGCCAAGGTAGCCCGGGGGCGATCCGATCAGTTTCGCAATCTCATGCGAGTGCTGGAACTCGGCGCAATCGATCTTGATGCAGGCGCGGGAGTCGCCAAACAGAGTTTCAGCCAGCGCTTCCACCACGCGGGTCTTGCCGGAACCGGTCGGGCCTAGGAAAAGCAAGTTTCCGACTGGACGATTGGGCGCATTTAACCCCGCCAAAAACATCTGATAAATCTCTACCACTTTTTCAACCGCCGCATCCTGGCCAACGATCTTTCGACGAAGGCCGGAATCGAAGTCACGCGCGTCACCGCTACGGCGGTTAGGATCAAGAACTGTGCTGGCAATGGTCTTCATAGTGGGCGCCTAGTTCTCCTTGCTCTGGCCTGCGGATGTGGTTGCTGTTGACCGAAAGTTGACAATTTTTGTCACTCGCCGAAAATCAACTCGGTGAGCACTACAGCAAGCGCCTCGCCAACCTTCCTCCACCTTCGCAAACCTCTTTTCTGCAAGGTTTAGATGCGACAGTTGCATCGAGAGAGTCACTTACATTAACGAGTGAGATCGTGTAAATGGAAATGTTTTGCGCAGGAATGGAAAACGGTCGTTAGGCTCACCTCTCTGAGCTTTCGGTAAAGCACCTGAGAAGAATCTGGATTGGCGGGTGGGGATGTGAGCCAAAGATGAATGGCCAACCCCTAAAGCCTGGGACCTCCTCTTGCTGAAGCCTACGGCCGGGAATCTAACGCCTGGATCCCGCTTCCCTTCCTGACGTTCTCGGTCTGCCGTAACTAGCGAGCGGAATTCTGGATAAGTAGCATCAAAAAAAGGAATGCCTCTGGAGACCAACTTGCGCCGGCATAAAATCGATCTGCTTGTAGTTATGGCCGCTGCGGCCATGATGTTCGCAGCCTTTCACCTTCGCACAACCGAGGCGGCCGCTCAGGCCCAACTCATTCCGGCCAAGCAGACGGCTAGCAGCACGTCTATTGCGGCGCCCAAGCTTCCAGCGCCCGGGACCGTCTACTACGGAACCCGCCGCGGAGATACAGTCGTTTCTGTAGCGCGGCACTACCTTGGGCAGACTTCTTATCTGACTTCGTCCGAATTGGCGGAAGCCATTCGTGGCACCAACCCGGATGTTCACGGCACGTTTCTAAAATCTGGAGAGCAATTGACAATTCCAGGGATCCTGGACGCGCCGATTGCCGAAAAGTCGATCTCTGTTCCCAAGGACTTCGAAATACGCGCCATCTACCTGACCGGACTAATGGCAGGCAGCGACCACGGCGTGCAAATTGTAAAGAGATGGCGGCAGGCGGGCGGCAACGCAGTGGTTTTCGACATTAAGGATAGCGACGGCACGGTCAACATTCCTTTCGAGCACCCCCTGATTGGCTCGCATAAGGTCTATCTGCACGACCTTCCGAAATACATCCATTTCCTGCACTCGCAGGGTATGCACGCGATTGCTCGTATTGCGATATTTCGCGACGAGCGCCTCGTAGTCTCTCATCCCGAGCTGGCGATCAAGTCGAAAAAGACGGGCCAGCCGTGGAAGGAGAATGGCAAGCTGGTCTGGACCGATCCATCGCGAATTGAAGTTCAGGAATATGACATTGCTCTGGCTCTCGCGGCAGCGCAGGCCGGAGCAGACGAAGTTCAGTTTGACTATGTCCGCTTCCCTGCCGAGGGTGACCAGCCCGACGCGAGCTTCTCATTTCAGAAGTCGCACCCGAACTGGCAGCGCGCAGACGTGATCGCCGACTTCCTGCAGCGGGCCTACACAAGGCTTCATCCCAAGGGCGTTCTGCTTTCGCTCGACGTCTTCGGCATCATGGCCTGGCAGCGGCAGGTTGATCTGTCGCATACAGGTCAAGACATCGTTCGCATGGCGAAATTTTGCGACGTTCTCTCGCCGATGATTTATCCCTCGCACTTTTTCGGAATGGACGGCGTCGCGCGGCCAGGCGACGAACCGGAGCATTTCATCGGCGAATCGATGGACCGCTTCGAAACAATCACGAAGGGCAGCGGCGTGGTGATTCGTCCATGGCTGCAGGCCTTTGCGTGGCGTACAAAGACATATTCTCCGAAGTACATTGAGGTGCAGGTACTGACCGCTAAGAACAAAGGCGGGATAGGCTTCCTCTTCTGGAACGCGAATAACGACTATTCAAAGCCGTACGTCGCCATGCCAGAGATGAAGGCCGCTAAGGGCCAGTATTTCCGAGGGGATGAGCTGCCGGGGACGCAAGCACAGATCGCGATGAAGACGGCGCCCTCAGAAACTCGCTAAACGCGATGTCATCACGAATCACCCTTCCATTGTCATCCTGAGCGGAGCCTCATCTTTCGCTTCGCGAAAGATGAGACGAAGTCGAAGGACCTTGTGTTTCTTGCAATTCCGAAAAGCTGCGCCTGGGGCGCCGAACCACTGTTAAAACTAGTAAATTGAATCATGGGCTTTCCGGCCACATCCATTCACGATTGCAATCGCAAACCTCGGTGCCTGTGAAGCAGACCCGCAAATTCAGCTCCAGCTCAGGCCAGCGTCGTCCTCTCAAGCCGCGCTTCTCGCGCGAGCTTGCCATCCTGTACGAAGATGATGCAGTTGTCGCCGTGAATAAACCTGCCGGACTTTTAGCCGTGCCTGTTCCGGGCTCGGATGCGCCATCCGCATTGTCTCTCCTGTCACACGCGCTCGAGCCTCGCAGACAACGGCCCTTGGTTGTGCATCGCATCGACCGCTTCGCCTCCGGAGTTCTGCTGTTCGCGAAAACCATGCGCGACCGAGACTCGCTGGTTCGACAATTTCTTGCGCACACTCCGGTCAGGCAGTACCTGGCCGTGGTTCGCGGGCACCTCAATCCAAAGGAAGGAACGCTCGTCCACTATTTTCGCAAGGAAGGCATGCATCAACAGTTGAGCACGGAACGGGACCGGAAAGCGGCGCGCGCTGAACTCAGGTATTCGGTCGAGCGCTCTTTGCGAGCGGCGTCGCTGGTGCGGATTGAATTGGTCACAGGGCTACAGAATCAGATTCGAGTACAGCTTTCGGCTGTTGGACACGTGGTCATTGGCGACCGCAAATACAGCGCCGAGGAAGCCGCGGAGCGGCGAATTGCCCGGGTTGCGCTGCACGCGGCGCGTTTGGAGTTCGTTCATCCACGCTCCGGAGAGATCATCTCTCTGGACTGCGATCCTCCTGCGGATTTTCGCTCCCTTGTGAAAGCACACTCACCGCCGGCTCGCGGGCAACGAAGTTCGTGAGCACGAAGCTTGTGAGACGCGAATTCGACGTCATCATTCTCGGCGGAGGCGCAGCGGGCCTGATGTGCGCCATTGAGGCGGGCAAACGCGAAAGGCGCGTGGCAGTGCTCGAACGCGCCGCGCGCATCGGCAAAAAGATTCTGATTTCTGGCGGCGGCCGCTGCAACTTCACCAATCTGCACTGTCAGCCGGAAAATTTCATCTCCGCCAACCCGCACTTCGCGAAATCGGCGCTCTCGGCTTACACTCCCGCCGACTTCATTGCGCTGGTCGAAAAGCACGGCATCGCTTATCACGAAAAAACTCTGGGACAGCTTTTCTGCGACGGCTCCGCGCAGAACATCGTGAGCATGCTCGAATCCGAATGCGGTAAGGCGGGCGTGCAGATTTTTACCAATGTTGTCGTTGATAGAGTGGAGCATGAAAGCGTCGAAAAAGGTTTCGAGGTTCATACCAAAGACGCCGAGTTTCGGGCGGCCGCGCTGGTCGTCGCAACCGGCGGTTTGTCGATTTCGAAAATGGGCGCAACTGCATTCGGCTACGAACTGGCGAGACAATTCGGGATTTCGATCAACCCCACGCGACCCGCGCTCGTTCCATTGCTCTTGAACGCCGACGATCGCGAGCATTACTGCGATTTGACCGGAGTCTCCGCCGAGGTAGTGACAGCAGCCGGCAAGCAGCGCTTCCGTGAAAAGATGCTTTTTACTCATCGCGGTCTCAGTGGCCCTGCCATTCTGCAGATTTCTTCTTACTGGAAGCCTTCCACTTCCATAACCATCGACCTGGCTCCCGGACGCGAGTTCACAGCAGCGCTTCGCAACGACAATAAAATCCGCCGCGATCTCCCCGTCCTGAAAGCAGCGTTGCGCGGGGTGTTGCCTCATCGCCTGGCCGACCGCTGGATTGATCTGCATCCGCCGCAGTCATGGACCAACCATTCGCTTGCGGAACTGGAACGCGAGATGCACAACTGGATCGTCAATCCCGAAGGTACCGAAGGCTACGACAAGGCCGAAGTCACCGCGGGAGGTGTTGACACCAACGAACTCTCCGGCAAGACCATGGAGAGCCGCAAAGTGCCCGGCCTGTATTTCATCGGCGAAGTCGTCGATGTAACCGGCCACCTCGGCGGATTTAATTTTCAGTGGGCCTGGGCATCGGGCTTTTGCGCCGGGCAGGCGGTGTAAGCGAATTTTTAATTTGGTTGAGGCGGCGGGAGTCGAACCCGCCTCCGAAAACCTTACTCTTGCAGGCACCGCATTGGCACTCACGCTCATCCGGCGAATTCGCGGCTTTCGGTTGAGACTTTCACTTTTTCTCCCTCTTTCAGGAACAGCGGAACGCGAATCTCAAGGCCGGTCTCAAGACGCGCCGATTTGGTCGCGCCGCTCGAAGAATCGCCCTTGATTCCCGGTTCGGTGTGCGAAATTTTCAATTCAACGAAGATCGGCAAATCCAGGCCAATGGGATTTCCGTTGTACTTGCGCAATTCGACGATGGCTCCTTCCGCGAATGACAGGTTGTGCTAGCATCGGCTGCAGAAGCAGCCTTCGGCAATGTTTTCCCAGCGCCAATCCTGTATCGCTCACAGCATTCTTTCTGCAGCTCTCGCATTGTCCACGTGTCTATGTGCGGGGGGGACCGAACGTGCACACGCCGACCAGCATTGGCTGCGCGTCAGTTCCGATCATTTCATCGTTGTCACCGATGCAAAAGACGTGGCAGGGCACGAAGTCGCAGTCCGCTTTGAACAGATGCGCGCTATCTTTGGGCAATTGCTTTCCCGCGATAAAGTGCGAATGGCTGAGCCGATGGAGATCATCGCAGTCAACGATAACAACCAATATGCGCAGCTTGCGCCACTTTTGAACGGGGAGACAATCACCGCCCCGGCGTTTTGGCGTGGCGGCGAAGATCGCATTTTTGCGGTTTTGAATTTGTCGCAACCGGATAGCTGGCGCGCCATCGAATATCAGTTTGCGCTGTACCTGCTGAACTACAACTACCCTCCGACCCCAGCCTGGTTCGATGAAGGCTTCGCACGATATTTCGCATCTTTGAATTTCACGGCCAAGAACACGGAGCTGGGCAGCGATCCTGCTCTCAACCCCGGCGCCCAACTCGCATCGTCTGGAGCGAGAGCAAAATCTTTTTCTGAAATTTTGAGCACGTCGACGTGGACGCCGTGGGCTGACTTGCTCACAACCAAAAGCGGAACAAAGCAAGAAAGCTTATTTTCCGCGCAATCTTGGATTCTGGTGCATTACCTGCTTAATAAAGACAGGATGTCGGAGCTTGGCCGATACTTCGGCTTCGTCGAGCTGCAGAACATGCCCGTAGATCAGGCCATCCAGCAGGCATTCGGGATGAGCCTGGCTCAACTGGATCACGACGTGAAGGCCTATTTCCAGTCCATTCAGCCGAAGCTGAGTGCGCCTGCGGTACCACCACGGCCAGGGGCTTTGCCGATGCCGCCGGCCGTCTATCAGACCGCTCTTCCTTTCTCGCTCGGTGACATCGGCACCAGTTCTCACGACATTCCTCTACCCCAGGCGCAAGCTCTGGTAGACGAAATGGAATTGCGGACCCCGGAACGCCGGCAGCACGCGTTCGACGATCTCGAGAAACTCATTGCGGGTGAAAAAACCGAAACGGTGGTTGCGCACCGCGCGCTGGCCTGGGCTTATGTTCAGCGCGGCGAGACTAGCAAGGCGTTCGATGAACTGAATCAAGCAGTGCAGATGAGCGCGAACGATCCGTGGACGCGGTTCGGCCTCGCGCTGGCGAGTTATCACTCAGGCGAGCAGGGCGCGCGGGTGCAGGGATTGGCAAATATGATGGAGAGCCTGCACATTGTAATCGGTGAATATCCGGATTTTGCCGAGGCTTACAACATGCTCGGATGGGCGCGGCTGGCGGGCGGCGGCCCGAACGCCGCGGTTGAATCAATGAAAATGGCCGTGCAGCTCGCGCCAAGAAATGAAGGATATCAATTGCGGCTTGCACAGGCGTATCTCGAGGCAAAGAAGTTCAAAGAGGCGAGCGTGCTTTTGGGCCGGTTGAAACAAAGTGCAGATCCTCAGATTGCGAAGAGTGCGGGGAAAGATCTAAGCGACCTGCCATTTATTGAGAAATACGGAGTGCCTCCGGAGCAAGCCAAAGAAGATGCGCAAGAAGCCGCGCAGCAGACTGCAGATGACGATGATGACAGCCAAACACCAGCGAAGCCGATAACCAAAGACCCGACCATCGATAAAAGGCCAGTGAAATTCCTCAAAGCAACATTGACGTCGGTGGATTGTTCGAAGCCGCCGGCAGCGACCCTGTCGGTTTCGCAAGGCGGGCGCAGTTTGAAGCTGCGCACGACGGATTACAACTCTGTCGCAGTAATCGGAGCGCCGCAATTTTCGTGTAGGTGGAAAGGAATTCCGGTCAATCTGAATTACCGGGCGAGCGGCCCTTCGAGGGGGGACTTAGTGTCCATCGAGATTCCAGAGAAATGAGCCCAGCGACACGAACCGGGTGCCCCGGCCTCGTCTCGCGCCTTCTGCGAGAACAGGGCGGGAATTTTGACTTCTTAACAATTTAGAGTTTGCTAGAAGCTCAGAAGTACTTGGCGATTAGAATGATCGCCACGATGATATCGAATAGGAAGCCCAGTGGGTGGTGGTAGTCGTACCAGAAATTGAGGAGAATTACCACTCCAATCACCATCCAGAATGCAGGCGAGCGTCGCAATTGACCAGAATTTTGTCTTGTCATATGTCAGCAAAGGCAGATTGAAACAAGAGTATAAACTTGTCCGCCGAATCCTCCCCTTCTGCAAACAACTCCTGATTATGGTCTAGAGCTTTCTTGCTTCTCCGAGTAAGATGATGAGTTTCTAAATCCCTCTCCCGGAGCCTGCCATGCGGAAATCGTGCGTAGTGCTTGCGTTTGCACTTTCAACGCTTTTCCTCAGTGCACAAATTCTCGCAGCCGAAACTTACGACCAAAAACTTTTCGGCGCGATGCATTGGCGCAACGTTGGCCCGTTTCGCGGCGGGCGGGTACTCGCTGTCGCGGGAATTCCGGGTGATCCCGACACTTATTACTTCGGCGCGGTCGCCGGCGGAGTCTGGAAGTCGACCGACGGCGGAGTGAACTGGAAGCCGCTGTTCGATCATGAGTCGACCTCTTCAATCGGCGCCATTGCCGTTGCCGACTCGGACCACAACGTGATCTACGTCGGAACCGGCGAGGCTTGCATTCGCGGAAATATGTCATATGGCGATGGAGTTTATAAGTCGCTCGACGGTGGTCAGACATGGAAGAACGTGGGCCTCAGGGACACGCAACATATCGGCGCAATCATCATCGATCCGAAAGATCCGAATACAGTCTTTGTGGCGGCACTCGGTCACGCCTACGGGCCGAATTCTGAACGCGGAATTTTTCGCACCCGCGACGGCGGCAAAACCTGGGACAAAGTTCTTTACAAAGACGACCACACCGGCGGAATCGATGTCGTTTTCGACCCCAGTAATTCGAATATTTTATTCGCCAGTTTATGGCAAGTGATGCGCACGCCGTGGAGCCTGGATAGCGGTGGCCCGGGCAGCGGCTTGTATAAGTCTGTCGATGGCGGAAGCACATGGAAGCTGCTCGAAGGAAATGGATTGCCCGACGGCATCATGGGACGAATTGGCGTGAGTGTTTCCGGTGCCGATTCGAATCGGGTTTATGCCCTTATCGAAGCCAAGAAAGGGGGCTTGTACAGCTCGAATGATGGCGGTGATCACTGGATTCGCGTCAATGACGATGAACGCTACCGGCAGCGCGCCTGGTATTTCACACATATTTTTGCCGATCCGAAATCAGCCGACACGGTGTACGTACTCAACACCGGCATGTTCCGGTCGACAGACGGTGGCAAGAGCTTCGTTCTGCTTCCCGCGCCGCATGGCGATCATCACGGATTGTGGATTGATCCGATGAATCCGAAGCGGATGATCAACAGCAACGACGGCGGCGTGACCATTTCAATCGATGGCGGGCACACTTGGACTCAGCAGAACAATCAGCCGACGGCGCAGTTCTACCACGTCATCGCTGACAATCGATTTCCGTATTACCTCTATGGCGCGCAACAGGACAACACCTCCGTGGCTATCAAGAGCATGGACACCGACGAGTGGGTAATCACGGATAAAGATTGGTTCGACGTCGGAGGCGGCGAGAGCGGCTACATTGCGCCCGATCCGCGCGATGCGAACATTGTGTATGCCGGCGATAACGGCGCTATTTTGACTCGGTTCGATAAACGGTCGGAGCAAGCGCAGGATATTTCTCCGTGGCCGCTCGATAGTTCAGGCCGCGGGGCCGGCGAGTTGGAGCATCGATTCCAGTGGACCTACCCAATTGTGATTTCGCCAAACGATCCTAGCGAGATATACGCAGGAGCAGAGGTCACCTTCAAAAGCACCGATCGCGGTAATAGTTGGACGCCCATCAGCCCCGACCTTACGCGAAACGACAAGAGCAAGCAGAAGCCTTCCGGCGGCCCGATCACGCTGGACATTACGAGCATCGAGTACTACGACACGGTGTTCACGATTGCGGAATCCCCAGTAAAAAAGGACCTGATTTGGGCCGGGACCGACGATGGGCTGATCCAATTGACCCAGGATGGGGGTAAAAGTTGGAAGAATGTGACCCCCTCAAAACAGATCCTTCCCGAGTGGAGCCTTATCAGCTTGATCGAAGCTTCGCCGCACGATGCTGCCGCCGCATATGCGGCAGTCGACCGCCACAAGAATGACGATCTGCGTCCTTACATCTACAAGACTGCGGACTTTGGAAAGACGTGGACGAAGATCACCACTGGTATTCCCGATGGCGCTTTCGTTCATGCAGTGCGGCAGGATCCAAAGAACAAAAATCTGCTCTACGCAGGAACGGAGCTAGGCATGTACGTCTCGTTTGATGACGGTGCGCACTGGCAACCGCTGCAACTGAATCTTCCGACGACCCCCGTGTATGACCTCATTGTGAAGGGCAACGATCTGGCAGTTGCCACAAACGGCCGGTCGTTCTGGATTCTGGACGATCTCGGTCCATTGCGACAACTCACGCCACAACTGGCGACGCTGGATGTGATTTTGTACAAGCCGTCGCCGATTTACCGGATGGAATTTCCTGAGCAGGTCGATAGAAGACGCCCGGTAGGCGAGAACCCGCCCTTCGGTCTGGTCATAAGTTATTACCTGAAGAACGCGACCAAAGACGAAATCACGCTGGATATTCTCGATAAAGCTGGTAAGCCCGTGCGGCATTATTCGAGCAAGCCTTCAAACAAATTCGAGCAGCCCCCAGAGTGGCCAGACCTCGAACAGCCGCCCGAGTTATTGCCGACGACTGCCGGCATGAACCACTTTCCGTGGAACCTGCGTTATGACAGCCCCGCCGAAATTCCCGGGGCCTTCTATACAGGAAATGGGCCAGAAGGTCCGATCGTGCTGCCGGGAACGTACACTCTCAAGTTAACCGTAGCCGGCAAGAGCCAGACGGTTCCGGCGGAAATCAAGCTCGATCCTCGCGTACAAGTGTCGGATAGCGACCTGCAAAAGCAATTCGAGCTTCAGATGAAGGTCCGTGATGACATCGAGGCGCTGCACATTACAGTGAATCAGATTCGCGGCGTGCGATCGCAGCTTGAGCCAATCAAAAAGCGTTTTGAAGAAGAAGGAGACAAGGGCAAGCCGATGGTGGCTGCAATTGATGGTCTGAACGGCAAGATGGACCCGGTCGAGCAGGAACTGATCCAGGTGAAGCGGAAGAGCTCGGAGGGAAATTTGAGCTTTCCGAGCATGCTGAATGAGCAATACGACACCTTCCGTGTACAGATCGAGGGCGCAGATTCGGCGCCCACGCAACCAGAGTTGAGCGTATTCGAGGGGCTCCATGAACGACTGCAGAAGCAGCTAACGGCGTGGAAGCAGATCGCCTCAACAGATGTTCCGGCTATCGATCAGCTGGTGCGGAAAGAAAATGTGTCGATGGTCGAAGTGCCGAGCGGAAAGGAGTAATCCACGCCGAATTTTGAACCTGTAGACTAACTCGATTTAAAAGCCAAAAACCCTTCCAGCTGCCTGGAAGGGTCTGCAAGTGGATACGGGACTGATCCGGGAGCCCAACCCACGTGGGTTGCTATCCGCGGACGACGTTAGCTGCCTGGAAGCCTTTTGGCCCCTTCAGCAGGTCAAACTCGACCGTTTCCCCCTCATTGAGGGTGCGATAGCCGTTTTCCTGGATGGCGGAAAAATGAACGAAAACATCTTCACCCGTGGAACGCTGGATGAAGCCGTATCCTTTCGCCCCGTTGAACCACTTTACTGTACCCTTCTCTCTCACTAATTTACTCCTTTCAGCATGGCTAAAATTTACCTTAGCTCTTCGCGAGGCTTTCGCCCCAAAACACCCCCTAAAGAACTAAAGCAGCGTCATCCAGGTCTCGTACTTGTAGCGGCGCGTGGCCCGAAAATTAAAAGCCCCAAAACCTTCGGGAAACGTTTCCCCGAGGTAATGGAGCTCGACATTTGCAAGGTGTGACGACGGCACAAAACATCAACCCGAATTCTGTTGGCCCAAGCTTAACGTTTAAGTGCTGGGCAAGAAATATTAATCAGGAACTTACATTTATGGCAAGAGAAATTTAAACGTTTTAATAAATTTGCGCGACTGTGAGCGATTTATACAGTGTCGCGCTCAAATTCGCACTCCATGTATCTCGCAAGTGTTTGATAATATTGGGAATCGTGTCATATATGGAGATTTTTCCCAATTCGGGTCCGCAACCCGAAGTTGACTCCCGAGTACAGTCCGCAGTAGTTTCGGAAGCTTCGACCGTTGACGCGATTAGTTTTGAAAATGTCGAACTCGCGTTCGTGAATAAGCCTGTACTGAACGGCATCTCTTTCCGGCTCGCAAGGGGAGAAACGAAAGCCATCTTCGGCGTAGCAGGATCCGGTAAAAGCACAATTCTGAAATTAGCGTTGGGGCTCTTGAAGCCAGACGCCGGACGCATTGTTGTGCTGGGGGAAGATATTACCGAAATGACAGAGGACCAGCTCTTCGAATTGCGACGAAGAGTTGGCATTGTTTTTCAGGAAAGCGCGCTATTTGACTCCCTCACCGTCCGGGAAAACGTTGCCTATCGGTTGCTCGAGGAAGGCGATGTGCCCGAAGAGGAGATCGAAAGTCGCGTACGCCAGGCGCTGAGTTTCGTCGAGCTGGAGCACACGGTCGATATGCATCCGGCAGAGCTTTCAGGCGGCATGCGTCGGCGTGTTGCCATCGCGCGCACAATCATAACCGAGCCGGAGGTTCTACTTTACGATTCGCCGACGGGCGGCCTTGATCCAGTCACCTCAACCACGATCATTGAGCTCATCGTGAAACAGCGCGACGTCTACAAGACCAGTTCGCTTCTGGTAACGCACCGTTTGCAGGACGCGTTCATCATGGGCACACATTACTTCGATCGTAAAGAAAATAAGATGAAGCCGCTGCCTCCGAATACGCGAGCCGAGGTGCCGATGGGATTTTTGATCTTACGAGATGGGAAAATCATTTTCGATGGAGACCTGAAGGCACTGCGTGAAACGCAGGATCCGTATATTCGGGAATATATTTCGTGAGCCAGGCTTCGCCCTGAGTGCGCCGACGTCCCCCGCCCGTGCAATTCTTCGCCTCTAAGCTTTCGCCGAAGCCGCACGCATTGCTTCAGCGCGCTTTGAAAACATTTGCAGGCGGTCACGGCCGTCCTTGGTTCGTGTCGCGACCTTTTCGACACGAACAAATCCCTGGGGAACATTTCCTCTCTGACGAACCTCTTTGAGAAACGGCTGCAGCTTAGCGAGAACGAACCACAATTCGCCGCCGCTGTCGAAGAAAAGGTCCTCATTGAGTACGCCACGAAGGACAAATGACGCCGCCATATCCCAGTAGCCGTTCACCTGCCGAAACCAGGCGTTTTCCTGCGTTCCACCGGCTTGCATTACTTTCAGAATGTCGTCTACGCTGCGAGGCCACCATCCTGCATACCACGCCCGGGCTTTGCGCATTTCGCTTTCGCGGCGCAAATCGTACAAGCGCATGATGATCTTCGCATCTTCGGCTGTGGCTTTCTTCGGCATAGCGCTCCTTCTTTCAAGACCTCAATAAAAAAACCGTTACTACCGTTATTAAATGAAGTTCTGTCGTTCCGAGCAAAGCAACTTCGCGGGGAGCGGATTGCGAAGTCGTCGAACCTGCAGTTTCGTTCCTAAAAGTGTCGAGCCATCAAGTTGACGAATGCGCTTCGTCTCCAGCACTTACACCCTGCGGAGGTTGCGCATTTTCATTCGGTCGCTCGTAGTCGCACTCCTTGTTCGGGCACGCGATCACCGGACCGGACTTTAGATATTTTTCGACCAGGTGCGCATTGCCGCACTTCGGGCATTTTTCCGCAATCGGTTTGTTCGCCGAAGTGAACTTGCACTTCGGATAATTGCTGCACCCGTAGAACGTATTCCCCTTGCGCGCGCGCTTCTCGACCAGCTCGCCGTCTTCGCAAAGCGGGCACTTCACGCCGATAAAGTTCTGCTTCACATACTTGCAATCGGGATATCCGCTGCACGAAGTGAACTCGCCGTAACGCCCATGCCGGATCATCAGGTTACGTCCGCATTTCGGACAGAGTTCTTCGAGCGGAATATCAGGAACCTTCTTGCCTTGGTCGAGGCGGCGAGTCGTCTTGCAATCCGGATAACCCGTGCAAGCCATGAACTGTCCAAAACGTCCGCGTTTCAGGACCATCGTTCGGCCGCAGTTCTCGCAGTACTCTTCAGCCGCACCGGTTTCCTGCACGTCCGCAGAATCGAGGTCGGGCAGATTGATGGGATTTTCTTTTGTGAAGGTACAGCTGTTCGGGTCTTCCTTGTCATACGAACTGCACGCGTAAAACGAGCCGTGCTTGCCCCACTTGATGACCAGCGGCGAACCGCAGCGCTCGCACTTCTCGTCGGTCGGCTTCTCCATGCGCTTGATGTTTTCCATGTGCTTCTGCGCATAGCGAAGGTCCTTCTCGAATTTTTTGTAGAAGTCGGCGAGCGCATCCGTCCAGCCTTCCTTGCCTTCTTCAATCTCGTCCAGTTCTTCTTCCAGACGGGCAGTGTATTGCACGTCGAAGATGTCGCGGAAGTTTTCGATCAGCAGGTCGGTCACCACCAGTCCGATCTCAGTTGGGCTAAATTTGCCGCCCAGTTTCTGGACGTATTGCCGCTCCTGGATCGTGCTCAGAATCGCGGCATACGTTGAGGGACGCCCAATGCCCCGCTCCTCGAGCTCTTTGACCAGCGATGCTTCGTTATACCGCGGCGGCGGCTCGGTGAAATGCTGCTCGGGTTTGAGCGAACGCAGCGTCAGCTTCTGTCCAGCTTCGAGGGCCGGCAGCTTGTGCTTCAACTCCTCGTCTTCTTCGTCTTTGCCTTCCTTAGATTCCTCGTAAACTTTCAGGAAGCCATCGAACTTCAGAATCGATCCCGTTACCCGGAACCAGAATGTTTCCGCTTCGGACTTTGCATCGATGTCTACGGTGGTCTGATCAAAAACGGCAGGCGTGATCTGCGATGCAACGAAGCGCTGCCAGATCAACTTGTAAACCTTGAACTCATCCTCTTTTAAGTACTGCTTGATCTGGTCGGGATGGCGCATTGCCGAGGTAGGCCGGATCGCTTCGTGCGCTGCCTGCGCTTCCTTCTTCTCCTTATAAGTGTTCGGTGACTGAGGCAGATAATCTTGCCCGTAGTTCGATCCGATGTACTCGCGCACCTCGGTCAATGCTTCGGGCGCAACCCGGGTCGAATCGGTACGCATATAGGTGATTAGACCGACCTGGCCTTCGTCCCCCAGTTCGACGCCCTCGTAGAGCCGCTGCGCGATCATCATGGTGCGCTTCACGCTGAAACGCAGTTTGCGAGAAGAATCCTGCTGCAGCTTGCTGGTGGTAAAAGGAGGAGTTGGATTGCGCCGGCGCTCTTTCTTCTCGGCAGTTCGAACGATCCAGTCTGCTTTTTCGAGCGCAAAGCGAATCTTATTGGCTTCGTCTTCGTTCGGAACCTCGATCTTTTCTTCGCCCTTGCCCAGAAAACGCGCATCGAAGGCCGGCGGCTTCGCGGCGGCGAGATGCGCATCGATCGTCCAGTATTCCTTCTTTTCGAAGGCCTTGATTTCACGTTCGCGCTCCACAATTAACCGGAGTGCAACCGTCTGAACCCGGCCGGCCGAAAGCCCACGCCGAACTTTGTCCCAGAGCAGCGGAGAAACCTGGTAGCCCACCAGGCGGTCGAGAACGCGGCGAGCCTGTTGCGCGTCCACCAGGTGCTGATCAATGTCGCGCGGGTGTTCGAAAGCTTCGCGGACAGCCCGTTGCGTGATCTCGTTGAACGTTACACGGCGGATGCGCTCGTGCCCGTTCTCCTCTTTCTTCTTCTTCTTTTTTGATTTCGTACCATCCCCGAGCTCCTGGGCGAGATGGGCCGCCATGGCCTCGCCTTCGCGGTCCGGGTCAGGCGCGAGATAGATCGTGTCTACTCCGCCCGCAAGCTTCTTCAGCTTGGCGACAACTTTTTCTTTCCCGGGAATGACGACGTACTCAGTCTCAAAATCGTTGTCCACGTCAACGCCCAACGTACTCTTGGGCAGATCCTTGACGTGTCCGAACGAGGCTTCGACTGTGTATCCCTTGCCGAGATATTTTGAAATCAGCTTGACCTTACCCGGCGATTCGACGATGACTAAGCCTTTTGACAATGTGACCTCAATTGTTCTGAAACTAGCACGAAACGGCAGCTTCTAGCTACTAGCTCCCAACCGCGCGGCTCTTAGCCGTAGCTTTTAGCTCAACCACCTGTGCTCTCGGTTTCACCTTTTTAACGAGAAAGAACATAGCATTCGCGTCACTTCGCTGAGACCCGCAAGCAGTCGAACAAGTCATCAGATAGAAAACCTAAAATCCCGCGCCAGACGCAAGTATGGGAAAGCTCTCCGCCGACCCCGCCGCAATCTGGATGAATGTTGCCATATCGGATCTGATCTGCGTCCGCAACCTTCCTCGATATTGGCGCCGATCGATGAAGACGATCTCCGAATCTGACTAGTCAGTCCGAAGCGTTCTTCAACAGGAAAGCACCCGGTGATCTTGTAAATCTCCAGGGCGAGGCTGTGAGCCTTGCGCCAAACCAGCAGATCCTCGTAATTTCGCATTGTGCCTCTCCGCCAGCCTCTTTGAGTCGAGCTAAAAGCTTTTAACAAAATTTTTTCCCGGCAACTGCTTCACTTTGCCTGCCAGCTCCAGCTCAAACAATGCCGCGAAGATTTCCGACGACGACAGCTCCGGTTCCAGGTTCTCGATAATCTCGTCCAGGTGCATGGCCTCATCGGCCTTGAGCACCCGATAGATCTTCTTTTCGTGCGGAGAGAGCGAAGGTTCTTCGAATAATGATGCAGTCTGCCCAGCCTGCGATTCAGCCCCGACTTCGGGGGCTAGGGTAAGTCGCACATCCGCAGGGAGTTCCTCCCACACGTCCTCCCAGGTTGCGACCAGCTTTGCTCCCTGCTTGATGAGGGTATTCGGTCCCCAGGAGTTCTTGTTTGTCACGTTCCCTGGAACCGCGAACACCTCGCGGTTTTGCTCAAGAGCACAGCGTGCCGTGATCCGGGTGCCGCTATATTCGGCCGCTTCGACAACCAGCACGCCGAATGACATGCCGCTGATAATCCGATTCCGAATCGGAAAATTCTGCGGCGCGGCGAACGTCCCCATGGGAAACTCGGAAATCAGTGCTCCGCCCAGGCTGAGGACCTGATCGGCCAAACGGGAGTTCTCTTTCGGATAAATGACGTCAACTCCTGTCCCGAGGACCGCGACAGTTTTGCCTTTGGCGGAAATGGCCCCGCGATGGGCCGCAGTGTCAATACCGCGCGCCAGACCGCTGATGATCGTGACATTGCGAGCGGCGAGATCGCACGCCAGCCGCTCCGACATTCCGGTTCCGTAAGGTGTTGGATGACGTGTGCCGATAACAGCAATGCCGGGCCGGGAGAGTGTTTCCACCTTGCCGCGGACATAAAGGACGAGTGGCGGATCGTAGATTTGGCGGAGCCGCGCGGGATATTCCGCATCATCCATCGTGACGCAGTTAATTCCCGCGGCAGTGGCTTTTGCCAGCTCGTCCTGTGCGAGTTCGAATGAACGGCCGGTAGCAATCGATTGCGCACCTGCGGCGGGCAATCCCGCAGCTTCGAGTTCGGTTAGGCTGACCTGGAATACCCTCTCCACGTCTCCGAAAAACTCCACCAGACGTTTGGAGCGGGTTGCACCAAGTCCGGGGGTGAGAGTTAGGGCGAGCCATAAAATTTGGTTCGACTTCGGCGTGGAACTCCGAGCAGCGGCAGCAGAAACGACTGAATTGGACACAAGTCCTCCTGAGACTGCCGACTGTATTCAGCGCGAGAGAGCAGCGTCAAGGTCATCCGTCACAGTTTGATAAAATTTTCACCAGCTCATAGCTTTTAGCTCTTGGCCTAAGCTTCCACTCTTGGGCTGCTTTGGTTTGGCTGCCAAAAGGTTCCCCGGTTAATCACCTTTTTCACGGTTCGGCTAAAAGCTAAAAGCTAGCACCTAAGAGCTTCGTTTTCATGCGCATTTCCGCCATTTCCTACCTCAACACCGCGCCGCTCATGTGGGACTTTGAACATGGGCTAGATGACCCTTCCTTTGAAATTTCCTACACGGTTCCGTCGCAGTGCGCGCTTCAACTGCAGCAAGGGACAGCAGATATCGGCATTATTCCTTCGGCGGCGTACGCTTCAATTCCGGATTTGTCGATTCTGCCCGGTGTCGCCATTGCTTCGAAGCAGGCGGTGCGTTCGATTCTGCTCGTGAGCCGAAAGCCCATTACGAAGATCAGCACCGTTGCGCTCGATAATTCTTCGCTGACTTCGGTCGCGCTGACGCGAATTCTCTTCGAAAAGTACTGGCACGGAAATCAGAGGTTCCATTCTCTCTCGCCGAATCTCGACGCCATGCTCGCCCACCACGACGCTGCTCTGCTCATCGGCGATCCTGCCCTGAAGGTGGACCGCTCCCGTTACCGAACCTGGGATCTTGCTGAAGAATGGATTCGTTTCACCGGCAAGCCCTTCGTGTTCGCATTTTGGGCTGTGCGGGACGAAGCTGCGAGATCATCGAATCTGGACTTGCCAGCCGCCTTTCAAAAGTCGCGCAATCACGGTCTTCAACCGGACAATTTGAAAACCATTGCGAGGACATGGTCAGAGAAATTGGGATTGCCAGAGAAAGACATTCACGAATATCTCACTTCCAATATCTTTTATTACCTCGAGGAAGAGTGTATTGAAGGTCTGCGGCTTTTCTACCGCTATGCGTATGAATGTAAAGCTCTTCCAAAAATTCCAGAGCTAAACTTCAGTGGCGTGAGCACCGCCTTGATCTGAACCGTACTTACATGTCCAGATTCCTGTACCACTCTGTCTTCCGAAACCGCTTCTAACACTAGCTTATGCAGGCATTTGGCTTGGTCGCTGCGCTGTTTATCGGGAGTTGGCTCATCCGCATGGGTGGCCCGGGGCTGATTTTGATCGGCGTCGCCGACAACTCTGTCATCCCGCTTACCGGCAGCATGGATGTGCTCACCATGTGGCTAGCGGCCAGCCATCGTGACATTTGGCCGTACTACGCAGTTATGGCTACAGTCGGTGCCGTCCTCGGCGGCTACATTACTTATTACCTTGGCCGCAAAGGGGGCAAAGAAGCGATCGAGCATCGCTTCAAAAAGCAGCGGGCAGAAAAGCTTTTCAAGCGCTTCGACAAATGGGGATTCCGCACAATCGCGATTACCGCCCTGCTGCCCCCTCCGTTCCCATTAGTTCCCGTGCTGCTGGCTGCGGGTGGTTTGCAGTATTCCAAAAAAAAATTTTTAGGAGCTTTAACCCTGGGCCGCAGCGTGCGATATTTCCTGGTGGCCGGAATCGGTTCTCTCTACGCCCGCCCCATCACGGCTTTCTTCACTCGCTACTACAAGCTGGCAGTTCTCATCCTGGTTGGGTTTGCAGTGATCGGTGGTGTTCTCGCCATACTCGAATATCTCCGCTTGCGCCACAAGGATGGCCAACACGCAGCTGTCTCCCCCAGCCGCGCCGCCTGAAGGAAGCCATGAATAATCTCGTCACAAAACATGAGTCAGCATCGAACAAACCAAGAGAGTTGATTATGCGTAGGTCATCGCGCGGCCTGCTTTTGCTCGTGGCATTGATGGGACTGATTGCGGCGCGAGCACGAGCTCAAGAACCGACGATAGCTTTCGCTCGCAAAATACTGCTGCAAGCAAGCAAGTTAGTTGCAGCCATTCCCGAGCCGCAACGGATGAGTGCAGCTGCCAACATCGCAAATGCGCAGGTGCGCGCCGGAGACCTGACCGGCGCACTCGCAACTCTACAACCCTTAAAGAAGCCATACGAGGTGTCATACGGGATGGGCATCATGGCTTTTGCAATTGATTCCACAGGAAAACTCGACGATGCGCTGCACTTCATGAGAGACGCCCCTGCCAACGACGGCAAAGATGTAGGGTACGAACAGTTGGCTCAAGCTCACGCCCGAAAAAAAGACTTCTCGAACGCGTTACGAGTCGCCGATCTCATTCAGAACAACCCAGGTCGTTCGGTAGAAACTCTTACGCGAGTAGCCGAGCTGCAGTGGGAAGCCGGCGATCATCCGGGGGCGGACCGCGTTTGGGATAAAGCGCTGGCGGTAGCGGAACAAGCCCGAAAGCAAGACCCTCTACTCGCGACCTTATTGGTTGGAGTCGCAACCAGTCGCGTCAAGGCCGGAGACACCTCGGCAGGTTACGCCATACTGGCCGAGTTTCGGAGCATAGTCGAGCAACAGCAGCCTCCAGATCCAGGCCAGTTATCGGTGCTCGCAATGGGATATGTCCAAGTTGGAGATTCGACCGCTGCGTTGGGAGTGGCCAAGACGCTGCCAGCCGGTTCCAACCGTGATATCTGCCTGATGAGTGTTTCCATTCAACTCTCGAAGGCAGGCGATCTAGCCGACGCCGAAGAGACCGCGTCAGGAATTTCCGATGCTCACCTCCAAACTGTAGCCTTTAACGGAATCGCTGAATTCGAGGCAGAGTCGGACAGGCCAACGTCCGCCATTGACGTGATCACCAAAATCACGAATTTTGAGGGACGTGCTGAGGCCCTGGCAAGTCTTGCGCTGGAGCAGGCTAAAAGAGGCGACGATGCTGCGGCCTTTACACTAGGACTCGCCTCAAGTGCGGCAGAGCAATCGAAAACTGTGCCTGACCACGTATTTGAGTTCAATGCTGTCTCGCACGCAATCCTGGGCGAATTCGCCACTGCAGATCAGATTGTTAAAGCTCTGCCCGCCGAAGCGCGGACCTGGCCATGGTGGAACATAACCGAGATGATGGTCGAAGCTGGCAAACTAGATGAAGCCATCGATTTAGCTTCGGACGAAGACGATGCTCAGCCTAAGGCCTACGCACTTTTAGGAACAGCGAACGGCATTTTGGCTCGACTCAAACGCGAAGCTGAGAACTCGCAAGCTGCTCGTTAGTTGGACGATAGATCGGTTGAACGCTAGAATTGTCTGTTCATGTCCCTCACTCACACCCAGGCCCTCGACCTCTACCGCTCCGACGATCTCATCGGCATCGGTATGGAAGCTGACGCCGTCCGCCGCAAACTGCATCCCGAGGGCGTGGTCACCTATATCATCGATCGCAACATCAACTACACAAATTTCTGCACAGAATACTGCACGTTCTGCGCGTTTTATCGGCCGCTGAAAGGGCCAAAGGCGAAAGAGGGCTACATTCTCGAGTACGAAACGATTTACGACAAGATTCGCGAAACGGTTGAGCTTGGTGGCACGGGCGTACTGATGCAGGGCGGTCTGCATCCCGATCTGAAGATCGATTGGCACGAGAAAATGCTGCGCGGAATCAAAGCGCGTTTCAAGGTTCACCTTCACTGTTATTCAGCATCGGAGATCATTGCAATCGCCGAATACAGCGGGCTTACCATTCGCGACACGATTTCGCGGCTGCGCGATGCCGGGCTCGATTCTATCCCTGGCGGCGGTGCGGAGATTCTTGACGATGAAGTTCGCCATCGTATCGCCCGCCTGAAGTGCCTGACCGAAGACTGGATCAACGTACACCGCACCGCACATCAGCTCGGCATGCGTACGACCGCGACCATGATGTTCGGCGTCGGCGAAAAATACGAACACCGCATTAATCACCTTCAGGCCATCTACAACTTGCAGGAAGAGACTGGCGGGTTCACAGCTTTCATTCCGTGGACTTTTCAACCGCAAAATACCGCGCTTGGCGGCCGCAAGTGGGACGAAGCGACCTCCGTCGAATATCTGAAAAATCTCGCCATCTCGCGGCTCTTCCTTTCAAACTTCCAGAACGTGCAATCGAGCTGGGTCACCCAAGGACTGAAAGTCTGCCAGATGGGCTTGCGCTTCGGCGGCAACGACGTAGGCTCAGTGATGCTCGAAGAAAACGTCGTCCGCGCCGCCGGCGTAACCAATTGCACGACTGAAGAGGAACTCCGCCGCATCATTCGCGACGCGGGTTTCAAACCCGTGCAGCGTGACACGCTGTACAGGACGTATTTCCTGAACTAGCAATCTCAATCAGGCAGAGTCATCCCAAAGCTCGGCGCTTTCTGCAACCGGGCGAGGGATCTCGCGCGCATCATCTATTTGTATTTGCCGGCAACTGTGAAGCTCCACGCCGGATCCCTCAACCGGCTGGTGAAGGCGCGGGACTTCGGGATGACTCTGCCGAGCCGCTTACGCCAGCACTGCCTGATACTCTTCGTACGCGCCTTTGAAGTCCGTGATCTGGTGATTGTCCTCAAAGTGCCATATTCGCGTCGCGACTTCATCGATCAGGTCTTCATCGTGCGTCACCAGCAAAACCGTTCCCTGATAGCGCTGCAGCGCAATGTTGAGCGCGTTAATGGACTCAAGATCCAGGTGATTCGTAGGCTCGTCGAGCACGAGGACGTTCGGCTTCTGCAACATCAATTTGCAGAAGAGCAGCCGGCTTGCCTCACCGCCGGAAAGAACCTCGGTACGCTTGTCGGCATCGTCACGCGGAAACAACATCTGCCCTAAAAGGCCTCGAATTTCTTCGTGCGCCGCCGAAAGGTCCCACTGATGCAGCCAATCAAACACCGTGCTACCAGGCTCGATCAGCGCTTTGTGGTCCTGAGCAAAAAATCCAACAGCAGCTTCGTGCCCCCAGATCACTTTTCCGTCATCCAAAAACTCTCCGTCGTAGCCGCTGGTCTTGCGCAGTTCAGCTTCCGGAACCGTAGGTGAACTCGCGAGTAACGCATTCACCAAAGTCGTTTTGCCTGCGCCGTTGCGTCCCATCAGCGCGATCTTCTCTCCCCGAGTCACACTGGCGGTAAAGTCGCGAATTACCGGCGCATCTGCGTACGACTTGCTGACGCCTTCCAGTTCCAGAATGTGCTTGCCCGAAGGGCGCTTCTGTTCAAACTTCAAAAACGGTCGTTGAATATTCGACTTCGCCAGCTCCGTCACCTGCAGGCGTTCTACTTCCTTCCGCCGAGATTGCACCTGGCTCGAGCGGGTGCCGGCAGAGAAGCGCGCGATAAAGTCGTTCAATTGCGCAATCTTCTTTTCCCGTTGCGCATTCTGACTTTCAATCTGCGAGCGCACCTGCGTCTTCGCGACCACCATGTCATCGTAAGTTCCGGTATAGGTGATGATGGTTTCGTAGTCGATGTCGGCAATGTGCGTGCAAACCCGATTCAGGAAATGGCGGTCGTGCGAAATCACAATCAGCACGCCTTCAAACTGGTTCAGAAAGCCCTGCAGCCAGTGGATCGAATCCAGGTCCAAATAGTTGGTCGGCTCGTCAAGCAGCAACGCTTGCGGATGTCCAAACAACGCCTGCGCCAGCAGCACGCGAACTTTATGTCCGCCGGGCAGTTCGCCCATTTTTCGTTCATGCAATTCTTCCGGGATATCAAGCCCTTGCAGCAAAATGGCGGCATCGCTTTCGGCGGTATAACCGTCCTCATCGCCCACAATGCCTTCCAGTTCGCCCAGCCTCATGCCGTCTGCATCGGTCATCTGCGGTTTTGCATAAAGCTTGTCGCGCTCCTCGAAAGCCGCCCACAGCCGTCGATTACCCATAATCACGGTATCGATTACGCGATACCGATCGAAGGCAAACTGGTCCTGGCTGAGCACGCCAACCTTTTTCGGACGCACGACCGTCCCCTTCTGCGGTTCCTGCTCGCCCGACAGCAACTTCATAAACGTGGACTTGCCGGCGCCGTTCGGCCCCGTCAGGCCATAGCGCTTCCCCGGCGTAAAGCCGGTGGAGACTTCGTCGAACAGAACTTTGGCGCCGAAGCGCATGGAGACGTTGCTAACTGAAATCATGTTTTTTAGGGAACCGCGGAGAGGGCCCGAAGGCACGAACGCAGCTGCTGTTTATTAGGATATCACGCGATTTCGGCGGGTTCCCCGTCCTTGAGGGTGCCCCGTCCTTGTCCTGCGTATTTTGCGAGACAGAGCCTGCCCTGAGCGGAGCCGAAGGGGCGGGGATTTTGACTTTCTCCAGCGGGCGAACTTCTGGACAGGTTAGCAAATTCTCGATTGAAGGCGTCATCCCGAAGTCCCGCGCACTCACCAGCGGGACGAGGGATCTCGCGTGCAGCCCCACAGCTCCCACCGCTCGATAAAGGCTATCCTGCTGACAACACCATCTTCCAGGCGCCCGAACGCGCCATTCTCTATCAGGGAAATGCACGCGTCTTCGATGAAGACATCACCCGCCCAGAAGCCCTCGTCGATGTGGTCAGCCAGTTCTTTGATACCAGATGCCGCACATCGAAGAGTGGCGGCAGGCGGTTGACGAGTTTTCCGAGCGGGTTCCCGAGCTCTCAAAAGCTGTAAAGGGCTCAACAAGGATGTGGACCTGAATACCGTCGCATTCGCAGCGGCTTGGCGGACGTTCAGTCGTATGCGATTATCGTGAGTAGATGGGTTGGATGTTACTGTATTTTAGGAGTTGCTGTGCCGACGCATTATGCTAATTTGGACGCTTTGATCCGCCGCGAGGACTTCGAGGTAAGAACTGAAACGATATTGACCCCAGCTCAGTTGGCTGCGACCATGCAGGTTTCGCAGCTTGAGTCTGCGAGCTTGATGTATCAGGTTCTTCGCAAGCCTGACTTCCAGCGAGAGACCGCTAATTGGGAACCTGAAAAGGTTGCGGAACTGATACAGAGCTTTCTAGAGGGTGACCTCATTCCCTCTGTAATCCTTTGGCGCTCGCCCAAGAGTGGCAATATCTTTGTTATCGACGGCGCACATAGGCTAAGCGCATTTATCGCGTGGGTGCATGATGATTATGGAGACAAACAGATTTCAGTTCCCTTCTTCGCAAATCTAATTCCGCCCGAACAAGTCAAAGCTGCCGAGAAGACACGACAATTGCTGAAGGAGGTTGTTGGGTCATATCAGGAGCTGAAGGTTGCTGGCCAGCACCAACATACCGCTGCGCCTGAAAGACTTCGGCTGGCGAAGAACTTGGCTGCGGTTGCAATAAATCTTCAATGGGTTATTGGTGAGGCGGCGAAGGCAGAGAGCTCATTTTTTAAGATTAACCAAAAAGCGACGCTGATCGACCCCACCGAGCTCGATATGATCACGGCGCGTCGAAAACCCAATGCACTTGCAACGCGAGCTCTGATCCGCGCCGGCACCGGACACAAGTATTGGTCGGCCTTTAGCGAGGCCACACAGTCAGAGATCGAACAAATTGCACGCGACGTCTACGATGTGCTATTCAAGCCGGCTATCGAAACGCCAATTAAAACGCTAGATCTGCCTATTGCTGGACGCGGTTATTCCGCGGACAGCGTAAAGATGGTGTTTGATCTCGTGAACTTCGTTAACAGAATATCGCCTGAAATGTGGGAAGAACCGCGTGTAACAAAGGGCAAGAAGGGCGTCAAGCGCGTGACACCGCTCGCCGACGATGAGGATGGTTCGAAGACCTTAGAATTCCTGAAAGCGGTTAAGAAGGCCGCTTCACTCATAGCGGGAACGGAAAGCCGTTCACTCGGACTTCATCCTGTTGTGTATTTCTACGGCGCAACTGGCAGGTTTCAGCCAACCGCTTTCCTTTCGACTGTCGCCTTTATTCGGGAACTCGAACAGAAGAACCAACTGATTGAATTTACAAAAGCGAGATATCGGTTTGAGGAATTTCTTCTAAAGTACCGACACTTCAGCAACCAAATTGGCCGGAATTACGGGAGCAGCGTTCGCGGCCTGAATCCCATGCTGACGTTATATCGTGTACTCCTATCCGAAATACAAGAGGGCCTCGACGACGCTGCGATTGTCGCCAAGCTGCAAAGCCAGCACAATCTGCGATTCCTGAAGGAAATCACCGAGGAGGACAAGAAGTACGGCCGAAATTTCTCCGTCGAAAGTAAGAACGCAGCATTCTTCCGCGAAGCTATGCAGAAGGAACTCACTTGCGCTATATGTCACGCGAGGCTCCACTTCAAATCGATTTCGATGGATCACGTACAACGCAAGCAGGACGGGGGTACAGGATCACCGGATAATGCCCAATTGACGCACCCATATTGCAATAGCGGATACAAAGAGAAGCAGGTCGCACAAGGCGCGCCTTAAGGCACCGACCGCCGCGAGAACATCACCGACTGGGCGCTCGAACAATTCCGTTCGCATTACGGCGACCCGTCCATCACCAAATGGGACATCTTCCATTACGTCTATGCCGTCCTGCACCACCCCGAATACCGCCAGCGCTACGCCGCCAATCTCCGCCGCGAACTCCCCCGCATCCCATTTCTATCTGCCGCTCCCTCAACTCTGTCATCCCGAGCGCAGCACGAGACCGAGCGAAGCGAGGCTCGTGCGGAGTCGAGGGACCTTGTGTTCTCCCCGCAGCACGAGGAGCGCAACGCAAACGCAAGGTCTTTCGACTCCGCGACTGGACGCGCGATCGCGCCCAGTCACTCCGCTCAAGATGACACAGCTGGAAAGATGAGCGATGTCGATGTTTTCCGCGCATTCGTAAAAGCCGGCCAGCGCCTCGCCGAAATCCACGTCCACTACGAGCAACAACCTGAATTTCCGCTGATCAAGAAGGAGAAAGAAGGCGAAAAACTCGACTACCGAGTCCAGAAAATGAAACTGAGCAAAGACAAGACTGCGCTCATCTACAACCGCTTCCTCACGCTCTCGGGAATTCCAAAAGAAGCCTACGAATACCGCCTCGGCAACCGTTCCGCACTCGAATGGATCATCGACCAATACCAGGTCTCAACCGACAAGCGAAGCGGCATCACCAACGATCCAAATCGGGAAGAAGATCAGGAATATATTCTCCGCTTGATCGGAAAAGTGGTGAATATCAGCTTAGAGACTGTTAAGATCGTCAACTCGTTGCCGGAATTAAACACTGCAGAGGTGAATTAGCCATGCCCGTCGAATTTTCAGTGTCCCCATCTCAGCTTTGCTTGGCGACCAAGCAGCTCATCGCAAATCGTGGCAAGTACATCGAGACCGACAGCGCCGACATTCGCGTTTTCCAGACAGTTGCGATATTTCACTGCGTCGGCACCGAGTCAGAATTACCCGTTGACGGTAAAGAGACTGGCTCACTTCGCATGCCATTGAGAGTACTCGACAGAATCTCTGAGGTGGTTTCGAAATCAAAATCAGGCGCAGTTACTCTTATCTGCGAGCCCGGGCTCGTAAAAATCGACACTCTTTTGATCAAGCATTCCGAAATCGAGTTGCGCAAAGGTCCAACTGAACGACTGAGTTTGCCCATCGATATGTCCTTACTTGACACTCTCGCACTTACCAAGATTTTGTCCTCTAGAGCAATCGATGAGGAAGGCATGCGAGCGCGGGCAAATGAGGCACATAAGCTCCGGCGTTCCGCAATTGCCGGCGCGCTCTCAGCTTTGCAGTCTTTGGGAATAGAGGAGTGGCAAGTGAACCATCTTGTCGACACTCACATAACCGAAGCAGCCAAAAGGCTTGAGACCAACCCAGATTTGAGTTGCTTTCAGTGAAAGCTGACGGCTGATGGCTGACGGCTCAAACCTGTGGAAAATTCTTGTCAATACCCCTCCGGAGCCCGTTTCGAGCTAAGTCTCTGATCGGCTTGGAAATATAAACTTGCAAACCGTGGCACAATTTCCTTCTCAACTTGCTATTCTAAAAATAGGGAGTATCACTCTCAGAGCGCGGCCAAAAGGCGCGCTCTTCGTGTTTAGGGATCAATATTGAGGCGTCTAGCGGGCGCCTGAGCCCGCTGCCGAAATCCCGAGCGCAGTCGAGGGATCTCAA